>Ga0066710_100006587_pt1 | contig 10887 bp, 8 predicted proteins | sample GraSoiAngelo_159_FD_79666 | JGI IMG/M metagenome (GOLD analysis project Ga0066710, IMG submission 79666) | Grasslands soil microbial communities from the Angelo Coastal Reserve, California, USA - 14_1009_16_40cm | ecosystem: Environmental > Terrestrial > Soil > Grasslands | place: USA...
ACGTGGACCGCGCTCGCCCACGTGACGGTGGGGACGTGATGGTACGCGGTCGCTTCGAAATCGGGCGAGGCCACGCCCGGCCCGGCGAACGTCGGGATCGACGCCTGCACCACCCGAGCCAGCGGGACGGCCGAGGCCGGCGCGCCCCGCACGAGCACGCGGCCGTCCTCGATGGCGATGTCCGCCGGCGCGGCTTCCAGGAGGGTCGCCGCGGCGCGGATGATCTTCTCCCGCAGCGCCGTCGCAGCGTCGTGGATCGAGCTGCCCGCGGTCACCGCGCTGCGGCTCGCGAACGTGCCGACGCCGAACGGCACCGCGGACGTGTCGCCGCCGATCACCGTGACCCAGTCGAGCGGCACGCCGAGGACGTCGGCGGCGACCTGGGCGAACGAGGTCTCGTGGCCCTGCCCCGACGAGCACGCGCCCGTCACGACGACCACGCGGCCCGCGAGGTCGAGCCTCACCGACGCGCTCTCGTAGGGGCCGATCGCCGTGCCCTCGACGTAGCCGGAGAGGCCGATGCCGCGATAGATCCCGCGCTCGCGGAGGGCCGGCTGCGCGCGTCTGAACTCGTCGTACCGCGCGGCTCGGAGCGCCGCCTCGAGCCCGGCGCGGAAGTCGCCGCTGTCGTAGACGAGCGGGTTGCCGTCGCGGTAGGGCATGCCGAGGTCCCAGGGCAGCTCGTCGCCGCGGAGGTAGTTCCGCGGCGGATCTCCGCCGGGTCCATCCCGATCTGCCGCGCGAGGCAATCGACCGCGCGGTCCATCGCGAAGACGGCCTCCGGCCGGCCGGCGCCGCGGTACGGCGCGTTCGGCGTCTTGTTGGTGACGACCGCCTTGAAGGCGACGTGCAGGTTCCGGATCCGGTACGGCCCGAGCAGGTGGGCGACCGTGTTGTACGGCAGGACGATGCCCCAGGAGTTGTACGCGCCGACGTCGAGCCAAACGCGATCGCGGACGGCGAGGATGGTGCCGTCCCGGCGCGCCGCGAGGGCGATGTCGTGGACCTGGTGCCGCGCGTGCGCGGCGGCCATCATGTGCTCGCGCCGGTCCTCGGCCCACTTCACGGGACGGCCGAGCACGATCGCGGCGATCGGAATCAGCGCATCCTCCGCGTAGCCGGCCGCCTTGGTGCCGAAGCCGCCGCCCACGTCCGGCGCGATCACGCGAATCTTGTGCGGCGGCATCTCGAGCGCGGCGGCCAGGCCCTGCTGCACCCAGTGGGCGACCTGGGTGCTGTTCCACGTCGTGAGCGTGCCGTCGCGCCGCTCGTACGTGGCGACGACGCCGCGCGGCTCGATCGGCATCCCGACGTAGCGCTGGACCCGGAAGCGCTCGCGCACGATCACGTCCGCGGCGGTGAATGCGGCGTCCGCGTCGCCGATGGCGTGGGTGAACCCGACGGCCACGTTGTCGGGCCAGTCGGCGTACATCAGCGGGGAGCCCGGTTCGGACGCGGTGACCATGTCGACCACGGCCGGCAGCGGCTCCCACTCGACCTCGATCGCGTCGACGGCGTCCTCGGCGCGATAGCGGCTGTCGGCGACGGCCATCGCGACGATCTCGCCCACGTAGCGCGCGACGTCCTTGCAGAGCCCGTACTGTGTCGTCTGTCGCATCGTGAAGCTGACCCGCGCCGCGAGGCCCGGCGGCGGCGCGCCGAAGAGCGGCAGTGGCTTCATGAAGCGGGCGAGATCGGCGAAGGTGAAGACGCGGGCGACACCCGGCATCGCCGCCGCGCGTGTGGTGTCGATCCGCGTGATCCGCGCGTGCGCGTGCGGCGACCGGAGAAAGGCGGCGTGCACCATGCCGGGCAGCTTGATGTCGTCGACGTAGCGCGCCTCGCCGCGCAGGTAGCGCGGATCCTCAACGCGCCTGACGGCCGCGCCGAAATACTTCGCGCCCATCCCGCGCTCAGCCTCCCAGGTACGCCTGCTTCACGTGCGCGTCGTGGAGCAGGTCGCGCGCGGCGCCGTCGAGCGTGATGCGTCCCGCCTCCATCACGTAGGCGCGGTCGGCCATGCGCAGGGCCCCGTACGCGTTCTGCTCGACCATCAGGACCGTCGTGCCGGTTTCGCGGATTTCCTTGATGATGCCGAAGGTGATTTCGACCGCGGTCGGCGCCAGCCCGAGCGACGGCTCGTCGAACAGGATGAGCCTGGGCCGTGACATGAGCGCCCGCCCGATCGCGAGCATCTGCTGCTCGCCGCCGGAGAGCGTGCCGGCCGACTGCCGCCGGCGCTCGGAGAGGATCGGGAATGAGGCGTAGACCCTGTCCATGTCCGCCGCGATCTCCGCGCCGCGCCGCGTCCAGGCGCCGATCCGGAGATTTTCCTCGACCGTGAGGAACGGAAACACGCGACGGCCTTCCGGGCAATGCGCGATGCCGCGGCGGACGATCTCCGGTGCGTCGAGCCCGTGAATCTCCTCGCCGTCGAAGACGATCCGGCCGCTCCGCGCTTGGACCAGGCCCGAGATCGTCTTCAGCGTGGTGGTCTTCCCGGCGCCGTTCGCGCCGAGCAGACAGACCAGCTCGCCCCGGCTTACGCCGAGGCTGACGCCGCGGAGCGCCTCGACGCGGCCGTAGCCGGCGCTCACCGACTCAAGCGTCAGCATGCCTGGCCCCGAGATACGCGCGGATCACATCCGGGTGGGCCTGCACGGCGTCGGGTGGGCCCTCGGCGATGACGCGCCCGTAGTTCAGCACCACCACGCGATCCGACACGCCCATCACCAGACGCATGTCGTGCTCGACCAGCAGGACCGTCACGCCCTGGTCGCGGATGCGCTGGATCAGCCTGGTGACCGCGACCTTCCCGGCGGGCGCCATCCCCGCCGCCGGCTCGTCCAGGAGCAGCAGCCGCGGCTTTGCCGCGAGCGCGACCGCGAGCTCGAGCAACCGCTGCTCGCCGTACGCCATCTCGACGGCGATCTGACGGCGGCGCCCGGCGAGACCGACGAAGGCCAGGATCTCCTGGGCCGCGCGGGCGAGCCGGGCTTCTTCGTCGGCGACCCTGCGGCTTCCCCAGAGGATGCCGGACAGCGACGCCGTCCCCCGGAGGTGGAGACCAATCATCACGTTCTCGGTCACCGTCAGCTGCGGAAACACGCTGGTCCTCTGAAAGGTGCGCACGATGCCGCGCGCCGCGATGTCGCACGGACGGAGCCCGGTGAGCGAGGCCTCGCCATAGCGGATCTCGCCGCGCGTCGGCCTGATGTAGCCGGTGATCGCGTCGAACGCGGTTGTCTTGCCGGCGCCATTGGGGCCGATCAGGCTCGTGATCGTGTCGGGCGTCACGGCGAACGTGATTCCACCCAGCGCCGCGACGCCGCCGAACGACACCGCGAGATCACGGACCACGAGACCATCGGAGGGGGCCTCGACTGCCCCCGCTCCCAGGCTCACCGCCGGTCCCGCCACGCCGTGAGCGCGGGCACGATGCCGCGGGGCAGGAAGAGGAGCGTCAGGATGAGGAGCACGCCGTAGAGTAGCATCTGCCATTGCCACGACGTCGCCTCGCGCAGGGCCTCGGGCAGGATCGTGAAGATGACCGCGCCGACGATCGGCCCGGCCAGCGTGCCCTTGCCGCCGGCCACCACCATGATGACCATCGTGACCGTATAGCTGAACAGGAACACCTCGGGGCTCACGAACCGCGTGTAGTGCGCGTAGAGGCTGCCCGCCCCGCCCGCCATGCCCGCGCTGATCACCGTGGCGAGCCCCAGATGCCGCGCGCCGTCCACCCCGACGGATGCGGCCAACGCCTCGTTCTCTCGGAGCGCGACGAAGGCGCGCCCCATGCGCGAGCGGACGAGCCGGCGGCAGACCAGGTACGCGAGCCCCGCGACGGCGAGCACCAGGTAGTACACCGCGCGCTTGGTGCGAAAGACGAACCCGGCCACCTCGGCGGCGGGGATGCCGGGGAGTCCGAGCGGCCCGTTGGTCAGCTCCATCCAGTTCACGCTGACGAGCGAGGCCACGCCGGCGAAGCTGATCGTCACCAGCACGAAGTACGCACCCCGCAGCCTGAGCGCCAGCCGCCCGATCGCGTACCCGCTCCCGCCCGCAAGCACGACGGCGGCGACGAAGCCGGCGACGAACGGCCACCCGGCCTTGAGCGCGAGCAGCGCCGAGGTATAGGCGCCGATGCCGAAGAACGCCGCGTGGCCGAGCGAGAGCAGTCCGGTGTACCCGAGCAGGAGGTTGAGACTCAGCGCGAGGATCGAGAAGATCCCGGCCATGATGAGGATATGGAGGTGGTACGGGTTCGGGAGCCAGAAGGGCGTGGTCAACAGCAGTCCTGCCAGGAGGACAATGGCCGATCGGCGCGCGACGCCGTGCTGCACGGCCTGAGCCTATCCGACGCGCCCGGCGCGGGCGAAGAGGCCGGAGGGGCGCACCAGAAGCACCAGGATGATGATGACGAAGCCGACGGCATCGCGGTACCCCGACGAGACGTAGCCGGCGCCCAGCTCCTCGGCGATGCCGAGGATCACGCCGCCGAGCGTGGCGCCGGCGAAGTTGCCGAGGCCGCCCAGAATCACGACCGAGAAGGCCTTCAGCGCGGCGAGGTCGCCCATCGACGGATAGACGAGGAAGATCGGGCCGAGGAGCGCTCCCGCGGCGGCGGCGAGCCCGGAGCCGAAGGCGAACGTGAGCGTGTGAATCCCGCCGACGTCGATCCCCATGAGCGCGGCGGTCTCGCGGTCCTGGAACGTCGCGCGCATCGCCACGCCGAGCCGCGTCCGGTGGATCAGCACGTGCGAGCCGGCGATCAGCACGAGCACCGCGGCCAGCACGAACAGGCGGAGCGGCGCGACCGAGACCGGACCGATCACGATCGGCGCCGTCGGGAACGGGTGGGGGATGCTCTTGGCGACCCCGCCCCAGGCGAGCAGCTCGCCGTTCTGCGTTGCGATCCAGAGCCCGATCATCACCAGCATCGTCGTGTCGATCGACTCGCCGCGAAGCGGCCGCAGCAGCACCCGCTCGCACAGCGCGCCGAGGAGAGAGCCGCCGAGGATCGCCACGGCGATGGCAAGGACGAAGTTCACGCGGAGCAGGCTCGCCGCCGCGAAGGTCAGGTACGCGCCGAGCGTGTAGAACTCGCCGTGGGCGAAGTTCACCACGTTCATGAGGCCGAAGATGAGCGTGAGGCCGATGCCGAGCAGGGCGTAGGTGCCGCCGAGCAGGAGCCCGTTGAGCAGGTGCTGGAGGAACGCCTCCACTTACTTCCGGAGAAACGCCGGCAGCGCCGCCTTCCCGCCCTTGATCTGAACGAGGAAGATGCTCGGCCGGCTCTGGCCGCTCTCCCTGCCGGCGGGGCCGTCCTTCTCGAACTTGATCGGGCCGTTCAGCCCCATCAGGCTCACCTTCCAGAGCGCCTCCCGAATGGCCTGCGGCTCCGCGCGGCTGGCGATCCGGATCGCCTCCGCGATCGTCGCGATGCCGTCGTGGCCGCGGAAGCCCTCGGTGAGCCCCTCGAACGGGTTGCCGCGCCTGGTCCACTCGTCGACGAACGCCTTCGCGAGATTTGGATCCGGCATCGCCTCGGGGAACCACGGCATGAAGAAGACGATGTGGTACGAGTCCTCGGCGGCCGCGCCGGCCTGCTTGACGAGCTGACTCGGCGACGAGCTGCCGCCCGTCGTGATGATCCTGCGCGCGACGCGCAGCTCCTGCGCCTGCTTCAGCACGAGCGTGATCTGCTCGACGCTGGTCGTGAGGAAGAGCGTGTCGCCCCCCGCGCCCCTGATCTTCGTGAGCTGGGCGTTCATGTCCGTGGCGGCCTGATCCATGAACTCGACCGCGCCGATCCCGGCGTTGTGCCGCCTCAGCATGTCGCCGAAGGCGGTCACGGCGCCGCGGCCCCAGTCGGTGTTCACCGCCATGAAATCGGCCTGCCTGATGCCGAGTGCGCCCAGGTATTTCTCCAGGCCGAGCGCCTCCATCTCGCTCGGCGGGCTGATGCGGAAGACCCACGGGTTGCCCCGCTTCGTGATCGACGCGGCGCTCGAGGTCTCGACCACCATCGGCACGCCGTACTCCTCGAGCTTCGGCATCGCCGCGAGCGTCATCGAGCTGCCCCAGGCGCCCATCAGGACGGGCACCTGGTCGCGCGCGATGAGCTTCTCGGCGGCGCCCGCAGCTTCCTTGGGATCGGACTTGTTGTCCTCGACGAGGAGCGCGACCCTCCGGCCGTGCACGCCGCCGCGCGCGTTGATCCAGTCGCGCGCGATCTCGGCGCCCATGCGGACGTAGTTGCCGGACGCGGCGACGGGCCCGGACAGCGGCGCGATGACGCCGATCTTGATCGGATCCTGCTGGGCGACGCCGGCGCTCACGATGACGAGCGCCAGCGAGGTCGGGGCGATCCACGTCAGGACCCAACGGCGCAACCCGGCCTCCTTGCTGGATCGGGCTCGGCTCGAAAGCGGCTCCACTTTAGGGGGCGCCCGCAGACCTGTCAAGGAGCGGGGCCCTCGCCACACGTGGAGCCAACTCGCTTTAAAAAAATCGCTGGGGTGTCGATCCGGGAGCCTGCCGTTCGACTAGAGGGTGAATCCAACAAAGGGGGACGAGCCATGCAATACATGCTGCTGATCTACCAGAAAGATGCTGACGTGAAGGCCCTCAGCGAGAAGGAGAAGGGCGCTTTTTACCAAGAGTACATGACGTTCACGGAGGGCATCACGAAGAGCGGCCACCACCGGGCAGGCGCGGGACTCCAGCCGGTCGCCACGGCGACGACGGTGCGGGTGCGGGACAGGAAGACCGTGACGACCGATGGCCCCTTCGCCGAGACCAAGGAGCAGCTCGCCGGCTACTACTTGGTCGAGGCAAAGGACATGGACGACGCGATCGGCATCGCGGCGCGCATTCCCTCGGCGCGCTTCGGGTCGGTCGAGGTGCGGCCGGTCAAGTCCATGTAGTAAGCGTTGCAACATCGGCCGTGTCGACTCCTGGAGGCGCGGCTTGCCGAGGCGGAGGCAAGGGCCCGCGGGTAGAATGTGGATGTTTCGACCGGCGGCGGGAGAGGCGCGACCACTGGAACAAACGGCGCCATCCTGGGGGGAGGTTCGGAAGGGGGGCGGCGCCCCCCTCCGAGGAAGCTCGTGAGGTGTGCGGCGTGCCAGTTCGAGAATCCACCCGCGATGCGGTTCTGCGGTCAGTGCGGGACCGCGCTCGCGCCACGGTGCCCGCAGTGCGGCGCGGAGGCGCCGACGGGCTTCAGGTTCTGCGGCCAGTGCGGCGCGAGCCTCGAGCGCGGGGCGGCCGCGACCGAGGATCCGGCGCCGGCTGCCGCCGCAAAACCGGCGGCCTCGACCCGCGACCAGAGCCGGCTCGCCTCGTACACGCCGAAGCACCTCGCTGAGAAGATCCTGAAGGCGCGCTCCGCGCTCGAGGGCGAGCGCCGTCAGGTGACCGTCCTCTTCGCGGACCTGGCGGGCTTCACGACCATCGCGGAGCAGCGCGACCCCGAGGAAGTCCACGGAATCATCGACCGGTGCTTCGAGCTGATCACGGCGGAGGTGCACCGCTTCGAGGGGACGATCAACCAGTACACCGGTGACGGCGTGATGGCGCTCTTCGGCGCGCCGATCGCCCACGAGGACGGCCCGCGGCGCGCGGTGCACGCCGCGCTCGGCATCCAGCAGGCGCTGAGGGAATACGGCAGGGAGCTTCAGGCCGAGCGGGGGCTGGCGCTCAAGCTCCGGATCGGAATCAACACCGGGCCCGTCGTCGTCGGGCGGATCGGCGACGACCTCCGGATGGACTATACGGCGGTCGGGGACACGACGAACCTGGCCGCTCGCCTGCAGCAGATCGCCCGTCCCGGCAGCGTCCTGGTGAGCGGGGCGACCCACAAGCTGATCGCCGGCTTCTTCGAGACGCTGGACCTCGGCGAGACGCCGGTCAAGGGGCACGCGCCGGTTCGCGTCTTCGAGGTGCTCAGGCATCGCGGCCGGCGCGCCCGGCTCGACGTCGCGGTCGAGCGCGGGCTCACCCCGCTCGTCGGCCGGGACCGCGAGCTCGGGACGCTGCGCGAGCTGTTCCGCGAGGTCAAGGCCGGACGGGGACAGGTCGCGTTCGTCGCGGGCGAGGCGGGCATCGGCAAATCGCGGCTCCTCCTGGAGGTTCGCCGGGCGCTCGCCGATGCCGGTGAGCCCGTCACGTGGCTCGAGGGCGGGTGCATCTCGTTCGGCCAATCGATCCCGTTCCTGCCGCTGATCGATCAGCTCCGCGAGAGCTTCGGCATCGAGGAGTTCGACGGCGAGCCCGAGATCATCGCCAAGATCGAGCACGGGATGCGCCGGATGGGCGAGCTGGAGGCGCACATCCCCTACATCCGCTACATGCTCTCCGTGGATCCCGGGGATCCGGCGATCCTCGCGATGGATGCCTCGGCGCGACGACGGAAAATCTTCGATGCGGCCAGTGCGCTGTCACTCCGTGGGGCGGCGTTGCAGCCGCTCGTGCTGGTCTTCGAGGACCTGCACTGGGTCGACACGAGCAGCGAGGAGTACCTGGCCTCCCTGATGGATTCGGTGGCCGGCGTGCGGCTGATGCTGGTGCTGACGTACCGAATCGGCTACACGCCGCCGTTCGGGGCCCGGAGCTTCCACACGGCGATGACGCTTCGCAGCCTCTCCGCGGCCGAAGCGCTCGCGATGGCGCGTCAGGTCCTCGGCGCCGAGCAGTTTCCCGAGGAGCTCAGGGCGGCGCTCATGGAGAAGGCCGAAGGCGTGCCCCTCTTCGTCGAGGAGGTGACCAAAACGCTGCTGGACCTCGGTGTCCTCCGCCGCGAAGACGGCGGCTACCGGATGGTAAAGGGGATCTCCGAGGTGAGCGTGCCGGACACGATCCAGGGCATCATCATGGCGCGGCTCGACCGCCTCGGCGAGGACGGCAAGCGCACGGTGCAGCTCGCGTCGGTCATCGGCCGGCGGTTCCTGCAGCGCCTGCTCGAGCGGATCGCGGGGTTCGCGGGCCGGCTCGAGGGGTTGCTGCAGGAGCTGAAGGCGCTCGAGATCATCTACGAGCAGGGGCTGCTACCCGAGCCGGCCTACATCTTCAAGCACGCCGTCATCCAGGACGTCGCGTACCAGAGCCTGCTCGTCCAGCGCCGGAAGGAGCTGCACCGCGCGGTCGGACATGCGATCGAGGAGCTGTACGCGGATCGGTTGGCCGATCACTGCGAGGAGCTCGCCCACCACTTCGTCAACGGTGAGGAGTGGGACGAAGCGTTCGCGTACCTGATCCGCTCGGGGGACAGGGCCAAGGACGCGTACGCCAACCAGGCGGCGCTCGATTTCTACGGCAAGGCGCTCGAGGTCGGCCAGAGGATCGGCGCGAAGGTCCCGCCACGCCGGATGATGGCGATCTATCAACAGCGGGCGCAGGTCTGGCGGCTCTCGTCCCGCTATGCCGAGGCGATCGCCGATTCCGAGCAGATGCTCGCGCTCGCCCGCTCGGTCGCCGACCGGCGCGGCGAGGGCGAAGCGCTGGTGGAGCTCGCGCTCGCCCACTGGCTCACGTTCGCATCGGAGCATGTTCCCGATACGAAGCGGTGCGCCGAGCAGGCGCTGGCGATCGCCGGGGAGACCGGCGACCGGCTCGTACTGGCCAAGAGCCTCACGTACCTCGGACTGGTGGACCAGGTCGACGGTAACCTCCTCGAGGCGGACCGCAAGCTCGAGAAGGCCTTGCGCATCAGCGAGGAGGAGAATTTCAGGGACTCGATCTCCCAGTGCCAGAACTGGCTCGCCGCGCACGCCAACTGGCGCGGCGAGTTCGAGAAGGCGCTGGTCTTCTGCCGCGCGGGGGAGCGGACGGCGGCCGAGATCCATGACGGCCTCCAGGAGCTCATCGGCCTCTCGTTCAGGTGTCTCGCCCTGACGAGCCTCGGCGAGTATGCCGAGGCGTTCGCCGCCATCAACGACGGCATGGCGAAGGCGAAAGACCGCAACAGCGCGTTCATCATCGGCCGGTTGACCAACTCGCTCGGCTGGTTGCATCAGGAGCTGGGCGATTTCGCGCGCGCGGTCGAGTACAACCGCGAGAGCGTGGACATCGGCCGGCGCGTCAAGAACCCGAACGTCGAGATCAGCGCCGCGATCAACCTGGGGCTGGACCACCTGAACCTCGGCGCGCCCGGGCAGGCCGTGTCGCTGCTCGAGGAGACGCTGGTCCGTGTCGAGAAGTTCGCCTTCGGCGCCCACCGATGGCGGTGGATGATTCACCTGCACGTCTACCTTGGCGAGGCGCTGCTGGCGTCGGGCGAGCCCGAGCAGGCGCTGATCCAGGTCGAGAAGGCGCTGGTGCAGGCGCGGGCGACCGGCTCGATGAAGTACGTCGCCCGGTGTCACGCGCTCCGGGGCGACATCGCCCTTCGCGCCGGGCACGCGAGCCCGGCCGAGGCCGACCTCGCGGAGGCCCTCCGGATCGCCCGCGCGATCCGCTATCCGACCCTCACCTGGCAAGCGGCGCACCTGCTGGCCCGTGCCCGCGCGGCGACGGCGGACATGGAGGCGGCGGTCGAGGTGGCACGGCTGGCCGCGGAGACGATCGACGGTGTCGCGGCTCGGATCCCGGATCCCGCGCTCAAGCGCACCTTCCTCGCGTGGCCCCGTGTCCAGGCCGCCCTGGACGACCGGTCGCGGCTCGAGCGCGGCACCGGCCTCCTGCCCTGATCCGTAAATAGTCGCGCGCGGCGCGGCGCGGGCCGGCGGGGCCTGCCGCGGCGAGCAGCCCCACGGTGCTCGCTCCCGCACGCGCCCCGGCCGGACCGGACGCGATCCGGCTCGCGCTGAGCGCGCGCGTCGGTGTCGCGGTGCGCTGCGCGCCGTGGGGCGCCCCGCTCGCCACGTCACCCGCCGGCCCGCC
>Ga0066710_100006588_pt1 | contig 10886 bp, 11 predicted proteins | sample GraSoiAngelo_159_FD_79666 | JGI IMG/M metagenome (GOLD analysis project Ga0066710, IMG submission 79666) | Grasslands soil microbial communities from the Angelo Coastal Reserve, California, USA - 14_1009_16_40cm | ecosystem: Environmental > Terrestrial > Soil > Grasslands | place: USA...
AAGTTCAAGCGGCAAACCAATCTTTGCGCTGAAGAAAAGCAAAGATGAGTAGCGTGATCCGCAATCATCAGCTCAAATGGATTCGATACGTAATCCGGCACCTGAACAAAGAGCACCCCGCTTTCGTCCAAAGTATGCCAAACCCGCTCCAGGAACTCGCCGGGATAGGGAATGTGCTCGAGAACATGAATCATGCTTACCAATTGGAAGCGCCCCGAATCCACAGGCAATTCGCCGAGGTGGAGAGTCGCCCCAGGGATGATTTCCACTTCTGCTCGATATCTGTCATTTACTTCGGTTCCCATCAATGTCCAACCTGTAATGCGACGCCGAAATGCCCGGAGAAAAGCTCCGTTTCCGCACCCAATATCGAGCAAGCGCCCGGATGGCGAGAGTTGCAGCGTGGAAAGAAGTCGTTCCACCAAACGGTCAGATCGTGCGATTGAAGCTCCCGATCCAGTTTCAAATACGACTTGTTCAGCCCCACCCCCTTGAGAATAGATGGAATACTCTTTGTAGATCTGATCGATGTCCGAAAGCCACACGGAATTGATGGGCACCTGGGCTGTTCCACAATTCCTACAAAAGGTGAGCTGACCCGGACGCGGAAAGGGTTGACAATCTGAAGTGATACGCCCCAGCTCTGAGTATCCCTTTATCAATTCAACTCGATCGGAACCGCAAACGTGACAGGTCAATGTCATGTCCTTCTCTGGCGGATGCGTGAGAGGACTCATACTGGAACTATGGAGTCAATTGTCTGCCACACAGGGGGGAGTTCGATGCCCAGCTCGGCAATGAGACGAGAACAGTCCAGTGAAGTGTAAGCAGGAGCATGCTCAACGTGAAACGGGCTGTTCCTGACAGAAACGGGCTGTACGAGACCAGAGTCCAGGTGGAGGCGAGACGCCAAGTGATCGGCAAGTTCCGCGTAGGTGATATCTCGCTCACCTGACAGGTGCCAAATTCCTGGGAGCCTTTTCATAGCAATAGAGACAAGGACCTTGGCCACCTCATCCACAAACAAGGGGGCACAAGTTAAGTCACAGAAGGGGTGGATAGGCTCACCGTGCTGCAATCTTGAGATCCATTCCATTAGCAATGGGGGGGTTCTCGAAAAAACCTTACTCAATCGCACAATGCATACCTGTTCACCAAGCTGCAACAACTGAGCCTCCACTTCTGCCTTTTGGCGACCATATTCCGTTTGAGGAGACGTAGGATCATTCGTCTTCCGGTAAGGTAGGCTGCCGTCGAATACGGCATTAGTAGAGGGATAAACAACAAATACGTTTCTGTCTACCAATCTCCCCACCGTCTTGACAGTATTAATGACATTGACAAGGCGGGAAGAATGGGGGTTCCGCCGGCATTCCTCGTAGCTCGATATGGCTGCACAGAAGTAGGCCACTTTGAACTCGAACGGCGGATCCCAATTGTGGGGGATAGAGTCAAGGTCCAGGTAGATACAAGCTTGTGAGGCGACGTCTCGCCGTCGAGTGGTTGCGACAAAAGGATAACCTTTTCGGGAAAGAAATTGAGCGAGTGCCCCTCCAATAAGACCGTCCCTGCCTATTACGAAACTAGAGTTCTTCAAGAATTCGCCGTCTTTTGTTTCAGACAAGCCTTCCCTTCGACGTTCTGCTTAATTCCCCCAACTATTGGGACCGATTGTACCGCCTCATCTCCTGGAGCAGCAAAGGGCGAATATATAATGGGCCATGGGATAAAATCCGGTGTGCACTACTTCGTCGTTCATCGAGAAGATGAAAACATTGTGAAAATACTTTGACATCAGCTCACGCAAACCCGGCCCAGTTTTGCAGTTAACGTGCCCTTCCTTGCTAGGAGTGGAGGCATAGACTTGGGACTCGAGTGACGGAGTTCCTATGACGCAAACACCTTTCCAGTTCAGGGAAGCCGAGAGATTCGCTACGAAACGGTCTTCTTGGTGAGGTGCAACATGCTCGATAACATCCAAGGCATAGACCCCGTCGAAATCTTCTTTCATTGGAACCTGGACCATATCGTGGAGCTTACAAACCAGTGGGAGATCCGGATCCCGGTGTTCATTCACATGTTGGACAAAAACCGGATCAAAATCCGTAGCCACCACTTGCTGGACCTCTTTCTGGACAATCCGTGTTCCAAAGGCGTCGCCACAGCCTACCTCGAGGACGCGATTCATCCCTGCAAACATCTTAGCCACAAATTTGTAGCGCGAAAGCAAAAAACAGAGCCGCTTGGGATCATCTCGCCAGACCTGGCTGCTCATCAGGCCCAGTGATTGGAGTCCCTCCTTCTCTTGGAGCTCAAGGAGAAACTGGTATTGCCGTTCTCTGGTCTTCTGTGTCAATTTAGTCTCACTGGCAAGACACCATGCAGCGTCCCACTTCACCCATTTTGATTCTTTCCAGAGCTGTGTTGATTTCCTGTAATGGAAATCGGTGGGTAATGAGCTTATCCAATCTTAGCTTGCCCTTCAAATACAAGTTCAAATAACGAGGAATGTCTTCGGTCGGATTAGATTGGCCACCCTCGACCCCCTTGAGGACTTTCCCAAAATGCAAAGGAAGAGAGTGGATGGTGATATCCTGGTTGTGCCTGGGGACGCCGACCAGGATCGTGCGACCCTGAGGGGCCGTCAGGGCATAGGCCGTCTCAATAATATTGACCAGACCGGTGGTTTCCACGGCCACATCCACACCCTTGGATCCCACTATCTTTCTGACTGCATCGGAAACATCGACACAGGCTGAATTGATAAGGTGGGTGGCGCCGAACTCAGAGGCAACTTGGAGTTTGTGATCGTAGATGTCAATGCCGATGATGGGGTCTGCGGAAACCATCGCGCCACCCTGCACGATATTCAGACCCACGCCTCCGCATCCGAATACAGCCAGTGACTGACCGATCTTGAGCTTGGCGTCATTGTTAATTAAGCCCAGAGCCGTGGTGACGGCGCAGCCCATTAAGGCAGCAATTTCAAAATCGATTTCTTCCGGAATACTGGTAAGACGGTTCTCTGAGACGACCGCAACCTGGTTGAAAGTGGTTACCCAACCGGCGTTCACAAAGCGGGCGCCCCACTTGTATTTGGGGGTTCGCGCCTGGATACCTGCGCCCTTCCGCCAATGCAGGATAACGTGGTCGCCCTTTCGAACTTGAGTTACGCCCGGTCCTGTTTCGAGGACGACTCCTCCTCCTTCGTGCCCCAGCAAGTGCGGCAGAAATTTGTCTTCGCCTTTAACTCCCGCAATCTCCCCGAGCTGAGCTCCACAGATTCCACTGCAATGGACCTGGACCAGCACTTGACCGCAGTCCAGAGCAGGAACTTCGATCTCATCCAGAACCAGAGGTGCATTCAGTCTTTCCAGGATGGCCGCCCTAAATCTCATTCCCGTTTCTTTTCTGGAACTTTTTCTCGGTCCCGGACGTCAATCGAAAGTAATGAATCCGTAGTCGCCTGTGTAGCCGCTCTCTTGAAAGAACCATTCCCATTCTTTTGGCATATAGAAAGATCGACAGGTGAGCTGCCAGTAAAGCAGGTGGGCCTTTTGTCGTTCATTGCGGTAGGATTCTACCACAATGTATTTATGCTTTTTCCCGACTCGCTGTATCTCTTGAAGAGCCTTCCTGAGGTCATAGTTGAAAAGGTTATGCAGCGTGGTGATAGAGACCACAAAATCGAAGGAACGACTGGCATAAGGTAAGTTGGTGGCATTGCCTACCTCCAAATAGGGTCTGACCTCTTCCTTGGAGTTTTCGATGGCATAGCGGGAGATATCTATTCCTGCGACCTCCACCCCTGGAACGGCCTGTGTGAACTCGTATAGGAGGAAGCCCTTACCGCAACCAACATCAAGAATCTTGTCACCGCTTTTCAGGGCATAGTGCTTGGTGATGGCCTCGGCAACCGGACGCCAGCGCCCGTCATAACGCATGCCGCCATAACCGTATTTCCGATCACCATCCCAATAGTCTCTGCCAAACTGGATAGCTACCTCAGCGCACTCGGCTTTGTCATGCTCGACCACTCGCTGGACATAGTTGCGTTTGGTCGAGCTGTGAAGTTTGTCAATAAAGTCAATTTCCGGCATGGTTTACTTTCTCAGGGATTCAGGTGTTGACCTGTATGACTGCGTGGACAGCTTCATGACTTTGTCAACCAGATTTTGCGTCGTAATTTGGAATGCTTCCATGAGGCTGGCCTGAGATCCGTACTGGTGAGGGAAAACATCGGGGATGCCGATCCGGGCGAACCGCTTGGGTCGATCCAACGAGGCTTCAGCAATGATTTCGGCAACGGCGCCGCCCAAGCCGCCAATCGTGACATTTTCTTCTATGCTCACTATAACTGGAACGCGCTGTATACCCTGGTCAATGGCAGCCGTATCCAAGGGCTTTATGGTGTGGACATGGAGAACAGATGCCTCCAGACCTTGAGATGCTAGCTCGGTAGCCGCATCCATAGCCAGCTTCGAGCAAATCCCGGTAGCGATCACCAAAGCATCGGAGCCCTCTCTCAGGAGGATGGCCTTCCCGATTTGAAAAGGGGGGTCTGAGCGGCTGATAATCGGATCGCCACCTTTGGCCAATCTGATATAGATCGGTCCGGGATAATCCAGAGTCAGCAGCATGAGGCGGCGCATTTCATCCGCGTCGCACGGAGCAACGATAGTGAGGTTGGGGATCGTTCTCAAAACGGAGATATCCTCAATCGCCAGATGGGTAGGACCCAAGGGGGCATAAACCAATCCTCCTCCGCTGGCCATCAATCGCACCTTGGCCTTGTGCAAGCACATATCCAGCACGATCTGCTCATAGGCCCGACGTGCGAAGAAAGTGGCAATGGTGTTGACGTAGGGAATCTTTCCTTCCAGCGCCAAGCCGGCGGCCAGGCCAACAATGTTAGCTTCACTCACCCCCTCCATAAAGAACCGGTCCGGCATGTCCTGCTTGAACTTTTTGAGGGTGCCGGCTACCAGCTCAGAGCCGATAAACACCACGCGCTCGTCCTGTTTAGCCAGTTCGTAGACCATGTTGAGTGAGGTCTGGCGCACTATCATCCTCCCAGATGCCGGAGTAGATTCTGGACCTCTTCTTCGGATACCTTCGTTTTGTGATGCCAGAGCGGATTGCCTTCCATCTCGGGCACTCCCTTGCCTTTAACGGTGTGACAAATCACAGCGCTTGGCTTTGAATCTTCAATGGGCAAACGAGAAAGCGTATGTCGCAAAGCGTTGAGGTCGTGACCGTCGATTTCCTCGACTCCAAATCCGAAGGTCCGCCATTTCTCTGCAAAGGGCTCCAGGTTCTGAACAACCAAAGTGCTGTCATAGGATTGCTGCTTATTGTAGTCGACAATGACCGTCAAATTGGTAAGTTGGTGTTTCCCCGCGCAAAGAGCGGCTTCCCAAACGGATCCTTCGTTGGATTCCCCGTCTCCTATGATCACAAAAATGCGGTGAGCCGCTTTGTCCAATTGGGCGCTCAATGCAAAGCCAACGCCGATGGGCAGTCCGTGTCCCAGGCTGCCCGTTGAGGCTTCGACTCCGGGGACCTTCCCGTATTCCGGATGTCCTCCTAAGATGCCGTCGCTCTTACAGAATTTCCAAAGCTCCTGCTCTGGGAAAAAGCCTTTGTCTGCCAGGAGGGCATACAGAGCCAAACATCCGTGCCCTTTACTAAGAATGCAGCGATCCCGCTCAGGCCAGCGCGGATTTCTGGAATCGTATCTGAGGATTGTGTCATACAGGACGCGAATTATTTCAACCAGGGAGAACGCAGAACCGATATGACCGCGATTGGCACACTGGACCATTTGGACGATGGTGCGGCGCAAGCTGAGAGAACGTTCATCCAACGGTGTGTTCCTAGGGGAGATAGGGAAACTGCTGACAGTCATCATCGAGTTGTCGAACCAAATTTTTGGCCTTGCGCAGTTGCTGGGAGTGAGTTTCTTCCCGAGGCCTGTTGTCGCTGTTTGCAAAATCGCGTCGTGCCTGGTGATGTGTTACGAATTCGTTCAAAAAAATGCAGCACCACTTCAGGCCAAACAATGGATAAACGAGTCGCACACGCTCTTTCAGCCTGGGATCATTTGAAAAGCAGCTGATCATGCCAGAGACAAAACAGATCTTATGCGGAAGTAACAAATTCATGGCGGGATGCAGCAGGAAATCGACCGTTGTCTTGGCCGGATCATCCCAACCGAAATATTCGAAATCCACAAAGGCAATTCCCCCCGTCGGGCGTAGAAGAGCGTTATGGAATCCAAAATCAGAGGGGCTCAGACTGCGAAGATCAGAATCCAGCTCTTGATTCATATTCCAGCCTAATCTGGCGCATCGGTCACAGCACCACCCTTCTATCCGGAGCTTGAATGGCAATAATACCTCTCCCAGAAACTGTTGCAGGGTTGGACTGGATTCCGCCGCGACAGCAAGCGCCTTCAGCCGTTGATCAATGGTGGAGAGGATGCTGGCTATTGAAAAGCAGGCTTCCGAGGCGGACGATAATTCGCTCCCGGCGCCCTCCCGAGCCAGATCTTTTAGCAAGGAAAGAAAATCGACAGCCTTCTCGACCAGAGATTGATCCACCATTTCCGGCTTGATCTGATCTCCTTCAATGTACTCAAAAAGAGCGACCTGGTTTGCCTGGTCAAAGGCGATTGGTCTTGGAACACACGTGATTCCATTCCGGCGTAGAAACTGGTAGGCTCGAAACTCGTTGCCCATCCTATCCCGGTGGTCGTTCTCATGGTGAAAGTAAAACTTAACCACAAGCTGAATCGCCTCCCGGCACAGAACACGAAATACTTTGCTGTTTCTTCCCCCACCCAACCTTTGGGTTTGGAATGGGGGCTTGGCGCCAATGCTCCGAAGCAAACTCGACGCCTGGTCAACAAGGATCTGTTCCATTGATTCAACCGAAGAACCATTTTTTGATTTCCAACCAGGATTCAAAGACAAACGAATTGGCATCGCCAGCCCCAGTGCCGTTCGGTGCAAACAGCAATTTAGTTACATGGACGGGGAAATCAGGTTCGGCAAAAACCTCGTAGAGATCGTCGATGAAGTGAGTGCACCCTAGCACGCGAATCCTTTGAATTTTATCTGCGCGCGTGGATTCAAAAAAAATATGGTCCGGACTTAGACCGAGGCCATTAGAATTAAAGAAATCATGTTCTCGCATCCAGTGCCAGGCACATTCCCAAAGCTGAACGGGCTGTTGCTCATGCCAGGCTACTTGGGTCTTGTGACTGACGATAAAAACTGGCAAGTCATTTTTCTTACATTCTTGAAAGAAAGCAAGAACACCATGGAACAGGGTGGCACCTGCAATGGCAGGTCCATACGCTAATGCCTGGAGCTGCTGCCACGACAGATCCCCTTCGGGTGAGTTTCTAACGATATCGCGAATCGCGGTCTTCTGTGACGGCGTGGCTGGAGAAATCAAGTGGCCGCGGACTGCCAAAGAATGAAAGACGGAATCATAACAAATCAGCGTATTATCAAAATCAATGCCGATTACTCGACTCATCCCACCAGAGCCTTCAACTCATTGGCCCATGCCTGCATGGTCTTGATGTTGTAATAGAGCCTGTTGCCGATTGGATCAGGAATTAACCCTGCAGCGAACGCGCTGTTCAAGTTACGTATCGCGTCTTCCACGGTTCGCCTAGGCTGGAATCCAAGGTCTCGTCTGATCTTCTGAGAGGAGATATGATAAGAGCGATTATCGTCAGTGGGAGTAGTGACAATCTCTACCTGCGGGCCGATGACTGCCCTGACCATGTCAGCCACCTCACTGACTGTGTAGTTTTCGTAGCCTGCATTATAAATCTTGCCATTGATGGCATTGTCCGTCCATTCAAGAGACTGGGCATAAAGGTCACACACATCTTCAATGTGAATATTGGGCCGCATCTGTTTTCCACCAAACACTGTGATTTTCCGGTTAGTAACGGCGTGATTGGTCAGAATGTTTACGGTCAGATCCAGGCGTAAGCGAGGGGAGTAACCGCACACCGTAGCAGGGCGAAGAACGAGGGCTACAAAATCTCGAGAGCTTTCCTTAAGCAAGATATCTTCACAGAGGGCCTTGTATTTCGAATAGTCGGTGAGTGGCTGAACCGGGAGGTCTTCCGTAACCTCGAGATCTCCCTTGATGCCATAGACGCTGGAACTCGACGCATAGACAAATCTTTTGACGCCACTATTCTTTGAGATAGCGACCAAGTCTGGGAAGCAATCAAAATTAATCGTCCTGCCTAACTCAGGATCGAGTTCAAAGCTTGGGTCGTTTGAGATACAAGCCAGGTGAATGACTGCGTCAACACCTGGCAAAATCTTTCTTAAGAGCTGGCGATTTCTAATATCACCCTTGATTTGTTCCAGATTTGGATTCTCTTTGACTGAATCCAGCACATGATCGCCGAATATATACAGGTCCAGGACCTTGACGTGAAATCCTCGAGCCAGAAGTCTGGGAACCAAAACAGCCCCGACATAACCGGCGCCACCCGTGACCAGGACCGTTTTGATGGCAGTCATGAGCGCCTCACAAAATCATGGCTAAATCCGTGAAACAGTGCACCAGAACTTGATGTGCCAGTTCCACCATCCCATAATGCTGCGTGGGAACGTAAAAGTTAATGTCCCCCATTTTCCTCAGAGGATTGTCAGGCTTAAACCCGCTTAGAGTGACAATGCTGCAATTCTTCTGGCGCGCTTGCTGCGCCGCGCGCAAAATATTTTGCGAGCGACCTGAGCTGCTGATTGCAAAAAGACTATCCCCTGACTCGGCAAAGAGTTGGATGGGGTGTTCGAAGACCGCCTCTACACCTTCATCATTAGCGATGGCGCTATACAAAGCGGTATCATAGAAAGCCTGAGCCCGAATCTTGAGCACCTTGCACAGGTCATTTTGCAGGTGGGTCGCAATTGCCGCGCTCCCGCCATTTCCAATTATCATGATCTTTTTCTGGTTCTGGCGAGTTGCCTGCACTTTCGCCACAACCCAGGAAACGGCCGGATTGAATTCAAGAACATTCCCCTCTTGGGTTGTAATCTGCGTTTCGCCGATGAAACTCGCCAGTTGAGCGCAGTAATCACGACCCGAGGAAAATGAAAGCTTAGCTTGCATCGAAAGCTTCGTCTGCATCATGGCATTGGCACCAGTGGTCTTCATTTCAACAATGCTTCTATATGTTTGTAAAAAGGAACTCGCTCGATAAAGGAACGATGGCCCACAGTTCGTACGGCTTCGGCACCTGCAACATTCCCCAGGAAGGCAGTTATTTCTGGGCTTGCCCCCAAATAAGCCAGCAATGAGGTAATGGAGAGGACCGCATCTCCGGAACCAATTCGATCTGTCACTTGCTGGGTGAAGGCGGGAGATTTTGCAAAACCGGTCTTAGAATCATAGGTCGTAATACCGTACTTGCCTCGCGTCACAGTGACCTGCCGACACTGCAACCGCTTGGCGACGTCCAGGATCAGAGTTTCGACATCAGCCCTGCGACTGCGCAGGTCCATGGCCAGTTCATGATTAGCCAGGCAAACATAGTCGGCTCGCGGATAGACCGAGATCGTATGATAGCCTTTGTTCCCGGCGTTTGACTGGGTATTTACCGACAAGAACTTTGCTTCGTCACATAATTTCTGAATGGCCCGTGGAGTTAACATGCCATGCCCGTAATCGCCTGCGATCACAAGGTCGTAGTGAGGAAGCAGTTCACTCAATTGCTCACACAGAGCTGCTTCCTCTTCGGCCTGACATCCCTCAGGATCAAGAAAATAGACTTCAAACAACTTCTGCAACAGGTAATTTTCGACGAACCGGCGCTTAATAATGGTTGGACCGTTCTCATAATATAAAAAATGGGGCGTAACGTTTGGTTTAAGTTTCTCCTTGATAAATTCCAGTCGGGAATCTTGCAAGCCAACAAAAGAAACAACCCCCACCTTTTGACAAAAGCTGGCCACATGGTTGGCGATGGCTAACACGCCACCGGCAAACTGCTCGGCAGCGATGTAACGAGCCACCAGCACGGGTTCTTTTCCCGACTTGCCAATGGCTTCGCAATAATGATAATCATCGATAATGGTTTCGCCCACGATTAAAACCTTCAGATCGCGGGCCTGCTCCAGCCATTCGAATAGCTCTCTGGCCCTGTGCCGTCCTTTGAAATTTTCCAGATATTCAGCCTGCTCATCCGAGAAATGACTGAAATGCGTATTGATCAAACTGCTCGAACTGAAGTGAATATCGTCTGTGAAAGCGATCCTGCCGCCCACCTCCTTGATCGCAGCCTCTTCATCGTCGATTCTGCCTGTGATGTCCTCCGCCCGGTTCTTATAATCACTCCCCTTCACGTAGAAATCAGGTTTGAGCAGGCGAATGGTTTGGGTAGCCGTGGGCCACGTGTTGATCGCCACGTAGTCAACGCAACTCAGGGCGGCAATGGCCTCGGCTCTTAAGTCCTGAGGGAAGGCCGGGCGATTTGGTCCTTTATTCACATACTGATCTCCCGTAAGCGTTACCACCAGCAGGTCACCTAGTTGCTTGGCTTGTTCATAGTGACGAATGTGACCGATGTGAAGGAGATCGAAAACGCCATGACAATGAACAATCTTTTTGCCGGATTTCCGCCTCTCATTCAACAATTCAGCCAGCCGTTCAAGCTGAACGATCTTCTCATTAGCGCGCATTTTAACAAAGCAAGTTTCTGAACTCACCAAAATACCATGGGTCCTGTCAAAGTCCCTGACCCTCCCTGACGGTCGGGCTACTGAACAGGTCCAGGCTCAACTCAGTAGCCCGCGCGTCAGCAAGGGCTGTGCCTCAACCCAATCACTTACGGGACTTTGACGTGACCG
>Ga0066710_100006589_pt1 | contig 10885 bp, 6 predicted proteins | sample GraSoiAngelo_159_FD_79666 | JGI IMG/M metagenome (GOLD analysis project Ga0066710, IMG submission 79666) | Grasslands soil microbial communities from the Angelo Coastal Reserve, California, USA - 14_1009_16_40cm | ecosystem: Environmental > Terrestrial > Soil > Grasslands | place: USA...
CCAGGATTATGGAATAGGTTTACGATATTCCACACGCAATACGTGCCTATACGTGTTGGCGTAAGCGCCATCCTCGCCCGCGATTGACGAATCCAGGCTCTGGACCAGAACTTGGTCACCTGGTCGCGCATACGCGCCAGTTGTGAATTGGTGGCAGCGTAAGGTTTCGTGGCCGTCTGAATAACTATGAGATGGCATCACTTAACCGGGATGCCGATTTCATGCTCAATCCAAGCCGCGTCGATAACATACCGCACTCCGTACTGGAGGCACTCGCCAGCGCAATTCCGGTGATCAGCACCAACGTCGGTGGAGTGCCCTTTCTGGTCGAGGATGGAAAGACCGCGCTGTTGGTTCCTCCGGCCGATCCGCAAGCAATGGCCAACGCCGTGGAGCGTCTCATGGAGGATCGCGGCCTTGCCGCGAAGCTGGTCGAGAATGGCTTGGTGCTGGTGCAACGCTATTCCTGGCCAAGCGTGCGGCAATCATGGTTGAGCGCTTATCGTTCGTTGTCCGGATTGCCTGGAATGACCATCCCGGTCCGGGGCGAACAGGGTTGAGCATGGCAAGCAGCGCGTATACCCGCTTGTGCTCTGAAGTGCTCTTTCCGTTGCACGAACGATTGAAAGGGCACGCTAGCCTGCGTATACGTCGGGAGCTGGAAACGACCCAATGGTGGCCGGCGCAGCGGTTGCAGGAACTGCAGCTCGCTCGACTGCGCAACCTGCTACAAGCCGCCCAACAGCAGGTGCCTTATTATCGTAAATTGTTTGCCGAGCATCGATTCGAGCCGGCGACGGTAAGCTCCATCGCGGATTTGGAACGGCTACCGTTTCTCACCAAGGCGCTGATTCGGGCGAATCTCGAACGATTGCGCGCTACGAATGCAAAACATCTCGCGCGCTCGAACACCGGTGGCTCATCGGGCGAGCCGCTAATCTTTTTCCTCGGAAAAAATCGCGTAGCCCACGATGTCGCGGCCAAATGGCGCGCCACGCGATGGTGGGGCGTCGACATTGGCGATCCCGAAATTGTGGTATGGGGTTCACCCATCGAGCTCGGTGCACAAGATCGGCTGCGCTCGCTGCGCGATAAACTACTGAGAACGCGGCTGCTGCCGGCATTCGAGATGTCACACGAAAAGCTCGACCGGTTCGTCGCAGAAATCTGCCAGATGCGGCCGACGATGCTCTTCGGCTATCCATCGGCTCTCGCCCATATCGCCCGACACGTCCGCACAACCGGACAACGCGTCGACAACCTCGGCATCAAGGTCGCGTTCGTCACTTCCGAGCGCTTATACGAAGACCAGCGCACGATCATTGCGGAGACGTTCGGTTGTCGCGTGGCGAACGGTTATGGTGGACGCGATGGGGGCTTCATAGCCCACGAGTGTCCCGACGGTGAGCTGCATATCACTGCGGAAGACATCATCGTGGAAATCGTTGACGAGCAGGGCAAGCGGCTACCCGAAGGCCAGTCGGGCGAGATTGTGGTGACGCATTTGGCGACTGCCGATTTCCCCTTTGTTCGTTATCGTACCGGCGATGTCGGACTCGTATCGAATCGGCCCTGCACATGCGGTCGAGGTCTGGCGATACTAAGCGATATTCAGGGCCGTACGACGGAATTCGTCGTCGCCGAAAATGGCACCATCATGCATGGCCTGGCGCTCATCTATGTGTTGCGGGCATTGCCAGGCATTGCCTCATTCAAAATAGTGCAGGAAAGCCTGTCGCGCACTCGTGTCTTGATCGTTCCCGATGCGGGCTTCGCTGCCGAGACCAGAGCAACGATCGAGCACGGTTTGCGCGAGCGCCTTGGCGCACAGGTCGACATTGCCATTGATATCGTGAGCCAGATCCCGAGCGAGCGCTCCGGCAAATTTCGATATGTCGTCAGTCACGTGCTGGCCTGAGAGAAGCCACCGGCCCCTGGGTACACATTCAGTGAACGTTCATAAGAAAATCCTGATTGGCTCGTTGTGGGCCGTCGCGATGCGCTGGGGAACCCGCTTGATCGGGCTACTAAGCGTCATTGTTCTCGCGCGGATCTTGCGACCCGAGGATTTTGGAATCCTGGCCATGGCGACGCTCCTGATCGGCCTGCTGGAGAACTTTGCGGAGCTTGGCGTAGCGATGATGGTCATCCGGGAAGCCAACGTTTCGCGCGTCGATCTGGACACAGGGTGGACCATTCAGATCATCCAGGGTCAAGCGCTCGCAGCAGTAGTGGCGCTCCTGGCCGAGCCCGCGGCTGCTTATTTCCATGAGCCGCGTGTAACGGCAGTGGTCTATCTTTGTGCAATTTCGATGAGCCTGGGGTCGTTTTCGAATATCGGCGTCGTATTGATTCGGAAGGACCTCGATTTCGCCAAGGATTTCATCTATCAGATCATCGTCAAGCTCAGCGGCGTGGTGGTGACCATCGGATTGGCATTCTGGCTACGAAATTATTGGGCGCTCGCCTTGGCGCAGCCGGTCAGCGCCTTGACCAATCTCGCGACAAGCTATCGCATGCATCCTTACCGGCCGAGGTTCAGTTTGAAAAGCTACCGCCGCTTCCTGAGCTTCTCCGCCAATGTTGTACTAAGCAACTTGGCGCGGTTCTTGAGCAATAAGGCCGACATGTTTCTTGTCGGACGCATAGGGACCTCGGCGCAGATGGGCGTTTATAACGTTGCTTCCGAGCTTTCATCCATGCCATCACGAGAGCTCACGGTATCGGTCGGAAGAGCACTATTTCCGACTTTAGCCAACGTGAAAAGCACGACTGGTGACTTTCTTGCGATGTTCCTTCAAGTCATCGGATCCGTGGCTGCGCTATGCCTGCCCATTGGCCTGGGGATTTGGGCGGTTGCCGACGACCTCGTGCGCGTGGTGCTCGGGGAGCAATGGCATGACGCGGGAAGGCTTATGGGTTTCCTGGCCATCTACGGCACTCTCGCAAGTTTGATCGATATCATGATCGGGCACGTGCTGATCGTTACCGGCCATGAACGCCGGCAGACAATGGCGTTGTGGATACGCGTTGTGCTGCTAGTGGTCTGCGCTCTGGCGGGGACTTGGTGGAGCATCGAAGGCATTGCCGTTGGCGCCACTGTGTCGAGCGTACTCGTGTTCGCCGTCGCAGTTTGGATTCTCAAAGAGACCTTGCAGTGCAGATTGGGCGACTTTGCGGCTATTTTTTGGAGGCCGACTGTCGCGTCCTTGCTGATGGCAATGATCGTGCATTATGGGACCCTCGGTATGGCGGTTCCTGTCCTGGCGCGGCTCATTTTCAGCGTGGCGTTGGGAGTGGTCTGCTATGTGGGGATATTAGCGATGCTATGGGTGCTGGCCGGCAAGCCGCCGGGCGTCGAAATGTCGATCATGAACGCCTTCTTTGGGCGTCCAAGCACCAAGAGCAGCTAGATGGAGTCAACGGTGCAGCAGTGGCTTGCCCAAAGGCGCGCGCGCAAGCATTCCGGCGCGCAGACGACGGGACTGCACGCGAAGCTGGCGAATCTCTGGGCTCGCGTTCGGCCGGATGGTTTTCGTCCGCGCTACGGCGACGAAAATCTGATCGACCGCATCGCCACTTCGCCGGCCGCGCAAACTACGCCCGTGCTTCAACAGGCGTTGCGATCTTGCAGCTCCAGCCAAAGACAAGCCGCGACGGCGCTTATAGTGCAGCACTTCGATAGTCGTGCCAGCGCTGGCTTCTTCGTCGATGCTAAAAGCGTTCTCCAGCGGCAGCCGGCTGCGGATCCCAGGTTGGGCCATTGGTTGGGCGTGGCGTCGGCGGAGATGCAAGAGGCAACCCAGGCTGGAATTCGTATCTACGGCGATCGTTCGGCTCGCCTTCGCCCCGGGTTTCCTTGGCATGCTCCCGATCAAATGGGTCGGGATGACTTGTTGTTCGCGGTGCGCCCACACCGCTTCGCGTTCGGCCCGCGCATCGCGCTTGCGGTTTGCGATTCCACTACGACGGCAGACGAGTTTCGACTGCTTCTCGAGGACTGGATGGTGGCTGCACAGCGTGCGCCAGGGCTTCCCTTTTGCAGCAACCTGGTGTTCAGCCAGCGGCTATTTGCAGCGACCTGGGCCTTTGCCTACTTGGCGGCGGCACCGGAGCCTGCAGCCGGCCTGGCATGCAGATTCGCTCTGCTGAAGATCATTGGCCAAGACATCGACTATCTCATGCCGCGTCTCGGCAGCTCGTATTGCAATAATCATCTCTTGCTCGATCGTTTTACGGCCTGGTTCACTGCGCTGTTCTATGCGGAGCTGAGCGCAGCGGCATCTGATATTGACCAGCTCGAGGCTATCTGGCTGAAGGAACTCTTTAGCCAGACCTATGAAGATGGAGGCAGCTTCGAACACTCGTTGTACTACCACGGTCTTGCTACAGAGATGGCGGCGGGTTACATGCTACTTGCCAAAGCAAACCGCATTGCACTTCCCGACCGCGTCTTGGTGCGTATCGAAAAAATGTTGCGCATGCAGGCGGAGCTATGCGGCCCGGACGTCGATCTCCCCGACATCGGCGACCGGTCCGACGATCCGATCTTTCCATTGGATAGCACCGGCGGGGAAGCTGCCGGCGCCTTCCGCGAAATCTACCGCGCACTGTTCGCGCCGGACATGCTGCCGGTTGACCAGGGGCATCCCTGTGTCGAACGCGCTTTTTGGCTTCTCGGCGGACGGCTCGCTACGAGCGAGCAACCGGGTCAAGAGCTACGTTTCACCGACTATCCGGATAGCGGCATCGTTATGTTTCTTCAGGATGCGGATCGCACGCGCTGTACTTTCCGTACAGGACCTCATCCAGGTCTTCACTACATGCCTGGACACATGCACTCGGATGTACTCAGCGTGACACTGACCTATCGCGGTGCACCGATCCTGGTCGACCCGGGCACTTGTTCCTACCGCTTTAGAGCAGAAGCGGGCGGCTCGAATGTCCGGGAGTATTTCGCCGGGCCGCGCGCACACAATGGATTCGTCATACGTGACCACGACCCCCTCGGCCCGATGACAGGAGACTTTCGCTCGCACGCAGCCGTGCCGTCGCTGCGCGAGGTGAGGCGCGCAACAGGAACCGATCTCGCATTTGTCGAGGCGGCAATGGGTATGCTTCCCCATTCCCGAACCATCTCTCGGGGTGTCATCCATATCCGCGACATTGGCTTTATCGTTTACAACGCGGTCGAGCCAGCCTTCGACAGTGGCGATGTCGCACTCTCGTTTCAGTTTGCCCCGGAATGTGCCGTAAATCATATTGCCGATGGCGAGCTTACCGTTCAGCGCGGCGATATTGCTTTGGCATTTGCCTATTCGCACGGCCTCGGCGGGGCGAAGGTCGTCGCTGGCTGCGAATCTCCCCTCAATGGCTGGGTATCGCCTCGTTACGGAGAGCGCGTAGCCGCCCCGCAGCTCATGTTCAATATGGCCGGTGGCTGCCGCTTGAGCAGCATGGCCGTGCTGCAACAGGATGGTGCTAAGCGCATCGCCATCGCCGGCGAGCAGCCGACACCGAGTGCACGCTGTTTTCGGATCGATTCGAACGATTTTTGCGACTACGTTCTCCTGAACATCGGCCCGCTTGACGCGCCTGTAGCGGCCTGGGGCGTGAGCTTCCAGGGACGCGTTGCTTGGCTGCGTATCCACCGTGACGGCGGCTGCAGGCTGCGATGGCTGGATGGGCGCTCATGTATCGCGCCGCGACATGGCGCTTGCTACGAGTATGACGAATTCTTAACGGATTTTTCGGTTTAAGCGGCCAAGCGAACCATGCCCGAAGCGGAATTAGCCCAGTACCGGTCGGAGATCGACGTCCACGAAAACGCGGGCGGCGCTTTTCGTTGCCCGCGCTGTCTGGGGGCGTTGCAGAAAGCGCGTGAAGCGCTGAATTGTGGTGCCTGTGGCGCCAAGTATTCCAGCCATGACGGCATATGGGACTTTCGCTGTCGCCGACATGATTACTACTTCAACCCCGTCCCGCCCGCGGAGATGAAAGAGCTGATACGGCAGGCGCCGCAGGTCGCATGGGACGATACGGTTCGCGGCTTCCTGCGCTTTGTGAAAAATGTTCCCGAGTGGGTCGATAACGTCGCGGTCAACGGCAGATACGCATGGAAACTGTTTCTCGATCTAGGCCCGGGAAGCAAGTTCCTCGATTTCGGCTGCGGGCTAGGCAATCTCAGCCAAAACGTCGCTCCGCATGTCGGCGAAGTCGTTGCGCTGGATCTCACTTGGGAGCGATTGCAATTCGCGCGTCAGCGCTTTGCCAGGTTCAGTACCGATGAACGAGTGACGCTGGTGGCTGGCGGTGACGGCGCTCATCTTCCGTTCCCTGACGGATATTTCGACTGCATTGCGCTTTCTGGTGTGCTCGAGTGGATCGCGGGCGATTCGGCAGTGTACGAAAGCGCGGGCTCGCGCGCCGCCAGAGCGCTAAAGATGATGATGAGGTTCTTCGGCGAAACAAATCCACGGGAAACCCAGATAAGATTCTTGCGCGAGCTCCGGCGCATCCTGAAGTCCGATGGACAAATATTCGTCGCGATCGAGAATCGCTGGAATTACGAGTATTTCGTCGGCCATCCCGACCATCATTCCGGACTGATGTACGCTTCGCTGCTTCCGAGATTCATCGCCAACCTGTATTCGATCGTGTATGGGCATCGACCCTATCGGACTTATACGCACAGCTTTGGCGGTTTTCGTCGACTATTTTCCCGCGCAGGCCTTCCCATCCAAGAGTTCTACGGCCTCGCGCCTGGCTACACGGGATTGCGGGAAGTCATCCCAGCCCACACCGACCAGCGGTTTTGGAAGCCTCTTCGACCGGTCGGCATGAAGGATCGTGTCAAGCGCAGTCGTTATTTCGTTCCAGCATTCGGCATCGCGCTGCGTCCTGCCGCAAGCGCAAGCGAGCCGCTCATTGCGCGCGTGCTCCAGGAGGCAGCCAAGAGCCTCACGGCTGGCGGAATAGCCGTGTCGGAGTGCATCATCACCGGCAAGGACAAAGTCGTCTGCAAGATCCTCGCGGGAAACGAGCGATTTATTCTCAAGATGCCGGCCGATCATCGAGCAAGGACTGGCGAAGCCAACAACTGGCGCATGCTCGACGTACTGTCACGACGCTCCGCGACAGTGGGGATCGTCCCCCAGCGCATTGCCCATGGCGAGTATCAGGCAGTCGATTATTTCCTGGAGCGCGCCGTTGCCGGTCAGCCAATCACCATGGCCATGCATGCGATTACCCGCGCTTCAGCGGCGAGCAAAGTCGCTGCACTGCTGACAAAGATACACGCGCCCGTCCCTTTGCTTGCTTCTATCGCAGGAGGCAGTCAGCCGTATGGCGAGCTCTTGGGCCTGCCCGTCGCAAAGTTGCGAGAGCTCGGGCTGGAGCCATCCGGATACGAAAAGCTGGAGCGTTACTTGGCCGGCAAATTGGCGACGCGGCAGTGGCCTATCGGTCTCTATCACGGAGACTTCACCAACGACAACATTTTTATCTCCAGGGATGAGATTTCCGGCGTGATCGATTGGGAATATGCGAGCGAGCGAGGTATACCCCTGCTCGATGCCCTGAGCTATGTCGAAAGCATGGAGCGCCTCTGCCGCTCAGGCATGAATGCGACCCAAAACTTCATTCGCCTGGCCGCGTGGGACTGGCCATCCGAGGCGGAGATCGACTCGCTTCAGTCCCTGTACCGGCGTTTCCGCGTCGATGTGGAGTGCCACGAGACGCTTTGTCAGCTTTGTTGGCTCCAACACGTCAGCAACCAGTTAGACACCACGGCCCGGTTCGATCCAGAGTTCATGCAGAAGCACATTCGTCCGATGCTCGCATCCTTATCCGCCAGCTAGCGCCGGGAACAATTCCATGTGCGGGCTCGTCGCCATGTTCGGAGTGCAAGGTCGCAATGCGGATGCAGCGATCTTGCGCAAAATGAGTGCAGCGGTTTCCCATCGCGGCCCGGACGATGAAGGATATTTTGTCGAGCGCCATGTCGGCTTCGGTTTCCGGCGGCTCGCTATCCTCGATCTATCGGCGAATGGGCATCAGCCGATGACAACGGCGGATAGGCGCTACACGATCGTATTCAACGGCGAAATCTATAACTATGTCGAGATCCGAAAAGAGTTGATCGGACGGGGTCATCATTTTCGTTCCACCGGGGATAGCGAGGTTTTGCTGCATGCCTATCAGGAGTGGGGCGTGTCCTGCCTGAGCAGACTTAACGGCATGTGGGCATTTCTGATATTCGACGCCCACACCGGAAAACTCTTTGGCTCTCGCGACCGGTTTGGCATCAAGCCGCTATTCTTCTGGCGCGGAGAATCGGCGTGTTTGCTCGGTTCCGAAATCAAAGCCATTCGCGACTCCGGGCTCTATCGGCATCGCACTAATTGGAAGGTTGCGGCCCGGTTCCTGATAAAGGGCGCACTCGAGGAGGGCGCGGAAACGTTCTACGACGGCATTGTCAACGTCCCGCCCGCGTCCTGGTTCGAGATTGCACCCGATGGGCGGTATGCAGAAGGTCGGTTCTGGACTCCGCCGGCGAGCAGCGACAGCGCAACGCCCGACATGGCAGCGCGGTTCGCGGAGCTTTTCGAAGATGCTATGAGCATCCACTCGCGAAGCGATGTGCCGCTTGCCGTGCACTTGTCTGGAGGGCTCGACTCCACGTCGATTATCTGTGCGTTGAGCCGCTTGCGCGATGAGCACAACCCGCGTCAGGAGATCCGGGCTCTTTCGTACATGGCCCAGGAGTTCGACGAGACCCCGTATATCGAGGAGACGCTTCAGCAAACTCGGGCCAAGCTGGTGCGTCTCAGCGCCACGCCCAGCGAGCTATGGAACAGCTTGGAAGAAGTGCTGTGGTTTCATGACGAGCCGGTGCATTCCATGACGGCGCTCGTGAGCTACGCGCTCATGCGCGAGACTGCGCAGCAGGGAATCAAGGTCGTGCTCAATGGCCAGGGCGCGGACGAAACGCTCGCCGGTTACCCAAGTTATTTTTGGATATTCTGGCAAGAACTGCTGTGCAACAGCCGAATCTTCGCGGCCATCAATGAAATGTCGATGTATGTGAAAGCTCGGCATGAGCGACTCCGGCCGCTGTTAGCGATGCAACTCAAATTCTTCGCTCGCGCCCAACTATCGAAGCTCCGCATCTATCGCCGTGCCTCTCTTGCGCGACGGAACGACGCGTTCGACGAAACGCCCTGGTATACACCCGGGCTCCGGGAACACGTCAAGCACGGCCCCTATGTTCGTTTCGACGTCCCGCTACGCGAAGTCCTGACGCGTTCGGTCTTCCAGGATCCGCTTCCGCTTTATCTGCGAATCGAGGACCGCAATGCAATGGCTTGGTCGGTGGAGTCACGCGTGCCATTTTTGGATTACCGGCTGGTGGATCTCGCTCTGGGATCGGATTGTCAAGCGCTGATGCACGGTCCTTACGGCAAATATCTGCTGCGTGAAGCGATGGCCGGCAGGATCCCCGAATCGGTCAGGGCACGCGTCGACAAAATGGGATTTCCCACACCGGCGAGTCAATGGCTGCGCAACGAATTGTTCCAACCACTCTGTGATCTACTGCATGGTCACACGCTGAAGCAATCTGGCGTCTTGGAGTGGCCGCAGCTACAGCGCGATATCGACAGATTTAAAAGAGGTGAGGCGGATGTTTCGGCACAGCTATTTCGTCTTGCGCAGTTCGGGCTCTGGCTCGAGGGGCCGAAGCAATCGCGACTGGCGCCGGTCTATGAGGTAGCATAAAATTAGCGTCCGCTCCGTATGCTATCGATAAACCCGCGAGATTTGGATTGTGTTCGACTAGTGAAGCGTTCCGGAAATGTTCGGCTGCTGCTACTCCGCAAAGGTGCGTAAAGCAAGACTAGGTGTATGAGAGATATTGCGCTTTGCCTCATCGTTTTTGGATCGCTTCCATTCATAGTGAAGCGGCCGTGGCTAGGCGCGCTCATGTGGGTGTGGTTGAGCGTCATGAATCCACATCGGCTAGCGTGGGGCTTCGCCTTTGATTTGCCGTTCGCGCAAGTTATTGCGCTCGCGACTCTTGTGAGCTTGCTTTTCAAGCAAGGCCAACTGCGGATTCCATGGTCTCCGCCAGCGGTATTGCTACTACTGTTCACGTTGTGGATGAATGTCACCACCATATTCGCTTTTCTACCGGAGCAATCGCTTCTGGAATGGAAGATGGTGATGAAGGTCATGCTGATGACCTTCGTTGCGATGATGGCGCTGGACGAAAAGCGGCACATCGACTGGCTGGTATGGACGCTTGCGCTGTCTTTAGGGTTCTACGGAGTAAAGGGCGGACTATTCACACTGCGTGGAGGAGGGGTCGAGCGCGTTTGGGGGCCCGAAGGGTCGGTTATCGAGGATAACAACGCGCTTGCGGTAGCGCTGGTGATGACCATCCCGCTGCTTTGGTATTTGCGCCTTCACGCAACAAGGAAGTCGATACGCTTGGGGCTTCTTGGCGTCATGGGTCTTTGCGCCATGTCCGCGCTCGGGAGCCAATCGAGAAGTGCGTTGCTCGCCATCGTGGCCATGGGGATGTTTCTTTGGTTGAAGAGTCGGAACAAGCTGTTTCTCGGGATTCTTTTCGTATTGCTAGTCCCAGCGATGGTGGGGTTGATGCCGAACAGCTGGTTCGAGCGAATGCAGACGATTACCAATTACCAGCAAGATGGCTCTGCAATGGGCCGGATCAACGCGTGGGGAATGGCTTTCAATCTGGCAAAAGACCGCCCGTTGGTTGGAGGCGGATTTGAAGTGTATGTGCCGAGCGTATTTAGTCGTTATGCCCCCGATCCTACCGATCTTCACGCAGCGCATAGCATTTACTTCGCGGCTCTAGGCG
>Ga0066710_100006591_pt1 | contig 10885 bp, 9 predicted proteins | sample GraSoiAngelo_159_FD_79666 | JGI IMG/M metagenome (GOLD analysis project Ga0066710, IMG submission 79666) | Grasslands soil microbial communities from the Angelo Coastal Reserve, California, USA - 14_1009_16_40cm | ecosystem: Environmental > Terrestrial > Soil > Grasslands | place: USA...
GTGATGGACAAGGCGTTGAGCCGCAGTAACGTCCACGCTATTAGACGCAGGCTTCAGCTGAAATGCCTGCGCTCTAAAGTCAGAAACCATGCTTTCTAGATCGACACTCAGGGGAAGCTGGGTTTACGTTGGTGTCAGCAAAAAAACTGCTCGGAAGTGGATTAGGTTGCAGGTCAAGCTACTCCAATAACATTCAAGCCAAGGGCACACCGATGCATTTAGGAGGCCAAGATAACCTCAAGTCATGGGGAGTCCTGATGCTGGTAGCCTTTAGCCGCGAGTCGATTTTGATTTGGAAACCTCCGGAGACGCAGCTGGGACACCCTCGGCCAAAGTCGAAAGCGGAATATTCAGAGCTTTTCTCAACTCTTCCTCCACGCGCATGCGAATGTCCAAATTATCCAATAGAAACTGCCTGGCATTCTCTCTTCCCTGTCCCATTCTTTCTCCTTTATAGGAGAACCAAGCGCCGCTCTTCTCGACGACTCCCTTTTCGACGCCCAGGTCGATGAGATCACCTTCCTTGGAAATTCCCGACCCGTACAAGATGTCGAACTCAGCTTCCCGAAAGGGCGCAGCCACTTTGTTCTTTACGACTTTGACTTTGGTGCGACTGCCGGTTACTTCGTCGCCGTCTTTGATCGAAGCCACGCGTCGTACGTCGACACGAACCGATGCATAAAACTTAAGTGCCCGCCCACCCGTGGTAGTTTCTGGGTTGCCGAACATCACCCCGATTTTCTCTCGGATTTGGTTGATAAAAATCATGCAGGTCTTGGACTTCGAAACAATCCCCGTGAGTTTACGAAGCGCTTGTGACATGAGGCGGGCTTGCAAGCCCATATGAGAGTCCCCCATTTCACCCTCCAGCTCCGCCCTCGGAACCAACGCAGCGACAGAGTCAACAACACAAACATCCAGGGCGCCACTGCGCACCAGCATTTCGGCAATTTCCAAAGCTTGCTCTCCGTTGTCAGGTTGAGATACCAAAAGATTGTCTACATCCACACCCAACTTACGCGCGTAAGCGGAGTCCAGAGCATGCTCTGCATCAATGAATGCGGCCATCCCGCCCCCCCTTTGGGCTTCAGCGATCACATGGAGGGCCAGCGTCGTTTTACCGCTAGACTCGGGCCCAAAGATTTCCACGACTCTACCGCGCGGCATTCCACCAACTCCTAACGCAGCATCCAGCGATAGGGAGCCCGTAGGGATAATTCCCCCGTTCGTTACAGCTTCCCGACTCCCCAGCCGCATAATCGACCCTTTTCCAAACTGCTTTTCAATTTGCGACAATGCCAAATCAAGAGCCCTTCCCCGCTCTGATCTTTCGTCAGCCATACAACCCCCTCTAACAAATGTTAAATAGGTGTAACCGGCAAACCACCTTGAGCCGGCACCGTGGGCTTAGCACACTGCTACACCCTGGCCTTGCAAAAATGAAGTCTTCAAAAATCGCAATTATTTGTTCTTGACACCCTCTCCCCTGGGTCTCACTGGCACTTCGGGACGCTTAAAGTTGAGATGAAGCTCGTCTTTGACCAGAATCTCCATACTCTCATCGTTGACGATGGGACTAAGTCCCATATCAGGTCTTGCGCTTGAGTTCATGGAATTCTTCAGGAACATTTCCAGGGCGTTCCGATAACGCAGTTCCTTCGGATTGAGATGCAACGCCGTTTGGAAACATTCCTTGGCCTTCTTTTTCCAATTCTGTTCCAGGAATGCCAGGCCCAACTGGAAAAAAGCCTCATCGCAGTAAGGGTCCATTTCAATGGCCTTCTTCATGTGCCTGATGGCATGGCGGACCTTTCCCTGCTTAGAATAGATAGATCCTACCAGCAGGTACATCTGTGGCGAGGGTTTCAAATTGAGGGCGTGTGAAAAATGGCCCAAGGCCCTCGAATCTTCACCCAGAGAGGCTAGCACCGAACCTAGGAAAACATGGGCTGCTAACGAGCCATGACAAATGTCCACTGCATTGGAAAGGAATTCCTTGGCCCTGGGCAGGTTACCTTCGCGCCGGGCTAACAATCCAGTAAGAAGGTTGGCTTCGAAATGATGCGGGTTGTTCCGGAGAACACGCCGCAGGCACTTACCAGCATCCGGGAAGTTTTCAAATTCATAATAGATCTTACTCAGAAAGATTCCAATCTCGCAGTTTTGTGGGTCAGCCGCATAGGCTCTTTCCAGTGTTTTCAACCCACGTCGATAGTTTTTTTTGATGAAGAGCTGGTTACTTTCCTCGATCAGTCTGGAGAAATGATTTTTATCTTTGCCGCGAAAGGCATTCAGGAATGTCTTCTTGCAGGACTCAAGTTTTTCACGTTCCTCGCTTTCCAAAAGACGCTGCGTCACCCGCTTGTGCCAGTCGCGTTCTAAATCGCGCTTCCCGACAATCTCAACCCTTTTCAAAGCGTCGGCGATGGATTCAATCATTGTGTGGTCATAGAAGCTTTCCGTAGAAAGTTGCTGCACCAGGTCGTGAATTTCGTTGAGTCGTTCATCCAGTTTTCCCAAGGCATATTCTAAAGCGCTGATCCTTTCTAGAAAATGTTCCTCCAAAATGGGCAGAGCGACACTCTGGCGATACGTCGCAGAAATAATCATCAGTTTGGTCCCACATTTATGACAGCTTTCTTCGCCAACCGGATTAGTCGTCCCGCATTTCTGACAAAGAATCATTGGAAATGTCATCCCCTATTGAGAGTATTGGTAAAAGCCTTGTCCGCTCTTTCGGCCGAGACATCCTGCTGCCACCATTTTCTTGAGAAGGGGGCAGGGACGGTATTTACTATCGTTGAAACCGGTGTAGAGAGTTTCCATGATATCCAAACAAACATCAAGTCCAATCAGATCCGCCAGGCTCAGAGGCCCCATGGGATGGTTCATGCCGAGCTTCATCACAGAGTCTACGGCCTCCACCGTGCCTACTCCTTCGAAGACGCAGAAGATGGCCTCATTGATCATTGGCATCAATACCCGGTTAGAGACGAATCCAGGGGAGTCATTTACTACGACAGCCACTTTATCTAAGTCTCTCAACAGGTCAATCGCAGTTGCCACAGTATCGCCGGAAGTGTGCACCCCCCGAATCACTTCCACCAATTTCATCACCGGCACTGGATTCATGAAGTGTATGCCGATAACTCGATCGCCCCGCTGAGTCACGCTGGCTAATTGAGTAATCGAAATGGAAGAAGTATTCGATGCCAGAATCGTATGGTCAGAACATGTCTGATCAAGTGAGACAAAAACCTCCTTCTTGGATTCAAAATTCTCACTCACTGCTTCAATTATCAGGTCAGAATTGGCAAGAGCGTTAATATCTGAGAATGTCTGAATATTTCTTAGTGTTTGCTCCCTCTGTTCTGCATTAATTCGATTCTTGTCTAAATCACGTCGCAGGTTTTTGCCTACGGTACTGAGCGCCTTTTCCAATTGGCCAGCCGCCAAATCGCAAAGTGAAACTGTATAACCTCGCTGCGCAAAAACCTGAGCGATCCCGCTCCCCATGGTTCCAGCGCCGACAATGCCGATGTGATGGAACACTGGATGCATAGATTAGATGACATTCTAATATATCGTTAATTATTTGGAAAGAAGAAAGCCTGATCGTTTTAGGCAGTAAACAGGGGACAATAGACCCTGCACGATCAAAGGCAGGGGCCGTGTAGTGAAAAAAATCGCAGAACCCGAAACTTGGACCTTTGGCCCGCCATCTTTACTGACTGCCTTCCGGTTACCGCCGACTATTCTCTCATCGCTCCACTGCCATTGCCACAGCGTTCCCACCACCAAGGCACAATGTGGCAATTCCTTTCTTCACATCGCGGCGGATCATTTCATGTAATAACGTCACCAGAATGCGCGCACCGGTGCAGCCGATAGGATGTCCTAGAGCGACTGCTCCACCATTGACATTCACCTTATTTGGATCCAAACCCAACTGGTCAATGACAGCGATAGCTTGAACCGAAAAGGCTTCGTTTACTTCATAGAGATCGACTTCATCCTTTGACCATCCTGTCTTCCTCCAAAGCTTTTCCACCGCGCTTACAGGAGCCATCATTACATCTCTGGGCTCCACACCACTTACCGCCTGTCCCTTGATAGTAGCCATGGGCCGCAGTTTGAGACTTCGAGATCTTTGCTCTGAAGCGACGAGTAGTGCGGCAGCTCCATCGTTGGTGCCGGGGGCATTGCCGGCAGTGATCGTGCCATCCTTCTGGAATACCGGTTTCAAAGAGCTTAATTTCTCCAGATTAGTGTCTTCCCGCAGGGATTCATCAATCTCAAAGAACGTGGGCGATCCCTTCTTTTGGGGGATGGGCACCGGCACAAGCTGGCTGCGGAATCGCCCTTCCTTGATGGCCGCAATGGTTTTGCGATGACTGTTCAACGCATATTCATCTTGTTGTTGACGGCTGATGCGGTATTTCTCTGCTACGATTTCACCGGTATGACCCATGTGAAAGTCTTCGAAAGCATCCCAGAGGCCATCTTGAATCATGGAATCGATTACCTTAGCGTGACCTAACCGCAATCCTTCCCGGACTTGAGGTAACAGGTAGGGAGCGTTGGACATGGATTCCATCCCCCCCGCAATGATCAACTCTGCTTCCCCCAATTGAATGCCGTGTGCAGCCAGACCTACCGCCTTTAGGCCTGATCCACATACCTTGTTAATGGTAAGAGCTGCAACCTGAGAGGAAAGACCAGCTCGCAATCCCGCCTGTCGTGCAGGGTTCTGGCCCAGACCCGCCGAGACTACATTTCCCATGATGATCTCCTCTATCTGATCCACTGGAACAGAAGTCTTATCCAAGAGCGCCTTCACCACGAAAACGCCAAGATCTACCGCCGTAAAGGGCTTCAAGGCCCCCATGAATTTTCCGACGGGCGTTCTTAAGGCTTGCAAGATAACGGCCTGATTCATAAAACCACCTCCGTGCTTTAATATGACATCATAGACCAGAATTCACAAGGCATTGCCCAGGGAGACAATGCGAGCCATGTTAATAGCAGGATCCATTCGAATGTAAGCAAACTTACGCCTCCAAACATAATCTAAGTAGAAGAATGTTTACATAAGTCAAAAGCATCCACTATAATTTTTTATGCATTGAGGATCTGAAATCAGAAAAATGAGATCAAATACTCCAGTACCCGTTTTTGGGCGTGTTTTCCCCCTACTGCTGATTTTTCTGATGTTGGGTGAAGTCCAGCTTCTTTCCCAGAAATCCAGGAGTCCCGACGATGATCAGACCTTGCGTGTCAGTGTTGATTTGGTGAATGTTCTTTTTACCGTGACTGACAACAATGGCCGCCTGATCACCAATCTGAACAAGGAAGATCTCCTGGTCGAGGAGGACGGGAGGAAAGAGCAAATCACTTATTTCTCTAAAGAAGTCACTCTTCCCTTAACCCTGGCTATTCTCATCGACACTAGCCCAAGCGTGGAATCCATTCTTGGACTCGAGAAGGAAACCGCCATAGAATTCTTGCAGACCGTATTACGCAAGGAGGATTTAGCCCTCGTAATGAACTTTGATCGGAGCGTCTCCTTATTGCAGGACTTCACTTCCGACACACGCCGCTTGAATAAAGCAATCCAATCCGTTTCAATTGGAAGCGGAACCTCGGTCCACGATGCTGTTTTCTTGGCTTGTGATGAGAAGTTGAAACATGAAACGGGGCGAAAGGCCATTATTCTTATTAGCGACGGCGGAGACACGACCAGCAAGCTAAGAATCAAAGATGGCGTTGAATCTGCCCAACGGGCCGACGTGATCATTTATGCTATTTCAAATCGCGTTGGAGGGTTCTTCTTTGGCGGGTATGGTGGTGATGATGGAACTCTCAAGAAGTATGCCGAGACGACTGGGGGCAAGGCCTTCTTCCCTTCCAAGCCTCAAGATTTCAAGAAGGCGTTTGATGCTATCCAAGAGGAACTCCGCAGCCAATACAGCCTGGCCTATAATTCTTCCAATCCAGCCAAGGACGGGAGCTATAGGGCCCTGAAAATTTCTCTGCCAAACCAGAAGAATCTAAAGATAAGGGCCAAAAAGGGGTACTACGCTCCGAAATCTTAATCAAATCCAATCCAGTTCCTTTCCCATGATGCGTTCCATTCACAGTATAGCTCTTTTCTGGATACTGCTTGGTCTGAATCGCGCCGGCCTTTCACTTCCATCAAAAGCAACCCGTGAAAACTCAGGTCACTCGCTGAGGAGCTCAATTCTTTCGGTTCCCTCATTCTTGATCCAAAAGAATCAGCCAAACCCCTCCATTCAGAGAGCAGAAACTATCTTTAGAAAATCGCTGGAGGCCTACGGCGGCGAAGCCAGAATCTCCTCAGTTACCGATGCCACTTATGAATATATCGTTGAGGCCATGGAACCTTCGACACCCAAGCCGATAAGAGTGAAGACATACTTAAAGAGTGAGTCTTATTTTCGGTCGGAAGTAAGCGGGGACAATTTAGATGCCGTCACGATCCTCAATGGAGACAAGGGCTGGGTCAAAGTGGGTGAGACGACCCTCACCCTGGCAAGAAAGGAAATCGATCCCTTGAGAACCGGGATGGTCGCTCAGCTTCGTCCAGACCTCTTACTGCTCTCCTTCCCCAAGCACCGTTACACCGGTCAGGCGCAAGAAAACGACCGCACGTTAGATCAGGTAGAGATTTCCGGTTTCATTGGCGGTGAGTATGTGAGAGGTAGGCTTTCTTTTGATGTAAGTACCGCTTTGGTTTACAAATATGAATTCGAGATTGAGAGGGACTTGTCCAAGGGTAAAGGTATCGTAAAAGGGGAAGAAAAATATTTGCAATACCGCGAAACGAATGGCTTGAAATTTCCTGTAGAAATTATTTCAAAGCAGGGCAGAAAAGTTTCCAAGCTGACAGTGGGTCAAGTGGATTTCAACTCTGGGCTGGACGAAAATTTGTTTCGAGATCCGAGCCCGCCTCCAGCAACGACGAAATAATCGCGAATGCCCACCTTCCAAGCTTTGTTGGTGTTCCTGGTAGTGTGGATCGCTTCCCATTACTTGGCTCCACAGTCCAATTCTAACCATGCCCTAATTCAGTCGGCGGTCTTACAACTCCTTCTCGTTCTGGGAACTCCTCTGGTTGCCTCCAAGCTTGTCAATCTTAAACTCAGAGGCGTTTTCAAGTTCCGCTCCACTTCCGCTTCAAATCTTCTTTTCACTTTGGTGGCTACTGCTTGTCTCGTCTTTCTCCTTGAGGAAGTTAATTATCTGCAAAGCAGATTCGTCATTCAACCGAGTCACTTTCAGAATGAGATCGAACGATTGCTCCAGATCGATTCCTTTCCTCAATTGATTGGGCTTCTGCTCTCCATAGGCATCATCCCGGCCATCTGCGAGGAATGTTTGTTTCGAGGATACATCCTGGACCGGCTGTCGGTGGCAGATAACCCGTGGCGAGCCATTATGACGTCGTCAGTTCTGTTTGGACTATTTCATCGAAATTTCTACATCTTGCTGCCTGCCACTCTGTCTGGAGTTCTTCTGGCATTCGTAGTGCTTCGCAGCGGCAGCCTTTCCAACTCCATCGTTTCTCATCTCGTTATCAATGTTTGGGGCATTGCGGTCTCAAATTCTAACATTTCGCACTACTTGCCCTGGCTGAGGCAAGCCCAGCCTGTACCCTATGCGCTACTGGCGATTTGTTTAGTGGGAATCTTTGTCGCGGGAAGACTACTTAAGAAAGAAGGATGATGGAAGAGTACGAAAAGGCAGTACGTTCTACCGCAGGGTAAAATTCACCTCAATATTCAGGGCTACATCCACCGGAACTCCGTTCCTCATGCCTGGACGAAACTTCCATTGCCTTAACGCCTGAATGGCATTTTCATCAAGCCCCAGACCCAAGCCGCGCACGACCTTCAATATTTCAATGGTGCCATCTTTTCGAACGATAGCTGACAGGACGACGACCCCTTGGTATTTGGCCTTTCTGGCTTCCTCAGAATAAGTGGGTTCCACCCGGTAGATCACTGAGGGTGCGCTGACTCCGCCACCTACCCGGAATACACCCCCGCCGGTGCCTCCATCTGATCCGGGACCTACTCCCCCTCCTTTGCCGGGTCCAACTCCGCCACCGCTACCTGTGCCAATGCCACCACCGGTTCCGGGGCCGCTCGAGGGAGGCGCGGGGATTCCCATCGGATCTCCATAGTCAGGGAAACTGACTTTCGGCAGTTGGGCGAGTTGTGGCACTACCACGGTTGGCTCAACAGGCAACACCGGAGCCGGATTCACCACTTTCGGAACAGGCGGAGTTAATTGTCGATCAGCGGGCCGTGGCAATTTGCCCAGAGAAGCCGGGGTCTTTTCGCGACGCCCACCACCGCCTCCACCGCCAGATTTTTCGGCGTTGGGCGGCATGTTGAGCAGCAGTTTGCTTGCATCTAATAGGGAAATTTGCGTCTCGTTCTGCTTTACCTTCTTGGTGTTGCCCATAAACAGCAATGGAAGGAACAGCATGGCAGCAATCATGGCCACATGAACCAAGGCAGAAAACAAGACCGAACTGGAACGGAACTTATATTCTTTAAAGACTTCGTCCACTTCAACGGGCTGGGCCGTAATCTGAAGGTCGGGTTGTTCTTCCTTGACGAAGAGATATTTTAGCTGAGAAAAAATTTCTACATACCAGGGTTTTTCCTCGATTAGCAAATTCGTCGCAATCGGTTTGGAGGTAATATTAGAATAGGACTTTTGGTCGGAGCTGGCCAGAGATTTAAGATTATCCCAAACAGTCCTGTACCAGGGCGGAGGTTCCACGATAAGATCGGTTTCAATGGGTTGCGCCGTGATCGTGTAGACTTTTGTTTCGTGGCTAAATAGTGATTTCAAATTGTTAATGAAAGTACGATGTCGAGGCTCCAATTCGAAATTCAAAACCAAGTCAGGTTGCTGTGACGCTTCAGGTTGCTGTGAAGCAGGGCGATCCACTTCAACCGCAGGGGGCTGATCCGGCCTCGGGCCTGTCATGCCTGAGAGTCGTTGATATTCCGAACGAGCTTCTTTAAGCTCTCTTTCGATCTCGATGGTTTGTACGAAATCGCTCGGAGACCTTTTCTTAGCCTCTTCCAGCGCGGCCTCCAGGTATTCTATTAAGCCTTTTTGGTCTTCCAACTGGTTCATCGGTGCTCCAACATAAGGCACAAAATCAAACTCCCACCGTTAGACGAAACTTTCAGCCGACAAAGTTGCCTGTGATTTGATACGGCATATTCTAAATTGTGCATTAAACTTTGTTAGGGCGAACTCAACTCTCTTCAACGTGATTAATTCTAGCATAATGAGTCAAAATGGGAAGAAAAAATGTCCACGGGACCGGGGCCTTCACCACTATTTAAGTGGCAGGAATTTCACACATACAGGTGACGGGACCTTGACGGTGTGACCGCTCGGAGTCAGGCGGCCCGTCGTGGGATCGATGCGAAAGATCACGACATTGTCGGAATCCTGATTGGCTGCCAGAAGATACTGGCCCATCGGGTCGATGCCAAAGTTACGAGGGGTCTTGCCCTGCGTCCCTTGGTGCTCGACGAAGCGGAGGGTCCCCCTTTGCGGGTCGATAGCGAAAACCGCAATACTGTCGTGGCCGCGGTTCGAGCCGTAGAGAAATTTCCCTGAAGGGTGGACCTGTACTTCGGCGGTGCTGTTTTCACTCTTAAAGTCTGCTGGAAGCGTAGAGACGGTTTGCAGTTCCTTCAACACCCCGCGGCCGGCATCGTAGCCGAAAGCCGTGACTGTAGACTGCATTTCGTTAATCACATAGGCATATCTGCCCTCGGGATGAAATGCGAAATGGCGGGGCCCGGCTCCGGGCTTGACTGAAACGGAAGGCGGATTGTTGGGGGAGAGGGTGCCTTTGGCCGGATCAAACCGGTAAACCAGCACCTTGTCCAGCCCCAGATCGGCTGCAAAGGCAAACCGGTCGGCGGCGTCCACATTGATGGAGTGGGCATGGGGCCCTTCCTGGCGTTGCCGATCAACGCTGGATCCCTTGTGTTGAATGAACGCGGTAGCCTCGCCCAGCCCTCCGTCTGGCTGGATGGGCAGCACTTCGACACTTCCACCATTGTAGTTTGCCACCAGAGCATCCTTGCCTGTTTTGTCCACCACCACATAACAAGGCCCCTCACCACCGGAAGACTGCTGATTTAAGAAAGTCAGTTTTCCTGTCCGCGGATCGATCGCAAAGGCGCTCACCGCCCCAACCTTCTTACCGCCGAAGCTGTCCACCTCACTTACGGTGTACAGATACCGGTGGTTGGGATGGATCGCCAGGAAACTGGGATTCACCGTCTCTGCCGCAAGCCCGAGGGATGTCATCGCACCTGATGCGCGATCCAGCCGATAGGCGTAAATCCCTTGGCTCTTAGGACCTGTGTAAGTACCGATGTAAACAAGAACCTGGCCGTTATCGGCCGAAGGATTGGATACCTCAACGCAGGCTGCCGCCACGAAAAATAAAAGCAACGCAATCAGGCAAACGCAAACCGTTCTGAGTGTTGGTAAATGTTTCATACGAGTGGAGAGTTCGATCATTTCTTTCCTCGAGGATTCAAATGAATGAATATAGAGTGCCGACTCCGAGCCGCTAACCCAAATTCCGAAGTTGAATCAAGAGCCTGCTCAAAGCTCCTGTGCCTCCCCGAAACGGCGAAGCGAGTTTTTGTCAGTTTAGGATTTCGCAAATGTCCAATCTCCACTGCCGCGTCAGGAGACCCAGCCTGCAGCGGCCCGGGACTCTGGCTAGTTCTATCACAATCGTCGTCTCCTCTGCTCGCGAAAAACTTTCAACGATAGACGGTAGACTGCCTGTCCTGGTAGTTTCACCGGA
>Ga0066710_100006592_pt1 | contig 10885 bp, 9 predicted proteins | sample GraSoiAngelo_159_FD_79666 | JGI IMG/M metagenome (GOLD analysis project Ga0066710, IMG submission 79666) | Grasslands soil microbial communities from the Angelo Coastal Reserve, California, USA - 14_1009_16_40cm | ecosystem: Environmental > Terrestrial > Soil > Grasslands | place: USA...
TCTCAAGCTGGGCGTCCTGCGACACCACTGGGAGCAGGACATCCCCGCATCGGACGACACGCGCAAAGCCATGGACGCGGCGCTCGACGTGCTGCGCCGGCTCGGCGCCGAGCTCACCGAGTGTCGCGTGCGGCCCCTCGGCAGCTACTTCGACGTCAAGATCATCATCGCCGAGAGCGAGATCTTCAGCGTCCATCAGAAGAATCTGATCGCGAGACCGAAAGACTTCGGCGCGGACTTCCGCTCGCGCGTGCTGCCGTCGGTGCTCTTCTCCGCGAACGATTACGTCCAGGCGACGCGCGAGCACCGGCGGATGATGCGCGAGATGGAGCCGCTCTACGCGAAATTCGACGCGTTCGTCACGGCCAGCATGGGCGAAGCGCCGCGAATCGCGGACTACCGCAGCATCTCGTTCTGGCAGAAGCCGAGTCTCCTGACCGCGTGGAACGTGACCGGCCAGCCCGTGCTGCAGCTGCCGAACGGCGTCGGGAAGAACGGCCTCCCGCTCGGCATGCAGATCCTCGGCCGGCCGTTTGGCGAGACGACCATTCTACGGATCGGCCACGCCTACGAGCGCGCCACGGAATGGCACACGCGGCGGCCTCGCCTCCAGCCTGGCGCGGTCGCGCCGGACATCGTTCCGCCTCCGGTGCTGTCCGGGGTGGCGGATGCGGCCGACGCGACACTGCGTGACCTCTGCGCAAAGGCGGCGCGGCGCGCGGGGCTCACGCTCGACGACCTCACCATGGCGCAGCTCTTCGAGGGCGCGCCGTACGCGCTCGCCATGGTGGAGCGATTGCGCCGGGATCACGACCTGCACCACGAGCCGGCGAACGTCTTCAGCTTTCCGCCGTCGATCCTCGGGAGCTGACGCGTCGATGTCGACGTTTCGTGCGCCCGACATCCTCGCCGCCGGCCGATGGTGGTCGGGCGATGAGCTGGACGCCATGGCGAGGGTGTGGCGCGCTGCCGTCGTCGAGCGCTTCGGCGAGAGCGACCGGCTGATCGCCGCGGCCGTCGGCGCCTCGCCCGAGTCGGTGGCCCTGTTCACCGCGCTCACGTCATTGCCATCGCCCGCCGTCCTCCTGCCGCCCGACGCGCGCGCGTGGCGCACCGAGCCCGCCATCCCGATCGGTACGCCGGTCGCGCTCATGCCGGCGATGGCGTCTCTGGCGCCGGAGGCCGAGCGATTCGGTCTGATTCCGTTCGTGCTGCCGGATGCGTCGACGTGCTCGGTCGGTGGCGCGCCCCTCAGGCCGCTCGATGGACCAGGAGTTGTGGTGTTCACCTCTGGCTCCACCGGCCTGCCGAAGCCGGTGTTCGTGAAATCGGAACGGCTGAGGCGTGCGGGGAGCGCGAGAGCCCGCGCGGTGGGCCTCGGCCGCGAGGCCGGGGCGCTGATCGGAAGCTCGCCGGCCCACGGACAGGGCCTCCAGTACCTCGGGGCCGTGTTGGCCTCCGGCTGCCCGCTCGGGTTTCTGGATCCGCGCGATCACCGGCTCGCGCTCGACGCGCTCGCCCGGCCGATGTTCCGGTGCTGGCGCGCCACGGCCCACCTGGTCGAGGCGGTGTCGCGCTGCGTCCTCACCGGACCGGCGATCGTCCCCCCGTTCTGCATCCTCGGAGCGCCGATCTCGCCGGCGCTGTTCAACGCGTTTCAGGATCGGTTCGGGGTGCCGCTGCGACAGGGCTATTCGTCGACAGAGACGGCCCTCGTCGCCGTCGACAACGGGCCGCCCGCCGACGTCCGGCCTGACACGGTCGGTCGTCCGTTCCCCGGAGTCGAAGTCTGCTTCGGCGAGCATCCGGAAAAGCCCGAGCCGTCCGGAGAGATCGGACGAATCTGGATTCGCAGCTCGTGGCAGATGGCCGGCTACGGCTTTCCGCCACACGTCGAGCGCCCCGGCGACGTCGACGGCTGGTGGCCGACACACGATCTCGGAACGATGACGGCGGACGGACGCCTGAAGCTGGCTGGCCGCCTCGACGACGCCGTCCGCACGCGCGACAACCGGGTCGTGAACCTCGAGGCCGTGGCGACCCACCTCCGCGAGATCCCGTTCATCGTCGAGGCGGTGGTGGTCCCGCTCGATACCGCGTCCGGGCGTTCCTTCGGCGCCGTGGTCGAGTGCGCGCCGTCGCTCTCGGTCGACGTGATTCGCGGCAAGCTCGCCGACTCATTGCCGCCGTGGTCCTGGCCGCGCGTCGTCAAAATCGTCCCGGCGCTGCCCAGACTGGCGAATGGCAAAGCGGATCGGCGCGCGTGCGAAACGCTGCTGGGACAGGAGCGGCCGACGTGATGGATCGCGACACTCTGCTCGGTGCACTGCAGGCCGTCGTCACGCGAGTGGTGGGGCCGGCACGAACGCCGGAAGGTGAGATCAACGCGGACACCCGGCTGATCGAAGGCGGCTGGTGGCTCGACTCCGTGGAGATGCTCGAAGTGATCGTCGCGTGCGAAGCGGAGTTCGCGATCACCTTCGAGCCCGCGAGCGATCTCTCCGACGACCATCTCCAGACGCTCGGAACCCTGGCGGACGTGATCCTGACCAAGAATCCGGAGCTATCACGGGCGTAAGGCTCCAGGATCGCTGGCGGGCGCGACTACCGTCCTACTCGCGGCCCCTCTGGGCAGTGCTGATCGCGCTCGACAGTCTGCCGTGGCCGTGGGGTGAAGATCTTCTGGCTTTCCTCTTCATGGCGGGGGCGTTCGTGCGTCCGCGCCGTTGGCGACGAGCCATCGTGTGGGCATCCGCACAGCGCCCCGACCGACCGTGGCGCCTGGCCGCGGCCGTGTGCGCCTTTCGCGGACGGTGGGTCGCGCGCTGGCGACTCGTCGGCATCCGCGCTCCCGAGCAGCTCCGGCGCAACCTGACCGTCGAGGGCGCGGAGCATCTCGTCGCGGTGGAGGGCGGCGCGATTCTCCTCGAGTTTCACCTCGGTCCGCCCGGCGTGGAGCTGCCGCTCAGGGCCTTGCGATACGAGGTGAGGCACGTCGGATGGCATGACCGCCCCGCCGGGTGGTGGAACGAGGCCTGGCGCCCGCTCCTCGCGCCGGACGATCTTTCGACTGCCGCGGAGGATCCGAAGAAGTGGCCGGCCGTGCTCTACAAGGCTCGTCAGACTCTGCTCGACGGCGGAAAGATCTGCATCATGGCCGACAGCGAGCAAGGCCAGGAAGTGTTTCGCATCGCGCTGCCCGGCGGCCCCATGATGATCCGGCCCGGATGGGTGACGCTCCATCGACTGACCGGCGCTCCGGTGCTTCCCGTCTTCACGCATCTCCGCGGACGGACGCAGATCATCACGATTCATCCGCCTCTGCCGACGGACGAATCGGATCCGGCGCGGCGCCTCGAGAGCTGGCAAGACATCATCACGTCGCTGGTGGTCGACTACGTCGGGCGGTTCCCGGAACAGTGTCCGGCGCAGGCGCTCGTCTACCGGTACGAGTGATTCCCGGTCAACCGCAGAGACGGCAGGTCGCGTACGCGATCGCGCGCGCGGCCATGACCAGGTCGGACAGCTTCACGCGCTCGTCGGGCGTGGGCCATTCCTTGTAGATCCGGATGTCGCCGGCGCCGTACTGCACGGACGGGATCCCCGCGGCGCCGAGGATGTTGCCGTCGCCGACGTTGCCGAGCCGGCCCCAGCCTCCGATGTGCGGCTCGGCGCCCGCCGCGCGACGGTGCCCCTCCGCCAGCGCCGCCACGAGCGGATGCTCGCGCGGCGTCTCCATCGGGTCCTGACACCAGCCTTCTTCCGAGCCCGGCGCCGGGACCGTCACCTCGTAGTCGAGCGTCGGCGACTTCTTCTTGATCTCTTCGAGCAGGAGATGGACGTCGGCGCGCACGCTCTCCAGCGTCTGGCCGGGCACGGTGCGGATCTGGAAGATCATCTCCGCCTCGCGGCTCGACATGCCCGTCGCGTTCGGCTGGTAGTAATGCTCCTTGTGGATCGTGTCGAACGTGTGCGTCGGAAACCCCGGCAGCTCGGGATGCGGCGCGAAGCGAAGCCAGCCGCCCCGCGGAATCGGGTCGAGACTCGGCCCGATGCGGTCGACGATGCGACAGAGCTGCTCGATCGGATTCTGATAGGCGGCCTTCGCCTCGGCGCTGTAGCGGAAGAACAGCTCGGGACTCCGGGTCCGGATGCGCACCATCACGATGCCGACGCACACGTTCGCGATCGTGAGCGCGGAGTGCTCCATGTTGATCGCCATGTCGGCCCGCACGCCATGCTTCAGGAGCGCGCGCGTGCCCCACCCGCCGAGCTTGTGCGCGACCACCGGGCACACGAGCACGTCACCACGCAGCCGCACGCCGGCCTTCACGATCGCCTCGAGGGCGCAGATGGCGGCGACCACACCGCCCTTGTCGTCGTGCGCGCCCATTCCCCACACCCAGCCGTCGTCGAACTTCGCCCCGTACGGGTCGACGGACCAGCCGCTCATCTCGACGCCCGGGTCCATGTGGCCGTTCAGCATCAGGGTCGGTCCGCCACCGCTCCCGCGCAGCCGTCCGATCGGCTGTCGCGTCCGCTTGCCCGGCTTCGCCGGGTGCGTGACGTCCATCATCTCGACCTCGAGGCCGACGGCCTTCATGTAGCTCGCGAAGTGATCGGCGATCGGCCCCTCCTCGAACGTCGTGCTCGGGATGCGGATCGCGGCCTGCTCGAGCGCGAGCACTTGCCGGTCGGTGATCCCGGCGGCGATGTTTGCCCAGTGACCGTCGACGCTCATGCCGTGATGCCTCCTCGTGGCTGACGATGCGGGGAGATGGGCGACGATAGCGGTCGTCGAGACGCCCGTCAATGTGACGGGTGTACTCCCGGACGGCGATCCTTCGTGGTGTATCCGCCGGTCCACATTGAAGGAGGCCCGAGGAGGCGCTAGGTTGTGGCCATGGCCGGTCGTGAACCGAACGCGCGAAATCTCGATCCCGGCATCCGGCTGATGCTCGGAGAGCTGCGCGATCTCCGCGTCGAGATGCGAGCCGACCGTCAGCGCGCGGATGAGGAGCGACGGCAGGAGCGGCGCCAGTCCGATGAGCGATTCGAACGCGCCATGCGTGAGTCACGCGAGCGGTTCGAGCGCGTCATGCGTGACTCGGAAGAACGATTCGAACACTCCATGGGTGAGTCGCGCGAGCGCTTCGAACGCGCCATGCGTGAGACCCAGCGAGCGTTCCGGGACATTCGGACGGTTGGTCTGTCGATCGTGAAGACTCTGAATCACCACACCCGGATCCTGCAACGGATCGAGAAGCGCCTCGGTGGTCGTGGCCGATGGCGGCCCGGGCCGAGCAACGGCCGGGGTGGCACGCAGCGCTGATCAGCCTTTCAATCCGCTGAGCCTCACTCCCTCCACGATTCTCCGGTTCGCGACGAGGAACACCACCAGCAGCGGCACCGCGCTCAGCGCCGCGCCCGCCATGATCGGCCCGTACGACTCCGAGCTGTAGGCGCTGCGCAAGAGCGCGAGCGCCACGGGCAACGGGAACATCTCCGGCTTGTTCACCGCGATGAGCGGCCAGAGGAAGTCGTTCCACGCCGAGCGGAACGCGAAGATCCCGAGCGCGGCGAGCACCGGCTGCGAGAGCGGCAGCACGACACGCCAGAAGACCTGCCAGGCGTTGGCGCCGTCGATGCGCGCGGCGTCCTCGAGCTCGCCCGGCATCCCCAGGAAGAACTGGCGCAGCAGGAACACGCCGAACGCGAACGTCGTCGCGGCTTCCGGCACGATGAGCCCCTGAAAGGTGCTGAGCCAGCCCAGCTGCTGCACCAGTACGTACTGCGGGACCAGCACGACCGCGTTCGGAATCATCAAGCTGCCGACCAGCACCGTGAACACCAGGCCGCGCCCGGGAAACCGCATGCGGGCGAGCGGGTACGCGGCCATCGCGCTCGTGATGAGCACGAGGACGGTGGTGCCGACGCCGACGACGACGCTGTTCAGGAACGCGCGGCCGATGCGCGCCGTCCGCGAGCTGCTGAACAGCACCTCGCGATAGTGGGCCGTCGTGGCCGGCCACGGAATCCACTCCGGCGGGACGCGAACGATGTCGGCCGTCACCTTGAGCGACGTGACCAGGACCCAGACGATCGGCGCCAGCCACAGCGCCGCGAGCACCAGCAGCGCCGCGGTGAGCGCCACGCGTCGAACGTCGAGCCCGCGCTGCACCTCAGTACTCGGTGTGTCCGCGCAGCAGGCGGAACTGGAAGATCGAGAACAGGAGGATGACCGCGAAGAGCGCCCACGCCATCGCCGAGGCGGCGCCGAACTGGAAGAAATTCTGGAATGCCGCCTCGTAGAGGTGCTGGACGACGGTGCGCGTCGCATCGCCCGGGCCGCCGCCAGTGAGCACGAACACCTGGCCGAACAGCTGGAACGATCCGATGATGTGCGTCACCACGACGAACAGCAGCACCGGCCGCAGGAGCGGCAACGTGATCGAGCGAAAGCTGCGCCAGCCGCTCGCTCCATCGAGCGCCGCGGCTTCGTAGAGCGCCCGCGGGATATCTTGAAGCCCGGCGAGATAGATCACCAGGTAGTAGCCGGTCACCCACCAGACCGTGGTCGCGATGATCGCCCACATCGCCGTCGCGGGATCCGCGAGCCAGGATCGCGCGGGCAGTCCGGCCGTTCGCAGGTAGTAGTTGAATGGCCCGACGACGGGATCGAGCAGCCAGAGCCACGTGAGCCCGACGGTGACGACCGACAGCGTGAACGGAAAGAAGAAGACGCTGCGGAGGACCGTGCGGAGCGCGCCGCGATTGAGCGCGAGGGCGAGCACGAGGGGGATCACGAGGACCGGCAGCGTGCTGGCCACCGTGTAGAACGCCGTGTTCGCGAGGCTCACGTGAAACCGCGTGTCCTCGAGGAGCCGGGTGTAGTTGGCGATGCCGACGTATCGCACGGCGGCGCGCCCGAGGCGCGCGTTCGTGAACGAGAGCCGGAGGCCCTCGAGCAGCGGGTACACGCGAAACACGACGAAGAGGGCCAGCCCGGGCGCGAGGAAGAGGTAAGCGGTCCGGGTCTGGCGCACGCGGACGGTGGCTAGTCCGGCAGCGCGGTGATCTGCTTGGCGAGGTCCTCCATCGCCGCCCTCGCGGGGCGCTGCCCCGTGTAGACGCTGTCGATCACCGGGCGCGTCACGTTCTCCGCCGCGACCCACTTCGGCGTCGACTGACCGACCTGCCAGCTCCCCGCCTGCCCGAGCAGCGTCTTCAACACCGGGTCGCCGACGATGCGCGGGTCGCCGTGCGCCTTGCGATTCGCGGACACCTGCCCCGCCCGGAGCGTCCACTCCGCGACGTGATCGGTCATCCAGCGGATGTGCGTCCACGCCGCTTCGCGCTTCGCGCGGTCCGCCGTCTTCGGCTTGGGGAAGCTGTACTGGTGGGGCATCGACCAGACGACGGCGTGCTTGAAGAGGCGCGGCACCGGCGCCACCGCGAACTCCACCTTCGCGTCCCGCAATCCGGTGAAGTTCCACGAGCCCGCGATCCAGTAGCCGAGCTTGCCGGCCGTGAAGGCGTCGCGACAGTTCGCGTTCGCGGGCGGGGCGATCTTGTGCTGGTTCGCGAGCGCGCCCCAGAACTCGGCGACCTCGAGCGCCGCCGGATCCATGACCGCCGGGCGCTTGAGATCCGGCGCGAAGATATTCGCCCCGTTCTGCCAGAGCAGGTTGTGGAAGCCCCACGTGTACTTGCCGGGGTTCACCGTGCCGATCGCGAAACCGAACGTGTCGCCTTTCGCCACCTGCTTCGCCATGGTCACGAGTTCGTCGCGGCTGGCCGGAATCTTCAATCGACTGTCCGGGCCGACGAGCTTCGCCTCTCTCAGGACTTTCACGTTCATGTAGAGCAGGTGTTGCGGCACGTCGAGCGGCAGCGAGTATCTCTTGCCCTGGAACACGCCACCCTGCCACGTCGCCGGAAGGTACTCCTCCGCGCGAAATCCCTTGCCGCCCACCGTAGCATCGTCGATCGGCTCGAGCACGCCGTCGTTCGCGAAGTGCGGCACTTCCACCGTGTGAATCAGCGCCAGGTCCGGGCCTTCGCCGGCGGGCACGGACACTTGAAGCTTCGCGTAGAGATCCGCCCACGGCAGGCGCTGCTGCTCGATGCGGATGCCGGTCTCGGCCGTGAACCGGTCGATCAGCTCGTCCATCACCTTGCCGTCGGCGCCGGTCAGGCCGTTCCAGTAGGTGATGCCGGCTTTCGGCTGCGCGGCCGTCCGCCGGGCCGGCTCGAGAATCACGGTCGCGGCCACCGCGCCGGTCAGGAATCCACGACGGGTCACTCGAGGATCACGTGCGTCCACCGCTCCTCCTCCGGTTCGCGAAGCCCGCTCTCACGGGAATTATCCTGTAACCTCTGCTCGCGGGGAAAGTATATGCGCGCGTGGACCGTGGACGCCGACGACATCCGGGTCGCCGAAGATTTCGACGACGCGCTGCTGCACCGGACGCCCGAGATCGACGCCTTCCTCAGTCTCGACCGCGACGACAAGTTCATCGTCATCGGGACGAAGGGGTTCGGCAAGACGCTTCTGCTGAAAGCCAAGCGCATCCTGTACCAGCAGGAGGGGCGCGCCGCCTGCCTGCCGATCGGGAACCTCCTCGACAAGCCGATCGGCGACAAGATCTTCGGGAAGGAGCAGCTGGCGTTCCTGGCCGTGTCCTCGCTTCCGTGGTCGAAGTTGTGGCTGACGGCCGTCGCCGTCACGATCCTCAAGCACGTCGGGAAGCTCGACGGCCTCGGGGTCAACGCGAAGCTCGCGCGGCTGATTGCCGACGACGGGCTACGCGGCGTCATCGACCACGTCGTGCGCCTGCTCGACTTTTCGCCGAGCGAGCTCCAGCGCTGCGCGACCGACACCGACGGGCACCTGGTGCCCCGCCTCCGCGCCGTGACGGCGCCCGTCGCGATCTTCATCGACGGCGTCGACGAGTACTTCAACAAGCACGTCGAGAGCCGCCAGCCGCAGCATCCCAGCGTGACCGGCGAGCTGTCGCCGAACGTCTGGTACTTCGCGCAGCTCGGACTGGTCGAGGTCGCCTATCAGCTGCGCCGCATCAACCATCACCTGAAGGTCTTCGCCGCCGTCAGGAAGGAGGCGTTCGCGCGCCTCCAGACGAGCGCCATGTCGCAGCAGTACCAGGGCAGCGCCGGCGACATCGTCTATCCCGTGGAGAGCCTCCGCGAGATCTTCGTCAACAACATCCGGATGGAGAAGGCGGACCGGATGGTGCAGCCGAACCGGTTCCGCGTCGATCCGGTGGAGGCGTTCCTCGGCCGGACGAAGGTGCTGGACGTCCAGACCGGCGAGCACGAGGACGCGTTCGACTACGTGAGCCGCAACACGTTGCTCCGGCCGCGCGATTTGATGACCGTCGGCGCGCGGCTGACGGCGCTCCGGCCCGACGAGCGGCGTGACGAGAACCGATTGAAGGACACGGTGAACCGCGCCGCGACCGAGATCGCCCACGAGTACCTGATGGAGATCGCGCCCTACGTCGGACCTCTGGAACTGGACCGCGTGCTCCGCCGACTTCCCGGCCCGGTGTTGACGCGCGATGACGTCGAGACCCTGTTCCGCGCGCACAACACCGAGACCGACGCCATCGACGAACAGCACGTGTTCTGCACGCTGTATCGGGTCGGCCTTCTCGGGTATCTCCATCACGACTGGCTGCGCGGCGAGTGGGTGCAGCGGTTCTTGCGGCCCGGCGAGGGCACCCTCGAGCCAGACGGCGTGCTGCCGCCGGCGATGCACTATCTGGTGCACCCGGTCCTGTCGGACCTGATCGGTCGACTGAACCCCGCCTACCTTCAGCGCCTCGATCGGTTCAACATCATCGGGTCCGGACGACCGTGGCGCACGACGCCCGGCGGCGGTGAGACTCCCGTCACCGTGCGCACGCGCTGTGTTCTCACCGGTGACGTCCACGGGTTCGGCAGGCTGATGCGAGCCCGGGCCGACGCGCCTGTCCGTCGCGCGCTGGAAGAAGCGGTGCGCAAGTGGGCCACGGACGCCGTGGCGGTCGAGGCCCGCGGCGGCGACGCGGTGTGGATCGTCCACGACGATCCCGTCGCGCTCGCGCAGATCGCTCGTCACCTGATCGACGAGGTCTACCGCGCGCCCGGGCAGCCGCGGCTCAGGATCGCTCTCCATCATGGCGAAGTGCACACGCGGCGGCAGGTGACGGACGGCACGGTCAGCATCGCCGGCGGCGATGCGGTGCTCTGCGCCAAGCGCGTCGAGCCCCACGTGGAGCCCGGACAGATCTGGGTCACCGAAGAATTCCGCGAGCTCCTGGCCGGCACGCCATCGTTGTGGCGCACCATCCCTCTGCCGGGCCCGGACGGCGACGGCCGCATCAACGTCAAGAAGGCGACGGAACCGGACCTGTGGGTCCGCCTCTACCGGCTCGAGTTCTGAGGGCGATGGCGCGGATCGCGATCGACCTCGAGCGGCGCATCGGCACGGTCGATCCGAGGATCTTCGGTCAGTTCGTCGAGCATCTCGGGCGCTGCATCTACGGCGGGATCTACGACGAGGGCTCGGCGCTCGCCGATGCGCGCGGATTCCGCAAGGACGTGCTCGACGCGGTCCGTCCGCTCCGCATTCCGATCCTCCGCTGGCCGGGCGGCAACTTCGTGAGCGGGTATCACTGGCTCGACGGCGTCGGTCCGAAAGAGCAGCGCCCGCGGCGCAGCGAGCTCGCGTGGTACGCGGAGGAGTCGAATCGCTTCGGCACGAACGAGTTCATCGAGTATTGCCGCACCATCGGCGCGGGGCCGTTCATCTGCGTGAACATGGGCTCCGGGACGATGGACGAAGCGCAGGCCTGGGTCGAGTACTGCAACGGGACCGGCA
>Ga0066710_100006593_pt1 | contig 10883 bp, 8 predicted proteins | sample GraSoiAngelo_159_FD_79666 | JGI IMG/M metagenome (GOLD analysis project Ga0066710, IMG submission 79666) | Grasslands soil microbial communities from the Angelo Coastal Reserve, California, USA - 14_1009_16_40cm | ecosystem: Environmental > Terrestrial > Soil > Grasslands | place: USA...
CTTCTAGTCACCGGCTCGTCAGGGATCGCAGCTGCCACGGCGCGCATGTGGGCGACGGAAAATCCGGTGTTTGTGGTCGGTATAAATAAGGAAGAGGGCCGCTCCCTCACAACAGAGTTAGGCGAAGCGGGGTTTGCCACCGCGGATGTACGCGACGAGTCCGCGGTTCGGGACGCCGTTGCTGCGTGCCAGGAGCGTTTTGGCAGGATTCATGCGCTCTTCAATGTAGCCGGCATCAGCGCACGCTCTGCCGGCGATGGTCCGCTGCACGAATGCAAATCCGAAGCATGGGACACTGTTATGGATGTAAATGCCAAAGGCACATTCCTGATGTGCCGCGAGGTGCTGGGCGTGTGGACAAAAAATTCACAACCAGGAGTTATTCTGAATACTGGAAGTGTGCTCGCACGTCACCCACAGCCCGACCACTTCGCGACTGCGGGTTACGCCGCCAGCAAAGGAGCCATCGAGGCGATGAGTCTGGCAGCCGCGGGGTATTATGCTCCTTACGGCATCCGGATCAACGTGATTGCGCCGGGCTTGGTCCGTACGCCGATGAGTGCACGAGTACAGGCAAACGCCCGGATCACAAAATATATGACCCACAAGCAGCCTTTGACCAAAGGCTTGCTGAGTCCAGAGGAGATCGCCCGGACGGCATGCTTCCTGCTGCGGAATGATTCAAGCCCGATCACAGGCCAGGTTGTAACCGTGGATGGCGGCTGGGCGGTGAGCGCATGAGTCCAACACAACAACAGATGGTTGCGTCCACGCCGGGATTCAGTCCAGGGGGCAAGGACCAGGTAAAACTGCGCCGCGCTCTGCAAACCACGGTGATCGGGAGCTATCCCTTTCCGGGTTGGCTCGAGTTTGCGGCAGCACACCAGGAGCAATTCGGCGAGGCCGATATCGAGGAAATGCGAACGGACGCCGTGATTGCCGCCGTCCACGATCAAGTCGCCGCGGGATTAGACGTAATTACCGACGGTGAACAGACGCGCTACGATTTCAACCTGTCTTTCTATGGCCGCCTGGAGGGGCTCAATCCCAAGCCCGCCTCACCGCGCCGTTTTGGCCCGCCCGCCCACGATCAGCGCGGAAAATATGAAGTTACGGGGACCTTACGGTCCAGGCATGGGCTGGGCACGGTCGCGGAGTTCAAGCTCCTGCAGAAAATCGCCCCGACCGGTCCAGTGTTGAAGGCCAGCGTGCCCGGGCCATATACATTGAGCGGCCGAATCAATCCCAGTGGCATTTACAACAGTCGTTGGGACGTCACCGAAGCATTGATTCCGATTGTGCGTGAGGAACTGGAACAGTTGGTTGAATGTGGTTGCCGCGAGATCACGCTCGATGAGCCCTCGATGAGCTGCTATGCGCATCGGGAAGATCCTCGACGGTTTGTCAAAATCTTCGCTGAAACCGTCCGGTCCATCGCCGGCCGATGCCGCCTTTCCGCTCATCTCTGCTTTGGCAATTACAAAGGACGTGCGGTTGGTTTACGGCGGTATGCGCCGCTGTTTCCTGAGTTCTTCGAACTGCCGGTTGATGAAGTGCACCTGGAGATGGCGAGCCGTGAATTCGCGGAAATCGAAGTGATACGCAAGATCGCAGAACGGGGGATCGACGTTGCGGTAGGAATCATAGATGTAAAGAGCTATTACATTGAAACTCCGGGCGATGTCGCCGAGCGGGTGCGTCTTTGCCTGAAGCACGTTCCTGCAGAGAGATTGTCCTTCGCGCCTGACTGCGGACTCAGTCAAACGGCTCGTTGGGCGGCGCGGCAGAAATTGGCAAATATGGTTAGTGGCGTGTCGATCGTCCGGAGGGAACTTGGGCTCTCGTGATCCGGCCGGTTCAATCCCACGACGCGCTGCTTGCAGACATTCGCGCCTCGGACCGGCGTGACGGAAATTTCCGTTTATGGTGGCTTGGACAGAGTGGTTTCTTGCTGCAATGGCAGGGTATCCACGTTCTGCTCGATCCTTATCTTTCCGACTCGTTAACCAAAAAGTACCGCCAGACCGATAAGCCTCACGTCCGAATGACGGAGTTAGTGATCGACCCGGCCCGCCTCTCGTTTATCGATATCGCCACCTCCACCCATAACCACACGGATCATCTCGATGCGGAAACATTGCGCCCGATCCTTGAGGGAACCCCAAGCCTAAAACTTGTGATACCGGAAGCTAACCGCGCGTTTGTTGCTGAGCGGCTCAACATTGATCCTGCGATTCCGGTCGGCGTTGATGATGAGTCTTCCATCGAACTTTCCGGCATTCGATTCTCCGGCATCGCCTCGGCTCACGAAACCGTGGACCGGGATGAGCGCGGCCTGTCAAAATACTTGGGATATATTCTAGAATTCGGGGGCTGGACGATTTACCACAGCGGGGATACGGTTCGGTACGATGGAATGGCGGAAAAATTACGGCCATTCAGAATAGACGTCGCGCTACTTCCCATTAATGGACGTGCGCGGGAACGGCGCATTCCCGGCAATTTATTCGGACGCGAGGCGGCCCAGTTGGCAAGAGATATCGGGGCGAGACAGGTCATACCGTGCCATTTTGAAATGTTCGAGTTTAATACCGCTTCGCCCGACGAATTCGTTCACGAATGCCAGAGGCTCGGACAGAAGTTCAAGGTGCTGCGATGCGGCGAACAATGGCACAGCTAGTTTTTGCGCGAATTACTTCTTTTCACTTGGTCAGCTCACTAATGGTGACGTGATAGGGATCAAGCAACCCCCCGGTGGCGTGATCGACCGCCGCAACTGCGAGCTGATAACTTACCTGCGCTTGCAGGAGACCGGTCTCTGCCTGAGCGAGTTCTGTTTGTGCTTCCAGCACAAAGAAAATCGTCTCCGATCCCAGTTGATGTTTGCGTTGTTCAGCGGCTAGATTCTTCTGGGCAAGATACAGAGCTTGTTTGCTGGCCGCCACCGTCAGATTCGCCTGTTCGAGAAGGTGAACTGCATTAGCCACCTCTAGTGTGATCTGTTCACGAACCTGCCTTTCGGTGTACAAGTCACGGCGGCGCGAGACCAGAGCATCGCCCAGATCGGCTTGAGCGCCTCGACTTCTGATCGGCAAATTTAGACTTAGGGTGAATCCGTAGGTGGGAAATCCAAACCCGAACAGCTGGCTCAGTGAGTCGCCAAATCCTCCAGGAATCAACCGGGGTGGCGAAACAGCGGTGTCGATTTGATTCCCTCCAAGTCCGTTGCTGGAATAATTTCCGCTCAGTCGTAGATCGGGCAGCAGGTTGTTATGTGCCAGTCTGACGCTGATATCATCAGTTGCCCGCAACTGGCGCAGTGCTTCAAATTCTGGCCGTCTGTCCATGGCCTGTTGAAGGGCGGTTGCCGCATCGACATTCCGCAGTTCTCCTTCGGGCTCCGCTTTTTCCGTTAGATCCAGATCCAGCGCGCGAAAATAAGGATCGAGATCGGCACCTATGGTCAAACGCAAGGCGTCCTCGGCCTGCTTTAAGGCATACTCGCCCTGAATCACCTGCACACGCCGTGAAGCCACCTGGGACTCGGAACGGTAAATGTCCAGCGGCGGTAAGGCGCCCAATTCCAGCGCTCGTTTATCCCGTTGATAGCTGGCTTCCGCAGCCTCCATGGACTTTCGTGCCACTTCCAAATTGCCGCGCGCCTGCACTGTGCCCCAGTACTGGGTTACGACTTGGAGAACGGCGTCACTGACCTGAGCTTCGAAATTTGCGCGTGACTGTCGCAGATTATGGCGCGCGATCATCAGAGGTGCGCGGTTCGCGAACAGCCAGCGACTCCGCAATAGCGGCTGAGTAAATTGAAAGTTCAGGCTGGAGGCAAGCGAGGGATTGAGAAAGTTGAAACTGCTATTTGATGAGAGCTTAGCAGCGCTGAAGCCGACCTGAACGTTGGTTCCGGTCTCAAAGGTCTGGCTGTAATTGATCTGCGTTATCTGATTGAGAGTGCTGAGCGTCTGGGCGCCGGAAAGTTGCGAAAAGGTTGGCGAGGTCGAACGAAGCGTACTAAAACTGGCCTGGGCGAAGGGGTCGAATGGCTGATGCATCCGTAACACGCCATATTTTGCCGTTTCGACATTGAGTTCCGTGATCCTGACGTTACTGTTATTGGCCAGTGTCAGAACAACCGCATCCTTGAGAGTCAGGTGTAGCTTCCCGTCAACCACATGCTCACTCATGTACCGCGGGCCCGGGAGCGTGTCTGAGAGCACTTGCGGATTGGTTAGTCCGCGGAATGTCTCCCGTTCCCGCACCGTTTGTGCTCGGAGCATACCCATCGCGACACACAGCACAATCGGAAGAACAAGACGAAGCTTCATTGTTGACCTCCAGAATAGTTAAAAGACAGCGTAGCCTTTGCCTTTTTTCAGCAGACGCTGCTTACTCGTACCGGATTGCTTCTACTGGGTCCAGACGCGCAGCTTTGACCGCCGGGTAAATGCCGAAAATCAGTCCCACGGAAATAGAAACCAGGAACGCCAGAAGAATCGAGGTGGCGGTTACAATTGTCGACCATCCTGCCAGCCAGGCGATCAGACGCGACATCCCGAAGCCGAAGACGATTCCGAAGGTTCCTCCGACAAACGAGATCATGGTTGCCTCCACCACGAACTGGCGAACGATGTCCGTGTGCCGGGCGCCTACTGCGCGACGAAGGCCAATCTCACGTGTGCGTTCCAGGATGCTGGCCAGCATGATGTTCATGATTCCGATCCCGCCGACCAGTAGCGAGATCGAAGCAATCGCGACCATGACCGCATTGAACAGACGCTCCGTTCGCCTTTGTTCCGCGAGGAGTTCCGCAGGCACGATAATGCTGAAATCGCCGGCGCCGTGATGGGACGAGTCCAGCAGGGCCCGAACCACCTGCGACGCCCGAACGATGGCGTCAGGGTCCCGCAGGTTCAGATAGACTCCATCAATTTCATCCCGCAGATCGCTGTACGTGTTCTCAAGCCGGAACAGGGCTGAGTTCAGCGGAATATAGATGATGTTGTTCAAGTCCTGCGACGGCACCCCGGCAATGTCTGTCTGCGAGCTTAATTGGGGGCCTACAATCCCGATGATCCGAAGCCATTGCTCGTCGAGCTTTACATGCTGGCCTACAGGATTCGAAGCCCCAAACAAGCTGGACTTGGCTCCCGCGCCGAGCACGCAGACCGGAGCAGCGCGATCTTCTTCCTCTTCGCTGAAGAATCTGCCATCCAGCAAATGAAGGGCAGCAATCGTCGTGTAAGTGGGATTTACACCATAGATGGTGGGAGGATCCTGCTGAGGTTTCGGGATGGTCTTGGTAGGAACGAACCGTTTGCGGGGGGTGGAAGCGGCAATGTCGCTAACATTGTCGCGGATGACCCGGTAGTCCTGAAATGTAAGGCCGGGTGAGGTTTTCCGGATCTTCTGATGAGCTTGCCAATCCGTACTTTCCTTCGCTTCGATGATCAGGTTGCGTACCCCCATCTGCTCGATAAAAGCCATTACTTTTTGTCGAGCTCCGGCTCCGATGGAGAGCATGGAGACCACGGCGGCCACTCCGAAAATCATTCCCAGCATGGTCAGGAGGGAACGAAGGCGATGGGTCAACAGGTTCTGCAAACCCAGTCGCAAGTCGGGAATCCACTGCTGGTGCGCCCGCACCATCCGTTCGGCGCGTGTTGCAGTCAGGGGAGACACTTAGCGCGTGCTCCCGCCGATGGGTTCGGCCGCGCTGGCGCTCGCTGCTTTCCTCGGAGCCAAAGGATTGACGAGAGCTACCTCTGCTGACGACTCCAATCCTTCGATAGCCGCACGGCTCTCATTCTCGGATTTAACTTCGACCTCACGAGGTTCAAAGCCATTGCCGTTTTTTACGTACGCAACGCGCTTGCCATCTTTTATGAACAACGCTTGCCGAGGCACATAAAGAACGTTCTTTCGCACGTCGCCCACGATGAACAATTGTGCCGTGAATCCTGCACGCAACTTTGGGTCGGCACTTGGGAGCTGAATGGTGATGTCGAACTTGCCGCCCGCCTCGTCCTCCCAAAAATTCTTCGTGGCCATCCCGGACACTGTTTTGACGGTGCCATGAAAGGAGTACCCCGGAAGGGCATCGAGCCGGATATCCGCATCCTGCCCGATTCTAATGTTGCTCCGATCCCGTTCGTTGATCTTGGCGGCGACTTCCATTTCGGTTGGATCAATAACTCGGGCGATGGTGTTGCCGGGCCGGGTCTGGTCGCCTTCTCGATAGTCCGGCAGTGACATGCCTCCCCAGAACATTCCTCCAGTTGAGTCGAGATTCTTTTCGATTGCGACCAATCCGTCCATGGGCGAGCGAACGCGCATCTTTTGAATATTCTGCTGCGCCTGGTCCATTGCCAAGCGCGCCTTGTTGCGCTTTTCCTCCGCAAGTGCGATCGTGGCATTCCCGGACGCGGTGTGAGATTTGATGTCCTGTTCGAGCTGCGCCAGCGCCCGCTTAGACTGATCCAGTGCGAGTTCGTTCTTCTTCGCATCAATGGCGCTTACGAGTTCGTTTTTGCCGACTTCCAGTTCCGCCCTTCGGACGTCAAATCTTGCTTTCAGGAGCGCCACTTTGTCCTGCGCGGTACGTACTGCAACATCCGCCTTCGCCTTGGTGATTTCCTGCTCGGCTTGAAGCAATTCCGACCTGCTTTGCTCCAGCTTGTACTGCTGCTCGGCGGGGTCAAACTCAATAACAATATCGTCCTTCTTAACCCGTGTTCCGGTGCGCAGGAGGTGAGTAATCTGGAGGACGCCGCCTCCAATGGGAGGGGCACTGAGCATGCTGGAGTGGCTCGCACGTAGCTCACCGGTAGTGTAGATCTTGGTATCAAGATCGCCCCGTTTGACTGGGGCTACCGGAATATCGCCCTCTTCACTCGCCACGTGCGTCCGGCGTGCGGTGCTGATCATGCCGATCGAGAACAGGACAACGAGAACAATAGCTGCCCATACGATTCTGCGTCGCCGGCTCACTGAGCCTGGTCCTTGCTCATGGGATTTTTTAGCGCCACTCGCTCGCCGGGACGTAAACCCTTGGCAACAAGAACCCGGTCTCCGCTCCGCCGCCCCAGTTCGATGACACGTTCATCGAAGTCCGCGCCGTGCAACACGTAGGCCACGGTATGTCCCGATGTTTGAAATGATGCTTGCACCGGAATTGAAATGGCATTCGGAACCTGATCGATGACAATGGTCAATTGTGACGTCATTCCAGGTCTCAGTCGGCTGTCAGCTTGTTCGAGCGCAACCTCAACGTTGAAATTTCTAGGGAATGGCCAGCCACCTGAGAAATCCGCGGTCGCGATTGTACTGATCTGGTTGATGTGGCCGGTAAATTGCCGATCGGGAATCGCGTCTAGTTGGATGGTGGCCGACTGACCGGTTTGAAGCCGGCCCCGCTCGGTTTCGTCGACGCGACTGATGACTCGAAGTGTGGACATATCCGGCAACTCCGCCATCGGCGCTCCGGGCCAAGCTCGGTCTCCAGGTTTAAAGGCGGCCTGGCCGTCTGGACGCCAGAGTTGCACCAGCGAGACCGTTCCAGCCGTGGGGGCGCGCAATATCATTTGCGCCAAGGCGCGTTCCGCACGCTGCACGTCATAGAGCGCTTTTCGGCTCGCTTGGACTTTGCTTTCGATCGTGGCTTTGGAAACCGCGCGATCGGACTTTTGCTTCTGTTCGGCCTCGCGTAGTTTTTGCTCACTATCAGCTACTTTCAACTTCGCTTCTTCGCCCTCAATCTTCGACACTATGTCCTGCTTACCGGCCTCCAGCTTGGCTGCTTCCACGTCATAACGGGCCTTCATGACCGCCGTAACATCTTCTTCTTCGGTTAAGCGTGCCTGAGCCCGGGCCTGTTCTATTTCCGCCTGTGCTGACTTCATGGAGGATTTGTGCTGCGCCAGCTCTTGCTCGGTCCGCGTCTTGTCGAACTCCACGACCGCGTCCCCCTTTTTTACCAGGGCACCGTCGGCAGCAATCTTGATCACCTGAAGGTCGCCTGCTTCCGAGGGAGCGGAAATCGCCACGGACTTGAGTGCCTTCACTTCTGCCCGAAATTGGATCGAATCGATAAAGTCGCACCGAATCACCTCCGCCGTAGGAATTGTGGGCGGCTGGTTTCTCAATCGAACCGTACCCAGCACTCCGATCACGACCAGGAGGATAGCTCCGACTTTTACCCGAGGTTGGGCCCACAGCTGGCGAAGTCTTGGAATCATCGCGGGTTCCTGGCAATACCAGCGCCTTGCGCGGTATCCACGTCCACCGCAGCGGAAAGGTCCGGCATCAGTTTGGGATCATTTCCTTGGATCGAAAAGACAACGGCAAAGGTGCGAACCTTGGGAGAAAAATCTCCGCTCCGGCCAATTGGGGCGATCTGCTCGAGTTCGCTGGTAAACACCATTTCGGGGTAGGCATCCAGCCGCACCGTCGCTCGCAGGCCCACCTGTAAAGCGGGAAGATCCTCCTGATTCACCAGCGCGCGCACCTGCATATTCGAGGGATTCACCACCTGCATGAAAGGCACACCCGCCTGCACGTGGTCGCCCTCCTGGACTTCGCCCATTTTGCCTTCTTTCCAGATGGTGTTCAGAACCACCACTCCGTCAATCGGCGCGTGCATTTGCATCAATGCGGCATTTTCCTGGGCGTGAAGCATGGTTTGACGCGTTCGGTCACGTTGTATCTCCACTATGCGAATGGCCGCCTGGGCGGCCCGCCGCTTCAGATCGAATGTCTCTCGAAGTTGCTGCAGCGTGGCTTTCGTTTCCTCCAATTTCTGCTGAGTCTTTTCGGCGTCAATTCGCGAAGCAATTTCGATCTTCTGCATCTCAAGCTCGGCCTTTTTAAAATCGCTCTCAGCCTGGTGCAGTTCGGTTTCGTCCTTCGCACGAGCAGCGTTCTCTTTGGCCTGCTCTTGTTTGACCTGGTCGAGGATTTTGTTGTATTCCGCCTGTTTGTCGAGGAAATCCTTAATCTGCGCCTGCCGATCGAACTCGACCAGGACATCGCCGCGCTTGACGCGGCTTCCTGTGGCAATCAGTTTCGTGATAGTGAGCGAGCCAGTTTGCTCCCCTGACAGAGCCGGAGCGAGAATTCCACGGGCTTGGATGGCCTCGGTCGTGCCCTTCAGACGCAAGCTTGGCTCGACAACCTCGCTACGGAGAGGTGTCCGCGGATTCCGAAGGCTTGCGTCTTTCTTGTGGGCGGCGAGAGAGAGAAAGCCACCTATTACCAATAGCACCGTGACGGCGACAGCCAGATTGCGGGCTGTTTTGGACTGCGGTGGGCCAGCCTCGTCAGGAGGCCTCGGCCGCGAGTCTGATTGCGCTGGCGCTTCCGATAGTTCGGTATTCACTCCATTACGAAACGAGGGCATGCAGAAACTTCATTTAGAGCCTGGGTCGGGTGCATTCAGCACCCCTTTTCCTAAAGACACTTATTATCCCCCAAAAGTGCCCTGTCTAAGCAGAATCTCTGGTCTTCAGGGCGCGTGTTTCGTTAAAGGAACGAGCCTAAATTGACATCTTGCAACGAAAGAAACGGGCGTTGTCCGTGGAACGGCAGAGGATCGTCGCACGGGAAGATTCTGCCCTCGATGACTCGCAGTTCAAAACGCAAAAACCGGCCTACAGTGCGATCTCGATCCTGATCAACGACGTAATGCCATTGACGTGGCGTGCGTGATTGCGATAGTAGTTGCCTGCGTTGTGTGGTATTACCTGATTTTCGCTGCCTCCAAGTGATTGGCAAGATCGATGGAGGTTCAGCCACGATGATACGGAAGATGCGAGACATCGCGTGCTGCGTTGTCAATCCTATATGGCGACTGCTACACGCCAGCGTCGTCAAGGATCATGTGCGATCATTTTAGCTGGACTTTGCACTTAAGAATCATTGTTCCGCGTGATCGCCTTCCAGCGGTCAAGACCAAGAGAGAATCGAAGGCACGCTTGGGAACCAACGGGAAATCTGTGGAAATTTAGAGAAGCGATGCTCGATAAACCTGGCCTAGAGCTTTCGCACGCGAATTATTGAAAGATTTGGCGTCCCCGACGGGATTTGAACCCGTGTTACCGCCGTGAAAGGGCTTATCAGCACATTTGCGGTTGTTTAGCGGAAGTTGGAGCGCATTGGATTTCACCAGTGTTCATGCCGATTCCGAGCGATTTCTCTTTCTGTTCCCTTTGCGCCGCCTTGCTGCGTTTTCTTTGACTCCCCGTTACCGGGGCGTTACCGCGTTGCATCGGCGGACCCGCGGTGGGCTGAGTCTTAATCCTTGTCCACGTGGCGAATGCCGTAAAGCGACCAAAAGCAGACTTCCGCAGACATGCATTTCAGACTTTTTCATGCGCGAAAAACAAACATAGAATTAGCCCCATACCCTTGAACGATGTGGCCTTGGATAGCTGCGAATTTGCGTTGGAAGTAGGTGAGAAAAAGGGATTCGCACGCCTTTCGACGCACTCCATGATGCGCCCCGGGCGTACCTCCGTGCAAAATCAAAAGCCGACGCCGAGAGAAAGAAAGACTCCTAAGCTGCCGATAAATGACCAGTTCACCATCGTTGTGAGTGTAACCGCCTGTGGGTGTTGAAAAAGTCACTGAGATTAGCAGGTCGGGATTCAGCAGAAGCATGTTAGAAGAAAGTGATCCTGCCCATGCTCTGTTTGATTTGGCGAACCGTCCACAATCAGCCTAACTGTCGAAATCAGGCATTACGCTCACAACCAGGTTGTTGGATCGCGGTAGGGATATCAGTTACCTGATACCCCCCGCAGGGACCCGGACGGGCGCTCGTTAGCGCATCCGGTTCTTATCTCAGATGTGTGGCGGCGAAGCGAACTGCGGGATAA
>Ga0066710_100006595_pt1 | contig 10883 bp, 8 predicted proteins | sample GraSoiAngelo_159_FD_79666 | JGI IMG/M metagenome (GOLD analysis project Ga0066710, IMG submission 79666) | Grasslands soil microbial communities from the Angelo Coastal Reserve, California, USA - 14_1009_16_40cm | ecosystem: Environmental > Terrestrial > Soil > Grasslands | place: USA...
CTATGCGCGGGCCATCGACGAATACCGACGTGACGCAATCCACAAATTGGAAGCCCTACGAGACGATCACGCATCCCAAGAGGAGCGACCTGGGAAGGTTCCTGACGGCTTTGTTCAGTAAAACCATTACAATTTCATGACAATTTGGTTTGTCGAGGGTGTCTGAGAAAGCTCCTTCTACTCATTGCAGGTGCTCATAACCCATTGAGGCAAAAAGGACTGGCGGAGAGGGAGGGATTCGAACCCTCGGTACAGGTGTTAGCCCGTACAACGGTTTAGCAAACCGCCGCATTCGGCCACTCTGCCACCTCTCCGGCGTGCGGAGGTACAGTCTACCACGTCCAAGAAGCGTGCTCTTACCGCTTCAGTTAGATACATCTACTTCACCCTTGTCCATTGGACCCAGTCGATCTTGTCGTCGCCTAGGCTGTGCTCGGACTTTGGGGAGCAATCTCGGCTTCTCGATTGCTGAGAAGCTTTTGGACAGTCGGCGCATAGCCACATCCTGCTGCTGGCGAGTCCCCAAGCCTTCGCACGCCAAGCGTTCCCCAAGAGTGGTGCCCCGGCCGACTCAGACTCTTGTTGTGGATCACAGCGCGATAATGCGTCGCGCTTTGCGAGCTCTGCTGCAAGGGCGCGATCATTGGACGGCTTGTGACGAGGCAGTGCATCCCCTCACTGGCAACCCATCAAGGTGGAAGGTGCCCCGGTGAAAAAAGGAGGTAAGGCATTCCAAGAAAAGTGCTACCTGAGAGTAAGCGTTCGACCAACACACCCGTTCGAAGAGAGGTGAAGTCGAAAGGGGTGCAGGAAGAATGTGATGATGACTCAAAATGGGCATTCTTCCACAACGTCCGGCTCGCCCGGAGGCGCTCCCCTTGTTTTGTGTGTCTTAACAATCCAGAAGGTGTGGCCCGCATTCTCACGGCTTACCAGTCCCAGGCGTGGGAGCTCTGTTTCCGGCACTCCCAGGTAGGTGAAGTGCGGCAGGTCGGAGTACACCGTCTGGAACCAGCCGTGTCTTGCCAGAATAGCTCGTATCCCTGTGTCCGCATGTTCGCGGACATCCATGGCCAACATGGAAAGATGCTGCGAGGTCCCCGGCGCTGCAACCGAGTACAGAATGGACTTGTCAAATTCCTTGCTGAAGTAAATTCTCCGAGCTTCAAGCCGTAGCACCTCGCGCACCTGCCCAGTTGGGGCTAGAGCGAGCAAACGTTCTCCTTCATCTCGCTGGATGCGGTTAGCAGCAGCCCAATGCTCAATTCCGTGACGGACCCGGCTCTCCCACAACTGTACCGTCTGCGCATAGCTCCGGCGTCCGGCCTCTTTGCTCGCAGGCGTGATGCTAAGTGCCAGGAGCTTCGCTTCCTCCTGCGAGGCTTTCATCGCCTCTGCCGCCATTCGCTGCAACTCGACAGGATACTTCGGGTCGGCAAGGTCCGAGCGCGGCAACTGCGCCTGGAACGAGTCGACCGAGCTTTCGTTCTCAAAAAGGTACGTGGGTGGCGACATCGTCCCATGTGACAGAAAGACCGCACCGAAGTCAGAAAGAAGGCGCACGCACAAGTCGTCATCAAGGTTAAATTGCTTGTTCGTCTGCCTCAGTGACTGCAGAAATCCTTGTCCAAGGATCAAGGGAGGTTCGTGGACGATTGGCATCTGCTGCCCGATCGAGAGACTGGCGACAGCAAATATCACGCCACCAAGAAAAGACACGAGGCCACGTGGGACGACCTTTCTCATGCCTCGGGTACCCCCCAGCCGAGCAGAGAGGACTCCCTCATCCAGAATTTCCTTTCTAGACCTGGCGGACCCCTTCCTAGTTTCGGCGAGAATCATGGCTGCGATGGACCAAGGGTGTGTCCTGGCGAGCTACTCGCCGGTACTATGCATAGAGCTACGAACGAGAACAAGTTCGTCGACCGTCTTTTGCGGTCCGACTCGCACGGCGATCCCGATGCCGGGATAGAAACGGTACGGAACCCATGCATCCAGCAGGCCCTCGTAGCGATAGGGCTGGTCGGCCAGGACCGTTTCCAGTTCATCTGTCGTCATGCCATAACGGATCGAGGCTTTCCCTGAACCCGTTCCCATCTCGCGCAGGTGCAATTCGGGTGCGCCCTTGGCGTTGAGAATAATCGCGATGATGACGTCGCTGGCAACGACGTCGAGCGCATATTGCGGATAGTGCGTTCGCAGCGTGCTGGCTCCAGACACGCTTCCGACTGGCTGTCCCTGGCCAATGCGGGTCTTAGCGTCACGGAAGGATTCGCCAAGGCGAAGGGATTTGCCGCCGCCAAGGTCCACCGCGGCTACTTCACGCACGAAAGTGCGGTTGCTGGCCTTGAGCTGTGGTTCCGTTACGCAACCATTCGATGCCCCGGAGCACACCCCGTCGTACTTCTCGTATGCCAGCTTCCACCATATAGAATCAGCCGACTCAACGCGAAGATACTTGAGCAACACGTCCGCAGCGACGCGGCGTTGATCGGGTTCGTCCGATGAGGCCAGCATGGTGCCAACGTTAAAGTAGAGAGCCGCGGTCTGAAGAAGCGATTGCTCATCCGTAATGCGGCGTTGTTTGTCCCATAAGAACTGCAAGACCCCATCCGCACCCCTTCGGTTCCCGGCCGCGAGATATGCCACGGCTGTGTTATTGGCGACCGCGCGAACAGCCGTCTCTCCATATGCATTCTGCAAATCCTTGTCGCCGCTCAACATGCTGCCGGCACGCACCAGATAGGTGAGAGCCTGCTTGGGGTCGGGACCAGTAGGCTGAACCAGGTACGCCAGGCCGAGATTTGCTTTCACCAGGGCCAACGTTGGGTCCGCTTGCTCGGCCGCCTTCAGGGTTTGCACTGCCTCCGTCCACAGTGCGGTATCCACTCCCCGCAGCTTCGACTTCAGATGGAGCGATTCGGCATAGAAGGATCCTGTGGCAATCTGTCCAATCCCGAGGGCGCGCAGATCGTCGTCGCGTAGTTGATCAATGTACTGCATCAGGAGCGTGTACCCTAGATTGCCTCTGACATCAGCAGCCTGCGGGAATTCGCGGAGGACGGAGCGGAAACAGTTAGCGGCCAGCTCATAATTTTCCGTTGCCAGGAAGGACACGCCATCATAAAAAGCACTCATCGTGCGCCAGAGGGGCGCTTGTTCCCGGTCGAGGCGAGCAATGCGGTCAGTCCAGGAGGGATGGTCGGCGCCCAGGGCCTCGAACGAGGAGTAATGCGAAACTTCGTCCAGCCGTTGCAAGCCCTTCAGTCCTCTGCGCACCGAGTATCCAGCCGCGAGTGCGAGTTCATATCCTTTGGCGTCGGCAGCATATTCGTGCTCGCGAGTGACTGCCATCTCCATAACGGAAGGAGTGTCCTTCGCTGGTGTGCAAAGGGGATGGCCGAGCAGGAGATGTCCCAGCTCATGGCCGAGGATCAAAGCAAGCACATCGTGGTCGCCCCGAACCACGTCGCTCACCAGTCCTTGCGAGATGCGCACGATGGGATGACAATCAGGTGCCGCCGCGAAAGCGTTCAAACGCATTTGCTCGGCAGCCCTTTCTCCGTCGCGTTGAGCCGAGATGATTCCCACGTTCGGAGGCCAGGACGTGTACTTTTGCCCCGGGTGAGCTGCCGCCGGAGCGGCGAGCAGTTGACGAAACACAGAGTTGACCAGGTCCTCATCCGCCGATTGTTGAGCGAATGCAGATGTTACAAAAAGGAGAATTACCAGGATTGACTTGTGGCGGGTTCTCATCGATGCACTCCTTAGTTGGGCCGTAAGCGACCTATGGAAGATTGCAACCCGTTGAGTTCAATAAATCCAGCATCCCAGAAGGCCCGATGAAAGGCCACCGATCGCGAATGATTCGTCTCGGCCCTACTGGGAACGAGCACGTAGCTTCAATCGCAACGGGGCGACCCTCGTCCCTGACAGAGAAAATTTGGCGGGAGGCGATGTCAGGTTCTCAGCTGTCGCGGTTGCGAGGTACTGTCCGGGCGCGAGCACAGCGTCAAAGTGGAAATGGCCCGTACCATCCGCTTTCGCGGTCCAGCGTTGGTTGGGTTCCTCTACGCTTGTCAACACAATGTCAGCTCCGGCGGCCGGCTTGCCATCAGGTCGTGTAACAATGCCTTCTACCGCCGATCCGGTTTCTCCGCGTGGCGCCGCTGTGTCCGACTCATCAATCTGTCGTTTCTTTTCCTTCTTATCCTTCTTCTCCGGGCTCGTCGGCGGTGGAGGCTGACCCGCTGATGGTGAACTTTGGCCCACCATCACGAAGGATCCGAGCACAGTTAACGCGACTAAGGTTACGGGTAACGCGCGTCGAAGGAAAGCGCTAGACATGTGCAATAGCCTCCGCAGGGTGGGCTATCTTCCACCACTCATAAATCTTATGCAGGACCACATGACCCAGAAGCATGACGGTTGGCACGAAGAAGTCAAAGAACATTCCCAGATCCTGCAGAAAGAAATTCAGCACCAACATCAATAACGTTGCGCCAACAACAGCAGCCAATTGCAGCCAACCGCTGGAGAGCAACGCCATCACGAGGGCCAACAAAACAACCGCGAGAATTTCGACGCCGCGAACGAGCCATTCGGGAAGCGGCGAGAAAGCGCGATCATTCAGCATGGCCTCGACATAGTTCGCATGAATCATCGCCCCGGGAACCATCCCCACAGGAGACCCATGCAAGTCCACTCTGGGACCGACGCCGGATACACGCGAGTTCCAATTGCCGCTGATGATTACGATTTTGCCACGCAGGCATTTATTCGTAGCACACTGGGTGTCGAGCACTTCAGACGCGCTCATTCCTTCTGATTTGTCTTGCGCCTCTTGTCCAGCCTTGCTCACGGGAAAATTGTTTAGGGGGATGTAGCCCGCAAACGGCAGTTCGTCTTTCCCACTATTCACTGTGCGCGCGTATGCCACCGGGTCTACGCACTTCACAATTGCCGTCGCAAATGAATCCACAGTTGACGATGGGGCAGTGTCCAACGGCAAGGGCAGAGGCACACGGCGGACGTCGTACGGGAGTTGAACGTAGCCGCGCGATACTGTCGGACAGGGCTCCAATGAAACCGCTGGCAACATACCGTGGCTGTTGTATACATTCCCTTGCTCCACATAGCCATCGGTACCCGCGAATCTAATACTCGTTGCCAGCACGATTGGACGGTGACACAGCGCCACCTCATTTATCGTTTTGACGAGAGTAAGATTCTCTGCCTCATAGGTGGGGAAGTCCTGCGGATTGCCTAGTCTAGGTGCGCGCAGATCGAAATCGAGCGCTATGACATCAGCACCGGCCTTGTCCACGGCGTCTATCAGGCGCGCGAGATAGTCACGTTTGATGGGAGAGCGCCCCGCTAATTCATCCGACCAGTACTCTTGATCCCCGATAAATACCAGGGCGGTGCGCTTCGGATAGAGCGTGTAGAGAGGTCTTTTTATGCAGATGGACAAGTCTTGCATTTCTTGTGTCGCCCTGTAACGCATGTCTGTCCACCAATAGTGATCTTCAATGTAGATCCCGGAGAAAACTCCCAATACCGTCAGACCTAAAGCTACTAACCAATACGTCGCGCCATGGACGCATAAGCGATCCCACAATTTCTTGGCTCGCGGATGTGACTCCATAAAACGAGTGATCGCGGTCATTGGATTTCGCGAAACCACAAACTGAGTCCGCACTCTTTGCGACGTACTTCACTTTGCAGATGCCGTCCCCAGCGCCGTGCTTCTTATCTGGAGATAGTGAACCGCCCAATTCGAGGGCACTGGCCGCTCCATGCCGCGCCTGCCCGAACTGGCGGAGCTTAGCAGATCGCCGAGGGGAGAACTCGGACCTCGTGCGCCTCGCGTCAAGACTGGGTCAAACTCTAAGAGACCTGGATCCGGCAGCTGCTCGGTGGTGGTCAGCAATACATAACTGTCCAGCCCGAAGGGTGGAACGATCTTGATTCCTGGACCGCCGCCGGTGAGTGAAATTTCAGTCGGGACAACGCCTCTTTCCGGCAGTTGATTGCCTTCCGGACCGACCGGGTACAGCAGACTGCCCCGGCCCGCACAGTCGATGCCCAACACATAGACCCACTGCCGGTCGACTTGGGCTGGAGGTGTCCCCGAGACATGCAGAACTAAATCGTAGACCTCGCCTTGGGTTACGTTGCCGCTTTCCACATAGTTTCCTGCGGCAGGACTGCGTCGTTTCAGGGCTAGTGCATAAGGGAAATCGCTCTCCCCTCCGCCCGGTGGCACCCTCAGGCTAAGCCATAATTTGACCTTCGCCAGCCGCGCTGCCAGGTCCGTGAGATTGTGACCCGCAGCCGCAAGCGTTGCACTGGCAGCTGGCGTCCAATCCGTGCGTAAAGGAAATGACGAATCCGCGCCGCAAACGGAGCCGCTGCTCGGCGCAGTTTTGCCCTGTTCGATAACGTCTTTCAAGATCCACGCGTATTCGAGGCTGGCTCCTTGCAAACGTCCGGTGAGCAGGTAATTCGCAAGTTGTGGCCGTCGCAAGAGCTCAACGGCGGCACTGGAATCCTGGGAAAGCTTTATTTGCGCTGCAAGCTCTTTGGAAGCCGGAAAGTTCACGAAGAGTCGGGTGGACGTCGCATTGCCGCCGATCTTGTCCAGTACTTGCGCGCTGGTCGGATGCGTTCCCAGCGACTGCGAGGCGCCGCCTACGCTCTGCAGCACCCACTCCGTGCCGTTCCAGGAGACAACGTGCGTAGGCGCAACCGTTGACGGATCATCAATCCACTTCACACGCGATGAAGTGCGCAGAGTGGACGTCTCCGCGGCAAAGTCGTCCAAGTCAGCGCTCGAAAGAGTGGCCGGGGCCATCCAGACCTGGAGACGACTTTCTTCCGCGGGAATCCACTTATCGAGCTCGAACAGATCGCCCGCCTCAATTTTCGCGGTACCGGTACCCACGAGTTCGGCCAGGGACTTGTTCATCCCGTCCAGTTCCACCACTCGAATTCTCGTCTCTGGAGAGCTCCTCGATTCTGTGACGCTGACTAACTCGCTGCCGCGCCCGATACCGGTTATTTTGCCGGCGTCCAGCACGATCCTGCCGTTATCGAGCATTCCCTCGCGCGCGACCGCCACGCGCAGGCGAGTGCTCTCCGAGGACGAACCCAGGAGAGCGTCCCGAGGACGCGAGGCCACGCCGCCCAATGCCGGTTGCTGGTCGGAGAGGCCCATGCCCTGCATCACGACCTTCACGCGCTTGTAGACGTCCGACGCTGGAGTATTGGCCGGCAACGCTCTGAGGGCTTGGATCAGCGCGATGGTGAACGCTCCGTGATGATCGCCATTGAAGTCCCACTCGCGGGCAAACTGATCATGTTGGGTTGCGGTGAACACCAGGGCAGAATTGTCTTTGCGGTCCTCTGGTCGATCCGAGCTATCCTCGGGATCGTTTGCGTCCCGCGGGTCATATCCGAGAAAGCGTGCGGGACCCGAAGAGCCGACAGGAATACCGCGAGCCACCGACCCGCTGTGGCAGCTATCGAAAATGGCGGTAAGCTTTATGCCTTTGTTTAGAGCGCTGTTGAAGATGCGGGCGATTTCCTTGTCGCGGACGTCAAACCCTCCACCATTGGCGTCGACAGGAACGATGGTTTCGTCCAAATACCGGGGCTTGGTTGATTTCGAGTTATAACGTTGCGAGCCGTGCCCGGCGTAATAAAACACCACCACGTCTCCCTTGGCCGGCTCCTCGACCAGGTATTTCCGCATGGCGTCGAGAATCGCCTTCCGTGTGGCTTGTTGGTTGGTCAGCACTTTCATATACGGCTCTTGTTTTGAAAAGCCGAATTTGGGGCTGGTGAGGGTTTCCTTCATGGCCAGCGCGTCATTGGCCGCGCCTTCAAGGGTCGGCCACACAGGCAAGTCCCATCGGCTGGGTTCCGACTCGAGTCCCCTTGGCTTGTCGACTGCCGCCGGAGGAGTGATCGACTTCTTGGCGGGGGCGTACTCATCGATGCCGATCAGCAGCGCACGTTTTGTCTGGGCTGCACACCAGCCGCTACACACAAGCAGCGACACAATCAGGGCACGCACACATTGCCGCAACATAAGATGGTCCCCCAACTAAATACTGGGCACCCTTTGTACCTGTAGAAGTGGACGGGCGTACGGTACATCGCCCCGACCGGATAGTCAATTGCACATTGACCCTGGCCAACTCTCGATGGCAGCCTGCGTGGGGGCCACCCGTCAATAGCAGCGTCCGACACACAGAACCTATAGACAGCAATGACCTTCGGTCCCCAGCCCGCGATCCGCGGACTAGGTACGAGAATATGGAAAAACTGTCCGGGAACCCCTGACCTTTCTTTGCGGCATTCGACGCGGTTCTGACTACGAAAAAAGTTTGACCTGGGGCCTGCGGATGCGAGTAAGATAGAAGCCCCTTCTGAATCCTCGAGCGAGGATTGATGTATGAATGCCAGACTAATTCGTTCCTTCAACCTCCCGAGTTTCTGACGATTGCTTGCGCCTGCCGGGGCGGTGGGGAAGTTCGCGGATCCAGACGGTTTTAGTGGTCCAACGCTCATTTACATCAGGCACGAAACTGGAGAGTAGTCATGAGAATTCGTTCTTGGAACCGCGCCCCAGGCCTTGTTCTGGTCGCCACTATGTTTTTAGTCGCTGGGTTCTCAACGGCGCGTGGCCAAACAAAACCTCAAGCCCCCGCAAAACCCAAGACGGCGCAGCACCCGGACGCGTCTCCAAAGGCCTCAGGCAAGCAAGGCGGCATGACGGCGCGGGGAGCGCAACGGGGACCATTCACTCAGACCGACAAGGACACATTCGAGAAGGAAACACGCAGCGCAGTCATTGTGGCTCCAAGCTACCGCGACTCGGGATTGGCGACACTGCGCTTCACCTTCGCCGACGCGGTTGAACTCAAGAGCGAACTCGAGCGCCAGGGTTATACGGTGCGAGTAATCCCCAGTACAGAAGCGACGGCTGAGGGAATCCGGCAGACGCTTGCGAATCAAAAGACTTTCCTGGAAGGAACCAAGCAGGCCACGTTGCTATTTGCTTTTATGGGACACGGCTTCCAGGACAGTCACGGGCAGAACTATTTGATGACGTACGGAGCAGACCCGAACAACATGGACAAAGAAGCGCTCTCGGTCGAAGAGGTTCAGTCTTTGATGACCGCCAGCGGCGCCCGACGCAAGGTGATCTTCATAGATGCCTGCCGCAATGTGCCAGGCACGCGAGATGCTGAAAAGGCGCGCACGATGTCTGACTTCAAGGCTGCCGAAGGAATAGCCATTTTGCTGGCTACCAAGCCGGGCGCATACAGCTATGAAGATCCCGATCTTTCCCACGGTGTTTTCACCTATTTCTTGCTCGACGGATTGCGAGGGAAGGCGGCTGGTAAGGATGGTTTCGTCACGTTCCACGATTTGAGCGACTACGTGGAGCGGTCGGTATCCGCCTACGCCATGAAGAAGGACCAGGCTCAGAAGCCGCTTGCAACGCTAAAAGATGTAGGAGGCGATTTCTTACTCGCCACAGGAGCCCCGCCGAAACCTGATGAGGTGAAACCCGTTCCCACGGCTAGTCAGGTGACTAGCGATGCCATCGTCATGCGCGCCGTCGCAATTAACCGATCGTTGTTTGCAACGTTAAGTGATGATAGCTTGGCGCTGATCGACACCACCACCGGCCAGCCCTTCGCAATCCTAAGCGAGCATTCGGACCAGCTGAAAGATAAGACAGCAATGGGCAAGGCTTCTTACCGCTGGTTTGCTGGAGATGCCCCCGGCAACAATGCCGTGCATATGGTTGCGGAGATGAAGGGCAGCGAGATGTTGCATCTGTGGGGGCGGATCGGCAAACCATGCCCCAATGATCAGCCGTGCAGCACAGTCCCGTATCCGCTACTGCCAGGTGAGGTGCGTGATCAGAAATCGGGGGCGCTGAAGACTGCAAAAAAGGCTTTTAGCCTCGGTGCGCTCAGTCACAAGACTGTCGGGACGGGGGTGAGTCTTGCTGCCAAGACGGACGTTATCGAACGCTCGGGACTGGCAGCTGACAGCCGCGACAAGTTTGTCTGGACTAAGTTTGATTTGACCAACACTGCAAAGGTGCCCACTTCCGCCGCCCGTCAAGCGCAGCCGTGACTCGCAGCCGAGCGCGCTGGCCTGGTTAGCAGACGTGAATGTGCCAGAACGGAATCAACCGGTGGCGTTCCCCGGTCGACTCCGTCCTTGGGCGACATGATACTTCTTGAGGCTCAGGAAGACTTTAACGATCCAGTCGCCAGGTAAAAACTCCGTCTGAGGAACAGTGGAACTGTCGTGGTCCCCAATTCCTCACGCTGCCACTGTCGAATACTGCGCGACCATACAACGTCGTGCTGCCAGCTCCGGCGTTGACCGTTCCAGCTCCCCAAGGCGCGACTTGGCCTCGATAGGTACCGTCCACGTATATGTCAATCCACCATGGCGTGTAGTTGTCCGCAGTCACCCAGCAGTCGAAAAATCCTCGCGTCTTGGCGCCGCCTTTCTTGGGGGGAGCCGGGGGCTCGTTTGCGGGATCATTCTTGGCAGCCTGCTGCTTGTCTGTCTTGATGTTGGGGTCCTCGCCCGCGCCACGACTGCTGTTAGATTTGTCGGTCGCCTTGGCGGTTGATGCCTGTGGTCCCGCGGCGAAAGCCGTGGGCTTCCATTGCTTGCTCCCTATCAGCAGAACCAGGACAGCCAAAGCAGTCACGATCCTTGCTGCTAATCGCTTTTTCATTTGAATTCTCCTTCTGGATTACGCGGGAGTTGCTGAGATGATCGGTCTGTAAAAGAATGGCATTCTACCTCCCCTGCCCGGTTCTCGCAACTAAGACCGGGAC
>Ga0066710_100006598_pt1 | contig 10881 bp, 11 predicted proteins | sample GraSoiAngelo_159_FD_79666 | JGI IMG/M metagenome (GOLD analysis project Ga0066710, IMG submission 79666) | Grasslands soil microbial communities from the Angelo Coastal Reserve, California, USA - 14_1009_16_40cm | ecosystem: Environmental > Terrestrial > Soil > Grasslands | place: USA...
CCGTCTTCGAGAAGAACAACGGCCTCCTCTTCTACCCGGTGCAGTACGAGGGTGAGGAGTGCTCGAAGAACGTCATCTACACGGGCGCCACGATCAACCAGCAGGCGACCCCGGGCGTCGACTACGTGATGTCGCCCGAGGGTGGCAACAAGAAGAAGTTCTACCTGCTCGGCTCCGACTACGTCTATCCGCGCACGACGAACAAGATCTTGCGCGCCTATCTGATGAAGAAGAAGAACGTTCCGGAGGCGAACATCGCCGAGGAGTACACGCCGTTCCACCACCAGGACTATCAGACGATCATCGGCAAGATCAAGAGCTTCGGCGCCGCCGGTGACGCCTGCGTCATCAACACGCTGAACGGCGACACGAACGTGCCGTTCTTCAAGGAGCTGGCGAACCAGGGCCTCACCGCCGACAAGATCCCGACGATGTCGTACAGCTTCGCGGAAGTCGAGCTGCAGACGCTCGACGTGAAGCCGCTCGTCGGCCATCTCGCGTCGTGGAACTACTTCATGTCGATCAAGTCGCCCGAGAACCAGAAGTGGGTCAAGGCGTGGAAGGAGTGGGCGAAGAAGGCCGGCATGTCCGACAAGCAGGCCGTCACCGACGACCCGATGATGCACGCCTACGTGCACGTGAAGCTGTGGGCGGAGGCCGTGAAGAAGGCCGAGTCCACCGACGTCGACAAGGTGCTGAAGGCCGTCGAGAATCTCCAAGTCTCGAGCCCGGTCGGCAAGTACAAGGTCGACGCGGAGAACCATCACACCTGGAAACCCGTGTTCATCGGCAAGATCCGCGAGGACGGCCAGTTCGACATCGTGAAGCGCACGCCGGAGTGGGTGCGGCCGGAGCCGTGGAGCAGCGTCACGTATCCGGAGCGCGGCTGCGACTGGTCGAAGGGCGGGAAGGGCACCTTCGACAAGGTCCAGGGAAAGCGCGTGTGGCTGTCCGACAAGCAATAACGCTTCTGCTCCTGGGGCTGTGGGTGCTCGGGGCGGCGTCGGCCGCCCCGGGCGCCCAGCCCGATCTGGACAAGCTCGCGAACGAGCTCGCGACGCCGGCGACGCAGAAGCAAGCGCTCGACACGCTCGCGGAGCTCGACGATTCCGCCGTGGAGGTGCTGCTCAGAGCGATCAAGGACGGCGCGCTCTATCGTCTCGGGACTCGTCTGGTGACGCTCGGCGACGATGGCGGATTGAAAACGGTCAATGACAAGCCCGTGCTCGACGACAAGGGTCAACCGGCCTCGCTGCCGGACGGCAGCGCCCCGATCCCGCTCGGCGAAGAATTCTTCGGCGTCGTGCAGCGCATCCTCGAGCGGTTCGAGATCTTCAGCAAGGATCCGAGCACGCGGCGGGCCACCGCGATCAAGCTCGGCAACTCGAAGGACGCCGCGGTCGTTCCGATCCTCACGCGCGCGCGGGACCAGGAACGCGATCCCGCCGTCAAGGCGGTGATCGCGGAGCAGCTCGCGAAGCTCCAGCTGATCTCGCCGGATCCAGTGGTGCGCGCCGCCGCCGTCCGCCAGTTCGGCAAGGCGAAGTCGGAGACCGCGCTGGCCCAGCTCCGCACGATGCTGACCGAGGAGAAGGATCCGGCCGTTCAGCGCGCGGTGCGCGAGGCGATCGAGAGCATCGAATCGCACGTCGAGCTCCGCAACATGGTCGGCTACGCGTTCAACGGCGTGAGCCTCGGCGCCGTGCTCCTGATCATGAGCCTCGGGCTCGCGGTGACGTTCGGGTTGATGGGCATCATCAACATGGCGCACGGCGAGATGCTGATGGTCGGGTCGTACACCGCGTACGTGATCCAGGAGCTCTTCTCGCAGCACTTCGCCGCGCGGCAGGACTACTACTTCGTCGTCGCGCTCCCCCTGTCATTTCTGGTCACCGGGCTGGTCGGATTCCTGCTCGAGGCAAGCGTCATCCGGTTCCTCTACGGGCGCCCGCTGGAGACGCTGATCGTGACGTGGGGCATCGGAATGATTTTCCAGCAGGCCGCGCGTCTCTACTTCGGCGACCAGACGAGCGTGAATTCGCCCACGTGGTTCCGCGGCGGCATCGAGGCGATGCCGGGGCTGATCCTGCCGTGGAGCCGCATCTTCATCGTGGTGCTCGCGCTGGTCGTGCTCGGCGTTCTCTGGTGGCTCTTGCAGCGCACGTACGTGGGGTTACGGGTCCGCGCCGTCATGCAGAACCGCGGGATGGCGTCCTGCGTCGGCGTCTCGACGCGGCGGGTCGACGCGATGACGTTCGCGCTCGGGACGGGGCTCGCGGGCGTCGCCGGCTGCGCGCTGGCGCTGATCGGGACCGTGGATCCAGAGGTCGGCAAGACCTACATCGTCGACGCCTTCATGGTCGTCGTCCTCGGCGGCGTCGGCAAGCTCGTCGGGACGGTGGTCGCGTCGTTCGGCATCGGCATCTCGAACAAGCTGCTCGAGCCGTCGATCGGTGGTACCGCGGCGGCCGTCTACGCGAAGGTCGCCATTCTGGTCGCCGTGATCCTGTTCTTGCAGTGGCGCCCGACCGGGCTCGTGCGTCAGCGCGGACGAGCGGCCGCCGAGGCGGCCGGATAACGTGAGTCCCGACGGCCGCGGGAGCGCCTGGACGACCGATCGCCTCGCGGTCGGTGTGTTCGCAATCGTCTTCGTGGTCGCGCTGCCGATCGCGAACATCGCGGGACTCGTCTCCGACTACTACCTGAACCTCTTCGGCAAGTACCTGGCGCTCGCGATCCTGGCGCTCGGCATGGATCTCCTGTGGGGCTACGCGGGGATCCTCTCGCTAGGGCAGGCGATCTTCTTCGGCATCGGCGCCTACGCGATCCGCATGTTCATGATGCTCGAAGGCGGCGGCAAGGGCGTCTACGGAGAGCCGGTGCCCGACTTCATGATCTGGAACCAGGTCTACCAGCTGCCGTGGTTCTGGAAACCGTTCCGCTACCTTCCGGTGGCGGTGGCCGGCGCCGTCCTGCTGCCGGCGCTCCTGGCCGTGCTGATCGGCCTCCTGACGTTCCGCCGAAAGCTCCGCGGCACGTACTTCGCGATCCTGACGCAGGCGATCGCGTTCGCCGTCTGGCTCACGATCAACAGAAACGAGATGAAGCTCGGCGGCACCAACGGACTCACGGACTTCAAGTCCGTGCTTGGATTTTCGCTGAGCGGGCCCGCGACGCAGCGCGCGCTCTACGTCGTCACGGCCGCCGTGTTGATGATCGCGTTCGCGCTGTCGCGCCGGCTCGTGCGAAGCAAGACGGGTCTCGTGCTGCAGGCGATCCGCGACAACGAGCGCCGCCTCGAATTCCTCGGGTACAACACGGCGAGCTTCAAGATCTTCGTGTTCGGCGTTGCCGGTGGTCTCGCCGGCCTCGCGGGGCTGCTCTACGCGCCACAAGTCGGCATCATCACGCCGAGCCAGGTCGGCGTGCTGCCGTCGCTCGAGATCGTCATCTGGGTCGCGTTCGGCGGCCGCGGCACGCTCTGGGGCGCGCTGCTCGGCGCGATCTCGATCAACTGGCTGCGCAGCGTCCTCACCGGCACCTATCCGAAGCTCTGGCCCATCATCCTGGGCGGTCTCTTCGTCACGGTGGTGCTGCTCTTCCCCGATGGCCTGATGGGCGCGGCCGCGCGCTTGCGCCGCATCGCGGCGGAATGGCGGCAGCGCGCGTCCGGCGTTGTCGCCGCGGTTGAGGAGCGGCCTGTATGAGTGCAGCCGAGACGCTGCTCTACGTCGAGGGCCTCACGGTGTCCTTCGACGGCTTCCGCGCGCTCGACAGCCTGAACGTGATCCTCGATCGTACCGAGCGGATTCGCATCCTGATCGGACCGAACGGCGCCGGGAAGACGACGCTGTTCGACGTCCTCACGGGGTCCGTGACGCCGATCGCCGGGCGCGTCCTGTTCCAGGACACCATCAACATGCTGGGCCAGAGCGAGCACGCCATCGCGAATCTGGGCGTCATTCGAAAATTCCAGACCCCGTCGGTCTTCCCCGGCCACACGGTGTTCGAGAACATGGTCCTGGCCGGCGGTCAGAAACGCTTCGGCGCCACGTTGCGGACGCGCGGAAGATCGGTCGACCGCGATCGCATTCACGGCGTGCTCGCGCAGGTGGGATTGCTCGACCTGACCGGCGCGCCCGCGGGCACGCTCTCGCACGGGCAGAAGCAGTGGCTGGAGATCGCGATGCTGCTGGTCGAGGACCCCATGCTGCTGCTGCTCGACGAGCCGGTCGCCGGGATGACGCGCCCCGAACGAGACCGGACCGCCGCGCTGCTCGAGTCGATCGTGGATCGCACGACCTGCTCGATCGTGCTCATCGAGCACGACATGCAGTTCGTGCGTCAGATCGCGCGCCGCGGTCACAAGGTGACGGTGATGCACGAAGGCAGCGTGCTCTCCGAGGGCCCGCTCGACCGGGTGCAGAGCGATCCCCGCGTGCTGGAGGCCTACCTCGGCCGCAGCCGCGTGCCGGCGGACACGTGATGGCCGACGCAACGCCGATGCTCGACGTCGCGGGCCTCGACGTCTTCTACGGCGAGAGCCGGATCCTGTCGCGCCTCAACCTGACCGTCGGTGAAGGGCAGGTCGTCTGCGTGATGGGACGCAACGGCGTCGGCAAGACCACGCTGCTCAAGGCCATCATGGGATTGCTCACGCCACGCTTCGGGACGATCAGCTTCCGCGGCCGCACGATCACGCGCCTGGCGCCGTACGAGCGCGCGCGGCTCGGGCTCGGCTACGTGCCCCAGGGACGCGACATCTTCCCGATGCTGTCGGTGCGCGAGAACCTCGTCCTGGGTGCGCGCCGCCGCGAGCCATCGCGCGAGTCGGTCGAGTACGTGCTGTCGCTCTTCCCGGCGCTGCGCGGGATGCTCGGCAAGCGCGGCGGCGATCTCTCCGGCGGCCAGCAGCAGCAGCTCGCCATCGCCCGGGCGCTGATCGCCGACCCGGCAGTCCTCCTGCTCGACGAGCCCACCGAGGGAATCCAGCCGTCGATCGTCCAGGAGATCGCCGACGTGCTGGAGCGGATCAAGCAGGAGCGCCGCCGGTCCATCCTGCTCGTCGAGCAGTACCTTGACTTCGCCCGCTCGATCTGCGATCGGTTCTACGTCATGGAGAAGGGCATCATGGCCCTCGAGGGCGATCATGCGGCCTTCCACGTCGACGAGGTGAGCGCGTACCTCTCCGTGTGACGCCGCGGAACGCCGCGCGTCCCGACATCCCGGAGGCTCGACGATGCACCTGACACCGCGCGAGCAGGAAAAGCTTCTGATCTTCACCGCGGCGGAGCTGGCGCGCCGGCGGCGCGGTCGTGGCCTCAAGCTCAATCATCCGGAGGCGCTGGCGCTCATCACCGCGGAGATCCTGGAAGGTATCCGCGACGGCCGCTCGGTGTCCGAGCTGATGGAGTTCGGCGCGACGATCCTCGCCCGCGGCGACGTGATGGAGGGCGTGCCGGAAATGATCGACGAGGTCCAGGTGGAAGGCACGTTCCCCGACGGGACGAAGCTCGTGACCGTGCATCACCCGATTCGTTGAGGGAGGTGTCAGCGTGATTCCGGGCGAATATCTGCTGGCGGACGGCGAGGTGCTGGCGAACGAGGGCCGCCGGACGATCGAGCTGACCGTGAGCAACACCGGCGATCGGCCGATCCAGGTCGGCTCGCACTTCCACTTCTTCGAGGTCAATCGCGCGCTCTCGTTCGACCGCGCGAAAGCGTTCGGCTTGCGCCTCAACGTGCCGGCCGGCACGGCGGTGCGGTTCGAGCCGGGCGACGAGAAGAGCGTGACGCTGGTCGAGCTGGCCGGCGCACGACGGCTTCATGGCTTGAACGGGTTGACCGACGGCGGATCGCGCGAGGACGCGCTCGCGCGACTCGCGGCGTGGGAGCGTCGATGACGCTCCGGATGACGCGACGGCAGTATGCCGACCTCTACGGTCCGACGGTCGGCGACCGCGTGCGGCTCGCCGATACCGAGCTCTTGATCCGCATCGAGCGGGATCTCACCGTTCCGGGCGAAGAGGCGAAGTTCGGCGGCGGCAAGGTCATTCGCGATGGCATGGGCCAGTCGACACGCGCGACGAGAGCCGAAGGCGCGCTCGACACGGTCATCACCAGCGCGATCGTGGTCGACCACTGGGGCATCGTGAAGGCGGACATCGGGATCCGCGACGGACGGATCGTCGGCATCGGAAAGGCGGGGAATCCGGACGTGATGGCGGGCGTGTCGCCGGGGATGGTCGTCGGCGCCTCGACCGAAGTGATCGCCGGCGAAGGCAAGATCGTGACGGCGGGCGCGCTCGACGCGCACGTCCACCTGATCTGCCCGCAGCTCGTGTCCGAAGCGATCAGCGCGGGCATCACCACGATGATCGGCGGCGGCACGGGCCCGGCCACCGGCACCGCCGCCACGACGTGCACGCCCGGTGAATGGCACATCCACCGGATGCTCGAGGCCGTCGAGGCGTTTCCCGTGAACGTCGGCCTGCTGGGCAAGGGCAACGCCTCGGCGCCGGATCCGTTGCGCGAGCAGATCGCGGCGGGCGCGATCGGGCTGAGGCTCCACGAGGACTGGGGCACCACGCCCGCGGCGCTCGACACGGCGCTCTCTGTCGCCGACGAGCACGATGTCCAGGTCGCGATCCACACCGACACGCTCAACGAGGCCGGGTTCGTCGAGGATTCGATCCGCGCCTTCAAGGGACGGACGATCCACACGTATCACACGGAGGGCGCGGGCGGTGGCCACGCGCCGGACATCATCCGCGTGTGCGGCGAGCCGAACTGCCTGCCGTCGTCCACGAATCCCACGATGCCGTTCACGGTGAACACGATGGACGAGCATCTCGACATGCTGATGGTCTGCCATCACCTGAACCCGTCGATTCCGGAAGACCTGGCGTTCGCGGAGTCGCGCATCCGCGCCGAGACGATCGCCGCCGAGGACGTGCTTCACGACCTCGGCGCCATCAGCATGATGTCGTCCGACTCGCAAGCCATGGGACGCATCGGGGAAGTCGTGATCCGCACGTGGCAGACGGCGGACAAGATGAAGCGCCAGCGCGGCGCCCTGCCCGGCGAGGTGGCGGGCGACGACAATCGACGAGTGAAGCGCTACGTCGCGAAGTACACCATCAATCCCGCGATCGCCCACGGCGTCAGCGGGCACGTGGGCTCGGTCGAGGTCGGAAAGCTCGCGGACCTCGTGCTGTGGCGTCCCGCGTTCTTCGGCGTCAAGCCGGAGCTGGTGGTGAAGGGCGGAGCGATCGCGTGGGCGGCCATGGGCGATCCGAACGCGTCGATCCCGACGCCGGGGCCCACACTCTACCGTCCGATGTTCGGCGCGTTCGGTCGGGCGATCGCGAGCACCTGCCTCACGTTCGTCTCGGCCGCGGCGATCGCGGCGGACGTTCCGCGACGTCTCGGGCTCACGCGACGGGCCGTCGCCGTCCGGCGTTGCCGCGGGATCGGCAAGCGCGACATGGTGCTGAACGACGCGTTGCCACGGCTGGAGGTCGATCCCGAAACGTACGAAGTCCGTGCCGACGGCGAGCGGCTCACGTGCGAGCCTGCGCGCGTCCTGCCGATGGCGCAGCGATACTTCCTCTTCTGACGTGGCCGAACCGGTGGTCGTCATCACCCGGCCGCAGGTGCACGTCCACGATGCCGATCTGTCCGCGCTCGAAGCCGATGCCGTGGTGCTCACCGCCGAGGAGCGCCGATGGGGACGCCGACGTGTGAAGACGCGTGCCGGACGCGAGCTGCAACTGGCGTTGCCGACCGGTAGCCGGCTCATCCCCGGCGACATCCTCTACGTCGCGCGCGGATGGTACGTGCGGATCGAGGCCGCGCCGGAACCCGTGTTGCTGGTCGTGCCGGCGTCGTTCGAGGAAGCGGTGCGCATCGCGTTCGAGGTCGGAAACCGTCACGTGACGCTGGGCGTCGACGGCGGCCGGCTCTTGATCCCCGATGATCCGGCGACCGTCCAGCTGCTGAATCGCCTGGGCGTGGCGTTCGAACGCGGACAGGCGCCGTTCGAGCCGTTGAGCGCCGGTCACCGCCATGAGTGAGTCGCTCGCGACGCTTCTCCAGTTCGCCGACGGCCTGTTCCCCGCGGGTGGCTTCGCGCACTCGTTCGGCCTCGAGACGTACGCACAGGAAGGGCGTGTGCGGACGCGCGCGGATCTCGAGGCCTTCGTCGCGGCGCAGCTCGAAGGCGCTGCCGGCCCTGCCGATGGCGTCGCGGTCGCGCTCGTGTCGCGCCTGGCGGCGAGCGAAGACGTCGGCGCCACGATGGCGCTGGACGCGCAGCTCGACGCGATGAAGCTCGTGCCGGAGTTCCGTGCCGCCAGCGCGCAGATGGGACGACAGACGCTGCGCGTGGCGCAGGCGCTCGGTGAAGACGGCTTCCTGACCGCACTGGCGCGGGCCGTCGACGAAGGACGCACGCCGGGCCACCATCCGGTGGCGTTTGGCGCCGCGCTCGGGCGCGCGAGCGTCGCGGCCGAGGATGCGGTGACGGCGTACCTGCACTCGACAGCGGCATTGCTCGTCGGCGCGGGCTTGCGCCTGATCGCGCTCGGCCAGCTCGACGGTCAACGCGTGCTGGCCGCGATGCGGCCTCGTATCGCACGGCTGGCCACGCGTGCCGCGGCGGCGACGGCCGACGACATGTGGAGCTTCCATCCGGGAATCGAGCTGGCGGGACTGCGCCACCCGACCCTCGACATGAGGTTGTTCAGGAGTTGATGATGAGGTTGCGTTGCCGATGACCACGCACTCCGACATTCCGCGACCGCTCAAGATCGGCATCGGCGGCCCGGTCGGCTCCGGCAAGACCGCGCTCGCCGAGGCGTTGTGTCTCAAGCTGCGGGATCGCGTCGACATGGCGGTGATCACCAACGACATCTACACGAAGGAGGACGCCGAGTTTCTCGTCCGCCGCGGCGCGCTGCCTGCCGAGCGAGTGCTCGGCGTCGAAACGGGCGGTTGTCCGCACACCGCGATCCGCGAGGACGCCTCGGTGAATCTCGAGGCGATCCATCAGCTCCTGCGCGTCTTCCCCGATCTCGAGCTCGTGATCGTCGAGAGCGGCGGCGACAATCTCGCCGCGACGTTCAGCCCCGAGCTGGTCGACGCCACCGTCTACGTGATCGACGTCGCCGAAGGCGAGAAGATTCCGCGCAAGGGCGGTCCGGGCATCACGCGGTCGGATCTGCTCGTCATCAACAAGGTCGACCTGGCGCCGTACGTCGGCGCTGATCTGTCCGTCATGGAGCGCGACGCTCGCCGCCTGCGCGGCGAGCGCCCGATCGTGTTTACGAATCTCAAGGAAGGGACGGGCGTCGACGCGGTCGTCGACTGGATCCGCCGCGATCTGCTGCTCGCGGCGGCGTGAGCCTCGACCTCGACGAACGCCACGGAGCGATCGGGCCGCCGGCGGCGTCGAGCGCCGACGCCCCGGGCACGGTCAGCCGGGTGGGACGGGACGGCCTCCTGTCCCTCGGCTTCACCCGGGTCGGCGAACGGACGGTGCTGGCGCGAAGCCGCTACGCGCTGCCGCTGCAAGTCCTGGCGCCGGTCGCGCTCGACGACCGCGCCACGATCGTGTCGATGCTGAATCCGACCGGCGGCGTGCTCGGCGGCGACCGACTGCACGTCGACATCGATGCGGGACACGCGGCTCATGCGGTGCTGACGACGCCGTCCGCGACGAAGGTGTACCGGACGGCCGGGGATCCGGCCTGTCAGGAGGTACGCATTCGGCTGGCGCCTGGCGCGATCGTGGAGTGGGTGCCCGACCACACGATTCCGTTTCCCGGGTCCGCGTTCCGGCAGTGCATCGACGTCGACGTCGCGGACGCCGCCGCGCTCGTGCTCGTGGACGCGTTCGCCGCGGGCCGGGTGACGCGCGGCGAGGCGTGGCAGTTCGCACTGCTCGACAGCAGCCTGGCGATACGCGACGAGCGCGGATGGCTCGTGAGGGATCGCTTCACGCTCCGGCCCTCGGACGGCGTCAGCTGGGGCGCCACGGGGCTGGCAGAACGATGTCCCTATTTCGCCACGATCGTCGTCATCGCGGACGCCGGCGTCGAGCCCTTCATCGCCGCCGTCGGCAGGATGGCCTCGCGTGGGAAGGCGCAGATCGGTGCGGCGTTGCTTCCCCGGCGTGGCGGTGTCGTACGCGTTCTTGCGCCGACCGCGCCCGCATTGACGTCCACGCTCGACGAAGTGTGGCGCACGGCGCGGAACCACGTACTGCACGCGCCGGCCCTTGCGCTGCGGAAGCCGTAGTACACTCGGTCCTGATCGACGCCATGTTCAATCTCATCCCCCGCGAAGTCCGCTTCTTCGATCTGTTCGAGCGCCAGTCCGAGCTCATCATCCAGGCGTCCGGCCTCCTTCACGAGCTCGTCCACAACTTCGCCGACGCGCGCGCGAAGGCGCACAAGATCAAAGAAGTCGAGCACGTGGGGGACACGACCACCCACGAGATCGTGCGCCGGCTCAACACGACGTTCATCACGCCGATGGACCGCGAGGACATCTACACGCTCGCGTCCCGGCTCGACGACGTGCTCGACTACATCGAGGCGGCCGCCGAGCGGCTGGTCGTGTACCACATCAAGGAGCCGACGTCGGCGTGTCGGGCCATGTCGGAGGTCATCATCTCCTCGGCCCACGCGATGGACCGGGCGATCCGCTGCCTGCGCACCATGGATAAGGGCTTCCACGAGCATGCGGTCGAGGTGAACCGGCTCGAGAACACGGCCGACACGCTCCTGCGCGACAGCCTCGCGGCCATGTTCGACGAGCAGCCCGATCCCATCGAGATCATCAAGTGGAAGGAGATCTACGAGACGATGGAGATCGTCA
>Ga0066710_100006601_pt1 | contig 10880 bp, 11 predicted proteins | sample GraSoiAngelo_159_FD_79666 | JGI IMG/M metagenome (GOLD analysis project Ga0066710, IMG submission 79666) | Grasslands soil microbial communities from the Angelo Coastal Reserve, California, USA - 14_1009_16_40cm | ecosystem: Environmental > Terrestrial > Soil > Grasslands | place: USA...
GGGCGGGCGCTGGCGCTATCTGGCCGACGCGGGGTGGTTCACGGCGGTGCCGGTGGAGAGGGCCTTCGCGCCGCCGCTGCACGCGAGGCGGGTGATCGCCGTCGACCTGTCGCTTCTCGTCTGTCCGAGACAGGCCCGCCGGAGCTACTGGCGCCACCTGCAGGAGGATTGCGGCGACCGTCTGGTGGTCCTGCGTCCGGACGTGCGCGGCTGCGGGACCATCTTCTCCCGGCGAGCCGATCCGCAACGGCTGTCCGAGGCGGGAGAAAGGGCCGTGGAGCAGGCGCTCGGGTGCCTGCGGGCGTGGCAGCGCCAGGCGTCCTGACGGGCTCGCTGGAAGCCGTACGGCTGGCCGCTTTTCTTGACACCCCTCCGGTGTGCTGCTAGCATGCGCTCCCTCTCGCGGGGTGGCGCATGAGCGCGCTCGGGGTGATCGGCGGCAGCGGTCTGTACCAGATGCCCGGCCTCGATGATCGGCGCGAGGAAACGATCACCACACCGTTCGGCGAGCCGTCCGACATCTTCGTGCTGGGGCGTGTGGGTGGCCTGGACATCGCCTTTCTGGCGCGCCACGGCCGCGGTCACCGCCTCCTGCCGACCGAGATCAATTTCCGGGCGAACCTGTTTGCGTTCAAGACCCTCGGGGTGGAGCGCGTCGTGTCGGTGAGCGCCGTCGGCAGCCTGCGCGAGGAGCTCCGCCCGCTCGACGTGGTGCTTCCGGATCAATTCATCGACTGGACGCGTCAGCGGCCGTCGACCTTCTTCGGGTCGGGTCTGGTGGCGCACGTATCGCTCGCCGATCCGGTCTGTCCGGTGCTCGGCGAGGCTCTGCACGAGGCGGGGCAGGCGTGCGGGGCGCGCGTCCGGCGCGGCGGGACCTACCTGTGCATCGAGGGCCCGCAGTTCTCGACCCGTGCGGAATCCCACCTCTACCGCTCGTTCAAGGCCGACGTGATCGGCATGACCAACGCGCAGGAGGTGAAGCTGGCGCGCGAGGCGGAGATCTGCTACGCGACGGTGGCGATGGTGACCGATTACGACTGCTGGCGAGCCGGCACCGACGCGGTCACCGTGGATGAAGTGGTGGCCCGGCTCAACGACAACGCCGCGACGGCCCGGTCGATCCTGATCCACGTTCTGGGCCGCCTGCCGGCCACGCGCTCGTGCCCGTGCGCCACGGCGCTGCGGAACGCCATCCTCACCGATCCGACCCGCGTCTCCCCCGAGACACGCGAGCGCCTGCGTCCCATCGCCGGCAAGTACCTGGACTGATCGATGTCGCTGCTGGTGGTCGGCTCGGTGGCGTTCGATTCGGTCAGGACGCCGTACGGGGAGGCCGAAGAGGTCCTCGGCGGGTCGGCGACCTATTGCGCGGTCGCCGCCTCCTACTTCACCGGCGTGCGCATGGTCGCCGTGGTCGGCGAGGATTTCGGCGAGGAGCCGATGAACCTGCTGCGCGGGCGGAGCATCGATGTCTCGGGTATCGAGGTCCGCAGGGGCAGGACGTTTCGTTGGTCCGGAGTTTACTCCGAGGACCTGAACGAGCGCACGACACTCTCCACCCATCTCAACGTGTTCGAGACCTTCCAGCCGAAGCTGCGGCCCGAGGATGCGGCCGCCCCGAACCTCTTCCTGGGCAACATCGATCCCGACCTGCAGGCGCAGGTGCTGCGACGCCTGAAGCCCCGTCTGTGCGCCTGCGACACGATGAATTTCTGGATCGAGGGCAAGAACGACGCGGTGAGGCGCCTGCTGTCCGAGGTGGATGGTCTCATCATCAATGATTCCGAGGCGCGTCTTCTGGCGGGGGAGCTGAACACGGTCGTGGCGGCGCGTCGCCTCCTGTCGCTGGGTCTGCGGTTCCTGGTGATCAAGCGGGGCGAGTACGGCGCCGCCCTGTTCGCCGGCGGGCACTACTTCGCCGTCCCGGCGTACCCGGTGGAGCGCCCGGTCGATCCGACCGGCGCCGGCGACAGTTTCGCGGGCGGGTTCATGGGTCACTTGGCGCGAAGCGGGGACGCCTCGGACCGCAGGCTGCGCGAGGCGATGATCTACGGCAGCGTGCTCGCGTCGTACTGTGTCGAAGATTTCAGTCTCCGGCGTCTCGGCTCGCTGTCCCGGGACGACATCGAAGTGCGCGCGGGCGAGCTGCGCAACTTCCTCAGCCTCGACGGCCCGCCGGCGGGAGGATGAGCGCCCGGTCGGTGAGCGGATGGGGCGCCCCATGCGCCGGTCTGATATTCCTCCCGGCGCTGCTCGCCCCCGGCGCCGTCCTCCTCGCCCGCGCCTTCGGCAGCCCGATCCTGCTTCCCGCCCTCGCGACCCTGGCCGTCTACCCCATGTTGGCGGCCCTGCTCGTGCGGGGGCGGCGACGGAGCGCTGCGGTTGCGGCCCTGCTCTGGGCGGCCAGCCTCTCCGCCTCGATCATCGCGTGCGCGATCCGCGATCCCGGCGGCACCGGGGCCGTGGTGCTGCACGGCACCGCCTATCGTGACGAGATGTTCGCGTTCATCAGGAGCGGATGGGGAACGGAAAGCGATCCCCGGCGCTTCCTCCCGCAGCACGTCCTGCACCTCGTGGTCTTCTGCATCCTCGCGGCCTGCAGCGCCGGGCTCCTGGGAATCGCGCTGGGAGCGATCCTCGTCGGTTACATGTCGTACTATGTCGGCTGCCTGGCGGCGTCGGGCGGAGCGCCGGCGATCGCCGTGTGCCTCGGCTGGCCCCCGTGGGCGATCCTGCGGGTCGGGGCTTTCGTCCTTCTCGGGATCGCCCTGACCGATCCGCTTCTGATGGCGGTCCGCCGCCGGTTCCGCGAGGCGTCCTGCCCGCCCCCGGGATCGACCGCCGTGGAGCCGCACCTGCCACCCGCGCGCCGCCCATGGCGTGCTTGGTATCTCGCCGCGGGGCTCCTGCTCGCCGCCGACGCGGGGTTGAAATTCCTGCTCGCCCCCACATGGGCCGCCCTGCTGCGCCCCTGTCTCGGCCCCTGAGATCACGCCGACGTCAGCCGGATCGGACGCTCTCCTTGACGTCCGTCCGACCCCCCGCTACGATGCGTTCCTGGCGGAAAGAGCTCCGTGACGCGGGGTCGCGCGCATGATGACGGTGCGGTCAGTGGAGGGCAACTTGGACGGCCGAGGACTGAGGATCGGCCTGGTCGTCAGCCGCTTCAACGACTTCATCTCCGAACGTCTGCTCGATGGGGCCCTTGACTGCCTGCGCCGTCATGGGGTGCAGGAGAAGGACATGGCCGTCGCCCGCGTTCCGGGGGCCTTCGAGATACCGGTCGCCGCGCGTCGGCTGGCGCTCTCCCGGAAGTACGACGCCGTCATCTGCGTGGGTTGCGTCATCCGGGGAGAGACCTCCCATTACAATCAGATCTGCGCTGAGGTGGCCCGCGGCGTGGCGGCGGTGGCGCTGGAGGCGGGACTGCCGGTGACGTTTGGCGTCCTGACGACCGAGAATTTGCATCAGGCGATCGAGCGGGCGGGTGCCAAGGGCTCCAACAAGGGCTGGGACGCGGCCCTCGCGGCAATCGAGATGGTGTCGTTGTTCCGGAGTCTGGAGTAGCGATGGGATCGCGCCGCAGGGGCCGGGAGTTCGCTCTGCAGATGCTCTACCAGGCGGAGGCCTCCGGGGCGCCGATGGGCGACGTGGTCGCCGCGTTCTGGGGCGATCGCGAGGTGACGGCCGAGGTGCGGGCCTTCGCCGAGCGGCTGGCCACCGGGGCGGCGGCGGCGCAAACGGAGATCGACGCCCTCCTGATCGAGAATCTGGAGAACTGGAGGCTGGAGCGTCTGGCCATCGTCGACCGGAATATTCTCCGGATGGCGGTCTACGAGTTTCTGCACGAGACCGAGACGCCCCCCATCGTGGTCATCGACGAGGCGATCGAGGTGGCGCGCCGGTTCGGGGGTGACGACTCCTGGCAGTTCACCAACGGCATCCTGGACGCAGTCCGCAAGAAGCTCGAGGCGGCGGGCGCCCTCAACCGCTGAATCCTCCCCCCCCGCACCCGATTACGGTCCCGTGATCGAGCCGGAGCGGGTGGCGGTATTCGCAATCCGGCCTACATTTTATCCCGTGCCACGCGGTCACGGTGGCGGTGGCCCGTCTGCCGCCGCCGTCCTGGCAGCCGTGGTGCGCCGAGCGGAGGACCCCTGAGCGTCGTCGGCAGCCTGGAAGATCTCTCGTTCCCGGACGTCCTGCAGATCGTCCGCGCCAGCCGCCGGACCGGCACGCTGCGACTCGACATGCTGGATGGAGAGCGGCGGGTGCGTTTCGAGAACGGGGTGATCTGCGACGCCATGCTCGGACCGGGCGGCCCGGCGCTGGAAGATCTTCTGCAGCGACAAGGGAGCGCCGGAGCCCGGGCCGTCGCCGGGGCGCGCGCGCGCGCGGCGCGGACGGGAACCAGCGTGACCAGCGCTCTGGTGGAAATGGGCAGCGTGGCGCAGGAGACGATCGACAGGCTGGTGCGCGAGGAGCTGAAAGCGAGCCTGCGTTCCCTGGTCCTGTCCCAGGAAGGGGAGTTCCGTTTCGAGCTGGAGGACGAGAGGGTGCCGGGCGAGCGCGCCCTCCTCCTGATCGAGCGATCGGTGCTGCGGCGCGCGGTCGAGGAAGAACTGGAGCGGGGCGGTTTCGCCGTTGAAACCTGCGAGACCCCGGGACTGGTCCTGGAACGGGCGCGGCGGCTCCTGCGGGAGGGGGCGGCCTTTCTGCTGGTCACCGACCTCGTCCTGCCGGACGCCGGAGGCAAGGGATGGAAGGGAGGCCTGGACCTGGTGCAGAGCATACGCTCGTTCGCGCCCAAGGCCAGGGGACTGCTCCTCGGAGATATCCGGGAGGCAAACATGGAGGCCGAGGCGCGTGAGGCGGGCGCCTGCGCCTACCTGGCATCGCCCGATCTCGGCGGGGCGCGGCTCGCGGACGTGGGGCCGATCCTGGCACGCTTCGGGGCGCAGGTACGCGAGGCCCTGCTGCATCCCGAAGACGCCGGCGCCGGGCCGGCGCGCCCGGTGCGCGCCGTCGATCATCTGTCCCTGCTGCGCAATCTGGTCGGGGAGCTGCATGCGGAAGAGGAGATTGAGATCCCGCTTCTAGTGCTGAGACTGGCCGCGGAGTATTTCGAGCGTGGCGTGCTGTTCGTCGTGCGCGACAACCGGGCGCACGGCACGGGCGCGTTCGGAGGCGAGGCCGGCGACCCGGACCCGGAGGGTCTGGATGGCCGGGTTCGGGGCGTCGAACTGTCACTCCTGGCCGGGTCGATCCTGGAGACCGCCTGCCGCACCCGCGTCCCCTATGTCGGGCCCATCGAGGCCACCGACCCGAACGGCCCCCTGATCGAGAAACTGGGGACCCCCCTCCCGAAGGAGGCGGCAATCCTTCCGGTCTGTGCCGGCCGCCAGGTGTTCGCGATCCTTTACGGTGACAACGGGTCGAGCGCGCGCCCCCTGGGCGACCTGCGGGGACTCGAGATCTTCGTGGCGCAGGCGGGCATCGCGCTCAGGAACGTCTCGTTGCAGCGCCGGCTCTCGGAGCTCTCGCAGGCGGGCGGTACGAGGGGGCCGAATGCCTGACGAGGGTGGTTCGCCTCCCGATCGGGACGGAAGCCGGCGTGAATTCGTGTCCGAAGCCGAGGAGATCCTCGAGAGGCTGTCCGACGGCCTGCGCGAGCTCGAGCGCGTTTTCGCCGCGGGCACGCCGCACCTCGAAGCGGTCAACACGATCTTCCGCGAGACGCACTCGCTGAAGGGGTTTGCCGGACTGCTCGGATTCCCCGACATCGCCTCGCTGGCGCACGAGCTCGAGGACCTGCTGTCGCGCCTGCGTCTCGGCGGCGCGCTCGACGGGACGATTCTGGACCTGGTGCATGAGTCCCTCGACGCACTGTTCGAGGTGCTCGGCTGCGTGCGTTCGGGCGCCCCGGCGCGCGGCGATCTGGGGACGGTGAGCGATCGCCTGCGCCGTGCCACCGCCACCCTCGTGCCGAGTCCCGTCTCCAGTCTTGACGGCGTCGATCTGCCGCCCGGTGTCCTGGCTTCGCTCACAGAATTCGAGGAACGGCGTCTGCGCGAATTGCGCGGGCGCGGACGCCGCCTGGCGCTCGTCCGGCTGCGTGTGGACACGCAACGCCTGGAGGACGATCTCGCCGAGGCGACCCGACGGACGGGCGAGATGGGGGAGGTGATCGCGACCCTGCCGATGGCGGCCGGCCCCGACGGCGGGGTTGCCCTGGAGCTGCTGGTGACAAGCGAACGGCCGCTTCGCCCGGATGACTGGCCACGGGGCCTGGTCAGCGGCATCCGCGAGATCGCCGCTCCCGGTGGCCACGTGGCAGCGGGGACGCCGGGGTCCGGAGGCCCGCCCGTAGCTGCGATGGGGGAGCCGGAGGCGCAGTCGGGAACGCTGCGTATCCCGGTCTCCCGCCTGGACGACGTCCTGGTCCGCGCGGGTGATCTGTCGATCGCCGTGGCCGCCCTGGAGGGGGGTGTGCGCGCGATCTCAGAGCGTGATCCCGAGGATCGACTGATGCGGGTTGTGGATCCCCTGCTACGGGCGATCGCGACGCGCCTGAAGGCCCTGCAGCGGGGAGTCATCGACGCCCGCCTGGTGCCACTCGAACAGGTGTTCCGCAAGGTCGGCCGCCTGGTGGCTCGCACGGCTCGCGCGGCGGGCAAGGAGGCCGACCTGCACACGCTCGGGGCCGACACGGAGATCGACAAGGCCGTCATGGACGCCCTGGCGCCGCCGCTGATGCACCTGACGACCAACGCCCTCGACCACGGCATCGAGCCGCCCGAGGAGCGCCAGCGGGCGGGGAAGGCCCGCCGGGGCCGCGTGGTGTTGAGCGCCTGCCGGCGCGGGCCGTCGGTCGTCATCGACGTCATCGATGATGGCCGTGGTATTGCGCTCGAGGCCGTGCGCGCCGCCGCCGAAACGCGCGCGTTGATCGCGCCGGGGAAGGAGATCACGCGGGACGAGGCCTGGGACCTGATCTTCCGACCGGGGTTCAGCACGGCCGGGCGCGTCAGCGTGGTGTCGGGCCGGGGAGTCGGCCTGGATGTCGTGCGCCGTTCCCTGCGTCGCTTGAAAGGGGCGATCGAGGTACGCTCGGTCGAGGGACAGGGGACCACCTTCACCCTCACGGTGCCCATCAGCCTGGCGCTGGTGCCGGCGATCATCGTGCGGTCGATGGGGCGGCGCTTCGCCATTCCCGTCGGGTCGATCCGGGAAAACCTGCGGCTGGACGGATCGCGCCTGCGTGCCGCGGCCGGGGACGAAATCTATGACCATCCCGCGGGCCCGCTGCGCCTGCTGCGTCTGGATCGGCTGCTCGCGGGGCGCTCATCCGTGGAGCCCGGCGGGGAGGGGCGCTACGCCCTGGTGGCCGGAGGCGGGGCCCGCAGGACGGGGATCATTGTCGACGATCTCCTCGGGCGACAGGATGTCGTTGTGAAGCCGCTCGGACGCTGGCTGCGCGATCGCCCGGGAATCGCCGGCGCGACCGACCTGGGGGACGCCGGCGCAGTCCTGGTCCTCGACCCCGAGGCGCTCGTTGCGGGAGCGAACGATGGACGCGCCCGCTCCTGAGACGCGCGAGTCCGGGACCGGTTCGCCGGGCGCCCGGTGCATCCTGGCGTTCACTCTCGAGACGCAGGAGTTCGGCCTGCCTCTCGACGCGATCGTCGAGATCATCGCCCATGGGCACGTCACCCCCGTCCCGCATCCCGAGCCGGCCATCGAGGGGATCCTCCCCCTGCGCGGACGGATGGTGACGCTGCTCAATCTGCGACGGCTCCTGGATCGTCCGGAAAGGGAAGCGGGCTCGTCCGCGCAGATCATCGTGACCGAAACATCGGGCGATCTTCTCGGGCTGGTGGTGGACACGGTGACCAGGGTCATGACGACATCGGCGATTCCCGAGCCGCTGGAACGCGTTGCGGGTCTGGATGGCCCTGATCCGTTCGAGGGCACCGTGAGGTCCGGCGACGGCCGGATGATCCTGCTCGATCTCCCGGCGATCCTGCGAGGGCTGGAATGATCGTCGTCTGTCCCGGCTGCGGCAGGCGGTATCGTCTCCCGGAGACCGGGGCCGGGCGCCGGGTACGCTGCAGCGCGTGCCGGCGCGTCTTCACCACTGATGAGACCCCTGCGGCACCCTCCGGCCCGGCGCCACCCGCCCCGGCCCTGCCCGGTGCCGCGGGTGGCTCGGCACCGCTGGCGCTCGTGGGCGACGAGGACCGGGAGTTCCGCCAGCTCGTGCGGCGGACCCTCGAGTCGCTCGGCTGCAAAGTGGAGGTGACGGAAGACGGTGAGGCTGCGTTCCGCTACGCGGTGGCCCGTCACCCGGATCTGATGGTTCTCAACGTGTATCTCCAGAGACTCCTCGGCGTGGCCGTGTGCGAGGGGGTCAAAGGCAGCCCGGATCTGAGGCGGACGAAGGTGGCCCTGGTCGGATCCGTGTTCAAGTCCGACCGCTTTGTCCGCCACCCGGGAAACCTGTATGGAGCCGACGACTATTTCGAGGACGTGATCCCCGAGACGCAGCTGCGCGCCCGCCTGCAGGTTCTCCTCGGCGGCGCCTCGGGACAGGCGCGCGGTCGGGCGCCGGGCCGCCCCGCCTCCCCGACTGGAGTCACGTCTCCCGCGCCGCCGCCGGCACACGGGGGAACGGGGCCGTCCGCGGGTCCCGGTGGGGGGCGGCTCTCCCCCAACGGCGCCGACGAGCCGATCGATCCGCGCTCGGAGATCCGCCGCCTGGCGCGCATCATGGTGTCGGACCTCAAGATCTACCACCCCGAAGGATTCCGGCAGGCGATCCTCGAGCGGCGCTTCTCGGAGGCCTTCCGCGAGGAGCTCGCGCAGGCCAAAGACCTGATCGGCCGCCGTTTCCCCGGGCTGCCCGACAGAATAGCGATCCTCAGCGAGGCGCTCAAGGAGCAGATCATCGAGGAGCGCACGGCCGCGCGGGACGGCGCGGGCCCGATGTCGTGATCGAGCCCGGTCCGGGCCCGGAGCGGAAGGACGCCAGGCTCCTGCCGGAAAACCGGCCGGCGGACCTGATCGTCATCGGCTGCTCCGCCGGCGGCCCTATGGCCCTGCAGGAGATCCTCCCGCACCTGCCCCGTGGGACCTTGACCACTGTGGTGGTGGCGCAGCACATGCCCAAGCGGTTCACGGCGCTGTTCGCGGAGAGACTGGACCGGCTTTGCTCTCTTCCCGTGACCGAGCCGAAGGACGGCGACCCGGTGGCGCCGGGACGGATCTACGTCGCCGCGGGGGGCAGGCAGACGACGGTCGATCGGCTGGCGCCGGGGATCGTGTTCCGCGTGCGTCCGCGCGACTCCTCGGAACGCTACGCGCCTTCGGCCGACCAGCTGATGTCTTCCGTGGCGGGTCTGTTCGGACCGCGCGCCCTCGCGGTGCTGATGACCGGAATGGGCGGCGACGGGGTCGAAGGTCTGCGGGCCATCAAGGAACGGCGCGGCCGAACGATCGCCGAGTCGGAGGCGACCGCCGCCGTGTTCGGGATGCCGCGGGGGGCGATCCGTGCCGGTCTGGCCGACCGCGTCCTGCCACGCCGCGAGATCGCTCTCGAGATGGCCCGTCTCTGTCGGCGGTAGGACCCTGGACGGCGCCACGCTCGGGCCGATCCGGCCGGTTACAGGATTGCACCGCCCAGGGGCAGAACCTATATTCGCAGCGATGAACCGGAGCCGGGATGGGGTGCCCCTGGGCGGGGAGCGCGACGACCTCTCGGCGCGCGGCGAAGAACTGCGCAACATGTTCAACCGGGCGCGCGCCTTCACCGAGGAGCTGTTACGGGAGAACGAGCGGCTGCGATTCCGGGTCGCGGGGCTGACGCGCGAAATGGAACAGACCGCCGGCAAGGTCCCGGCCGCCGCCTCCGACAGCGTGGCGCAGCTGAGCGCGCGGGTGCGCGCGCTGGAGGAGGAGCGGGACGACCTTCTGGGACGCTTCCGGGAGGTGGAGGCCATGAACCGCGACGTCGCGGCGCGCCACCAGGAAATCGAGGCCCAGAACAACCATCTCGCCAACCTGTACGTCGCCTCGTACCAGCTGCACGCCACGCTGAACTTCGGCGAAGTTCTGGACACGGTGAAGGAGATCCTGATCAACCTGATCGGAGCGGAGGCGTTCGCGATCCTCTGGGTGGACGAGAGGAACGGCGACCTGAAGCGCGAGGCGATCCAGGGCATGGGGTCGTCCGTGCCCGAGAAGATCCGGACAGAGCGTGGGCCGCTGCAGCGGGCGGCGGCCGGCGAGCCGTTTTACGCCGACCCGCTTCCCGATCCGCTGAGCGTCGACCTCCGGAATCCGATCGCCTGCGTGCCGCTGAAGATCGGGACGCGCGTCATCGGCGTGATCGCGATTTACCGGCTGTTGCAGCAGAAGGAAAGGTTCCAGCCTCTCGACTTCGAGCTGTTCACCCTGCTCGCCGGGCACGCGTCCACGGCGCTGTTCAGCTCCAAGCTGTACGAGAGATCCGAGAAGAAGCTCTCCGAGCTGCAGGGATTTCTCGACCTGCTGACGGCCCCGTCGCCATGAGCGCCACGACCTTTCTGATCGTCGAGGATTCGCCCACGATGCGCCAGCTGCTGGCGTTCTCCCTGCGCCGTCTGAAGGATTGCCGCATCATCGAGGCCGTGGACGGCGTCGACGCCCTGAAGAAGCTGACGACGGAACGGGTCGACTTGGTGATCACCGACATCAACATGCCGATGATGGATGGGCTCAAGCTGATCGCGCTGATCCGGGGCAACGCGCGGACCAAGACCCTGCCGATCATCATCGTGACCACCGAAGGGGCCGAAGAAGACCGCCAGCGCGGCCTGGCCCTCGGCGCCGACGCGTAC
>Ga0066710_100006602_pt1 | contig 10879 bp, 10 predicted proteins | sample GraSoiAngelo_159_FD_79666 | JGI IMG/M metagenome (GOLD analysis project Ga0066710, IMG submission 79666) | Grasslands soil microbial communities from the Angelo Coastal Reserve, California, USA - 14_1009_16_40cm | ecosystem: Environmental > Terrestrial > Soil > Grasslands | place: USA...
GCACAAGCATCCGCCGCACGAACAGCCGCAGCCGGAGGAAGAGAAGGCCCCGAAGCTCGACCTGAGCGTCGAGCCGTCGCTCGACTCGCTGCGCCTCTATCTCCGCGAGATCGGGAAGGTGCCGCTGCTGACCGCAGACCAAGAGGTGTACCTGGCGAAGCGGATCGAGCGCGGCGACATGTTCGCGAAGCGGCAGATGATCGAGGCGAACCTTCGTCTCGTCGTCTCGATCGCGAAGTCGTACCTCGGCCGAGGCCTCTCGTTCCTCGATCTGATCCAGGAGGGCTCGCTCGGCCTGATTCGCGCCGTCGAGAAGTTCGACTACCGCAAGGGCTACAAGTTCTCGACGTACGCGACGTGGTGGATCCGGCAGGCGGTGACGCGTGCAATCGCCGACAAGGCGCGCACGATCCGGATTCCCGTGCACATGGTCGAGAAGCTGAACAAGGTCGTGCACATCGAGCGGCAGCTCGTGCAGCGGCTCGGCCGCGAGCCGCGTCCGGACGAGATCGCCGACGAGCTCGAGATGACGACGGACGAGGTGCGCGAGATCCTCCGGATGTCGCAGCTGCCCATCTCGCTCGAGAAGCCGATCGGCGAGGAGGAGGAGTCCGAGCTCGGGGACTTCGTCGAGGACGAGTCCGCCGAGTCGCCGTTCGACACGGCGACGCTGTCGCTGCGCCGGGAGGACATCGAGCACGCGCTCTCCGCGCTGCCCGAGCGCGAGCGGCAGGTGATCGAGCTGCGCTTCGGTCTGTCGGGCTCACAGCCGTGCACGCTGGAGGAGGTGGGGCGCGCGTTCGGCGTCACCCGCGAGCGGATCCGCCAGATCGAAAACAACACGCTGAAGAAGCTCGAGAGCCTGCCGGAAGCGCAGGGCCTCAAGGACTGCGTCTAGCAGACCAAGGGTCAGACCCTCCGAGTCTGACCCGCTTTACGGCTCGCGGAAGCGAAGGGTGTCAGCAACCACGCTGACCGCGCGCTCGTTGCTGAGGTAACCCGGCCGCGAGGTCCCGTAGTGCAGGCTCCAGGCGCCTTTCCCCGGCACCAGGAAGGTGAGCAGCAAGTGCGTGCCGGGACGCACACGCACGGTCCGATGCACGCCGTCGGCGGTGAAGACCATCGGTGTGGCCTGCGTGCGCTTCGGCAATGAGAGCCGCAGCGTCAGCGTGCCGCCCCTGGCCGACCAGACAGTGATCGCGCCGCGCGGGGCGAGCCAGCCGTCCGCGTAGCGACCGGCCGCGAGCAGCCGCAGGCGCGGTGTTCCCACGGGCCGATAGAGATCGAAGATCAGCTCGTGCCCGACACGTTTCGCTCCAGTGAATTCGACCGTCGACGCATACGTCTGAACGAGCAGGGGCCGCCGCAGGACGCGCCCGTCGACAAGCATCCGGCCGTCCGCTGCAACGCGGACACGTTGCGAGGCGAACTGGTCGATCGAAGGACTGCCGAGCAGCAGCAACCGCTTGACGGAGTGATTCCAGAACAGCTGCTCCCAGGATTGCTCCTTGCGCGCACCGGGCGGGGCGACGAGATCGACGGCGCCGAGCCGCGCGTGGTCGACCCAGCTCAGATCCGGAGGAAGCGTCCGACGCAGCAGGTGGCTCGTCTTGGAGTCGAAGGACGTCGCTCCGGCCGACAACGCGCAGCACGCGGCCACGGCCGCAGCGACCGCTAGCGCGGCGGGCACCTTGCGCGCGGCGACGAGCGCCGCCAGTCCGGAGAGGGCCGCGGCGATCAGCGCCACTGCGAGCGCCCCGTTCCCGGTCGTCACGAGCGACTCGAGGCGCAGGACCGCCCAGAGCGTCGGCGAGTCGTCCTTGTTGTGCGCCGCCGCGTAGCCGGAGAGAGGAATCCGCGCTGCAACCAGCAGCAGGCCTGCTGCGACGAGCGCGACCGGCACGCGCTGCGGCAAGCCGCGCTGGACATAGAGCCCGAACGCGATCCCGAGCAGCGGCACGAGCGCGAACAGGTAGCGCTCCTGGAACCGCTGAGAATCCGTATCCGCGATCTGTGACGCCTCGAGCAGGAGCGCGCCCGCGAGCAGGATCGTCGTCACCGCGAAGGCGATCTCCGCGCGCGTGCGAGGGCGGACCAGCGCATACGCGAGCCCGACGAGTGCGCCCGGCACGATCACCCATCCGCACGAGTAGACGAGCAGCATCGCGTCGCGTGCGACCCAGTGCAAGACCGAGAACGGACGCAGCGTGTGCCGTCCGTGGGCGTACACGCCCAGCACGCGGTCGTGACCGAGCGTGGCGAACAGCAACACAGGTGATCCGCCGAGCAGGAGGAGCGACGGCCAGAGCCGCTTCAGCGTCGTCACGACGCGGAAGCGATCCGCCGCGACGGCGCCGAGGACGACCGCAACGGGGACGACCGCGAACTGGATGCGCGCGAGAACCGTGAGCGCGGCCAGCACGACGAACGCGAGCTGCGCGCGCCGGGTGGCATCCGCGGCCACCCAGACACCTGCGCAGAGCGTGCCGAGCACGAGCGGATACGCGAGCGGATCCGCGAGCATCGAACCGGCGTAGACGGCGTCGGGCACGGCGACCGCCAGCGCGGCAGTGCCGAGTCCGAGCCACCGCGGGAGACCGACGCGACGGGCGAGCAGGTAGGCGGGCAGCGCAGCGAGCGAGATCTCCGCCGCATGGACGGCCTGCGTCAGCCGCCAGGCAGTCTCGGGGTTCTTCGTGACGAGCCACACCGGCGCCGTGACGAGCGGTTCGAGCAGCGCGGGAAAGTGGACGCTGACGCCGCGGATCAACGGCCGCCCGTGCTCCGCGAAGCCGCGGGCGAGCGACGGGTAGATGTATTCGTCCGGCAGGTAGAAGGGCGCCACGCGGCCGAGAGCGGCGAGCAGCCGGCCGCCGAAGCTGGCGACGACGATGCCGGTGAGCCACACCCAGGTGGGCACGGCGGCGGCCCGCTGGAGGACGAGCGGGCGCGGCGCAACCTCAGGTTCGGCACGCGAAACGGCAGCGTCTACGGCCACAGAGGCCGTATCGGCGCCCGCCGGCTATCCCTTGAACGAGGGAGGACTAGGCCTGGCCGTTCGCCCGCTCAGCGGGGACGAACAGCTTGCAGTGCGGGCACTTGAAGCCTCGGTAGCGTTCGGCGGCGCCGGGAAGCAACTCGCCTGTGAACGGCTTCTTGCAGTGCGGGCAGACGATCTCGCGCTCGTCGCTGGCGGCGTCGTTCACCCGAGTGAGAGTACCTACGGCAGGTAGCTCAGGTACGAGCCGAGCTCCTCACGTTCGGGCACCGGTGGCTCGCTTCGCGGCGACCCGAGATGGACGACGCCGAGAACGCGCTCGCCGTCGGGAATGCCGAGCGCCTCACGGCCCGCACGGGTGCGGACGACGCGCGGGGTGCGCCAGTAGCTCGCGAGGCCGCGCGCGTGCGCCGCGAGCAGGACCGCATAGATCGCGCACGCCGTCGCGCAGACGTCCTCCTCGTCCTGGATCAGATCTCCCGTCAACGACGCGGACGCAACGACGAGGGTCGGTGCGCGTTCGAGCTTCGGCGCTTCCGCCGGTCCGGCGGCTTCCTGCAGACGCGCCAGCGATTCCGGCCCGAGCACGCGGAAGCGCCACGGGTTGGTGCGGTGGTGGTTCGGTGCCCACCGCGCGAGCTCGAAGAGGTCTGACAGCACCTCGCCCGGAACGGGATCCGGTCCGTACGACTTGTGCGTCCGCCGCGTGCGGATGACGTCGTCGATCACGCTCGCACCCTACGCGGTTGGCGATCGTCCGCCGCGGGTACGCCGTCTTACCGACGAAAAGGGGGAACGATGTTCCTGGCAGTGGCCGGCTGGCTCTGGATCGTGGTCGTGGTCGTCGCAGTACTGGTTCTCTTCGGTTTCATCGGCAGCTGGCGCCCGGGCGCGCGACCCTAGCGCGCACTACGTCACGAGGGGAAGGGCAAGCCACACGTCGGCGCCGCCGCCGGCGCGGTTCGCGGCGTTCGCCGTCCCGCCGTGGGCTTCCGCGATCGCGCGCGCGATCGACAATCCGAGTCCCGAACCTTCGCCACTTCGTCTGGCCTGAGGGCGCGCGAACCGTTCGAACGCGTCGTCGAGGAATCGGGGTGGGAATCCGCGGCCGTCGTCCTGTACGTGGAGCTCGACATGGCCGTTCGCCGTCACCGCGTCGAGACGGACGCATCCGTCGCCGTGCCGCAGCGCGTTGTCGATCAGGTTCGCCAAGGCCTGTTCCAGCCGGAGCCGGTCGCCGCGAATGCGCGCAGCGCTTCCCTCCTCGTGCGTCAGGTCCCTTCCTTCCTCTTCGACGCGCCACTGGAACCGGGTTGCCACCGAACGAAAGAGATCGTCCGCGTCAATCGTCTCGAGCTTCAGCGCGAGCTTCCCGCGGTCCGAGCGCGCGATGAGAAGGAGATCGTCGGCAAGTTGCGCGAGGCGCTCAACCTCCGCCGACGACGCGCGCACGGCTGCCCGTAGCTCATCGGGCGATCTCGCGTGACGCAGCGCGAGCTCGAGCTCGGTTCGAAGGAGCGCGAGTGGTGTCCGGAGCTCGTGCCCCGCGTCGGCGACGAAGTCGCGTTCGCGTTCCAAGGCCCCCTCGAGGCGCGCGAGCATCTCGTTGAGCGTCGTCCCGAGCCGTTCGAGCTCGTCGCCCGTCGACGGAACGGGCAGCCGCTCGCCCGGCGTCGCGGCGGAGATCGCGGCCGCGCGGCGGCGCATCGACTCGACCTGGCGGAGCGAGAGGCCGGCGAGCAGGTAGCCGATGACCGAGGCGAGGACGAGCGCGATCGGACCGGCGATCAGGAGCTCGTCGCGGAAGCTGGCGAGCGTCGCGGCGCGGTCTTGCTTCGTCGCCCCGACGACGAGGACGAGCGGTCGATTCTCGCGGCGCACGGGTGTCGCGAGCACGCGTGACGGCTCGTCGAGGCCGGGAACCTGCGGCAGGTCTGCGAATGCCGGGCCGCGTGATGCCGTCCGCACCTGCGCCGGACTGAGAACGGCGTCCCGGCCGAGCGGCGATGTCGCCTCGAGCACGCGGCCCCGCAGATCGAGCAGCTCTGCGTAGCTTTCGCCGCGCTCGACCAGGCGTCCGCCTGCGTCGCCGGCGAGCGATGCACCCGGCTGGTGCACCAGTGCTGCAAGATCCTGCGCCCGCACCTGCAACTCGTGCCTCAACGCGGTATCGAGATGCGAGCTCAAGCGGGCGTACAGAAACCACCCCGACCCGGCGAGCACCGCCGCCATCGCGACGGCGAATGCCCCCGTCACGCGCATGCGGATGGGCCAGCGGCTCATCGTCCTCCGTCGGCGCGGAGCCGGTAGCCCCCGCCGCGAACTGTCTCGAGCGAACGGCGGCCGAACGGTTCGTCGATCTTGAGACGCAGTCGCCGCACGTACACGTCAACCACGTTCGAACGATTGTCGTAGGCGAAGTCCCAGGCGTGCTCCAGCAAGTGCAAGCGGGACAGCACCTCGCCGGGCCTGCGCATGAAGGTCTCGAGCAGCGCGAACTCCTTGGCCGAGAGCCCGATCTCGTCCGAGCCACGCCGAACGTCCCGCGTCGCCGGATCGAGCCGGAGATCGCCGACCTCGAGCACACTCGGCCGCTCCAGCTCGCCGCGTCGCGCGAGCGCGCGCAACCGGGCGAGCAGCTCGGCAAAGGCGAACGGCTTGACTAGATAGTCGTCCGCACCGGTATCCAGACCCGCCACGCGGTCCTCGACCGAGTCGCGTGCGGTCAGCATCAGCACGGGCACCCAGACGCCGTCCTTGCGCAGCCGCCGGCAGGTCTCGAAGCCGTTCAGTCCCGGCAGCATCACGTCCAGGACGATCGCGTCGTACTCGTGCGCCTGGGCCATCCAGAGAGCGTCCTCGCCCGTTCCGACGACGTCCGCAGCGAGTCCCTCGTTGGTCAGGCCGCGCCGGATCAGGCCGGCCATCCGCAACTCGTCCTCGACGATCAAGACTCGCACGATCGAAAGTGTGGCGATTCGCGATGAACGGCAGATGACAGCCCGCTCATCCTCGGTCATCGCCTGTTCATCTTGGGGCGCCTAGCCTCCGGCCAAGAAACGGAAAAGGGGGCTCGAAGTGCGAACTCGATCGATCATCCTCGCCGTGGCTGGAGTGGTCACGCTCCTCGCCGTGCAGCCTGGACGTGCCGGCCCGGCAGCCGAGGGCTTCCGTGCGCGCGTCGACAACCCGTGGTTCCCGTTCAAGCCGGGTACGACCTACGTCTATCGCGGCGTCAAGGACGGACAGCCGTCACGCGACGTCGTCAAGGTGACCTACAGGACGAAGACGGTCGACGGTGCACCGTGTGTCGCCGTCGAGGACAAGCTCTACCTGCGCGGGACGCTCCACGAGCGCACGACCGACTGGTACACGCAGGACAAGCGCGGCAACGTCTGGTACTTCGGAGAGGCGACCGCAGAGCTCGACAAGCAGGGACGCGTCACGAGCACCGAAGGCTCGTGGCAGTCGGGCCGCAACGGCGCCAGCCCGGGCATCTTCATGCCCGCGCATCCAAAGGTCGGGCAGTCCGGAAGGCAGGAGTTCTACAAAGGGCACGCAGAGGACCATTTCCAGGTCCTCGACCTGCACGCGAGCGTGCACGTCCCGGCTGTCTCGTCGAAGGACGCGCTCCTGACGAAGGAGTGGACGCCGCTCGAGCCGAACGTCCTCGACCACAAGTTCTACGTGCGCGGAATCGGCCTGATCCTCGAACAGAGCGTCAAGGGCGGCAATGAGCGCAACGCCCTGATCTCGATCCGAAGGGCGCCGTGACGGCAGCCGTCGAGGCACGCGGCGTGCGCAAGGAGTTCAGTAGGTACTCACCGCGCACGCGCGATCGTTCTACGATCGGCGCGTGGCGGCGGACGACGACGTTCTGACCCCGGAGGCGCGCGACTTCGTCACGCGCCTCCACCGCGAGCTGAACCCGACGCGGCTCGAGCTCCTCCGGCGCCGTAGCGAGCGTCAGCGCGCGCTCGACGAGGGAGACCGTCCCGATTTCCTCGACGAGACGGCAGGCATCCGCACGGGCGAGTGGCGGGTGGCGCCGGCCCCCGCCGATCTCCAGGATCGCCGCTGCGAGATCACGGGCCCCGTCGACCGGAAGATGATGATCAACGCGCTCAACTCCGGCGCGAGGGTCTTCATGGCGGACTTCGAGGACGCGAGCTCGCCGACCTGGCAGAACGTCCTCGACGGACAGCGAAACGTCTCAGATGCCGTCCGGCGCACGATCGAGCTCGATACTGGCGAAAAGTCGTACCGCCTGAACGACGAGACCGCGACGCTTCTGATCCGGCCGCGCGGCTGGCATCTGCCCGAGCGGCACTTCCTCGTCGACGGCGAGCCGATCAGCGGCAGTCTCTTCGACTTCGGTCTCGTCGTCTTTCGGAACGCGCGCGAGCAGCTCGACCGCGGCAGCGGACCGTACTTCTATCTCCCCAAGCTGGAGTCCCATCTCGAGGCACGCCTGTGGGCGCAGGCGTTCGACTGGGCCGAGCAGGAGCTTGGGCTGGCGCACGGCTCGATTCGCTGCACGGTCCTGATCGAGACGATCCTCGCCGCGTTCGAGATGGAGGAGATCCTCTACGAGCTGCGCGACTACGGCTGTGCGCTCAACGCGGGTCGGTGGGACTACATCTTCAGCGTGATCAAGAAGCTCGGCGCCGTGCTGCCCGATCGCGCGCAAGTGACGATGACCGTTCCGTTCATGCAGGCGTACACCGCGCTGCTCGTGCGTTCGTGTCACCGGCGCGGCGCGCACGCGATCGGCGGCATGGCGGCATTCATTCCGTCCCGGAGGGATCCGGCCGTGAACGAGGTCGCGCTTGCAAAGGTGCGCGAGGACAAGCAGCGAGAGTCCGGCGACGGGTTCGACGGAACGTGGGTCGCCCATCCGGACCTCGTGCCGATCGCGACGGCCGAGTTCGACGCCGTCCTCGGCGAGCGTTCGAACCAGATCGAGCGTATGCGCGAGGACGTCTCGGTGGGTGCGGAGGACCTACTCGACTTCCGTATCCCCGGCGGCGAGATCACGGACGACGGTCTGCGCACGAACGTCTCGGTCGGTGCGCGGTATCTCGATTCATGGCTGCGCGGCGTCGGCGCGGCGGCAAGCGACAACCTGATGGAGGACGCCGCCACCGCGGACATCTCGCGCTCGCAAGTCTGGAGCTGGGTGCGGGCCGGTCGCTTCACGCCTGTCCGCGTGCGGGAGGAGCTCGCGCGCGTGGATGCCGCCGACGACGCCAAGGAGCTGTTCGCGGACCTCGCGCTGCGCGAGGAGTTCGTCGAGTTCCTCACCCTGCCGGCGTACGAGCGGCTCCGATGAGCGGTTGACGGCACGCCCGCTGGTCCCGGGGGAGGGCGGGAGCGGGCGTTCGGGCGACATCGGGGCGGCTCGAGCTTGTGGCTCGGGGGCCCCTGGCCCTAGGTGCGGCCGGGGCGGGGGGTCTGCCGTCGGCCGTTCAGGTCACGCTGGCTCGTCTCCAGCACGGGCTGTGGTGTCGTGCGCGAGGCGACGATTTCTGCTGCCAGGTCGTGAATCTTGAGTCGGTTGCGGCGCGCGGCTGCTCGCAAGAGCAGGAATGCCTTGTCCATGTCGAGGGCGAAGCGCTCCGCAAGGATGCCTTTGGCCTGTTCGATGACGATCCGCGAGTCGAGCGCCTCCTGGAGCTGCTCCGCGCGTTCGCGCCAGAACGCGAGGGTCTCGCGGGCGGTCTCGTCGTGCAGCTGCGCCACCATCAGCTCAGGGATGCTCCGCTGCTCCTGCGCGGGTCGAGCCGGATCGCAGCCAGGCTGCTCTCCCCGAACTTCTCGACCACGGCGTAGCCGTTCGTCGTCTCGGCAACGCGCTCGACGTCGGCACTCGTGTGTCCCGGCTTGACGACGAAGTGCGTCGGGTGTCTCCGTATCTCCTCGTACTCGCCTTGCGTCAGCTCGACTCGCTCGGTGCAGCCGGCATTGCCGCATTCGCACAGGACGTCGAGGCGGTCGGTTTCGACGAGCTCGAAAAGCTCGCCGAGCCCTTCGATCCGTTCGTTGACCTCGCGGAAGAGCGCCTGACGGAGCACGATCGCGTGCTCGCGATCCGCAGACACGCGGGTGCCGGTGTGCTCTGCCGTAGCGTCCGGGCGCTGGACGGACACGAGTGACCTCCTCCGTCGTACGTGGATCAAACGACCGAGGGCTCGTTCGCCGGCCCCAGGGACCGGCCCCGCACCCAACGTCCTAGCGACCAGCCCCGACACGGATGAGGCGCCATGCCGGAGCCGGACACCGAGGATAGCACTGCCTCCGCCGGGCCCCAAGGAGCCCGGAAAAAGGGCTATCGTGGGCTGGCGCGAACGTCCGCTGGGTCGCTCTTATCGCTCCTCACTCCTTCCGGGCGCCGATCTCCGAGGAGCGGAGGAACGAGCAGACGATGTCGTCCGAGCCCAACGACCGCGCGCGACGCGCGACCACGATCTCGAACGCGATGACGCAGATGCACCGCGAGTACTACGGGCGCGGGGCGACCAGCGTGCGCACGGTGATCGATCGCAATCATGTGGTCACGTTCCTCGAGGACATCCTTACTCCGATGGAACGAACCCTCGTCGACGCGGGCGAGATCGAGCCTGTCCGGCAGGCGCGGCTCGCGTTCCAGAAGGCAATGCGAACGAGATTCATCGACACGATCGAGAGTGCGACGGGTCGGAAGGTGCGTGCGTTTCTCTCGCAGGTGCACTTCGATCCAGACATCGCGGCAGAGCTCTTCGTTCTCGAGCCAAACGGGACGCAGCAGGACGACGCCGGCGGCTGATCGGGAGCAGCTTAGGGCGACAGCTGCTCGTGGAAGAAGCCGACGATCGTCTCGTAACAGCGAACGCGGTTCGGCAGCTTGAGCACGTCGTGTCCCTCGTCGTCGAAGACGAGGTAGTCGACGCGTTTGCCGAGCGCGAGTAGCTCTTCGACGAGGTCGTGCGACTCGCGCTCGATCACGCGCGGGTCGTGGCGGCCCTGGACGACGAGCAGTGGACACGCGATGTCGGAGACGTACGTCCGCGGCGAGCGCTCGACGAGGAAGTCGCGATCCCGTTCCGGATCGCCGAGGGCGAGGGCGAAGTACGGCTTCCACGTGGGCGGCAGGCGGTCCGCGAACGTGAGCAGGTCGTAGGGGCCGAACATGTCCACCGCGGCTGACCACAGCTCCGGGTGCCGTGCCGCGAGCGTCAGCGTCATGTAGCCGCCGTACGAGCGGCCGACGACGCCGGCGCGCGTCGTGTCGACCCGCTCGTCGTGCGGCAGCACCTCGCGCATCGCGTGGACGTGGTCGAGCCGGTCCTGACCTCCCCAATCACGGTCGACGCGCTTCATGTAGTCCTGTCCGTAGCCGCTGGAACCGCGCGCGTTCGGAACGAAGACGGCGAAGCCCTCGAGCGTCAGGGTCTGGATCAACGGCATGGAGAACCATGCGAAGTCGGGCCGCTCCTGGCCCTGGGGTCCGCCGTGCACGTAGTACACGAGCGGGCGCGCGCCCTCGTAGTCGAGCGCGGGCGACGGGAGATACAGGCGCGCAGAGATGCGCAGGCCGTCGTGCGAGAAGAACGACGCGTCTTCGCCGGCTGCGAGGAGTTCGGGGTCGAGGCCGAGCGGCCGCTCGCGTGTTTGCCGCGCGCGGTGGGCCTCGCCGTCGAGCACGTACAGCTGGGTCGGCGTCGTCGCCGTGCAGAACGAGAGGCAGAAACGGCCGGTGGAGCGATCGTGAAACAGGCCGTGCAACACACCTCCGGCCAGGTCGCCCTCGCCGCACAGCACGCGCCCGAGCGAGAGCCGACGGCCGCTCTCGTCGAAGTCCGCCTCGTACGCCCACGAGACGCCGTCGATGTTGAACACGGC
>Ga0066710_100006603_pt1 | contig 10879 bp, 6 predicted proteins | sample GraSoiAngelo_159_FD_79666 | JGI IMG/M metagenome (GOLD analysis project Ga0066710, IMG submission 79666) | Grasslands soil microbial communities from the Angelo Coastal Reserve, California, USA - 14_1009_16_40cm | ecosystem: Environmental > Terrestrial > Soil > Grasslands | place: USA...
ACCCCGAAGAACCAGTGGCTGCTCAGCCGAACCGGGTGACCGGTTTCCGACGTAGGTGCGCCAGGAACCGGGGCCGAGAATAGGAGACTGTATCGAAGTCCCTCACTTCCCGATCAGCAAGTACGTCGTCGTAGCCGTCGCCCTCGCCGAGTGCTCTGCAGAGTCCTAATCCGTGCAAGTTCACCTCGGCGCTCAAAGGGATTCCAAAAACTTGATGAGCGCCTTCTTGTGAATGTCGTCGAGGGCCTGAAACCTGGCTCGCGAAGCGGTCGCCTCGCCTCCGTGCAGAAGAATGGCTTTCTCGAGGGTGTCGGCCCTACCGTCGTGCAGAAAGCGAGGCATCAGGTGAAGGCCCATCAGCGGCTCGGTACGGAATTCCGACGGCGCCGCGAGCCCCAGGCAGATGTCGGCCAGATCGGGTCCCATGTCATGGAGCAGCAAATCGGTGTACGCCGCGACCTTCTTATGACAAAGGGCCTTGACGGGACTCTTACCCGTCTTGAGGATCGGGACGTGGCAGGCAGCGCATCCCACGCGTGAGAAGAGCACGCGGCCGCGCTTGGCCAGGTGCGTGAGCTCCAGCGGAGCGGGGGGCGCGAGGAACCGGACGAATGCGTCCGCGGCGTCGACCGTTTTCTGGTCGATCTCCGGATCCGGCGCCGGGTCCACCCCGGGGGGGAGGGGACTCCCGCCCACCGATTCCTCGGTGGGCACCGCGGGGTTGGTGATCCCCTGCTCCGCTACAAAGGCGCCCTCGATGAACTCGCGCAGCGTGGGGACGAGGGCCTTCCGACCGAACCGCCCAAGCCGGCCGTCGGTAAAGCGGTTGGGACGGCCGGAGATCCCGTCATGATTGCGATCCTCGGGATCGGCACGAGCGAGGATCTTGGAATCGGGCACTGTATCGAGGAGTCCGAAGCCAAAAATGTCGGGGGAGGTTCTGCTCGCTCGTGTCGTCGCCTCCGGGGGAACGGGCTCGCTCTCGATGCCGAGCGCGGCATGCAGGGCTGGGGTGACGTGTTGCTGGATCACCGGACCGCCGCGCTCCGCCAGCGGGTCGCAGAAGCCGTCGGGCCGGAGAAGGGCCACATGCACCTCCGATTCGTCTCCTCGGCCGCCCGTCACGGGGTCCTCGTGGCACTCGGAGCATCCGGGAGCGTTGAAGAGAGGACCCAGCCCCGTTTCGGGCGTGAATTGTTTCTCCATGACCTTCCTGCCCTGCTCGAACAATTCGCGCTGCTGTTTTGTCAGGCCGGGAAGGGGATCCCCGGTCTTGATGGGCCGGGCGCATCCCAGCCCTGCGACCAGCGCCGCCCCGAGAAGGGGAAACACGCCCAGGCTCGCCACGCGTCTCATCGGCCACCTCCCGGCTCCTGCACCTCGACGGTCTGCGCCAAGTTCAGCTCCTCCGACTTTCGGAACTGGACCCGGACAATGATTCCTGGCTTGAGGTCGGAGAGACGGAGGGACTGGCCCTTTCGAGCCAGCTTCGTCCCGGAGGGGACGGAGATCTTGACCATGCGCAGGGCGTGGCCGCACCCCGTCAGGAGGTTCATTGTCTTGGCCTCGGGATCGCACGAGCAAACCGTGGCGACCAGGGTCTCGGCGGCGCCCTCCGAGGAGACATCGGAGGCTCGACCGGGCGTCCCTCCTGAAAAGGCCCGGGAGGGCAGCAAAAGAAGCAATCCCAAGATCGGCACCAGCAATGGGGAAACCTTTCGTGATCTCATGACGACCTCCGTGATGGGAATTCGGCGCATTGCATCGCTCTCCCGCACGCCCTCAGCGTAACCCGCTCCCGCTTGACTCTCTGCCCCTCGGATCCTGGATCGTTCCGGCCGTGGGCAAGGATCGGAACGAACGACTAGAACTCCCCGGTCAGCCTCCTGACAAAGCCTGCGAATCCATCCAACTCGAAGCGGCATTCCGCGAATAGCCTCCTGAACCTCTGCTCGACGAGATGCCGATCGAGAGCGGTGTTCACCAGGGTGACTATTGTCACGTCTTGACTCCGATGGGCGAATGTCCTGGCCATCATCGCGCGCACGAGATAATCGGCCTCGGGCATGGAATAGCCGATGACGACGAGCCGGGAGGCCTTCTCCAGGGCTCGCTCGGCCCGCGCCCAGATGTCTCCCAGCACGCGATGCTCGTAGCGTTGCCCCAGGCTGGGTCCCACGAGCAGGGTCTGATAGGGGGACGTACAGCCTTGCCGACTGCATCGGCCCAGCTCCAGCTCATCCAGAATCGTGAGGGCGCCCGTCCCCTGCAGCAGCGTGATATCCAGCTCATCGCAGCGCGGGCAGTAGAGCCAGTTCAGGGAGCCATTCAGTTTGAGAAGGGAAATGTTCCCCGTCTTGATGGTCGCCTGGCTTTCGGGGAGGGGCTTGAAGTGGTGGATCTCGTCAAATCGTCCGCGAGGCAGGCCCTCGGACTGGAAGACCGCCTCCCGGATCGGCACGCCGTAGTTGACATTGCCGGGCTTGCGCTCCAACAGTGCGTTGTCCATCACGATGTCATAATTCGTGGAGATGACGGAGGAGCTTCGATCGGGGAGGGCCCTCGCGAACTTGATGGCGATCCTCCCCCGCCCCTCCCCGGTGGTCTTGGCGATCACGCGGCCGATGGCGGCGATCAGGTGCCGCCGGACCTCCACCAGTCGTTCAGGAGATTTCCCTCCGGGGAAGGGGGCTCTTCCGGACAAGGAAGCGTCGATGACCGTGAAGACATCGTCGATTCGCGGCCTGGCGTGGGGATCGGCGGCCGACTCGAGGCACTTGGGGCCGAAGAGATCGGAGAGGAAGCTGAGCAGGATCTCGTGGGTCGACTCGCTGCGAAGGATCTGGTCGAGAAGATCGTCCATGAGAGGAATATCGGCGAAATCCGCACGGGTCGCTCCCGCGCCCACGAAATAGACTGTTCCACCGGTTGGCTGCACGGCGTCTCCTTGCCATGGGCCGTGCAGGGAGGATTTCCTCTGAGCTCCGGCACTGAGAATTTCCGAGGGGCCCGGGACTGGTAACGCGGTGCTGAAGCCCCGCCGGGGGTCTCCCAGCACCTGGGTCCCCTCGCCCGTCCCCGGTCGCGCGATGCGCGCGGCGGCATGGCGGTCGGGCGAAATCCCCTCTGCACTTCCTGTGCCGAGTATAGCCGGCGGGGAGTCCATTTCAATGGATCAATCGAAGGATATTTGGTAAGGGAAGCGGCGACTGGCGCGACCTCGTCACGCTCTTGACGCGTCGCGGACACACCCTTCCGTTCGAAGGGCTCTGTGACTGGAGGAAGTTGCGGAGCAAGCATGAAACTCATGACCACTGAGACCCGGGGGACCGCGTGTCCACTCCTTCCACACGGAGGCGGCTCCCTAGCGGTCCCCGGGGTTCCTCTCCGGCGGCTAGCTCCCCTTGCAACGTCCGGCGGACGCTTGAACTCCACGGCTTTGTGAGACGAGAATAGACGCCGCCGTTTCCTGAAAGGGGAAAGCGTGCGCCTTCGGATGGTCCCCATCTTCCCTCCATTCGTCATCACCCACTTCGAGGATCGCTCCCGATGCTCTCCAACCCGGGGGCCGGCTTGACGAGCCGATGGGTTTTCTCGATCTTGTTGCCCCTCGTCCCGCTCTTTGCCTCGGTGAACGGGGCGGCTCCTTCGCCGAGCTCCACGCTCCCGGACCGCGCCGCATTGGCGGCACAGGTTCGTGCGGAGTTCCTCCACGCGTGGCGGGCGTACGAACATCACGCGTGGGGTCATGACGAGCTCAAGCCCCTCAGCAGGACCGCCCATGACTGGCACGGCCAGTCCCTCCTCATGACCCCCGTGGATGCCCTCGACACGCTGATCCTCATGGGGCTCAGCAATGACGCGGAGAAGGCGAGGCGGCTCATCGTCGAGAAGCTCTCATTCGACAAGGACATCTCGGTGAAGAATTTCGAGGTGACGATCCGCCTCTTGGGGGGACTGCTCTCCGGCTACCAAATGACCGGTGATGGGCGCCTGCTCCGGCTCGCCGAGGATTTGGGGACGCGGCTGCTTCCCGTATTCGATTCCCCCACGGGCATGCCTTACAGGTTCGTGAACCTTAGGACCGGGGAGGTCCACGGCTCTCGTTCCAACCCCGCCGAGATCGGAACGCTCATTCTCGAATTCGGGACCCTGGCTCGGCTCACGAAGAAGCCGGTCTATTACGACAAGGCCAAGAATGCCTTGGTTCAGCTCTACAACCGGCGCTCGCAGATCGGTCTCGTGGGAGAGGAGATCGACGTCGAGACGGGCGAGTGGATCAGCCGGGCCAGCCACGTCGGCGGCGGGATCGACTCCTACTATGAATACCTCCTGAAGTGCTCACGCCTGTTCGGTGATCGGGACTGCGAGAGGATGTGGCGTGGGAGCGTCAGTGCGCTGAACAGGCATCTGGCTGACGACGCCCCGACCGGCCTCTGGTACGGACAGGTGGAGATGGTCACGGGAAAACGCTCGGCCACCGAATTCGGCGCCCTCCACGCTTTTCTTCCGGGCATCCTGGCTCTCGGGGGTGACTTGGGCCGGGCGAAGCGCCTGGAGGAATCGTGTCTCAAGATGTGGGCTCTCCAGGGGATCGAGCCCGAGGTTCTCGATTACCGGACGATGCAAATCGTCCAGTCCGGATATCCCTTGAGGCCGGAAATCATGGAATCCGCTTTCTACCTGCACCGACTGACCAGGGACCCCAGGTACCTGGAGATGGGCAGCAGGTTCTTGGAGGGTCTTATCAAATACTGCCGTACCGATACGGGTTACGCGACCTTGAAAGACGTCGTGACGAAGGAGAAGGGCGACCTGATGCCGAGCTATTTCTTGGCCGAAACGCTCAAATACCTTTATCTTCTCTTTGCGCCCGACGACACTTTGGATCTTGACCGTGTCGTTTTCAACACGGAGGCCCATCCCTTGAGGCGCGTCGATTCCAGTATCCGCTCGGCCAGGTCCTCGCGCTGAGGTCAAAGCAGGCAATGAGAGTCATCCGCACGACTTGATGCGAGCGGGAGGGTCCCGATGGAGACGTCCCAGAGACACCGCGGAGAGGCTTCCCGGACCGTTCAGGATCGTCTCCCTGAACGGCTGCCGCCACACCCCCCCCTCGCCCGATACTACGCGGACGAGCAAGAACGGCAGCGGCAGGTCAGTCGATGGTTCGACGAATCTGCGGCCCGCTACGACTTCATCACGCAGGCGATGAGCTTTGGATCCGGAAACCGGTACCGGCAGCAAGCGCTATTGCAGGCGGGCCTGGCCGAAGGGATGAGCCTGCTCGACATCGCCTGCGGCACCGGAGTACTCGCGGCTCACGCGCAGAGCATCGTCGGAGTTCGGGGCTTCGTGGTCGGACTGGATCCGAGTCCGGGCATGCTGCGCGAGGCGCGTGGGAGGGGAGTGCTCAAGCTGGTGCGTGGCGTCGCCGAATCACTTCCGCTTGAAAGCGAGCGATTCGATCTCCTGAGCATGGGTTACGCACTGCGGCACGTTTCGGACCTGCGCGCGACGTTCGGCGAGTACCGGCGCGTCCTGAGGCCGGGCGGCAAGGTGCTCATCCTGGAGATTTCGCGGCCGCGTTATCGGTTCATGTTTCGCCTGCTCAAGCTCTACCTCGGATGCATGGTTCCGTGGTTCGCCCGGCTTGGGCGCAGAGGACGCGGCGCGCGCGAGCTGATGAAGTACTATTGGGACACGATCGAGTACTGCGTCGCGCCGGAAGTGATTCTTGCGGCCTTGCAGGAGGCCGGCTTCTCGGGCGTCGAGCGGCACGTAACGATGGGCTTCCTGAGCCTCTATACGGGGGTCCGATGACGCGCCACAGTCCCCCTCGATTCGGCTAAGACTCCCCTCCCTCCGCTCTACATCCCGTAAGGCCATCTGGAGAGCGGGAGCCATCGCTTCCGGGCTCCCGGGTCGTGGGCAGCTCCGGGAATTCACCGACGCTCTATTCGCTCGCCGGATTCCCCGTGATCCCTCGGGCAGTCATCTCCTCCGGCGGCTCCGACCCGACTATCCCCTGCGCCAGGATGAGCTGGCGCGCCTGGCCGCGCAGGCCGGGCACCCGGCTCGCGAAGATCGCGGCCGCGAGCAGGCAGCCGGCCGCTCCGGCGGCGACCGTGAGCGGTGCACCGATCTGGCTCGCAGTGAGCCCGGCGAAGAGAGCTCCGAAGGGCGCCATTCCCATGAACATCATCGAGTAAAGGGCCATGACCCGTCCCCGTAGGCGGTCGGGAACCATGGACTGCAGCAGGGTGTTGGTGCAGGCCATCTGAAGCATCATGCAGAAGCCGGTCGCCACCAGGATGACGGCCGAAAGCCAGAACCACCGCGAGAACGAGAACAGCATCAGAGTGGCTCCGAAGCCAGCCGCGGCTCCGGCCACCAGATTACCGAGCCCGCGGACCCCGGAGCGGCCCGCGAGAGTCAAGGCTCCGAGCAGCGCGCCGACCCCGGTCGCGCCCATGAGAATGCCGAGGCCCCGGGCGCCGCCGCGAAGGATCGCATCCGCGAAGAGCGGCATGAGAACCGTGTACGGCATGCCGACAAGGCTGACGACCCCGACCAACAGCAGGAGGGTGCGGACCGGAGCGGTGCGGCGGGCGTAACGGAAACCCTCGAGCACATTCGCCAGAGGGGAATCGGTTCGGTCGGGTCTTCGCCGAGGACCGAGCCGCATCATCAGCAATCCCGCAATTACCGCCAGATAGCTCGCTCCATTGGCGAAGAAACACCAGCCTTCGCCGATGCTGGCCACCAGCAGGCCGGCCACGGCCGGCCCGATCACCCTCGCCCCGTTGAACATCGAGGAATTCAGCGCGATGGCATTCATGAGGTCCTCTCTTCCCACCATCTCTACCAGGAAGGATTGGCGAGCGGGGACGTCGAAGGCGTTCACGACGCCCAGAAGGGCCCCCAGCAGGGCAATGTGCCAGACACGGACCGTCTCCGTGAGGGTCAGGAACGAGAGGGTCAGCGCCAGGATCATCGCCGAGGTCTGGGTGGCAATGACGATGCGGTGCCGATTGTGGCGATCGGCCAGGGCGCCGCCGAGGGGCGCCAGCACGAACACCGGAATCTGTCCGGCGAAGCCCACTGCCCCCAGCAGCACCGAGGAGCCCGTAAGGCGGTAGACCAGCCAGGACTGCGCGACGGTCTGCATCCAGGTGCCGGTCAGAGAGATGAGCTGCCCGCCAAAGAACAGGCGAAAATTGCGATGCCGCAGCGCGCGCAGCACGAAGGTGGCGCCGGCAGGCGCGCGGGTCACTTTCTCGAACCTTCCAATTCTTGACCGAGCTCTGAAGGGCGACTGAATACCCGGCAGCAATTTCTCACTGAAGGATTCTCCGGCAGGCGCTTGAAAAGCCCTCTGCGGCCCGGTGCGACCAGGGATCTCCTCCCGGGCAGGGTCCGAGGCGGCGCTGCGGAGCCGGCGTCACGGTCCCCAGGATCGCTCGACGCATTTCCGTGGCCGTCCACTCCGCATGGAATTGTCCCATGCATCTTAAGCTTGCCGCAAGAATCGAACCAAGTCTTCCCTGCGCTTCTTCCCTCTGCTGGGCTGGCGCTCGAGACGTAGCGCTGCCCTGGCGTAGCGCATGAGGGTGCTATACTCTGCAAAATCAGAGACTCTCCAGGCTGGCTCACGGTGGTGCTTCCAATGTTCCAAGTCGATGGCTCCCGGAGGCCGATTCTCACCTTCGGGACTTGCGTCGCTCTACTCGCTCTGTTCTTCCTGGTACCGGGGGGTGCATCATCCATGTCCTCGCCTCCGGGAGGTTCCCGAGAGGAAATCCAGGGCATGGTACGAGATCGCCATGGCTCCCCTATCGCAGGGGCGGAGCTTCGGGTCGTGGACTCGAGCGTCGCGAGGCGCTGTCCGGATATTTTCCTGGGTTCCACGGCGAATCTCTGGGTCGCCGACCATCCGACTGCGGGCAGTGAGGCACCTGGCCAGAGTCGAGGTGTCCATTCGGACTCCGGCGGACATTTTGAGATTTCGCGACCGGACAGCCGACCTCGAGAGGGGATTCTCCTGGCCACCGCATCGGGGCTGGCGCCCCAACTGGAGAAGCTCGCAGCAGGACGGCGTCCCGAGGTGATCCTGGAAGAGGGAAACGACCTGGTGATCCACCTGCTCGCTCCGCAGGAGACGGCGGTGGAGGGGGCGTCGGTGACGCTGGTTCCCTTGTCGCTTTGCGGGCCTTTGGTGGAGCGTCTCGGTGAGGTCTTGGTGCGCCGCGCGGTGTCCGATTCCGAAGGACGGATCGAACTCGATCATGTTGCCGACGGGATCTACGTGCTCCGTCTGGTTGCCAAAGGATACCGGACGGCAAACGTGGCACCGCTGGTTGTGCGGGATGGGCGGAGTGAAATCCGGATACGCCTCGCCCAGGGCAGGCATGGAGGAGGCTCTCTCGATTTTCCTCCCCACGTCGCCCATTCTTCCGGCACGATCCTGGCGTTCTGGAAAGGCCCCGACGGCATTCCGGAGTGGCAAGAAGCTTCTTTCTCGGGAGACGATGCCGCTTTCGCGATCGATGGGCTCCCCTCCGTAGAATCCCTCCGCCTGTTGGCCCGCACCGAGAGTGGATTGTCGTCCCGCGTGGTCTCGGGAGAGGAATTCACTCTGCCGGGCGGCGGCAACCTCTCCCTTCGCCCTCCGTCAAGCTGGCGTGCGAGTCTCGATGAAGGGGTGAAGATCCCCGCGCTTCTCGTCCAGCCCGTGGCAGCGGCCCTGTCGCCTCCCGGCCAGCCTCCGCAAGCCGTCTCCGTTCCGGTGGGGGCGGACGGACATTTCGTGGTCCAGGACGTTCCTCCAGCGGCCGAGAAGCTGCAACTGGTGGCGCCCGGCTTCGGGGAGGCGGAAGTAGGGCTGGCGGAAAGCGCTTCAGGGGAGCTGGGCTCCATCAAGCTTGAGCGCGGTCCGACCCTGGGAGGGCGGGTCACCTGGCAAGACGGCGAGCCGCTCAACAGCGCCGAAATCGAGGTCTTCTCCTCTTCCGGCCTGGAATGCCGGGGCTGGGTGACCAACCAAGGGGAATTTGCCTGCTCGCCTCGCAGAAAGGACCCACCCAGCCCGCGATTCCGCGCGTGGGTCGGGTCGGCCACCTTCCGGGTCACCCGCCCCGAAAGGAAGGGGGAGGATCCCTTCGTCGTCCTACCCGGATTTCCCCTCGAAGCAAGTGTGTCGCGACCCGGAGGGGGAGGCAAGGTGGAAGACGTCAGGGTGGAGATTGAGCCGATTCAAAGCGGCGGCCCGGGATCCCGGACCGATAAGAAACGGATCCTCTACGCTCACTCACGACATGGCGACTTCACGCTTCATCTCGGTGAGCCGGGTCCGGTCAAGATCATGGTCTCGAACCCCGACGGCGGTCCAGGAGCTTCAGCCACGGTCGATCTCTCCAACGAGGAGGCGACCCGGAAAATCGCCCTCACACTTCCCGAAGGACCGGCGGTCTTCGGCTCGGTCGCCGCCGCGGGCAGCCGCAAGACGATTGAGAACGCGGAAGTCGAGATCATCCCCGGGACCATCTTTGCCGCAGAGGTAAGAGTATCCCGGATCGCCCACAGCGATTCCGAAGGGTCCTGGCGGTTCTCCCAAGTTTCCGAAGGAAACTATCAGCTTCTCGGCTCGGCCCCCGGTTACTCCCGCTCCAGGAGCCGGGTTAGCGTTCCGGCGGAGACCCGTCGTACGCCGCAGCTTCTCCTGCTCCAGCGCCCGGGCCGGATCCACGGCAGAGCCATCGGTCTTCCGGAGGGGGCCAAGGCCTCGGTCAATGTCACGTCCAAATCCTGGTGGATCGGTTGGAACAGCTACAAGGCGATCCCCGATGAGAAGGGGGAATTCAGTATCGACGCCGTTCGTCCGGATCGATACGACGTGACGCTCTTCGTCAAGAAGACCCCGGCGGCGTGGATGAACCGATCCCTCCTGGTGGACGTGCGTGCCGGAGAGACTGCGGAGACCGCATTCGACCTGAGGGGAGTCATCACCCTCTCGGGCCGGGCCTACCTGGGCGAGAAGCCGGTCCCGCGTGGCAAGATCGGTTTCAGCCTTGACTCCAAGAAGACGCACAGCAGTTCAGGCGACGGCTCTCCGACCGACGAAGAGGGTGACTACGAAGTGAAGCTGCCGCGGCCGGGACGTTATCGGGTGAGGCTGTTCACACAACAATCTCTCCATGGGGGAGGACAGTCGCTCCAGTACGACCACCTGCTCGAGGTGGGTGATGTCAATGAACAGCGCCAAGACCTTCACTTCTCGACGGCCCGCATTCGTGGCAGGGTCGTGGAGGCGAAAAGCAAGCCAGTCACCAACGCCGGGGTTGAGCTGGACCAAGCTGTCCAGGAGGGCGAATCCTCGGAAGCAGGCGAAGGGGATTTTCAATTTCTCGACGGCCTCGAGACGGGCCAGGATGGCACGTTCGAGTCGGAGGTCTTGCGCGCCGGAGAATACCACCTGGAGATCGGTGCCCGGGGGTTTGCAAGAAAGACGATCGGACCCGTTACCCTGGGTCACGATCAATCTCTTGTCCTGCCCGACATCGCGCTTGAACCGGAGCTGTCGGTTTGTGCGGTGCTCCTCGATCCCCACGGGCAGCCGCTTTCAGGATCGGTCGTCAGCGCCTATGCCGACACAGCGCACCTCAGCGAGTGGGGAGCTTCCAGCGAAACCAGCGGAGACGATGGGGCCGTTACCCTGAGGGGGCTTTCTCCGGGCAGCTACACGCTGGTCGGGCGTTCTTTGGGGCTGCCGCCGGCATTCCTGGAGAATGTGAAGGTCCCGCCCGAAGAGCCTGCGAGCTCCCTCGTGATTCAGTTCGCTCAGGGTGGGAGCCTGGAGGTCCAGGTCTTGAACAAGAGC
>Ga0066710_100006604_pt1 | contig 10879 bp, 3 predicted proteins | sample GraSoiAngelo_159_FD_79666 | JGI IMG/M metagenome (GOLD analysis project Ga0066710, IMG submission 79666) | Grasslands soil microbial communities from the Angelo Coastal Reserve, California, USA - 14_1009_16_40cm | ecosystem: Environmental > Terrestrial > Soil > Grasslands | place: USA...
GCCCTTAACACCGCCCGGCAACTAAACAAGGAGCAGTACTACAACCTCGCGTCGCTCCGAATCATTCTGTGTCAGTTTTATCTGAAAGATCGGTCGGCGCTCACAAAAGAGGTAAACAATTTCATGGCCGCTAGCCCAAATGTGAACGTGCCACCGGAGGTCCTGGAGTGGCTCGGAATCGAATATTACAACGAGAAAAATTTCCAAGCCGCGGAAAAGTACCTGAGCGCGTTGCGAAAAATCGATAATCCCGGCAACGTTAAACCCGATTTTCTGTTCTATCTTGGAGACGCGGCCACAAAGCTAAAGAACGTGACTGAAGCGGAGGACGCGTTCAGCAAATATTTGCAGACTGCCAAAGACCCGGCTGGAAAGGCGAAGGTGTTACTCGCGCTGGGTGCAGTCAAAATCAGCGCTCATAAACCGGACGAAGCCCAGAAGATTGCGGAAGAAATCATGGCTCTGCAACCGGAGGGACGCGTGAATGCAGAAGCGCGTTTGCTCGCAGGCGAAGTTCAGCTGGAGCGCGGAAATTTCGATGACGCGGGCAAGGCTTTCAAGGGCGTCGCTCTTCTTTACGATGACCCAGCCATCACGCCTCGCGCGCTAGACAAAGCCGCGCTGGCATATCGGCAAGCTGGCAAAACCGACGAAGCAGACCGGTTATCGCGGGAACTACACGAGCGATACCCGAATTACGCCGGCGGGTGAGAAATGACGCGGAGTCCGCTGGGCACGCGATAGCGTCGACCGCTTACACCGTTACTGTCATTCGCCAGCAGCGGCTGTTACTCTTGCTTCAAAACTGTTATAGCGCTACGATGTGCCAGGTCCGGCATGCTAGCCGATTGTAGTAGCTCGTATATTCAATCTGCTCTACTTAGAATGCTTGGTAACGCTGTTCTTCCCGTTTCGCTTTTCACAAATCTCTCTTCTGATCGGGATCAAATTTGATCGTGCTGGTTACGTCCCATGATCTCTTGGTTTTCACGCGCTGATTTAATCCATCGGAAGTGAACTCTTTCGAGTGAGTGCCGTTGCTACTTGAGTCACGATGTTCCCAGCGCCTTGCCCACATAGCCAAACTTTCAGACGGTCGAGCTGTATGACGCGTCATTCACTCATCGCAGCGCTAGATTTCCAAGTCTCTGAGACGGCATCGCTAAATTCCCAACTGACTTTCTTTCCATCTAAATACTCGCCAATTTTCCGGAATACCTTTTCTCTTTCGCCTGAGGTGAGCGGTGGTCCAGAGTCGTTCCATTTGAGTGGGCAATTACGGAATATCACTCTTTGCGGATCATGGCCAGCCATTAACTCGCCGGACACTGTTACCCATCGCCCGTTTTCGTAATATCTGAAAGAATCTCTCAAATGTCCTACAATGACTGGACTGGTATAGCTCCGCTGCAGCCGTTCCTTTTCCCTACTAGCAAGAAATCTGCCAAAGATCAGCCTCATGATCTTGCGCCAAATTCTTAGTCTGTTCTTCACCCTTCTTGCTTTGTCACCATAGGAGTATCTGCTGAACCTGCACTCCTCTAGCAGCCAACACAGGCGCTTCAACACCACCAAACGTAGTTGCAGCCGTGCCACCGCCTTCACCTAATACGACAATGGCTCCTGACCCAGTAGTGTTGGCATAGAACCAAGAACCTACCTGCCACGCTGTTTGATTTTGCACGCCAAGTGTATTAAAAAGACCACCGCCCGCGGTATCAAAAATTGTTGAGCCCACCCCCGCCTCTGCTAAACCTATCGCTGTTCCTTCTGCTCCGGCCCCAGAGTAAAAAATGCTTGTGCCTGGCGCCCAAAAAGCTCCTGCTGCCGCCAGTAGCGACGCCTCAATAATGCCAGTTGCAGTTCCGATGTGTCTGCTCCATTGCAACGCCTTGTCGCATGGGTCGTAGAAACCATTAGTCGCAAACGGATTCCCAAACGGATTAATGCCATCCGCAAAAGCTTCCAATCCGTGCAGCGCATCATCTCCCACACTTGGTGAGAAATACAAACTGGGATCTCCATGGCCGATATTGAAATAAGATGAAGCGCTATTGTTTCCAAAAGCAATTCCCCATAAACCGACAGGATCAACGAACCCGATGCCGTTATTCGCCACGTATCCGTACAGATTAACCCCACCTGCCTCTCCAATGGGGTCCCTGCTAATCCATCTCGCGAGATCACTATCATATCCGCGCGTGCGGCTGAAGTTCAGGCCGGTTTGGGTGTGAGCATAAAAACCGGTGAAGCCAAAGTCCGCATCGAGACTGCCGACGGTCCTAGTTCTCCGCCCGTACGGATCGTACTCGTAACGCGTTTGGACGACGGCTGAGCTGTCGGTCAATTCTCGAACACTTCCGAGATGGTCGCGCGTATAGTAATAGTTGGTCGCCCCAAGCTGCATGCCTTCGCCGTAGTAACGCTTGGTGACGTTATTACCCACGTCTCTTACTTCGCACGGCTGCACACCTTCTGGAGACCAGACAAACTGGCTTCCGCTTGTAACGTTGCCATTCTCTTTCTCAACGATTTTCACGCGCTGGCTTAGCCCGTTGTAAGTAAACTCGCTCCGGTGCGTGCCGCTGGCGACTGCGGTGAGGCGGTTGAGCGGGTCCCATTCAAATGTGCGAGTTCCGTCGCTGACTAGGTTCCCATTGCGGTCGTAGGTTAGCGTCTTATCTCCGCTGCCAGTGACGGTCACGCTGTATCGGTTCGTTGTGGTATTGCCGTTTTGATCGATTGCCTCGACTGTTACGGTGTTGTCCCCAGGAGTGACAGCGGCTCTACCTTCAAAGCTGTTGTCAACCCTTGAAGGGGCATAGTTCCCGTTTATGAACACCCAGGAAGGCACGTTCGTGGTGCCTCTGATCGGCAGCATGCCTATCCCGCCTTGTCGGCCCGCGAGTTGATTAAGATTGTTCGGTATCTCACCATTCACCAAGGTGTCGATTACCTCTACCGTCCGGTTCCCGGAAAGGTCGTAGTCGTAGCTGTAGCTTTTCAATATTCCGTCAGAAGCGTCCCTAAGAGTCGCGGCTTTAAGCTGGCTCACATGATCGTAATCGAGATTGTAATGCTGAGTCGAATTGGCGTCTGTCTGCTGCGTCCATCGCGTGATTTGGCCAAGGACGTCGTACTCGTAGTCGAATTTTGAGATCGTTTGGTTGCCAGAATCCTTGTGCCAAATCTCTCCGAGCCGCTGATCATGCGCCGCATCCAAATACGAGAAGCTGATATTTGGCCCGCTAGTTGATGTGACCGAAGCCAGAAGTGTCGATACTGGATCCGGATAATTGTAGGTGAACGTGCCTAGCGGATTAGTCGCGGTCTGCGGCCGCCCGTAGTCGTCGTAAGCAAGCGTAGCTGCGCCAGTGTTATTAACCGACTGGCCGGTCAATCGGCCGAGCGCATCGTATGACAATGTAATCGTATCATTCGCCCAGGGTCCGTCCGCGCTTGTCAGTTGACTCGCCAAATCATAGCCAAACGCTGTCGTGCCCACGCCGTCCGTCATTTGCGTTCGGCGGTTCAGCGAATCGTAGATGAAACCGATAGTAGCCAGGCCGGGAGCACTGATCTGCGTCAAATTATTGACGACATCGTAGGCGTAAGTCGTTCGCACTCCGTTGGCATCGGTTTGGTGCAAGAGGTCACCGACTCCGTCGTAGTCGTAAAGATAAGTGCTGCCGTCAGCGTAAATCTTTTTGGAGACACGATTGCGGTTGTTGTATTGCCATTGAGTGTAGTTCCAGTTTGGATCGATTAACTGCGTCAGATTACCTGCCGGATCATATACATATTGTGTCAGCCGATTTTCGGCATCCAGAGTCTGTGTGAGTCGATTCACTGGATCGTAAGTGAACGTTGTGACGTTACCCGCACGATCGCGTTGGCTGCCCAAATGGCAGCAGGCCAATTGATTCTCAATGTAAGAGCCATCGGGATAGGTCACCCGAAGCGAACGGTTTAAGCCGTCGTACGTGTAGCTCAGCGTATACCCATTGGCATTCGTTGCGGTGCCGATGCGCCCGATCGCATCTGGCACGATAGTAAGGAGCGTGTTCCCGTTCTGAGTGATCGAGGTGAGCCGGTGAGACCCGCCGTAATTGTATGTATGCACCTGGGTGTCTGCGTCCGTGACGGTCGCAATCTGCCCAGACTGGTTATAGTTTATTGCAGTGGTTCGGCCTAGCCCATCCGCAATGGACGTGACATTCCTGTTGCCATCATAGGCGATCTGAAGCGCCGGGTCAGCGTTGTCGTGGAAATAGTCGGTAACTTTAACGAGATCGATGTTGTTGGGCGCATACGTGTAGGTCGTCATGTACTGGTTAGCGGGCGGAACATTTCTCGCGTCCGCGCGTGTCAACACGCGGCCCTTCGAGTTGTAAGTCAGCTTCGTTACATGGCCGTTCTCATCCGTGATCGTCTGGGGTTGGCGCGCGGCGTTAAAGTCGGAATAGGTGAAGTACTTTGCATCGGCATACCTGATCTGCGAGATAACCCCTTGACCACTTACAAGAGCGTAACTGTACGAGGTGCCGGCAAACCAAGGCTGGAGATATTGATTCTTGTCGCGGTACGTGCCGCCTCTCCAAGCTCCGCTATAAAAATATTCTTCCTTAAATCCTAGGGAGTCGGTGATGGTAATGCGATAGGAATCCCACATCACCGGCCCGGAAGGTTCAATATAAAAGCCAGTCGTGCCAGATGGCTTAGTGATGCCTGTCAGATACACGTTGGCATCATACGAGTAGCCATAAGACACCCCACCCATATCAGTTTGGCCGACCAGATTGCCATTGGCGTCGTACGAGAACGTTGTGTTTCTCCCAAAGGAATCACCCACTTGGGTAACCAACGCTTGGCCATTGTACGTTAACACCCATGTGCGGTTTTGCGCGTCCGCGATGCCCGTAATCGCACCATTCGAATCGTGATTGATTGTCACGAAATTGTGATTGCGATCTTCTATCGACAACAGGAGCGAGGAAAACCCGTTCATTCCAGGCGGAACTCCGTAATGGTAGATGGTTCCATCAATGAACTGCAAATCGAAGGTATAAGCTCCAAGCTTGACCAGGGTGTTGAAGATTCCAGCCGGTGAAACATATCCCCCCGACCCGTCCGGCTGATACATGTCGCCTCTGCCACCGGGCATCACGATTAGCACTGATCCCGGAGGTGAACCGCCCGGGGATTCCATGGCGTAAGATGCGTAGTTAAAAGTCCATTTGTTTCCGAACGGACGGATCTGGTTCAAGGAATCCTGACTATTGTAAGTGATTTCGATGGAAATCTTCGGACCGATCTCACTCTCGTACCACATCGGGACATCCTGTACCACGAGGTTCATGTTCACTGGATTCACTTGCCACGCAGGCATTCCCTGAGCCCCTGGACAAAGGAACGGGCGTGTTGGCCCTAAATCGCTCGGATATCTGGGAATCCCACAACAGCCGCCCATTTCGCGCGTGAGATCTGTCGCCGTTGCCAGCCTAACACTCTTCGATGGAGTCCCGAAAATCAGCGCGAGGCCAGACCATTGCTCATCAAACTGATCGCTTGTCAGCTCAGTTGGGCGGTCCAGGCGTGGATCGAACAGTTTGATCGAACCTGACGCACTAATATCAGTCACAACGACGAAATGCTGGTCTGAATAATGAGCAATGAACGGAACTGGAAGTCGTCGAAGTTGCGCGCGACTGGCGCGAACGGCCGTTGGAGTTAATCCCAGCTTTCGTGCAAACTGAGCCAATTCTCCCAACGAAAAGCCTCGCGATCCGGGCGCAGGCGAGCGACTCGCTTTATCCGCTTTGTGAACATGGCCCTTTTGCCTCAAGACGTACGCGACACTCTTCGCGCCGCAATCACGCAGAGCAACCTCGTTGGCTTTATAAAGGCTAACCCGTTGAATCCACGATTGGGCATACGTGCGCCGTCCCCAATCGTTCTCCGTCTCCAACATTTGCTTAAATGAATCAATTGCTTCATCCAGTTGTCCCTGGTCCACGTGCAAAACGGATCGACGCAGCTTCGCTTTTTGATAAATGTCCGATCCCTTCTCATGGTGTCCAAGGATCCATTCAAAGCTGGATTGAGCTTCATTCCAGCTGCCTTGGAACTGGTCGGCGCAGCCGCAGTGCAACTCTGCTTCGCCCGCCCAGGGACTGTCGGGATGTTCGTCACGAAGTTGACGGAAGAGGCTGATCGCTTCCCCATAATCATGTTGGTTCCACTTCTGGATCGCCTTTCCGAAAAGGAGGTTGTTCTCTTCCTGTTTCTTGCGCTGCCGGGGGTCAGCGATCTTTTCGGGATCAGCAGGAGCAGATGGACTCAGCGGGCTGCCTAACTGTCCAGCCATCCTCAATTCTTCCTCGGTTGGAACACGGCTCAGATCCAGTGCCTTCAGACTGATTCCGCCGAGCTTATTTCCTAGCGCCGTAGCAGAAACAGACGGGGGCACAACACCAGCCGATTTTGATTCTGATGTCTGCTTAGTTGATTGGTTTTGTTTCTCCGCCGCCAGAGAACGTGTCGCAGCGAGTACCATCATGCCGCCAGGTGGCACAGCCAAATCGGCCAACAGCAGCAATGTTATCAGCCACTTGAAAAAAAACGCGGGGGGCGTTGTTCTATGAATCATTGGTTTCGAATTTCTACATTAAGGGTCTAGTTACACAGTCGCTTTGGGCATTTTACAGTTGTCTAATTCCGGTTGTAGGATAGGTTATTGTTATAATGGGTCCGTCTCCTCCTGGTTGAACGCCTATCAGGTAGAGATCACTTCTGACATCGCTTGGGGAGTTTCCGAGCATGAAAGCCCGCGCCCGCAAATACGTAGTTGCTTCGATATTCACGCTGGAACCGGAGGATATCACTGGATCGGCTTCAGTGGGCGTGTTCCCGTTCGTCGTGTAATGAATCATCGCGCCGTACGTCGCGCAGCTAATGGTTACAGTTTGCGGCTGCCCGTAAAGACCGCCTGCCGGGCTAAAGGTCGGCAGTGCCACCTCGCCAGGAACCCTTAGATAAAAGCCTGGCACTTGCGTAGCTAGGCTCGTAGTCGTCGTGGATCCGTTTCCTAACTGCCCGTTTTGGTTTAGGCCTGCACCCCAGATGCTTCCATCCCAACTTAAGACCAGTGTATGATTTCCCGCGGCTACGGCGAAAGCGTCTGTAAAGGTGCTTACAACAGGCGCGTTCCGTTGAACGAAACTGCGATCACCCAGTTGACCATTGTCGTTTCGTCCCCACGCCACCACTGTCCCGTCCCTCAGGACAGCCAGGGTATGACTTTGCCCTGCGGCAATTGCAACGGCGTTGGTCACTCCAATAGCACGCACCGCCATCCAACGAATAGCCGTCGTGCCGTCGCCAAGCTGCCCATAATCATTAAGACCCCAGCCCCAAACCGTCCCGTCGGCTTTCAAGGCAACTGCATGAGCACTGCCCGCCGCAATCGCTACCACGTCGTAAATCGTCCCCGTCCTCACGGGAATAGAGCTACTCGCCCACGAATAGTTGCCGAGTTGGCCATAATAATCGTTACCCCATGCCCAGACCGTACCGTCAGACTTCAACGCCAAGGTAAAACTCTGCCCGGCGGCAATCGCAATGGCCCCGCTTAATCCGCTCACCTGCACCGCAGTCAGCCGTTGAGTAGTCGTCCCATCGCCGAGCTGGCCACTGCCATTATAGCCCCAAGTCCACACCGTCCCATCGCTCTTCAATGCCACGCTATGATACCAGCTTCCCGCTACCGCAACTACGTTTGTCAATCCGCTCACTTGTACTGGCGCGTTCCGTAGTGTTGTCGTGCCATCGCCAAGCTGACCATAAGTATTCCATCCGCACGCCCAGACCGTCCCGTCAGCTTTGACTGCCAAACTGTGATAAGCGCCTCCCGCCGCCGCAACCGTATTGCTTAAGCCACTCACCTGCACTGGAGACCATTTATCGACAGTGCTTCCGATCCCAAGTTGGCCATAGTTGTTTGCTCCCCAAGCCCACAGCGTGCCATCCGGCTTGACCGCCAGGCTATGATTCAGACCGGCAGCAATCTGGCCACCAATGTGGTAAACTCCGCTCTTGGTAACGCTAGGAGCATATCCTGTCTTGAATGCCTTTGCCCGGACGAAGGTGATATTTGCAACGCTGACGCTCGATCCAGATCCAATAATCGGATCGGACGCCGTCGGATCGCTCCCATTAGTTGTGTAGTGAATCGTCGCTCCTGCCGTGACACAAGTTACTGTCACAGATTGCGGCTGAAGATAAAAGCCTCCCTCTGGACTAAAGCTCGGCGCTGCTACCTGGTCACCAACCGTAAGATTCATAACGGCTGTCGGCACGTTGGAATTGGCAGTGGTGCCGTTGCCTAACTGTCCGTTGGCATTTGTTCCAAAGCTCAACACTGTTCCGTCGTTCCTGACGGCAAGACTATGCGTACCGGCGCTTATGGAAATCACTCCAGTGAGATTACTCACTGCAACCGGAGTACTGCGGTTCGTGTTGGTGCCATCTCCAAGCTGCCCATTGTTGTTGTATCCCCACGCCATCACCGTACCATCGCTCTTGAGGGCGAGCGTATGGTATTGGCCAGCAGCAATCGCAACAGCATTGGTGACCCCGATGGCTCGCACCGGCGCGTTCCGCTGGGTGGTCGTCCCATCACCAAGCTGGCCATAAAAATTGGCACCCCAGTCCCATACTGTTCCGTCGGCCTTGAGGGCAACCCCATGACCGTCCCCTGCCGCAATCGCCACTACGTCATAAATCATCCCGGACCTCACGGGAAGAACACAACTGCTACTTGTTGTGCCATTGCCCAGCTGAGCGACATAGTTGTTGCCCCAACCCCAGACGGTTCCGTCCGATTTCAGCGCCAAGGTAGAATATGAACCAGCCGCAATCGCTATGACTCCACTTAATCCGCTCACCTGCACGGGAGTGGTGCGATAACTCGTCGTCCCATTCCCGAGCTGTCCATACGAATTGTTACCCCATGCCCACACTGTTCCGTCACTCTTCAATGCCACGCTGTGCATTGTTCCAGCGGCCACGGCCACGACATTCGTCAACCCGCTGACCTGTACGGGTGTGTTCCGCTGCGTCGTTGTCCCGTCCCCAAGCTGACCAATGTCGTTTCTTCCCCACGCCCATACCGTCCCATCCGCTTTGACTGCCACACTGTGATAACCGCCTCCTGCCGCAGCCACGACATTATTCACGCCAGTCACTAGAGTCGGAAACCATTGCTCTCCTGCGTTTCCAATCCCGAGTTGTCCATTGCTGTTTGATCCCCAAGCCCACACCGTCCCATCCGGTTTGATCATCAAGCTATGATTGAGACCACTAACCGCGTAGCCGCCAATGCGGTAAACTCCACTCTTAACGTTGCTTGGACTGTAATCGATCTTAAAAGCTTTCGCCCTCAGGAAAGTTAGATTTGCAACGCTGATGCTCGATCCAGACGCAATAACCTGATCCGATTCTGTAGGATCGCTGCCATCGGTCGTGTAGTGAATGGTCGCACCCGGTGTAGCGCAACTCACCATCACGCTTTGAGATTGAAGTACTGACCTCCCTCAGGACCAAAGGTCGACCTCGCAACCTGGCCGGCGAACGTAAAACCTACAATCGATGCCAGAGTGGTTCTCGATGCGTTGGTGCCGACTCCTAACTGCCCGTTTGTGTTTAGGCCAGTCGCCCAAACGTTCCCATCGCCCTTTAAGGTGAGAGTATGAGTGCCCGCCGCAATCGCAACCACATTACTTGCTCCAATAACCGCAACCGCCGTATTACGCTGAGTCGTGGTCCCGTCGCCGAGCTGCCCATTATTATTATAGCCCCAAGCTACCACGGTTCCGTCGTTCTTAGCAGCCACGCTGTGATATTGGCCCGCTGCAACCGCCATCACATTTGCCACTCCACTAGCTTGCACGGCCGTCAATCGATGAGTCGTCGTCCCGTCACCGAGCTGGCCATAGGAATTGTAACCCCAAGCCCAGACGGTCCCATCCGCCTTTAGTGCGACAGCGTGCTGCGGGCCTGCGGCGATTGCGATTACGTTTAAAATCGTTCCTGACCTTACCGGGACCAAACGATTACTCGTTGTGCCATCGCCAAGTTGGCCGTTAGCATTGTATCCCCAGGCCCACACGGTTCCGTCCGATTTCAGTGCGAGACTGAAATACTGGCCAGCCGCGACGGCAATGACTCCGCTCAAACTGCTCACTTGCACCGGAGTGTTTCGTTGACTGCTGGTCCCGTCTCCTAACTGCCCGTACCAATTGTATCCCCAGGGCCCATACCGTTCCGTCGCTCCTAACAGCAAGGGTATGGTATCCGCCCGCCGCAACGGCTACTACTCCGGTCAGCGCAGTGATCGCAACCGGCGAAGACCGATGAGTTGTTGTACCGTCCCCAACTTGGCCATTGCCATTGTAGCCCCACGCCCATACCGTTCCGTCCGTCTTAGCGGCCACACTATGGTAGGTCCCACCAGCCGCGGCCACCACATTGCTCAACGTACTGACTTGCGCCGGAAACCACTGATCCACCGTGCTCCCGATTCCTAGCTGCCCGTAATAGTTATATCCCCAACTCCACAACGTCCCGTCTTCCTTCAACGTCAGGCTGTGATTGAGGCCAGCTGCCATGCGGCGTTGGACCGCATCCGCCCGCGAAATGTCCGCATACAGGCATGCAAAGAGCAAGACGAAAAGGTACAGAACGCGGGGAAATTTCATGGACGGCGAAAAATGGCCGCCAGCTTTATCACTCTCGGAAACGGTGGCAAGAAAAAAATTCGCCTGCCCAAGCTTTTTTGCGATCGAGAGACGGGACTATTTCGCGGCGGTTACAATCGCGA
>Ga0066710_100006606_pt1 | contig 10878 bp, 6 predicted proteins | sample GraSoiAngelo_159_FD_79666 | JGI IMG/M metagenome (GOLD analysis project Ga0066710, IMG submission 79666) | Grasslands soil microbial communities from the Angelo Coastal Reserve, California, USA - 14_1009_16_40cm | ecosystem: Environmental > Terrestrial > Soil > Grasslands | place: USA...
ACCGCTCGGTGCGCTCCCTTGTCCGGGCTCATCCGGCCGAGGAAGAGCAGGTACTCACCCCGATGCGGCTTGACCGGATACACCGAGAAGTCGAGCGCGTTCGGACAGTTGGCGATCCAGTTCAGGTCGGGCTTCGGCTTGCGCTGGTTCATCGAGATCGAGATCAGTCCGACCTTAGGCGCGACGCGAGCAACCTTCTCGTAGATCTCGCCGGGCGCGCCGTCGAGAGGCCCGTGCACGGTGTGGACGACCGGGGTTGACGTCGTCGCGCCAAGGGTCGCGCCGAGCATCCCGGTGTGATCGTTGATGATGTCGAAGTCGTCGGCCCGGCCGAAGCACGACAGCGCGTGGTTCAGCTCCCAGTACGTGCGGCCGATCTGCCGGCTCGGCGCCTCCGGGAACACGGCAGCAAGCTTCGCCTTCGTGCGCGAGTCGCCCGAGGCGAACAGCGTGACGTCGTGGCCCGCATCGACGAGCCCGTCGGCGAGGAGCCACACGATCCATTCGATGCCTCCGTAGCCGATCGGCGGAACCGCGAACCACACCGGCGCGAGGATCGCGACCTTCAGCGAGTCGATCATGCCTCTTCGACCCGCACTCTGCCGTCTTCGAGGCGCGCGTCCCAGAGCCGGTCGAACGCCCGGATGCCCGAGAGCCTGATCGTCCCGGCCCAGGATGGGAGCTCCAAGGGCGCAACCGTCTGGAGGGCATGGCGCCGCCGATCCGGCTGCAGGCCGAGCAGCAGCTGCAGCAGAAGCACCGGCGTTCCCGCTGCCCACGCCTGCGGGCGCGCAGCCGTCGGATAGGCGATCGGGAAGGGCGTCTCGGAGCGGCGCATGCCGGCGAAGACCTCCGGCAGCTGGTAGCTGAAGTGCTGCGCCGCCGTGAGCATCCGCTGCGTGATGCGCTGAGCTTCCGGCCAGCGCGCGTAGCGAGCCAGACCGGCGGCGATCAGAGAATTGTCGTGCGGCCAGACCGTGCCGTTGTGGTACGAGAGCGGGTTGTAGCCCGCGTCGCCGGTCGACATCGTCCGCACGCCCCAGCCCGACCAGAGCTCGTCTCCCATCAGCTGGTCGACGACGGCATCGACACGGTTCGGCGCGACGATGCCGCTCCACAGGAGGTGGCCGATGTTCGAGCAGAGGGAATCGACCTTTCGCTTCTCGGCGTCGAGCGCGAGCGCGTAGTACCCGCCGCGCTCCTCGACCCAGAACGCCTCGTCGAAACGCTGCCGCAGCTCCTCCGCCTCTCGTTCCAACCGGATCGCGAGCTCGCGGTCGCGCCACACGTCGCGCGCAAGCTCGGCGACGCGCCGCTTCGCGTCGTAGACGTAGCCCTGCACCTCACAGGGCGCAATCGGCACTTTCGCGAGGCTGCCGTCGTGGAAGCGCTGCGAATCCCACGAGTCCTTCCACGACTGGTTGTCGAGGCCGCGCTCGGTGCGACGTTCGTACTCGACGAAACCGTCGCCGTCCCGGTCGCCGTACTTGTCGATCCAGTCGAGCGCCAGCATCGCCGGCCCCTTGAGATCCCGCACGAGCGCCGCGTCGTCCGTCCAGCGCCACACCTCGGAGAGCAGGATGAGGTAGAGGGGCGTCGCGTCGACCGTGCCGTAGTACCGCTCGAACCACGTGCGGGCTGCTTTTCCGTGCCGCACTTCGTGCACGATCTTGCCCGGCTCCGCATCGATCGTGGGATCGTCCTCCTTCGCCTGGAGCTCGGCCAGCACCCCGAGCGCCGTGCGCGCAAGCTCCGGACCGAAGACGAGTGTCTGCAGGCAGGTGATGATCGTGTCCCGGCCGAAGACCGTCATGAACCACGGGACGCCGGCACCGGGAAGCTTTCCGATCCCGGAACCGTCGGACTGCATCCTCAGCGACGCGAGGTCCGACACCGACTGTCCGAACGAGTGACCCAGCGCATCCCAGCTCGTACGGAGCTGAGGCACGCGCAGCTGCCAGGCGGCGAGGGAGTCGCGGACCCGGCCAACCTCTTCACCGAACCGACGCTGCGCGAAGCGAGGAGTGACGAGCTCGCCGTCAGGCAGCGGAATCACCTCGACGTCCAGGTTCCACCTCTCTCTCGGCTCGAGAGTGAGACGGAACTTCACCGTGGAGCCGTCGACCTCTCCGCGCTGCGAGAAGATCACCTGTGTCTTCACCGGCGCATCGCCGTTGTCCGAGATCAGGAACTGGTTGCGCTCCTCGTCGTACTCATTGGGCCTCGGCTCGGGCAACGGCTTCGCGCGCAACGGGTCCCCGAGCGCGAAGTCGTAGTCCTTCACGGCAAAGATGTCTGCGAAATCCGTGCCCACCTCGAGCTCGAGATCGAACTCGACCGGCATCATGCCCTCGTTCTGGACGGCGAAGGAATCCTGCATCCCTTCGCCGACGAAGCGTTCGCGACGGATCGACAGAACGTCCTGGTCGAGGCCGCCCGAGAGCGGGTTGCGCATGAAGAACGCGGCGGAGAAGTACTCGATCTTGTCCGAGGAGAGCAGGAGTGGACGATGGCCGTTGATCGTCAGCTTGAAGCGCGAGAGAAAACGTGTGTCCTCGGAGAAGAGCCCTTCGCCCTGGTGGTGGAGGTCGCCGACCTCATCGCAGATACAGAAGGTCGCGCCTTCGAGGATTCGCAGCTGTCCGGGCATCAGGTCTCAGTACGAACTATGCGCCCCCCGGAGGACTGCGCAAGCGCCTTGACGACGATCTCGTCCACATTCATGTGCGGCGGCCGAGTCACCGCGAACCGGATGCAGTCCGCGATGTCCTCAGGCGTCATCGCGTCGACGCCCTCGTAGACCTTGCCGGCCGTCTCCGCGTCGCCTCGGAAGCGGACGCGGGAGAACTCCGACTCGACGAGGCCTGCATCGACGGTCGTGATGTGGATCGGGCGGCCGAGTAGGTCTTCGCGCAACGCGTACGTGAAGCCACGCACCGCGAACTTCGAGGCCACGTAGACCGCCGCTTTCTCGTACGCCTGCCTGCCGGCGATCGAGCCGATGTTGACGATGTAACCCCCGTCGCGGATGTGTGGGAGAAAGAGGCGGGTCATGCGGATCAGGCCGTTCACGTTGGTCTCCAGAACCGTGCGCTCGTCGTCTTCCGTGCTCTCGTCGAAGAGATCCCGCCCGAGCGCGAGGCCGGCGGCGTTGACGAGGATGTCGACGGCGGCCAGCTCGTCGATCGCCGCTTGCAGAAAGCGTTCGCAGCTGCCCGGATCGGTCACGTCCAGTTCCAGAGCTACTGCCGGCGGCTGAATCCGCTCGACGCGGCGCGCTCCGCCGACAACGCCTGCTCCCTCGCGAGCGAGGACGAGCGCCGTCGCCGCGCCGATGCCGCTGGACGCGCCGGTGACGACCGCCGACTTTCCTTCCAGGCTGGGCACCGCGAGAGCCTAACGGCCGAGCGGACCGCGGCGCGCAACCGCTTCGCCCAGCTCGACCGTTGCGGTTGCGGGCTCGGCATGCTCGACCTGCAGCGTCGTGTGCGTCAGGCCGAAACGGTCCGACAGCATCAGCTCGAGCCGTCGGCGTGCGGCATGGCAGTCCGCACCGGGCGTGACCAGGACATGGGCGGAGAGCGCCGGAAAGCCGCTCGTCACCGTCCACACGTGCAGGTCGTGCACCTCGACCACGTCCTGCTCCGCCACGAGCGCGTGCCCGATCGCGTCGGGATCGGTGTCCCGCGGCGCCTGCTCGAGAAAGATGAGCGTCGACTCACGGAGGAGCTGCACGCTCGACCAGAGCATGAGGGCAGCCACTGCGAGGCTCGCGATCGGGTCAAAACGGTCCCACCCTGTCGCCAGGATGAGCCCACCGGCGAGCGCGGCAGCTCCGAAGGCCGCGACATCCGTCAAGACGTGCAGAAACGCACCCCGAACGTTGAGGCTCTCGCGGCTGGCCCGCGCCAGGACGAGGCTCGCGGCGACACTCGCCGCGACACCGCCGAGGGCAACCGCGAGCACGAGACCGCCGCGGACGTCACTCGGATCGACTAGACGGTGCACCGCCGACCAGACGACCCAGAGTGCGATCAGGCCGAGCGTGATCCCGTTGGCCTGGGCGGCCAGGATCTCTAGGCGCGAGTAGCCAAACGTCCAGCGTCCGGCTGCTGGGCGCGCGGCCACCGCCGACGCGACCAGCGCGAACGCGAGCGCGGCTGCGTCGGTGAGCAGGTGACCCGCGTCGGCGAGGAGCGCGAGCGAGTGGCCGATCGTCCCGGCGACGATCTCCGCCCCGATCAGGAGCACAACGAGCAGGAGCGCGATCGTCAGCGCTCGGCGGTCGGTCGCCAGCCGGTGTTCGTGTTCGTGGGCCGTGCGAAGAGGTTAGTCGGTGACATCCACCGGAACGCGCCACGGGCCCTGTCGGCGGCCGCCTGTCCGCTCGATCGCCCGCATTCCCGGCAGGAAGAACGCACCGAGGGTCACGGCGCCACCGAGTGCCGCCGCTCCGACGAGGGTCGCACGCGCGCCGAAGACCGCCGCGACGGGCGCCGTCAGAGCGAACGAGAGTGGCAGCAGGCCGATCGAGATCAGCCAGTCGAGGCTCGAGACCCGGCCCAGCATCGAGCCGGGAACGTGGTGCTGCTTGATCGTTGCCCAGACGATCGTGCCCGCGGCCTCGAGTCCGTTGAAGACGAGGCAGACGAGCATCAACTCCCACGTCGCGTTGGCGATCCCGTATCCCGCGATCACGAGCGTCGCGATCGTCCAGGTCATGTACATGACCGTGACGTCTCTGCGCGGATGACCGCGGTGTCCCATGAACGCCGCGCCGCCGACGGCCCCGAGACCGCCGGCCGCCAACACGAGGCCGAGCGTGCCGGCGGACGCGTGCAGCTCGTTCTTCACGAGGTAAGGGAGAAGCACCTCGACTGGACCGAGGAAGACCAGGTAGGCGATCGCCGCGGAGAGAAGCGTGCCCCACAGCCACACACGCTGACGAACGAAGCGGAGGCCTTCCTTGAGTGCAGCAACGTTGGACGACTCGATCTCGACGCGACGACCCGCGCGCCGCGGCATCGCCAGCACGGCCACGAGGCAGGCTGTGAACGAGGCGGCGTCGATCGCGAAGGCGATGCCCGCCGACGCAGCCACCAGGGCGCCACCTGCAACGGGACCCACGAGCCTCATGGCGATTGGGCGCACGAATTGGTCGAGCGCGTTGGCCGCCGGCAGATCCGACTTCGGCAGCAGTTCCGGCAAGATCGCGTCGAATGACGGCGTGAAGAAGGCGGTGCCGATTCCGTAGAAAGCGACGAGGACGACGAGCTCCCAGAAGCGCAGGGCGCTCATCAGGACGAGAGCCGCGAGGACGGCGACGGCGACGGCGCGAAGACCGTCTGCCCAGGCCATGACGACCCGCCGGTCGCGCCGGTCGCTGACGACGCCGCCGACAAGCAGGAAGGCAATCGTCGGAATCGTCATGCCGATGCCAACGATCGACAGTGCCGCAGGCGCGTTCCAGAGCGAGTAGCTCTCCCACGCGATCGCGATGAGGAAGATGCCGTCGCCGACAAGCGAAATCGTCATCCCCGTCCAGAGGATCCGGAAGTCGCGGTGTCTCAGCGGCGACAACAGATTGCCGCGACCAATCCCTCCCGTACGGTCGAGCGCTTCGTGACTATGCTGCATTGGAGGCTGCTGACGACTCGACGTCTTCCTGAGTCGACGCGCCGGCAACCGTGAGGAACTTCGTCAACGCACCCGAATCCATCGGTCGTGCGAAGAGGAATCCCTGCCCGAGCTCGCACCCGAGCTCTTCGAGCGAGCTGGCCTGCTCGGGAAGCTCGATTCCCTCCGCGACGACCTCGAGCGAGAGGCTCGTGCCGAGCGCGATGATCGCCGACGTCAGGGTGCTGTTCTCCTCGGCCCCGACGAACGATCTGTCCATTTTGAGAATGTCGACGGGGAATCGACTCAGATAGCTGAGTGACGAGTAGCCGGTTCCGAAGTCGTCCATCGCAAGCCGGATGCCGAGCCCCTTGAGCTCGTGGAGCTGCATCATGGCGAAGTCGGTGTCGGTGAGCATCAGCGACTCGGTGATCTCCAGAACCAGTGCCGCCGCCGGCAGCCCCGTGACTTCGAGCGCCTGGCGCACGTCCGCCACGAGCGTTTCGGACTGCAGCTGCCTGACCGAGAGGTTCACGCTCATCGTCAACGGCGCGGTCCGCGGGAAGGACTCCTGGAGACGAGCGCCTTCGCGGCAGGCCGTTTCGAGGATCCAGCGCCCCATCGGGATGATCAGGCCTGTCTCCTCGGCCACCGGTATGAACTGAATCGGCGGAATCGTGCCGCGCGTGGGATGGTTCCAGCGCACGAGCGCCTCGACGCCGAGAATCTCGCGGTCGGAGAGCCTCACGACCGGCTGGTAGTGCAACTCGAGCTGATCCATGGTCAGCGCGTGCTGCAGATCCGATCGGAGCTCTAGTCGTTCGACAACGCGCTCGTGCATCGTCGGCTCGAAGACGCGGTAGCTGCCCTTGCTGTCGCGCTTGGCCATGTACATCGCGACGTCGGCATTGCGCAGGAGCTCAGACGCCTCCGGCGTCTCGATGTCCTCTCCAACCAGGCAGATCCCAACGCTCGCCCGTGGAAACACATTCTTGCCCTCGATCTCGATCGGGAGGTCGAGCGCTCGCAGGATTCGCGCCGCGGCATCGGCAGCGTCCGACGAGCCTGCCACTCCGTCGAGCAGGACAGCGAACTCGTCTCCTCCGAAGCGTGCGACGGTGTCACCCGGGCGGACGGCGATCTTCAGCCGGCGGCCGACCTCTTGCAAGACCTCGTCCCCGGCCGCGTGACCCAGGCTGTCGTTCACGGTCTTGAAGTCGTCGAGGTCGATGAACATGACGGCGATCTCGTGCACGCCGCGCTGCGTGCGCATCAGGGCGTGCTCGACTCGGTCGGAGAACAACGCACGGTTGGCGAGCTTCGTTACCGGGTCGTGGAACGCCTGGTGAGCGAGCTGCTCCTCGAAAGCCTTGCGCTCGCTGACGTCGCGGCAATTGAGCACGATGCCGCGAACGTGCTCGTCGTGGAGGAGGTCGGTGTGCTGGACCTCGAACCTCAGGGTCGCGCCGTCCTTGTGGCTGACCGAGCACTCGATCGTATGGGCCTCGCCGTCGCCCGAGCCGTCGACTGCAATCAGTTGAGCGAGCAGCGGCCGGTCGGTCTCGCTCAGGAGCCGGTCGAACCGCGTCCCCTCGACCTCGTCCACACGGTAGCCGAGCAGTCGCTCCACGGACGGGCTCTGGTACGTGATGAGACCGTCGGCGTCCAAAACCGTGATCAAGTCGCTGGAGTGCGCGACGAGGGAGCGGAAACGGGCCTCGCTCTGGCGTCGATGGAGATCCTCTGCCAGCGATGCCCCTTCGACCGCGAGCGAGACCTGCGTCGCGAGGGCGCCGAGCGCGTCGATGAGATCGCGCGTCAGGCTCACCGGCGATGAGATGACGATCGCGCCGCGGACTTCGCCGCGAACGGTCAGCGGGGCGACGATCGTCGCGTTCCCTTCAGGAAGCCTCAGGTCCCCTCTGACATAAGGGGGTGGGTCGGAATGCAGCACGCGAAGCGAACCCGAACGCTCCTGTAGGAGCCAGTCGCACGTTCCCTGACCGACGCGACCGCCGGTGGCACCGTCGGACGAGGCCTCGACGACCGCTGCGCCTTCCGATACGAGGACGAGTCGCACGGGCGGCTCGGCGGCGAGCAGGCGATGGACGGCGGAGATGGCAGCTTCTGCGACTTGCTCATGACCGGCTGCCGCCACGAGTTCGACGCCGGCCCCGCGAAGAGCGCGTTCGCGCGACACGACGCGCGCCTCCTGGCGCACAAGGCCGGCCATCCTCGCGACGACCAGCAGAAACAGAACCGCAGAAGCAATGATCAGGACGAGCAAGTCGGGGTTGCTAAGCGCCTGGACGAAACGAATACCCGGCGCGATCAGACAGGCGCTGCCGAGCAGCGTGAGCCGGAGAGGAGTCAGACGCGTGCCGAGCTCCGGCGCCCCTTCCTCGAGCGAGCGCATCGACGGGTGCAGCGCCGCCGCACCCCACAGCAGGTAATAGAGGATCCAACCGGCGTCGTAGATCAGCTGGTGGTTGTACGTGTTCTTCAGCAGCGCATAGTTGTAGGCCGAGTCCGTGGCCATCAGACAGACGATGCTGCTGACGAGGAACCAGAACGCCGGCGTTCGCTTCCCGGCATCGACCGCGAGCCTGATCGCAGCCGCGAGGAGGAGCACGTCGCCCAGCGGGTACGCGACCGACACCGCGTTGGCCAGCAGGGACAGGCCGGTGAGATGGATGTTCGGAGCGATCAGGAACACCCACGACAGCAGGCCGATACCAATCGTGAGGATCAGCGCGTCGATGAGCGCGGTCCGGTCGGGCCGCGGGTTGCGTCGCTTGATCAGGATGAACAGTCCCGCCATGAGGACGGGATAGACCAGGAGATAGAGCGCGTCGCCGATCGACGGGAAGCCGACATCCGCGCCGAGCAGCTTGGGATAGCTGTACGTGTAGAGGTCGCCGCTGAAGAAGAGGAACTGTCCTGCTGCGAAGAGCCACCACGCCGCACGAGCGCGTGGCTTGTGCATCCGGATTCCAACGACGATCGCGACGACGCCGGAAAGGCCCAGTAGGTTGATCAGCGGACCATTGCCTGCGAGTGGCGGCGCGAAGAGGTACAGGCTCGTGAGAACGCCGGTGCCGGCCAGGTACCAGATCCAGACCTGCTCGCGTGCTGTCCCGGTCAGGGCAAGGCGTCTCATGCGGCGCGCTCGCTCGTGCGTGCCGGCTGAAGGTCGAAGACGTTTATGAGCCGGCCGAGCACGTCGATCAACTGCTCGATCTCGGCGTCGGTGTTCGCGGCCGTGACCTGGACGCGGAATCCGACCTCGCTTCTCGGAACGAGCGGATAGGCGGCAAGCGTCACGTAGATGCCGTTATCGAAGAGGTACCGCCCGACGGCGTCGATGTCCTCGTGGCGCGCGAGTGGCACCTCGATGATGGGGAATCCCGATCGATTCGGCGTGTGGACGCCGAGGCGGTCGAGTTCCTTGAGCACGGCCGCCGTCTTGCGCCAGAGATCGGCGCGAATGGCGTCACCGCGCTTCTCGTTCACGTCCAGCCCGACGAGGACGGTGGCGAGAGAGGCGATGGGAGACGGGCCGGAATAGAGATACGGCGGAGCGGCCGTCTTCAGCAGGCGCTTCAGCTCCGGCGAACACGTCAGGAACGCGGCGAGCGACGAGTAGGCCTTCGACAGTCCCGAGACGAGCACGACATTGGCGTACGTGTCGCCGGTGTAACGAACGATGCTGTTCCCACGGTTACCGTACGGGCTGAGCTCGTCGTCGCTTCGCTCGCCGATGACACCGAACCCGTGGGCGTCGTCGACGTACAAGAGAGCGTCATAGGCGCGAGCGAGCCGTGCGAAGGCCGGCAAATCGACCGCGTTACCGGTCATGCTGTTGACGCCGTCGATACAGATCAAGCGTGGCGAAGGACCGTTCTCTTTGAGGAGCCGTTCGAGATCGTCGGCGTCCTCGAATTGGAACCTCTTCAGCGTCGCGCCACGGGCACCGGCGAGCTGGCAGCCCTCGTAAATCGTCTTGTGCGCCCGGGATTCGACGTAGATCGTGCCGCTGCCCGCCAGCACGGGAATCACGGACATGTGGATCAGCGTGATCGTCGGCAGGACGAGCGTGTCCTCGGCGCCGACCAGTGCGGCGAGGCGTTCCTCGATCTGCGAGTACAGAACAGGACTGCCAAGCAGGCGTGACCAGCTCGGATGCGTCCCCCACTTCTGGAGAAACGCGGGGACGGCGTCGATGATCTCGCGGTCGAGGTCGAGCCCCAGGTAGTTGCAGGACGCGAAGTCCGCAAGCCATTTGTCGCCGACGCGAATCATGCGACCGTCGATCTCGTCGATCACCGCGTCGCTCATCGGATGAGAGCGTCCGAGCTCGTCGAGGTCATGGCAGGCCGCGAGCCACTTGTCGATCCAAGCGGGAGCGGCCAACCCAGCCCTGGGGCCGGCGGATGCGCGCGCAGTCACTCAGCCACCATCGGCCGGATCCGACTCGATCTTGAGGGTCCAGCCTACGGCGTTGACAACAGGAGTCAACACCCAGTCTGGACCCCAGGTCGAGGGGCCGCCGGACACCTAGTTCGACCCGCTCAGGGCGGCCGCCTCGTGCTCGTTCTCGGCGACCTGCTGGAGGAAGCGTGCTTGCTCAGGGTCGAGGCCGGCTGCGAAGCCGCTTCGAGCCGGATCGCGCCCGGTGAGCGTTGCGTAGAACACACAGGCTGCGAGGTACGAGCCGTTGCGCCCCGGATGCTTGCCGTCGTCCGCCCAAAGCTCGAGGCCCGGCTCGCGGCGAAGTGCCTCCGCCCACGCAAGCCCGACAGGTGCGACCCGGGCACCGAGCTCCAGGCCGAGCCTCGAGTAGCCGGCGGCAAGGCGCGTCTGCATTGACGCGTACGTGTCATGCGGTTCGTTCCACCGGTCGCCGAGCGCGTAGCCCCAGGTCATGAAGAGGATGGTGCGAGCACCGGTGGCGGAGATCTTCTCGTGCAAGTCGCGCACGAATGGATAGGTGCTGCGCCGCCACTGTCCCTCGGGCAACGAGAGCAGCCAGCTCTTCTCCTGAAGCACGACGACGTCCCAGTGGACCTCGCGCAGAAGCTTTGTCAGCCCGTCGTCCTTGGCAGCCTGGTGCAGGCTCCACCCAGGCGCGGCGTACTCGACGGAAAAGATCGGTCTCGCTCCTGGGTCGCCGGCCGCAAGATCGTGGACGAGCGCCGGCAATGAGTTCTTGAAGGTGAAGCTGTTGCCGACGAACAGGACACGAAGGCCTGGACGGTTGCC
>Ga0066710_100006607_pt1 | contig 10878 bp, 8 predicted proteins | sample GraSoiAngelo_159_FD_79666 | JGI IMG/M metagenome (GOLD analysis project Ga0066710, IMG submission 79666) | Grasslands soil microbial communities from the Angelo Coastal Reserve, California, USA - 14_1009_16_40cm | ecosystem: Environmental > Terrestrial > Soil > Grasslands | place: USA...
ATCTCGCCTGTGAACTCCTGGGGGCTGCGGACATCCACCATGGCGTGCGAGCGCGCGGCCAGCGCCGCCTGCACCTGATCGAGGAACGCCCGCAACGAGTTGTCCGGGCCTGTAGCTTTGTAGGTGGCCTTTGCGGGTGTGGGAATGTCGGTTGAAACCTCGCGGCCCTCCGCCAGCCACTTCTTGCGGCCCCCGTTCATCAAGCGGACGTCTTTGTGCCCGTACATTTTCATCTGCCACAGCGCCCAGGCGGCGAACCAGTTATTGTTGTCGCCGTAGAGTACGACGGCGGTGTCATTGGAGACGCCCGACTCGGCCATGAGCTTTTCAAATTGCGCTTTCGACAGGATGTCGCGCTTGACGGTGTCGCAAAGCTGCGAGTTCCACGCCCAGCCGATTGCGCCGGGAGCGTGGCCTTCTTTGTAGGCGTTTGTATCTACGTCCACTTCCACAACGCGGACATTCGGGTCTTTGCAATGCTGGACGACCCAATCGGTCGACACCAGTGTTTCAGGATGTGCGTAGTCAGCCATGCTGTATACCTCCTCGTTACGCTAAATCAAACTTCTCGTGGTGCAGCAGCGGATCGCTCTTAACCAGCACCGGCCGCCGCAGGACTTCTTCCAATTCCTCGAGGTATTTGTTTTGATGCGACTTGAGCACCTTGGCAACATCGGGATGGACGCGCAGCATCACTTCCTTGCCTTCGACGCTCGATGCCATCTTGCGCGCCTCGGTGAGGATCTCGCTTACCACAGTCTGAACACTCTTGATGTAGCCTGCGCCGTCGCAATGCGGGCAGGGTGCGCAGAGCGTCCGTTCAAGGGACTGCTTCACCCGCTTGCGGGTGATCGCCACCAGGCCGAAATCGTTGAACTGGAGAATCTTATACGGCGCCCGATCGACCCGCATGGCTTCTTCGAGCACCTGCATCACCTTCTGCCGGTTCTTTCGCTCGTCCATGTCAATGAAATCGATGACAATGATGCCGCCCAGGTCACGGAGCCGGATCTGGCGGACGATTTCCTTGATGGCTTCGGTATTGGTCTTTACGATGGTGTCCTCGAGGCGGTTGGACTTGCCGACGTATTTGCCGGTGTTCACGTCGATTGCCACTAGCGCCTCAGTCTGATTGATCACGATATATCCGCCGGATTTCAGCCATACCTTGGGACGCAAGGCCTTCTCGAGTTCCGCGGTTACGTTGAACGCATCGAAAATCGGGACGGCGCGCGTGTACAGCTTCACCTTCCCCACCAGAGCGGGCTGGAACCGCTGCACGAACAGCAGCACGTTCTCGTACGTGTCCTCGTCGTCGATCCAGATGGCTTTGAAGCTGTCGGCCAACTGATCGCGCAGGATGCGTTGGACAATATCGAGATCGTGATGCAGCAGCGCCGGCGCAGGCCGCCGCTCGGCCTTCTGGCGGATGTCCTGCCACAGATTGTAGAGAAACTGCATGTCTCCGGCGATCTCGTCCTCAGTGCGCCCCTCGGCAGCGGTGCGCGTGATAAACCCGCCGACAGGTCCCGGGCGACGCGATTGAAGGATCCGCTTTAGCCGCAGGCGCTCTTCGTCGCTGGAGATTTTGCGCGAGACGCCCATGTGCTCGAGCGTCGGCATGTAGACCACGTAGCGGCCAGGAAGCGCGATGTGCGAAGTGATGCGAGCACCCTTTTGACCGAGCGGCTCTTTCGCGATCTGCACGATGATCTCCTGGCCTTCCTTAAGAAGATCGCCGATAGAGGGCTGTTGCTGTGCGGGGCGCGAAACGGTCCGTTCCGCGGCATGCTCGGCGGGAAGGGGGCCGCGGTTCTGGTCCGGCCGGCCTTCATGGAGAACCCCTCCGCGATTACGGCGGCGCATTCGACGGGAGACGCGATGCGGATAACGCTCCCCGCTCTCGCGGTCTGCGGCAGTGCCCCCGTCGGGGCCGGCCGGCACCTCTTCGCCGACTGCGTCGGTCGCGGGACCACCGTTGCCCCAATCTTCCGGTTCGGCGCCACCGGCATCCTCGATTCCTTCCGCCTCACCGAGGATCATGACCTGGATATCGCGATCCTCTTCTTCGTCGAGCATCGGCGCAACGGCCGGACCGTAATCGGCGGCGGCCGTTTCGGCTTCGGCCGGCTCCTCCACCGGGAGTGGCGGGGGCGTGGCTTCGGCCGCAGGCTCGGGAATCTCGGGGACGGGCCCGGCAAGCGCTCCTTCGTGCGCCGGAGCGTCCGGGATGGCGTTCTCAGGCGGATAGTGGGCGGGTTCGTCGTACTCGGTCTCGACGACCGGCGCCGCTGCGGCCGCAGGCTCTTCGCTAGGCGGCGCTTCATGAGCCGGTGAGTCCGCGGCGTGAGCGCCCCTGTATTTCGCCAGAGACTCGCCGGGCAGGACGATCGGCGCGCTATCTTCGGCGATGGCTGTTCCGGCGTCCGGGCGGGGCTCCGCTTCTACTTCAGCGGGGCGCGATACGGGTTCCGAAGCGTACTTCGATTCCGGAAATCCGCGGCCTCGATTCCGGCGGCGGCGCGAGCGGCGCCCACGGCGCTCCCCTCGCTCCTCACCCCGGTCTCCGTTCGGGGAAGGCCCGCTGGAGGCAGCTTCACCCGGGGGCACGGCTGCGGAGTGAACGGTCGCAGCCGCGGCCTGAGTGTGTTGCTGCGGCGGCTGCGATCGCCGGTCGCGATCGTGTTCTCGTTCCTGCCGCAGGGGCCGCTCCTCACCCGTCACCTTGTCGAAATCCTCGTGTTCCTCGAGGAAGTCGGAGACGTAGAGAAACGTATCACGTTCCAAGCCGAGATCGACGAACGCCGATTGCATGCCTGGCAAGACGCGGGTCACGCGCCCTTTATGGATACTGCCTGCGAGGGAATACTCGTTGGCGCGCTGGAAATAAACCTCAACCAGCTGATCATCCTCGATCAACGCTACTCTGGTCTCGTGCCGGTTGGCCGAGATCACCAATTCCTTGCTCATCCTTGCCTCCCGCCTCGCGTCGGCCGCGAGGTCACGGACGGCACCGGTCACGCCACAAGGCTGGGACCGTAAGCAAGGCGTTCGGGGTGGAATGCCGGCCGATGGCGCCGAAGTGGAGCCGTCCCTCAAACACTCCGGCTAAAATCCTGCATCGCCAGCACAGCGAACCAGCTCGTGGAAGGCGCCTAAAAAGCCTCGCCGGTTCCTTGAGCCAGTTCCTAAAACTCGTTCTACCGAAATCCGCCTCACGTCCCGCGCCAAAAGAGCGCCGAGCCGTCGTTATTCAAAACTCAAACCAGCGCGCACCACGATCGCGGTGTTGGATACGCTATCACCGCGTCCGGTGCGCCGTTCAACTCCCAAACCTCCGGAGCCGGACGTTGTTCACCAGCCCCAGCATCATGAAAACCGAAAACGTGCTTGATCCGCCCGAACTCATGAGCGGCAATGGAATTCCCGTGACGGGCATCATGCCCACCGCCATCCCGACGTTGACCAGAAGATGGAAAAGCAACAGCGTCGCCACCCCCGTACAGATATACATCCCGGCGCGGTCGGACGCCGTCTGGGCGTTCTGCACGACCTGCATCAACAGAAGAAAATACAAACCTAGAACCACTACCACACCCACGAAACCATGCTCTTCGGCAAAGGCCGACATGATGAAATCCGTATGGGGCACCGGAAGAAATCGTAGCTGCGTCTGGGTGCCATGCGTAACTCCGCGGCCCCACATGCCACCGGATCCCACAGCGATCTTCGACTGAATCACCTGGTAGCCGGCGCCGCGCGGATCGCGCGAAGGATCGAGAAAAGTGATTAGCCGTGCTCTTTGGTAGTCTTTGAGAAAGTGCCAACCGACCGGCAGAATCAGGGCGCAGGCTATCGCGACCGCCGCCAGATAACGCCATCGAAGCCCGGCCATCAGAACCCCGGCGGCCAGAATCGGCAGGTATGTAAGCCCCGTGCCGAGGTCCGGCTGGTACATGACCAGTGCCGTCGGAATTCCGACCAACCCTCCTAATTTCAACAGATCACGGATGCCGAGCTCCTCGCGCTTAAGCTCAGAGAGGTACCGTGCCAACATCAATATTATCACTATTTTCTCGAACTCGGACGTCTGAAAAGTGAAGCCGAAAATCGTGATCCAGCGCCGCGAATGGAACACGACGTCCCCGACTGCAAAGGTCGCTATCAGCGCCACAATGGAAATCGCGTAGAGAACCGGCACCTGGCTGAGCAGTGTGTGGTAGTCGATTGACGTGGCAACCCACATGATGCCCAGGCCGATCAAGATCCATACGATTTGCTTCCACCAGGCGTTGCGCCACTTCGTATCGTGCGTGGCCGAGTAGATCTGGAGCACGCCGAGCGAGCAAATGATGAGGGCGATGATCAGAAGCGTCCAGTCAAGGTCGCGGAGACTCCGGTAACGTGCCATTAGTTTGGTACCTGCGGGCGCTGAAATAGAGCCAATTGCGGCTGGGAGGGCCGAGCGAGGCGCGTCTTCTTGTCGAAATAGGCCTTGATCACGTCGCGCGCGATGGGGGCCGCCAAGTTTCCGTGTTCGCCGTTCTCGAACAGGACCGCCACCACGATCTCGGGGTTCTCACGCGGCGCAAAGCCAACAAACCAGGCGTTATCCTTCATTTCCCGGCCCACCCTGCCTGACTTCACCAACGCGTTCGAGGCGCGTTGCGCGCTGCCGGTTTTGCCACACAACTGGAGACCCGGAATCGCCGCCGAAGCTCCGGTCCCGCCCTCATTCACTACACCATACATCCCGGAAATCACCTTCGCGATGTTGTCGGCGTGCAAATTACCGCGGCGGGGTTCCGGAACAGCCGCACCCTTCACCAGGTGCGGCCGGTACCACACTCCACCACTAGCCACCCCGCCGATTGCCGAAGCCAACTGAATCGGCGTCACTGTAACGGCCCCTTGGCCAATCGCCACCGAAATTGTCTCGCCGGCGTACCATTTTTCGCGCTGTGTGCGCAGTTTCCATTTCGGGGAGGGCACGAGGCCCTCGGCTTCGCCCGGCAAGTCAACACCGGTCTTTTTACCGAGGCCCGCCATCTGCGCGTACTCGGCGATGCTGTCGATCCCGGTCTTGTTCCCGACGTTGTAGAAATACACATCGCAGGATTGGACGATGCCCCGGTGCAGCTCCACCGCGCCGTGCGCGCCCTTGATCCAGCATTTGAAATAGCGGCCGTAGAAGGTCGCTCCGCCGCCGCAATGCACTGAAAAATGGTCGTCGATTGACCCTGATTCCAGGCCGGCCAGCGCCACGATCGGCTTGAAGGTGGAGCCCGGCGCGAACTGAGCCTGAATCGCGCGATTCATCAGCGGATTATAGGGATTGCTGGTCAGCTCTTTCCAATCCTGCGCGCGGATGCGAATGGCGAAAGCGTTAGGATCGAAAGCCGGGCGGCTTACCATGGCCAACACCTCGCCACTACGCGGGTCGAGCGCTACCACGGCGCCGCGCCGGTTCTCCATTGACAGTTCCGCAACCGCCTGCAGATCGAGATCGAGGGTCAGCTGCAGATTGTGGCCCGGCGTAGCTTCCTTGCTTTCCAGCACTTCCCGCTCGCGTCCCATGCTGTCCACCACTACCCGCCGCTGCCCATCGATTCCGATCAGTGTGTCGTTGTACTGCCGCTCCAGGCCGAACTTGCCGATGACGTCACCCTGAGAGTACTTCGCGAACTCAGGCAGGTTCAGCTCCTGCTCACTGATTTCTCCCACGTAGCCGATGACGTGCGCGGCCAGCCCGCCATGCGGATACAGACGACGCTGGTTCTGGATCAGCTCCATTTCAGGGAATGTTTCCGGATCGCGGTGGGACTCGACGAAAGCCAGTTCGCCCGGCGACAGCTCCTGCTTGATCATCACCGGAATGTATTTCGGCCGCGACTCGTAGCGCCGCAGCCGGATCCGAAGATCGTCCGGATCGAGATTCAGTCCGTCCGCAATTGACTGGACGTGCTCGGACTTGAGGTTTTCACGAGTCAGCATCACAGTGTAGGCTGAATGATTATCCACGATCACGCGTCCGTCCCGATCGAGGATCTTTCCACGAGGCGCCAGAAGCGGCACGGTTTTTATCCGGTTACGCTCGGCCATTTCGCTGTTGGCCGCATGATCGCGCACCTGCAACACCCAGAAACCGCAGATCAGGAAAAGGAAAATGCCGACGGAGAGATACTGGAAGACGGCGATCCGGTCCAGGGCGAATTTCGTGTCGTCGTGGAACAATTGGGTCGAAGAATCCGGCAGATTCACGCGCTCTCGGTCGGCCTGCATATAGAATTATTATCCTGTAATTTTCAGCTTATCCAACAGGTGATACAGGGGCACCGCGACCACCGAATTCAGCACGGCTAGTACGATAGTTTGCTGCGGCTCGAAATCGAGCGCCTGGCCGAGCAACGCCCTTGCCAGGACCCAATAGAAAAACTGGTGAAAGAAGAAGAAGAAGAACCCTAGCACCAGGCGGACCATCGGGTTTTCGACGTCGAACCGCTGGCTGACGGAAGCGGCGAAATAGCCCACCAGTGTCTTGACGATTCCGAACATCCCCAGCGGATGAGATGACAGGGAGTCCTGCGCGAGGCCGATTGCCGCGCCGAAGAAGACGCCCGCCACGGGCGATCGCCGCATCAGCGAGAAATAAACGGTCACAAGCAGCGGCAGTTCGAGATACGACAGGTACGTGACGAACCGCGGGACATAGACCTGGAACAGAATGGCGACGAGCGGAATCGCGACGATTGCCGCGGCGTTGAATTTCGAAACAGCACTCTTGCGCGTCTCGTTGAAGCCCTCGGGAAACTCGGTCATGGGGTCGGCGGCTTCTTGACCGGGTCGCTTGGCTTGGGCTCCACCGGTTTGCGGGCGGTTGTTTCGGCTGGAGCGGCATTATAGTTCGGCGCGCCGCTGCCGCGCTCGCCGTAAACGTGTTTCTGGGCCTCGCCGATCTTGCGGTAAGTCTCGATCAGCCGGTCGGCATCTGTCGTACCAGCTTGCGTGGGCAAAGTTACAACTGGGGCGTTTGCCTCGGCCGGCGGCGGCCCGAGCAAATGGACCTGTTGGTTTTGAACGGGCGCGTCCGGAATCGGCGCATGTACTCCTTCGACAATGATCAACACCTCCTCAAGGCCGTTCTGGAATCCGCTCGGCGTGAGATAAATATCTTTGTTTGATTTGCCTTGCCGCACAACCGTGGCCTCGCCGACGGGCAGGCCTTTGGGGAAAATGCGGTCGTCGCCGGAGGTGTAAAACCACTCGCCCGCGTCGACTTTCTCCTCGTTCTGCACGTAGTCGACCTTCACCGTGCTATGACCTTGACCTTTAAGCGTTCCGTGCACTCGATTCTTTTGCGAGATGACTCCGGCGGCAAACGTTGGATCGGTGATCAGCAAAACGTAGGAGGCTGTCGGGTAAACGCTGACCACTTTGCCGACAATCCCTTCGGGCGTGATCACCGCCATACTCCTCTCTATGCCGGCGTTGGTGCCGCGGTCGGCGATGACCACCTTCGCCCCCGAGCCAGTCGTATTGCCAATAATGTGCGCGGCAATGGTCTTCGAAGGAGAGCGCGTCTGGAAAATGGCCAGTGCCCGGGCGCGGTCCGCGGTTGAAAGCTCCGCGCGCAGGAACTGGTTCTCCATTTGGATACGATCGATCTCCCGCTTCATCCTCTTGTTCTCTTCGCGCACGTCGAGCAGCACGAAGTAATCGCTGAAGAAGCGCGACGTGCCGCCGCGGCCGGTCTCAATGATGCGCGCCATCGGCGTGACCGCCGAAACAGCCCAAATTCGGATCAGCCGCACTTCCTGATTGCTTTTCACCTGATAGGCGAGCAGCACCAATTGGGCCAGGATCGCTACTACCAGGACCGTCAGGTTGCGGTAACGGTTGAGGAGAAACTCCATACCTCAGTGGCCAAAGGGCCAGTCCTTCTTCATTCAATCGCGATTCGCCGCAAGAGCTTGAACTCCGTCAGCATTTTTCCCGTGCCCAGCACCACCGAAGCGAGGGGGTCCTCGGCGATCGACACCGGCAGGCCAGTCTCCTGCCGGATTCGCTTGTCCAGGTTTTTCAACAGCGCGCCGCCGCCGGTGAGCACGATTCCACGATCACTTATATCGGCAGAAAGTTCCGGAGGTGTACGCTCCAGGGCGACACGAATCGCATTCATAATTGTGGCGACGCACTCCGAAAGCGCCTCGCGGATCTCCAGGTCGTCCACAGTGATGGTCTTCGGCACGCCCTCGATGAGGTTGCGGCCCTTGATCTCCATGGTCAGCGGCTTCTCCAGCGCATATGCCGATCCGATCTGGATCTTCACCTTTTCGGCGGTGGTTTCGCCGATCAGGAGGTTGTACTTGCGTTTCATGTACTGCATGATGGCGTCGTCCATCTCATTACCTGCGACGCGTACGGATCGGGAATAGACGATGCCGGAAAGGGAAATCACCGCTACGTCGGTAGTGCCTCCGCCGATGTCCACCACCATGTTGCCGGAAGGTTCCGTAATGGGAAGTCCCGCGCCTATGGCTGCCACCATGGCCTGCTCCACCAGGTATACCTCGCTGGCTTTGGCGTGGTAGGCGGAATCGATCACAGCGCGCTTTTCAACCTGCGTGATCTCGCTCGGCACACCGATGATGATGCGCGGGTGGACCAGCATCTTCCGGCCGTGCGCCTTCTGGATGAAATAATTGAGCATCCGCTCGGTGACCTTGAAGTCGGCGATCACGCCATCCTTCATGGGCCGGATCGCGACGATATTGCCCGGAGTGCGTCCCAGCATCTCCTTCGCTTCTTTACCTACCGCCTCGACTTCGCCGGTCGTTTTCCGGATAGCGACGATGGATGGCTCGTTCACCACGATGCCCTTTCCCTTCGCGTAAACCAATGTATTGGCTGTGCCGAGATCGATCGCGAGATCGGATGAGAAGATGCTGAACAGCGACCGCAAGTTCATAATTAGGTTGTCGACTTGGATGAGCCAGGTGGGGGAAGCCCAAGCGTCATTTCTGAAGGTACCACACGAGACGCGCGCGGGCCATACTTACGGCGCAAAAATGGCTCAAAAACGAGTGCAAAAACACGCGTTAGACTGGGAACGTGCTTTCCCGGCGGGCATTTTTCAGCGTCCCGTTTCTGGCCGCCTGCGGCCGGCAGGTTGCGGCCGGGTTCCGTGGTTACGCCTTTATCGCTAACGAAGACGGGCAAGCACTGGCTGCGGTGGACCTCGAGGCGCTGGCGGTGGCGCGGCACATCGCGCTCGACGCCGCTCCCTCCGAGGTGGTATCCGCCTGGACGCGGCCGTTCGTTTACGCCCTCACACCGGCAACAGGCTCAATACATGAGATCCAGGCGGACCGGTTGAGTTTTACGCGGAAGCTGCCAGTTGCTTCGACCGCATCCGGGATGCGGATGGCGCCCCGGGAACGGGCACTTTACGTGCTAGCGCGCGAGCCTCGCGCGCTAGTGGAGGTCGCACTCGATTCATTGAGCGCCGAATGGCGCGTCGCTCTGCCGGAAGATCCGGTCGATCTGGCGATAGCGCCGGACGGCAAGACAGCGGCCGTGAGCCTGAACTCGACGGTGCATTTCGTGGATCTGGCGGCGCGGCGGCTCAGCGACCCGTTGGGCAACGGCAACTTCGGCAGTGTTCGGTTTCTTTCGGACGGGCGAACGCTCGTCGCCGCCAACCGGGGAGAGCGCCTGTTATCGCTATACGATGTCGCGACCTCGCGCCTGATCGCCCATCTGCCAGTGGCCATGCGGCCCGATAACCTGTGCTTCAATAACGACGGCGGGCAATTGTTCATCACCGGCGAGGGAATGGATGCAGTGGTTATTGTTTTTCCGTACCACACGCCGGAGGTGTTCCAAACCGTACTGGCGGGTCATGCGCCGGGCGCGATGGCCGCCTCCGAATCGTTCCTGTTTGTCGTGAGCCCGCAATCTGGCGATGTGAGCATTCTGAACATTGCCACCAGCCGGGTGATTGCCGTCGTTTCGGTGGGCAGCGATCCCGGGTTCGTGGCCATCACTCCGGACGATCAGTACGCGCTGGTGCTCAATCGGAAATCAGGCGATGTAGCCGTGCTACGGGTGGGCGCGATCCAGCCGAACCGGTATAAATCGGCGGCGTTGCTGACCGTGATCCCGGTCGGCTCACGGCCTGTCAGCGCGACCGTGCGGGCGGTGTAGATTCCTGGCTACCGGCTGCTTTTTCAAAATCCAGCGATGCGGAGTTCATGCAATACCGCAGGCCCGTTGGTTTTGGCCCGTCGGGAAACACGTGACCGAGGTGAGCGTCGCACTTGCCGCAGAACACCTCAATGCGTTGCATGCCGTGGCTGTTGTCCGTTTCAGTGCGGATGCTCTGTTCGTGGATTGGCGCCCAAAAGCTCGGCCAACCGGTGCCGGACTCGAACTTGGTATCGGAGCGGAACAACTCATTGCCGCAGCATACGCAGCGGTATATTCCGTCCTCGTGCAGGTCCCAATACTTGCCGGTGAAAGCCGGCTCAGTGCCACTCTGGCGTGTGACGTAATACTGCTCGGGCGTGAGCTTTTTCTTCCATTCCTGGTCGCTCTTAACTACTTTTTCCATGACGCTTCCAGCTTACACTGGAGCTTGGCGAGAAAGACTCCGCTCGACGAAGCTACTGCCGACCCTGATCCCATCCGGCAATTTCGCAAGTGGTTCGACGTGGCGCTTCGGTCCGGGCTGAAGGAGCCGACAGCCATGACGCTCGCCACGGCGACCGGCGCCGGGCGGCCGGCTGCGCGGGTGGTTCTGCTCAAGAGTGTCGACGAGCGGGGATTCATCTTTTACACGAACTTCATGAGCCGCAAGGGCCGCGAACTGGCCGGGAA
>Ga0066710_100006608_pt1 | contig 10878 bp, 4 predicted proteins | sample GraSoiAngelo_159_FD_79666 | JGI IMG/M metagenome (GOLD analysis project Ga0066710, IMG submission 79666) | Grasslands soil microbial communities from the Angelo Coastal Reserve, California, USA - 14_1009_16_40cm | ecosystem: Environmental > Terrestrial > Soil > Grasslands | place: USA...
CCTAGCTATTGATCGCGGATGGGCAGCCACTTATTCCATGCGCGCGTAGCACACAAAGTTCTGTCGTGAGGGCGATATCGCGTACGGTAGAAGAGAAGGATCTAGCCCGGACTACTGGCACGCGGCCCGCCTCGGACGGCGTAGCAGGGAGACACCATGAGCGACGCGAACGACCGTCCCAGCGAGCGGACACTCCTGCGCGAGAGCGAGCAGATCGCCTTCCTCAACTCCATCCTCGAGTCTTCCACCGAGTACTCGATCGTCGCCAAGGATCTTAAGGGGACGATCGTCGCGTGGAACGAGGGCGCGCGGCGGGTCTACGGCTACCAGGCGGCTGAGGTCGTGGGTCGCGCCCACGCCTTCATCCTCCACGCCCCGGAGGACGTCAAGTCGGGTCACGCCCAGGAGATCCTCGACGCCGCGAGTCGCGACGGCAAGTGGGAAGGCGAGCTCACGCGCGTCCGGCGCGACGGCACCCGGTTCACCGCCCATGTCACGTTCACCCTCCGGCACGACGCCGCCGGCCAGCCCATCGGATTCACGATGGTCTCGCGCGACCTCACGGAATCGCAGCGGATCGCGCAGGCGCTGCGCAAGAGCGAGGAGAAGTTTCGTCACCTGCTCGAGGCCGCGCCCGACGCCATGGTCATCGTCGACGACCAGGGGAAGATCGTCTTCGTCAACACTCAGATGGAGCGGATGTTCGGCTACAAGCGCGACGAGCTCCTGGGTCGCTCCGTGGAGATCCTGGTCCCCGAGCGCTTCCGCGGCGAGCATTCCGGCCACCGCGCCGGCTACACCGCCGATCCGCACACCCGCCCGATGGGACAGGGCCGGGAGCTCTATGGGCTCCGCAAGGACGGGACCGAGTTCCCCATCGAATCGAGCCTCTCGCCGATGGAGAGCGAGGGGCGGACGCTCGTGTCCAGCGCCATTCGTGACGTGAGCGAGCAGAAGCGCCTGGCTGAGGAGCTGCGCCAGGCCCACGTGCACACGCGGGGGCTGATCGAGTCGAACATCGACGCGCTCATGACCACGGACCCCCTCGGCGCTATCACGGACGTCAATCGCCAGATGTGCGAGATGACGGGCTTCGGCCGCGAGGAGCTGATCGGGACACCGTTCAAGAGCTACTTCACGGATGCGCAGCGGGCCGAGGACGGCATCCGGAAGGTGCTGACCGAGGACCGCGTCACGAACTACGAGCTGAAGATGCGCGCGCGCGACGGCAAGGAGACGGTCGTCTCCTACAACGCGACGACCTTCCGCGGGCCGGACGGCCGGCTCCGGGGGGTGTTCGCCGCCGCCCGCGACATCACCGATCAGAAGGCCCTCGAAGAAGTGCTGCGCCAGACCCAGAATTACACCCGCGGTCTGATCGAGGCCTCCGTGGACGCGCTCATGACCGTCGACCCGGAGATGCGGATCACCGACGTGAACGAGCAGACCGCGCGCATCACGGGCTACAGTCGCGACGAGCTGATCGGCAGCCCCTTTCCGGACTACTTCACGGACGCCGACCGGGCGGCCGCCGGAGTGCGTCAAACCCTCGGCGAGGGGTTCGTGACCAACTACGTACTCGTCCTGCGCGCCAAGAGCGGGAAGGAGATGCCCGTCTCCTTCAACGCCTCCGTGTTCAAGGACACCGACGGGAACGTCAAGGGCATCTTCGCGGCGGCGCGCGACATCACCGAGCAGAAGCGCCTGGAAGAGGAGCTGCAGCAGGCGCAGAACTACACCCGGGGCCTCATCGAGTCCTCGGTCGACCCGATGATCACGGTCGACCCCGACCTCACGATCACGGACGTCAACGAGCAGATGGTGCGGCTCACCGAGGTGGCCAAGGCCGCGCTGATCGGGAGCCGCTTCGACCGGTACTTCACCGAACCCACGCGCGCCGCGACCGGGGTGCGCCAGACACTCCGCGAGGGCTACGTCACCAACTACGAGCTGACGCTCCACACGCCCAGCGGCCGCCAGGTGCTGGTGTCGTTCAACGCCTCGATCTTCCGCGACCCCGAGGGCTCGGCCCGCGGCATCTTCGCGGTCGCTCGCGACGTCACCGACCAGCGCCGGCTGGAGGGTGAGCTCCGCGAGCAGCAGAACTACAGCCGCGGCCTCATCGAGGCGTCCGTGGACGCCCTGATGACGGTCAACCCCAGTGGGATCATCACCGACGTCAACGAGCAGACCGTCAAGCTCACCGGATACGGTCGCCAGCAGTTCGTCGGAAGCCGGTTTGCCGACTACTTCACCGAACCCGCCCGCGCGACCGCTGGGGTCCAGCAGACCTTCGAAGCGGGCGAGGTCACCAACTACGAGCTGACCGTGCGCGCCAAGAGCGGCGCCGAGACCGTGGTGTCCTTCAACGCGTCCGTGTTCAAGGACACCGCTGGCCGCGTGGCCGGCATCCTGGCGGCCGCCCGCGAGATCACCCAGCAGAAGCAGATCGAGCAGGAGCTGCGGGAGCAGCAGTTCTACACCCGGAGCCTGATCGAGTCGAACATCGACGCGCTGATGACGACGGACCCGCTGGGGATCATCACGGACGTGAACCGCCAGATGTGCGAAGTGACCGGCGTCAAGCGGGAGGAGCAGATCGGCACGCCGTTCAAGAACTACTTCACCGACCCCAAGCGGGCCGAGGACGGCATCCGCAAGGTGCTCGCCGAGGGACGGGTGACCAACTACGAGCTGACGCTCCGGGCCCGCGACGGCAAGGAGACGGTGGTCTCGTACAACGCGACCACCTTCCGCGGCGAGGACGGCCGGCTGCGCGGCGTCTTCGCGGCAGCGCGCGACATCACCGAGCAGAAGCGCCTGGAGGAGCAGCTACGCCAGGCCCAGAATTACAACCGCGGACTCATCGAGTCCTCGGTCGACGCGATGCTCACGGTTGACCCGGACCTGGTCATCACCGACGTGAACGAGCAGATGGCGCGGCTCACGGGTTACGGCCGCGAGCAGCTCATCGGCAGCTCCTTCAAGGAATACTTCACCGAGCCAAAGCTCGCCGCCGAGGGCGTGCAGAGGACGCTCTCCGAGGGGTTCGTCACGAACTATGAGCTGACGCTCCGCTCCCGCTACCGTCGGGACATTCTGGTGTCGTTCAACGCCTCGGTCTTCAAGGATACCGAAGAGCGCGTGCGCGGCATCTTCGCCGTCGCGCGCGACGTCACCGAGCAGCGGCGCCTCGAGGAGCAACTGCGCGAGCAGCAGAACTACAACCGCGGGCTCATCGAGTCGTCCGTCGACGCCCTGGTGACCGTCGACCCTGACCTCACCATCACGGACGTGAACGAGCAGATGGTGCGGCTCACGGGCTACGAGCGCGAGGAGCTGGTGGGCAGCCCGTTCAAGAACTACTTCACCGAGCCCGAGCGGGCGGCGTCGGGCGTGCGCCAGACGCTCGCGCAGGGGTCGGTGACCAACTACGAGCTGGTGCTCAAGTCCAAGCAAGGCCGGCGCACGGTCGTCTCCTTCAACGCGGGCACCTTCAAGGACATGGGCGGCCGGGTGGCCGGCATCCTCGCCGCCGCCCGCGACATCACCGCCCAGAAGCGCCTGGAGGAGCAGCTCCGCGACCAGCAGAACTACAACCGGAGCCTCATCGAGTCCTCGGTCGATGCGCTCATGACCGTGGACCCCGGCGGCATCATCACGGACGTCAACGAGCAGACGGTGAGGCTGGCCGGCTTCAACCGCAAGCAGCTGATTGGCAGCCCCTTCGTCGACTACTTCACCGACCGCCAGCGAGCTGAGGAAGGCGTGCGGCAGACCTTCGACGCCGGCGCCGTCGTCAACTACGAGCTCGTCGCCCGGGCCAAGACCGGGCGCAAGATCCCGGTCTCGTTCAACGCCGCCGTCTTCCGCGACGCCTCCGGCGCCGTCGGGGGCATCCTGGCGGCCGCCCGCGAGGTCACTCAGCAGAAGCAGATCGAGCATGAGCTGCGCGAGCAGCAGTTCTACACCCGGAGCCTGATCGAGTCGAACATCGACGCGCTGATGACGACGGACCCGCTGGGGATCATCACGGACGTGAACCGACAGATGTGCGAGGTGACGGCGCGGACGCGCGAGGAGCTGATCGGCACGCCGTTCAAGGACTACTTCACCGACGCCAAGCGGGCCGAGGACGGCATCCGCCAGGTGCTGGCCGAGGACCAGGTCACCAACTACGAGCTGACCATCCGCGCCAAGGACGGCAAGGAGACCGTCGTCTCCTACAACGCCACGACCTTCCGGGGCGCCGACGGCCGGCTCCGCGGCGTGTTCGCGGCGGCCCGCGACATCACCGCCCAGAAGCGGCTCGAGGAGCAGATCACCCAGCGCAACCGGGAGCTGACGGAGGCGACCACCTTCCTCAACAACGTGCTGGAGTCCTCCACCGAGTACTCGATCATCGCCAAGGACCTCGAGGGCGACATCCTGACCTGGAACGAAGGCGCCCGGCGCAACTACGGTTACGCGGCCGAGGAGATGGTCGGCAAGGCGAACTCGAAGATCCTGCACGTGCCCGAGGACCTCGCCTCAGGCCGGGTGCAGGCGCTGCTCGATACCGCCTACCGGACCGGCAAGGCCGAGGGGGTCTTCGAGCGCATCCGGAAGAGCGGCGAGCAGTTCGTCGCCTCGGTGGCGGTCACGCTCCGGCGAGACGCCGCCGGCGTCCCCATCGGGTACCTCCTCATCTCCAAGGACATCACCGAGCAGAAGGGACTGGAAGAGCAGCTCCGCCGGAAGAACGAGGAGCTGGAGGAGCAGTACCAGCGCGTGCAGGAAGCCAACCGCCTCAAGAGCGAGTTCCTGGCCAACATGTCGCACGAGCTGCGGACGCCGCTCAACGGCATCATCGGCTTCGCCGAGCTCTTGCACGACGAGAAGGTCGGGTCCGTCTCGGGCGAGCAGAAGGAATACCTGGGCGACATCCTCACGAGCGGGCGCCACCTCCTCCAGCTCATCAACGACGTCCTCGACCTCTCGAAGGTCGAGTCGGGCAAGATGGAGTTCCAGCCCGTGACGCTGCATCCAGCCGATGCCGTCCGCGAGGTTCGCGACGTCCTGAGGACGCTTGCCGCCCACAAGCGCATCCGGATCGAGAGCCGGATCGATCCCGACGTCGACGAGGTCGTCATCGACATCGCGAAGTTCAAGCAGGTCCTCTACAACTACCTCTCCAACGCGCTCAAGTTCACGCCGGACGACGGGCGCGTGACCGTCCACATCGCGCCCGAGAGCGCCTCGGAGTTCCGCCTCGAGGTGGAGGACACGGGGATCGGCATCCGACCCGAGGACGTCGGCCGGCTCTTCGTCGAGTTCCAGCAGCTCGACGCGAGCATCGCCAAGAAGCACCAGGGCACGGGGCTCGGCCTGGCCCTGACCAAGCGGATCGTCGAGGCCCAGGGCGGCCGGGTCGGCGTTCGCAGCGTTCCCGGCCAGGGGAGCGTCTTCTACGCGGTGCTGCCGCGGGTGGCGACGCCCGCGGCCGAGCCCGAGACGGTTCAGGCTCCGGCGCGCCGGGCCGGCGGTCCGTTCGTCCTCGTGGTCGAGGACGATCCCAAGGACCGGAAGTGGCTCGTCCGTACCTTGAGCGAGGCGGGCTACTCGGTGGAGACCGCGACGACCGGCGCCGAGGCGCTCGAGCTCTGCCAGTCGGAGACGTTCGACGGCATCACCCTCGACTTGGTGCTCCCCGATATGAGCGGGCTTCAGGTTCTCCAGACACTCCGCGCGAACGGGCCGAACAGCGAGACTCCCGTGATCGTGGTGAGCGTCTCGGCCGACGCGGGTCGTGTCGCGAGCTTCCACGTCCACGACATCCTCCCGAAGCCCGTCCTTGCCGACGACCTCCTGGCGTCGCTCCGCCGAGCGGAGGTCGCCCCGAACGGCTCCCGGCCGATCCTCGTCGTGGACGACGACGCGCAGGCCCTCAAGCTCGCCCACGGGACGCTCCAGCGGCTCGGCTACCGTGCGATCTGTCGCTCAGACGTGGAAGGAGCCCTCGAAGCCGCCGCCGCCGAGACGCCGGGCGCGGTCGTGCTCGATCTGGTCATGCCCGAGGTCGACGGGTTCGAGTTCCTCAAGCGCTTCCGCATGACCGCCGCCGGCCGGCGTACCCCCGTCATCGTGTGGACCGTGAAGGAGATGACACAGCGGGAGCAGCAGAAGCTTCTCACCGGCGCGCAGGCGATCGTTCCGAAAGGTCAGGGCGCCGCGGCGCTGATCGAGGAGCTCAAGACCTACGTGGGCCCGCCCGGCGGCAGCGCACGCTCACGGTAGCCGCCATGGCCGGTGAACCGATCCTGATCGTCGACGACAACCCGGTCAACCTGAAGCTCGCCCGCGTGCTGCTCACCGGCGAGGGCTACCAGGTGCGGACGGCGGCTGACGCCGAGGAGGCGCTCGAGGTGCTCCACCAGTTCAAGCCCCGGCTCATCCTCATGGATATCCAGCTGCCGGGCATGGACGGGCTCACCCTGACGCGTCGGCTCAAGGCCGATCCGGCGACGAAGGACGCCATCATCCTCGGGCTCACGGCGTACGCGATGAAGGGTGACGAAGAGAGAGTTCTCGGGGCAGGCTGCGACGGCTACGTCCCGAAGCCGATCAACACCCGCACCTTCCCTGGCGTAGTTACCAAATATCTCAACCGCCCGTGAACGTGTTGATCGCCGAAGACGACGAAGTTTCCCGGCGCCTCTTGGAGACCATCCTCCGTCGGCTGGGCCACCAGATCGTCGCGGTCGCCGAGGGGATCTAGGCGTGGTCGGCCCTGGATGGCCAATCTCCGCCGCGGCTCTCCCCACGGCCGTCGAAGTGAGGCTCCTGCCGATCTGCGCTTACTGCAAGAACATCCGCGACGACGGAGTATTGTGGCAATCGATCGAGCGCTACATCGCCTCGCGCTTCGACGCGCAGTTCATCCGCAGCATCGGCCCGGAATGCCGCGCGAGGCTGGTCACACCGCTGATCGAGAAGAGACGCCAAGAGCGTGAGACACCATGACCAGCGGCCAGACGATCCTGATCGTCGAGGACAATCCCATCACGCGCAAGCTGGTGCGCGTGACGTTGGAGCAGGCTGGATATCGCGTTCAGGAGGCGTCCGACGGCCGCACCGCGCTCGCGCGCTTCCGCGAGCGCCCGGCCGATCTCATCATTCAAGACCTGGTGCTGCCGGACATGGATGGAGTCGAGCTGGGTCGGCAGCTCCGAGCCGCCCCGCAGGGCGCCACCATCCCGATCATCGTCTTCTCCGGCTTTCTGTCGCGCATCGAGCAGGCACGGACCGACGCCGCCGGGTTCACCGACTATCTGTTCAAGCCGGTCGAACCCTCACGCATCTTGCAGACCGTGCAGGCCCACCTCGCGATGGGCGCGGCGGCCCCGGGAAGCCCCGGTCGCGGTCGGAGGATCCTGGTCGCCGACGACGATGCCGTCACCCTCAAGCTCCTCAAGATCCGACTCGAGCATCTGGGCTTCGAGGTCGATACCGCCGTTGACGGCGCTCAGGCGCTCGCTCTAGCCCGGCGCGCTCGGCCCGTCGCCGTGGTCAGTGACGTGCTGATGCCGCGCCTGGACGGCTTCAGGCTGTGCGCTGCGCTCCGGAAAGATCCCCGTTTGGCGCGCGTTCCGATCGTCCTGACGTCGTCGTCCTACCAGGAGAAGGAGGACGAGCGGTTGGCGCGGTCGGCGGGGGCCAGCGCGCTGGTGCTCCGTACGCCGGACTTCAAGGCGGTGATCGATGCGCTCCTGCAGGCGTGCGAGGCGGAGTCGCCACCGCCCGCGCGCCGGCGGACGACCGCCAGGCCCAAGGCTGAGTATATGCATCGCGTCATCCGGCAGCTCGAGCGGCAGGTGGCGAAAAACACGGAGCTGACTCGACGTCTCGCGCTCCGGGAGACCGAGCTGTCGCTCGTTGCAGGGCTCCAGGCCCTGGACGCGACGCCGGACGTCAACGTCGTCGCCCGCGAAGTCCTCGTCCGCGCTCTCGACGCGGCGGCCGCGTCCAAGGGCGCCGTCTACCTCGTCGACGCGGACGGCCGACTCTCACTTGCGGCGAGCCTGGGCTATACCGGACTGGAGGAGTCGGAGCTCGAACGGTTCTTCGGCTACGACGACATGCTGCTGTCGAGTCTCGAGCACAACGAGATCGTCCGGCTGCCGTCCTCAGAGCTCACGATCGATCGGGCCACGGCATTGCTGGAGCGAAGCAAATCCGTCGGTCTGGTCATCGCGCCGATCGTGAAGGCCGGCGATCGCCTCGGGGTCCTCGTGGCCGCCACGGGCGACAAGGCGTTGTCCGACGAATGGATCGCGTTCATCGCGAGCATCGCGTCCCAGATCGCCGAGGCCCTGATCGTAACCCGAGCGTTCGGCAGAGTCGCCACAGCCGAAAAGCAGTTTCGCGCCATCTTCGACAACGCGCTCTACGGCCTCTTCAGAAGCACGCCGACGGGCCGAATCCTCGCAGCGAATCCTGCGCTCGCCAGGATCTGTGGCTTTCGCTCGGCCAGCGAGCTCGTCTCGGCCGTCACCGACCTCGGCGCCGAGCTGTACGTGGATCCAGCGCGGCGAGCGGAGTTCCTCCGACTGCTGTCCGACCGGGGCGTCGTCACGAGATTCGAGACGTCGATCCGCCGCAAGGACGGCAGCACCGTCTGGATCTCGGTGAGCGCGCAGGCAGTCCGCGATCCCGAAGGCGTTGTCCGGTACGTCGAGGGCGCGGTCGAAGACATCACGGAGCAACGCCGGGCCGAGGACACCGCCGCCGCGCTGGCGGAGATGTCGTCGATACTGTCGCGATCGGTCGACCCCGACACGGTTGGCCGGCTCGCGGCCGAGAGCGTCTGTCGTCTGCTCGGCGCGTACTCGGCAGCGGTCTATCGCCAGGACGTTTCGTCCCGCGACCTCCTGCTTTTCAACACCACGGGCCCGGCACCGGGCGGCCTCGCATGGTTCCCGCGGGTATCGGAGTCGAACAAGGGGATGGCTTTGCTGGCAGTCCAGGAGGGACGGCCGGTGGTATCCCCCGACGCTACCAACGATCCCCGGATCGGGTTCAGCGCTGAACGCCGCGCTGCCGTCGGGGACGCTCCCAATCGGGCGCTGCTTGCCTTGCCGCTGCTCGCGCGGGACCGCATCGTGGGCGCGCTCCTCGCGTGTGGGCAGACAGGGCGCGTGTTCACTACAGGGGAGATCGCGTTGGCGCAGGCGTTTGCCGATCAGGCCGCCCAAGCCCTCGACACCGCGCATCTCGTGGCAGATCTCCGCACCAGTCGAGACTTCCTCGCGTCGATTGCCCAGAACTCCGCCGATGCCATCCTCACGACCGATGTCGACGGCGGCATCACGTACTTCAGTCCTGGAGCGGAACGCATCCTGGGCTATAGAGCTCACGAGATCTTGGGTCATACGGCCGCCGAGCTGTACGTCTCCGGCCCCGACGAGGCGCGCACGCTGAGGCAGCGTTTGCTCGTCGAAGGTCACATCACGGATTACGAGACTCGATTCCGGGCGAAGGACGGCCGTGTCCTCGACGTCAGCGCCTCGATTTCACTCATGCGCGACGTCGGAGGCGCCATCACGGGCAGGCTCGCGTTGATCCGGGACATCACCGAGCGCAAGCGGATGGAGGCGACCCTACGCCAGAGCGAGAAGCTCGCCGCCATGGGCTCGCTCCTCGCGGGCGTCGCTCACGAGCTCAACAATCCACTCACCGTCGTCGGAGGACACGCGCACCTCCTGAGGACGACGGTCACGGATGAACGGCTGATCCAGCGGGCCAACAAGATTGGCGAGGCGGCGGAGCGCTGCGCCCGCATCGTCAAGAACTTCCTCGCGCTCGCGCGCCAGACTCCGCCGGAGCGCGGGTCGACCGATCTGAACAAGGTCGTTCGCGAGGCGGTCGAGCTGATCGCTTATCCGCTGAGAGTGGATAGCATCGAGGTGACGCTCGATCTCGCCCCCGACCTGCCACAGCTCTGGGCCGACAGCCACCAGCTGCACCAGGTGATCGTCAATCTTGCGACCAATGCCCACCATGCCCTTCGCGATCGTGAGGTTCCGCGGCGGTTGACGCTCCGCTCGACGTTCGTGGCCGGCGAAGGCAGCGTCCACCTCGAGGTGGGGGACAACGGCCCGGGCATCCCGGCCGAGATCCGGCAGAGAATCTTCGAGCCGTTCTTCACGACCAAGGCCGTCGGCAAGGGCACCGGCCTGGGGCTCTCGCTCTGCCAGAGCATCGTCGTGGATCACGGCGGAGCGATCGAGGTTGCCAGCGAGCCCGGTGGGGGTGCCGTGTTCTCGATCAAGCTGCCCGTCCGGACTCCGGAGGTCGACGCGACGGATGTCGGGCCGGCAGAAGCGGTGACGCCGCTGCCCCGTTCCACGGTCCTGGTGGTCGATGACGAGCCTGAGGTTGCAGCGTTGCTTGCCGAGGTGCTGGCGGGGTCAGGCCACCAGACGGATACGGTCGCCAATGGTCTCGCGGCACTGGACAAGTTGGCGGAGCGCTCCTACGACGCGATCCTGAGCGATCTCCGTATGCCGGAGCTCGATGGGCCCGGCTTCTACCGTGAGGTCGAGCGACGGCATCCGCAGCTCGTGTCGCGCTTCGCCTTCCTCACCGGCGATGCACTGAGCGATGAGACGCGCGCGTTTCTCGAAGCCGCCCGCGCCCCTCACCTCGGCAAGCCTTTTTCAGCGGCGGACGTCCTCCATGTCCTGCGCGACGTGCTTACGCGTTCGGGAAAGACGTGACCGTGTAGCTGGCCCTTCCAATAATTCGCCCACTCGGCTCATGCAGCACGCCTGACGTATTCGTGATGGAGCCCACCGACGCGCGGCAGCTCCACCACCCTTCCCTCGTTCGGCCGCTGCA
>Ga0066710_100006610_pt1 | contig 10877 bp, 10 predicted proteins | sample GraSoiAngelo_159_FD_79666 | JGI IMG/M metagenome (GOLD analysis project Ga0066710, IMG submission 79666) | Grasslands soil microbial communities from the Angelo Coastal Reserve, California, USA - 14_1009_16_40cm | ecosystem: Environmental > Terrestrial > Soil > Grasslands | place: USA...
CGCGAGCTCTCTCCTCAATTTCGGCACGAGCCCGCCCGCCTCCAGGATCTCGAGGACGTTTGGCGGGAGCGCCTTGAACCGCAACGCGGACCCGTCCTGCAGGCGGATCTCCCCGCGGGCCATGTCGAGGTCGACGACCTCGCCCGTCTTCACCTTCGCCTTCAGGCCCGGGCACTCGAGGACCGGGAACCCGAGGTTGATCGCGTTCCGGAAGAAGATGCGCGCGAAGGAGTTCGCGAGGATCGCGGAGATCCCGAGGGTCTTCAGGGCCACGGGCGCCTGCTCGCGGCTCGAACCGCATCCGAAGTTGTCCCCCGCCACGATGAGGTCCCCGGGCTGCACCTTCTTCGCCCACGTCGGGTCCACGGCCTCGAACGCGTGCTCCGCGAACACCTTGGAGTCCGTGGTGCCGAGGTACTTCCCCGCGATGATGTGGTCCGTGGAGATGTCATCCCCGAACGTCCACACGCGGCCCTTGAACCGGGTCTGCATGGGCTCAGACCTTCCGCGGATCGGTGATCTCCCCGTGAATCGCCGAGGCGGTCACGGTCCATGGAGACGCGAGATAGACCTGCGCGGTCGGTGACCCCATCCGCCCCGGATAGTTGCGGTTTGTCGAGGAGATGCACACCTCGTCCCCCGCCAACGTGCCCATGTGCCCGCCGAAGCACGGCCCGCACGTCGAGGACGTGAACGTCACCCCGGCATCCATGAAGATGTCCACGAGCCCCTCCTTCAACGCCTGGCGGTAGATGATCTGGGAGGCGGGCGTGATCTGGAACCGCACCCCGGGCGCGACCTTCTCCCCCTTCAGGAGCTTCGCCGCGATCCGGAGGTCTTCGATGCGGGCGTTCGTGCACGACCCGAGGAACGCGACGTCGATCTTCGTCCCCGCCACGTCCTCCACGGGCTTCAGGTTCGCGGGGTTCGAGGGGCACGCGACCTGGGGGCCCATGCCGTCCACGTCGAACTTCCACGTCTTCGCGAACGTCGCGTCCTCGTCCGAGTCGATCGCCTTGAACGGCGCTTCGGAGTGGGCGAGGTACTCCTTCGTCTTCCCGTCCGCCGCGACCATGCCGACCTTCGCGCCCATCTCCGTCGTCATGTTGCAGAGGACGAAGCGCTCGTCCATGGGGAAGCCCCTCACCGTGGGACCTGAGAACTCCACCGCCGCATAGCGGGCCCCATCGTCCCCTGTCGTCCCGATCACCTTGAGGATCACGTCCTTCGCGCCCGTGCACTTCCCGAGCTTCCCGTGGACCTCCACCCGCATCGTCTCCGGGACCCGGAGCCAGAGCCGGCCCGTCGCCATCACGGCCGCGGTGTCCGTGGCACCAATCCCCGCGGCGAACGCGCCGACCGCTCCGACCATGTTCGTGTGGCTGTCGCTCCCGATCACGAGCTGCCACGGGTGCGCGTATCCGCGCTCCGCGATCAGCTGGTGGATGATGCCGTGGTCCCCGACGTCGTGGAACCGCTTGATCCCCTGCTTCCTGCAGAACTCCCGGATCGTCTGGTGCATCTTCGCGATCTCGGGGGTCGGGGGCGGGACCCAGTGGTCCAGGGTGACGACGATCTTGTCCGGGTCCCAGACCTTCATCGTGCCGATGTCGTTGAACGGCATGAGGGCCATCGCGAGCATCTCGTGCATGTACAGCAGGTCGACGGTCCCGTCGACGATGTCCCCTGGGGAGACGCGCTCCTTGCCGCTGGACTTCGCAAGGATTTTCTCGGAGATTGTGAGGCCCGGCATGCCCTCGTCAATCCCTATCGCGGGAGGGCGCATAAGGATGGCCCTTTGGCGGGTTCGCTCATCCTTTTTACCCTCGTCCGCGTTCCGCCGGTCGTGCCGAAAGCAGAGGCGAAGCTCGCGTTCGAGACGACGTTCCGCGTGAAGGGGAAGGTCGTGGAGAGCGTGATGTGCGACTGCGAGGAGGAGGGCCACGTCGGGCTCCGGGTCTCCCGCCAGATGAACCGCGGCGGGTGGGCGTACTCGAAGGAGGACCGGAACTCGTACATCGACGTCGTCGCGTACAGCTCCGACGGACAGTACGTGCGGCTCCGGCCCGGGGACTGGGTCGAGGCGGACGTCACGATCCGCGGTCGCATCTCCCACGTGCCCACCGGCGAGCTGGACCGGCGGGGGATCAGCGACGGCCACCGGTACGAAGGCCGCCTCTCGAAGGTGAGCCCGTCCGCCATCGAGGTGGACTTCGGGACCTTCCTGGCGGGGATCAAGGGCCGCGACGCGGACGCGTTCCACCGTGCGGTGGACGCGGAGGGGCTCCGGAAGGGCGGCTACGTGGAGTCGGAGTGCGCGGTCGAGGCGGCCCTCATCAAGTCCGGGTCGAAAGAGGAGATCCTCGGGCACTCGCGGCGGGTGTTCCCGCGGCGGAGCCACTGAAGCGAGAACCCTTATTCTCCCGACGCCGATGGCGGGGCGATGCCAATCGTCCAGGACATCGGGCACCTCGTCTTCGAGGTCGGGGACATGGAGAAGGCGCTCCGGTTCTACCGCGATACCCTCGGGTTCACCGTGGCGGGGAAGACCGACCCGGTGTGGACCGTGCTGGCGACGAAGGGCGGGACCCTCACCCTCTTCCGGAAGAAGGATCCCATCGGCTGCTCGGTCGGGAAAGACGGAAGTCCGTTGAACCTCCACGTCGCGAACTTCGAAACCGCCTCGGAGGCCCTCGAGCACGCGGGCTACGTCGTCCACCGGGACGGCGAGAACTCGGGGTCCGTGAAGGATCCGTGGGGCAACGTCCTCGGGCTCCACGACCATCGAGAGGGGTAGTCATCCCTTCCGATGGCGAGATGAATCTGGCCCCGGCTTGCCGGACTGTTTGTCGACTTTGTAAACGGAAAGGCTTATTCCGAAACCCCCGTGCTCGTGCCCGATGGCGGAACGAAGCAGTACCGGGGGGCGGCAATCGCAGGCGGCAGGCAGACAGGTTCCTCGTCGAAAGGTGGCCCTCGTAACCGGCGCGAACTCCGGGATCGGCAAGGCGGCGGCCGCAGGGCTTGCCAGGGCGGGATTCGATGTGACCCTCGTGGTGCGCAATCGCCAACGGGGGGAAGCTGCGATGGCCGAAATCCGCTCCGTCGCGCCGGAAGCGAACCTCAGCCTCCTCGTTGTCGACCTGTCCTCACAACGGTCCATCCGGGCGGGCGCGGCCGCATTCCTGCGTGACCACGACTCTCTCGACGTGCTCGTGAATGCTGCGGGCGTCTTCCTCCGGGACCGCAGCGAGACGGAGGACGGCATCGAGCGCACCTTTGCGACGAACTACCTCGCGTACTTCCTCCTCGCGCACCAGCTCCTGCCCGCCCTCACGCGGGCCGGCCCATCGCGGGTCGTGAACCTCGCGTCAAGGTACGGGTCGACAAGGATCGATTTCGACGACATGATGATGAAGACGCGGAAGTACACCTTCTTCAAGGCCGTCGCGCCCACGATGGTCGCTCGGGTGCTGTTCACGCAAGAGCTTGCGGAACGCCTGAAGGGGACGGGGATCGTCGTCAACGCCGTGCACCCCGGATTCGTGTCCCACACGCAACTGCTCTCGGAGGTCGGGGGCTTCTTCCGCTGGATGACGAACACGTTCGGGAAGAGCCCCGAGGTGGGGGCCGACACCGTGGTGTGGCTCGCGACATCCCCGGAGGGGGCGACGGTGACCGGCAAGCTGTGGACGAAGCGAAAGCCATTGAAAACCCCGGGACAAGGGTCGGATCCGGCCGCCCGACGCCGACTATGGGAAGAGTCGGAGCGGCTCACCGGGGTCACAGGGTGGCCCTAGGTTTCGGAATAGCGTCGCGGGCACGCCTCACCGGTACTCCGGCGGCGGGGTGAGACCGGCCTTTCGCGCAATCGACCAGAACTCCGAATCGCTCACCCCGCGGCGCTTCTCCTCCCGCTCGCGGTACAGGTGGATGAACGCGGCCTGCTCCCCCTTCGACCGGGACTCGGCGGCCTCCTTCACCATCGCGACGATCGCCTTCACCTGTTCGGGCGTCGCCTGGACCCCGCCCTTCTTCAGCTTGTCCTCGACCGCGGTGGACCCGGTGTGCTTCCCGAAGATGAACCGCCGCTCCCGCCCCACGCGCTCGGGCTGCATCGGCTCGTACGTGGAAGTCATCTTGATCACGCCGTCCGCGTGGATCCCGCTCTCGTGGCTGAAGCTGTTGTACCCGACGACCGCCTTGTTGATCGCGACGGGGATCCCGCTGAGCTGCTCCACGAGCCTCGAGACCTCCGACATGCGGGACACGTCGATCCCGGTCTTCCTCCCGTAGAGGACCTCGAGGGCCATAACGAGCTCCTCGAAGGCGGCGTTCCCGCTCCGCTCCCCGAGGCCGTTCACGCACGTGTGCGGGACCTCAACGCCCGCCTCGAGGGCGGCGAGGCTGTTCGCGACCGCGAGGCCGAAGTCGTTGTGACAGTGAACGCTGAGCTGGATGGGCTTCAGCCGGCCCTTGATCTTTGCGATGAACCACTCCATCATCGCGGGGGTCGTGTAGCGGACGGTGTCACTGAAGACCGCCCGCGTCGCGCCCGCGTCGATCGCGGCGTTGTACAGTTTCACGACGTACTCGAAGTCCGCGCGGAACGTGTCCTCCGTGACGAAGGTGACGCCGACACCGTGCGCCTTTGCATACTCGCACTCTCGCACCGCGGCGTCGAGGACCTGCTCGCGGCTCATGTTCAGCTTGTACTTCAGGTGGAGGTCCGAGCACGCGATGAAGATCGAGACCTCATCGGCGTCGCACGCGATGCACGCCTCCACATCGCTCCGCACCGCCCGGCATGCCGCGAGGATCGACGCGTCGAGGCCCGCGTTCGCGATGAGCTTCACCCCGCGGGCCTCCTCCTTCGAGACGACGGGGATCCCGACGTCCATGATGTCGACGCCCATCTCACTGAGGACCGTCGCGATCGTCAGCTTCTCCTCCGGGGAGAAGTAGACGCCCGGGGTCTGCTCCCCGTCCCGCATCGTCTCGTCCCAGAACACGATCTTCTTCGGGAGCTTCTTGCCGAGGCCGGACTCGATGTTGTAGTTCCAGACGAGTTGCTCCTCCGCCAAGTCCCACACCGCGAGAACGCGCGCCCATGAAGCCCCCCGCGGAATATAAACATCGACATCAAAGGAACGTCCAACGGCGATCGGCGCGCTCAATTCCGCACGCTTTGGTCGCTGAGCCAACATGACTAAATAGGCGCCGCACGCGTGGGGCGGACGGTCGGAGGACGATGCGGCTACCCGCGCTGTTGGCGTCCTTGCTTCTCATCACCGCGGGCTTCATCATTGCTATCACCATTCTCCCGGGAGTTGCACGGGCGGCAACGCTGTACGTGGGCGGTTCCGGCCCGGGAAATTATACGAGTATCGGCGCCGCGATCACCGCCGCGAGCGCCGGCGACACGGTCTTCGTGTACTCGGGCACATACGCCGAGACCCTCACTTTGGGCAAGACGATCTCCCTCGTCGGCGAGAGCCGGGACGCGACGATTGTCGATGGTGGTTCCTTGTATCTCAGCGCTCAGTGGGCGAACGTCTCCGGGTTCACGTTCCGGAGGCGAGGCGGCCTCTGGGGGATTCGCGCGCACTTCTCCACGGACTGCCGGATCGAGGGCAACGCGATCTCCGGCTATACGTATGGAATCCTGTTCAATTCATCCACCCGAGTCACCCTCGCGAACAACGCATTCACCGGGACGGGAGTCTACATTAACGGGATGTACGGCGGCAGCCCCCTCGTCGAACATTGGGCCAGCCACACCATCGGACCGTCGAACACGGTCAACGGAAAGCCCATCGTGTACTGGAGAGACGCGGTGGGCGGGGCGATCCCTGCGGGAGCGGGCCAGGTCCTCCTCGCGAACGTCTCGGGGGTGACGGTCCAGAGCCAGTCTCTTACGAACGCTTCGGTGGGCGTTGAGGCGGGCTTCTCCACGGATGTGCGGGTCCTCGGGAACACGATTTCCGGGAACGTCGCGGACGGCATCCGACTCCATCACTCGACCTCGAGCTGGATCGAGGCGAACGACGTCACCGCGAACGGCGAGGGGATCGCGGTGTGGGTCTCCGACAACAACTCGTTGGTCAACAATACGGTCACGGGCAATTCAATCGGTGGCATCACCGTCACCGCTTCTCGAGACGTCATCGTGACGGGGAACGTCCTGTCATCGAACATCGGGGCGGGAGTTCTCATCGAGTCCAGTGGTGGCGGAAGCCTCCTGGCGGACAACCGGATTACCGGCAGCACTCGTGGCATCCAGTCGTACGGCGACAGCGTCTCGATCATCAACAACACGGTTTATGGCAATGCCAACGGAATCGACGTCGCAGGCGCAACGCCGACGGTGATCCTCAACACGGTCTTCGGGAACACGGGCCGGGGAATCATGGTGGAGCTGCCCGGCAACGCCGTCATCGCCAACAACAACCTAACGGGAAACGGTCAGGGGATTCAGCTCTACCAGACCACGAACAACACCGTCTGGGGGAACACGGTGAGCCGCAACCGGGACGGCATCTTCTCCGGTTCCGGCACGTCGTTCAACACAATCGGCAACAACACGGTCACTCAGAACGACTACGGCATCACGCTCTACCTCTCGACAGGGGACACGATCGTCCAGAACAACGTGTCCGGGAACCGGCTCGGGGGAGTGACGATCGGCTCCTCGTCTCTTGCGGTCGTCCGGGACAACGTCGTCGCCGCGAACGCATTCAGCGGCACGTACGGCGGCATCTACCTCGAGTCCGCCACGGGAATCCACGTGTTCCACAACACGATCCTCGGGAACGCGCGGCAGGCACGGGACGACGGGACGAACTCGTGGGACAACGGCTATCCGTCAGGCGGGAACGACTGGTCGGACTACACGGGCATCGACAACTGCAGCGGACCGAACCAGAACACGTGCCCGAGCCCCGACGGGATCGGGGACACGCCCTACCTGTTCCTCGTCAATGCCCGGGACCGCTACCCCCTGATGACCTCGCCCGTCTCCCAGCCCACGCCGCCCTTGGCACCGCTGAACGTCCGGGCGGCACGGGGCAACCAGTTCGTCACCCTCACATGGTCCGCGCCCGTCGACGACGGCGGGGCCACGGTTACGAACTACCGCGTCTACCGGGGCACGACCTCGGGGGCCGAGGCATTCCTCATCGAGGTCGGGGATGTGCGCACCTACACGGATAGCGGGCTCACGAACGGCGTGACGTACTACTACCAGGTCTCCGCGAAGAACGCCGTGGGAGAGGGACCTCGAGCCTCCGAGGTGAGCGTCACTCCCGCGACCGTTCCGGGACCTCCAACCGGGCTTGCTGCGACCGCGGGCATCCAGCGAATCACTCTCACATGGACCGCACCCGCCGACGACGGGGGATCCGTCGTGACGAGCTACCGGATCTGGCGGGCGACGACCGCAGGCGGGGAGGTCTTTCTCACGAGCGTCGGAGGCGCCCTGACCTATCTGGACGCGGGTGTCTCCAGTGGCACCACGTACTACTACCAGGTCTCCGCCGTGAACTCGGTGGGCGAGAGCGTGCGATCGGGAGAGGCCCACGCGACGCCCACGTCCCCCGCGAACCAACCGCCGACATGCTCCGTTGCGACGCCCGCTCTCGGGGATCGTGTTTCGGGGACGTACCCGGTCACGGGGACCGCCGACGATCCGGACGGGAGCGTGGTGCGCGTCGAGGTCCGCATCGACGGTGGCGCATGGTCGAACGCGACGGGAACGAGTTCTTGGCGGTACAACTGGGACTCGCGCGCGGTCCCGGACGGGCCTCACACGATTCACGCGCGGGGATACGACGGGATGTCCTACTCCAGTGTCGTCGACGTCAACGTGACCGTCGACAATGGCGCACCGCCCCGGAGCGTCGTGACCGAAGGGCGGTTCTGGGCCCTGATCGGCCTCGTCGTCCTAGTCAGCACAACGCTTCTGTTCGTCCTCTGGAGGGGACGCCGAAAACCGCCGCCGATCGTGTAGCGCGTCCCTCGCGCTGACCTTATGGCCCGCCCCGCCATCGCCGCGGCGTGGCCCGAAAGGCGATCCAGAGCTCCGTGGAGTTCGAGGCCCGCTTCCCCGTGAAGGGGAAGGTCCTGTGGGCGGTGATGTGCGACCACTGCGAGGCGGAGGGCGAGCTCCGGATCCGGATGTCCCGGAACCCCGCGAAGGGGTGGGACTACCGCCTCGCGGAGAAGGAGAGCTTCGTGGACGTCCACGCCCTCGACACGAGCAAGGCGTACGAGAAGGTCCGGCCCGGCGAGTGGGTCGCGGGCCGTCTGATCGTCTTCGGATCCCTGAAGAAGGTGTGGGCGAAGAAGGTCGCGATGGACGGCACCGTCCTCCAGGACGGGGTGCGGCTCACCGGGGAGGTCTCCCTCGGGGGGCAGCACGCGCAGGTGGACTTCGGGCTGTTCAAGGCGTTCCTCCGGTTCGAGAACCCCGGCCAGATGGAGCGCGTCCTGAAGTACGAGGGGATCAAGGAGGGAGCGTTCGTCGCGACGGACGCGCAGGTCGACCTCGAGGTGGACCGGTGGGGCCGGAAGGACGAGGTCCTCCGGGACAAGGGGCGGCGCTGAGCCGGGCTCACTTCCCCGCCTTGCGGTCGACGACGAGCTGGGCGAGGTACTGCGCCTCGAGCAGGAACCCGTTGCGGTACGGCTTGTCGAGCTGCTCGACGAGGACCTTCTTCGCCGCCTTCACCGCGGGCCACGGACGCTTCGCGATCTCCCCCGCCAGCGTGTCCGCGGCGGCAAGGGCCCCGCCCTTCGGCACGACGCGGTTCACGAAGCCAATCGCGTGCGCATCCCGGGCGCCGATCGGCGCGCCCGTGAGGATCGCCTCCCGGGCGCGGGCCTTCCCGAGGGCCTGACGGAGCCGCTGGGTGCCGCCGAAGAACGGGATCCAGCCCTCCCCGACCTCCGGGCTCTCGAAGCGGGCGTCCTCCGCCGCCACCATCAGGTCGCACGCGAGGGCGAGGTCGAGCCCGCCGCCCCGCGCGACCCCCTCGACCGCCGCGACCCAGATCTTCTCGGAGTGCTCGATCCGCCACGCGACGTCCTGCCCGAGCTGCGCCGACATCAGGGCGGGTTTCGGGTCCGCACCCTCGAAGTCCCGGAGGTCGGTGCCTCCGCAGAACGTGCCCCCCGCCCCGGACAGGAGGGCGACCCGGACGCCTGGCGTCTTGTCCGCGCGGCTCACGGCCGCCGCGAGCTCCCCCACCATCGCGAACGACAGCGCGTTCACCGGGGGACGGTCGAGGACGAGCCGGGCGATCGACCCATCCGCCTCCGACCGGATGTTGCCCGCGCCCACAGGGGTCCGGAAGCCGGAGAGGACGGAAAAGGCTTCGGCCGCCGCCCCGGGATTTCGTTCTCATTCTCAGGAGCACTCAAGAACGCTTATCTATGCCCCGACCCTCTGTCGCCCGGAAGGAGGAAGGAATCATGTCTAGCGTCTTTCTGAAGGTGGCGGTCCTGGCAGTCGCGCTCCTCGGCCTGGGTGTCGGCAGTCTCGCGGCCACATCCATGGCGCCCGCGCCCGCCGGCACGACCGAAACGATCGTCGCACCCCACCGGCTGAACTTGCAGAGCCACGGGAACTTCGTGACCGCGATCCTGAAGAACGCCTCGGCCCTGCCGTCGGGCCTGAACGCGTCGGACCTCACCGCCACCGCCAGCGTGTCGCTGGACGGTACCACCGTGACGGTCGACGCGGTCGTCCGCGCGTACGACGGCGCAAGCCACACGGTCGTCGTGAAGATCGACCGCCAACAGATCAGCAAGGCGATCTCCGATGCGATCGCTGGCGGGGCGTCCGTCGCGGACCCCGTCACGATTAGTGTGACCGTGAGCGGCGGTGGCGCGAGCGTGACCCGGACGGGCACGCTCGACTGGTTCAGTCATCCCTAGGCCAAAGGCCAGAGCTCGCGCCGCAGTCGACTCCGCACTCCCCGAGGTTTCGGCGGGAGCGCTTCCGCCCCCGCCATGCGATTCCGATCCGCCTAGAACTCGTTCCGCGAGATCGCGAGCAGGATGAGGGCGATGAACGACATCAGGCTCGCCTCGAACCCGGCCCACCCGAGGAAGAACAGCCCCAGGATCGAGCCGACGAGGGCGAGGGCCCACATCTTCCGGCGGATCGCCATGATCCCGCCGAGTATCGCGATGATCCCGAACACGATCGCGATCGCGCCGCAGATCAGGAAGATCGCGGAGAGCGCGCCCCCGAACCCGGGGATGATGCTCGACATCGCGGCGCCCGCGAACGCGAGGAAGCCCCAGAACGACATCCCGTCGATCGCGGCGATGATCAGCAGGATCCCCGCGAGCATGGGCTTCCATGTCTGCGGCTTGGCCATCGGCGGCGGGCCGTACATCGGCGGCGCGGTTCCGGGCGGTCCATAAGCTGGCGGAGCGGTCGGGGGTGGCATACTCATGGGGGGCGCATCTGGAAGGGGTTACTTAAACGTGTAGGACGGCTTCCACCGGGAGCGTCCGCCTATCGACAGACGCCGAACCTCGGTTACGGGCGCACACTTTTACCCGCGGGTCGGTTCTCATGGCGGGAGAGGCGTTGGAGCGTCCGTGGTCCCGACACTGGCCCGAGAACGTCCCAAGGACGATCGAGTACCCGAAGGCGAGCGTGGCGGGCCTCCTCTCGGAGGCGGCGAGGAAGTCACCGGACTCTGTCGCGACCCAGTTCTATGGAGCGCGGCTCACGTACCGCGACATCGACGCCGCCGCGAGCCGGTTCGCGGGCGGCCTGAAGAAGATCGGCGTGAAACCCGGGGACCGGGTCTCCCTCCTGATGCCGAACTGCCCGCAGTTCGTGATCGCGTTCTTCGGGATCC
>Ga0066710_100006611_pt1 | contig 10877 bp, 4 predicted proteins | sample GraSoiAngelo_159_FD_79666 | JGI IMG/M metagenome (GOLD analysis project Ga0066710, IMG submission 79666) | Grasslands soil microbial communities from the Angelo Coastal Reserve, California, USA - 14_1009_16_40cm | ecosystem: Environmental > Terrestrial > Soil > Grasslands | place: USA...
CTTGAAAGTCTCCATTTTCCATCCGTGGATTTTTGCCATTCACACTTCCAGGGTACGCGGATCTGCGTGCGGGATTGGTCGACCATTGTCCCCACGATCTGGAGCAGGAGGGAGGTTCTCGCCAAATCCGGGCCGGTCAATTCGATGCCCACCATTTTGAACTTGATCCAGTCAACGGTTCTGTAACCAGAAACCAGGGAGTGGAACTCGCTGTTCAGTCCTTGAGGGCCTACCGTCAATCGAGTGTCGGGAGTGCCTTCGAAAACTTCCAAGCCGTTTTCAGATCGAATGAGCTTTTCTGTGGCAGGGCGAAGAGAGGCGCCGCGGAAGCCCGGGAGAACCAACGAGGCCAAATTGAGTTGGGAGGAACTCCATTGATTTGCGAGTTCGCTGAGAACCTGCTCAATTTCGCCAGCAGCTTGCTCCGACTGCCAGCCGTCTGGTCCAGCTTGGACCTGCCGCATGACCTGATCCACGGCGTCTGCAGTGGGTTTCTTCTTAAGAGCCTGGGCACCGGAATCATCGCCGAGCAGCGAGACGATCAGAGCCAGACCGGCGGCGATCCAAAACCCAAACAATAGAACGAGGAAGTTAACTGTTGAGAGGCGGATACGCAAAGCGATGTTAAGAAAGGAGGTCTTCTGTGACAAAAAGCAAATCAACCACAAAGACACGAAGAACACAAAGACAGACTGGCTAAATGCATTGATTCTTGATCTTTGTGCACTTCGTGCCTTGGTGGTGTCTTCGGCATCAACATTAGAAGATAAACTTCAAAGCAAGCTGAATCTGTCTTGATGGCAGGGAGCTGGTTAATTCACCCGCACTGGGGCTGTCGAATGTATTATCGAGCCCACGGAAATTGGGGTGGTTGGGCAGATTGAAGAACTCTGTCCGGAACTGGATCTTAGTACCCTCAGTGACTTGGAAGTTTTTGAAAATTGAGAAATCAATACCGATCACACCCGGAGAACTAAAAGTATTCTTTCCGGCGTTGCCCCAGGTGCCGAGTTGGGGATTCTGGAATGCGGCCGAATTGAACCAGTGCTCACGGGTCTGTCCCCCGGCCGGTATCGCGGACACCCCTGGGATTACATCCGGACGACTATTGCCACCGGCGTTCGAGAAGCTCTCACTCGCCGTAACAGTAAATGGGTTTCCGGTGGTGAAAGAGTGAATACCAACAAATTGCCAGCCGCTTAGCAATAGCTTGGCTGCGGCGTGCGTGTTTTGACCAAAGGGGAGCTGGTAGGTGTAGCTGAGGACAAAGCGGTGTCTCACATCGTAGTCGGAACGTCCCTTTTCAGCGCGGAGATTGCGCTGGTCGCGAACTCCTTGACTGTTGTCGAACCCCAGTGAAGCTTGGGAGCGTTCGTCAATCGATTTTCCGAAAGTGTAGGCGCCCAGAAAGCTGAGATTGTTGGAGAAGCGCTTCTCCATTTTGGCTTGCAGGGAGTGGTAAGTAGAACTGTTGCAGGAGCACCAGTAGTCAAGGCCGGTTCCCAAGAAGGGCCGTGGCCGGCGGTCATTTGTCGGGCTGTTAGGATCAGCAGTGGGAGTCGGTTGGTTGGCGTTGCGAAATTCATAGAGCTTTTTTCCGGCCGATCCTGCATAAGAGACCTCGAAGACCGTGTTCCATCCCAGTTCGCGCTGGATACTCATGTTCCAATGCTGTACGTAAGGATTCTTGAAATTCGGATCGAGGGCAAACAACGACGGGGAGGCTGGGCTGCTCAGAGCATCCAGGGGAAAGCCATTGGAGAGCTGGTTGACCGTGGGATCCGGTTCCGCAAAGGTTACGCGCTCATAGTTCGATTGCAAGAAGAAAGGAGGGTTATTGCCGGGGTTGGGAATACTCAGCGGCCCTGCTTCGTAAGACGAATAGAAAATCCCAAATCCCGAACGAAGCACAGTCTTCGGAGTCAGTTGGTAGGCAAACCCAACCCGAGGACCAAAGTTGTTACGGTCCTGTGGCACCAACTGCCGAGGCGCATTGCGGTTGATTGGAACTTCGGGGAAGAAGTTGGAGGGCAAAGGATCTTGCCGTCCATTGGCAATGTCCAGCGCACCCGTACTAAGGTTGAAGCTGGCTTGGGCATCCCTTCTTTCCCGAGCGTGGCTGATGAACTCGTATCGCAGACCGAGGTTCAAGGTAAGTTTGCTAGTAACCTTGAAATCGTCTTGAACGAAGAAGAAGTAGCCCGGTTGCTGGAAGGTATCGTTGATAAATGAGCCCACCGTGGCGTTGTCGATCTTTCCCAGCAGGAAGTCAGCAAAGCTCAAGCCAGTATTACCCTGATCGCTATACCGGGCGGTGGAAGCCCCCGAAAAGCCCATCTGACCTCGCGGGACCGGTGGCTGCAGAATGCTAAAATTCACCTGAGGCTTGACTTCCACTCCAAACTTCAGAGTATGCTTGCCATGGATGACGCTGAAAGTGTCGATGAAATCAAAAACGTTTCCAAATTCCTGGGTCGGCTGATAGGTAGCACTACCAAAACTTCCGAAGCCGTCGAGGTCAAACTCGGGCAGACCTCCGTTACCGGGAGCAAACGGGACGCCGGGGAGACCAATCTGTTGAGAGAGGTTGTCATTGGAATTAAACTGCAACCGCTCCGTACGCAAGCGACTATAGCCGATGCGAGCTTCATTGATGACGCGCGGGGAGAAGATATGCGTCTCGCTGATGACCGCACTGCGAGTATTGTTCGTCCAGTCGCCAGAGTTGAAATCGGCAGAACTGAGTGGTGGAGGAATTGCAGAGGGAGGAGACAAGGTATTGTTCAACATGCTAAACCGGCCGAAGATCGAATCTTTTTCCGAGATCTTATGGTCTACGCGAACGTCGAACTGGTCAACCCGATCCGCTAATACCGGGTTTGTCAGATAGTTATTAGTCACACCTCTGGAAGAGATGTCTCCAGGCAAGTTAGGAAGCGGCATGAGCTCAATCAACTTGACCGCCACGGGATCGAAGCGAGCCGGCGAAATCTGATTGTTTTGGAATTGTTGCCGGACTATATCGTTGCCGACAACTTGGGTGGTGTCTGGGTCGAAGATTGGATTGTAACCACCAAAGTTTCCCGCTCTCCATTCCGGCGGAGCCACCGTGGTAAGAAACGTTCTTGATTGCCGGATGCGAGTTCCCTGATAGTCCCCGAAAAAGAAGGTCTTTTTCTTGATAATGGGTCCGCCAATCGCGCCTCCGAACTGATTCTGCTTTTAAAGCGTGATATACTTGTCCGGGGGATCAAAAAAATTCTTGGCATCCAACTTTTCATTGCGGATAAATTCGAAAGCGGAACCATGCAGGCCGTTAGAACCGGACTTGATGGTCACATTCATAACGGCTCCCCCGGATCGGCCAAATTCCGCGCTCATCGAGTTGGTCTGCACTTTGAACTCTTCAATGGCGTCGGGAGAAGGTCCATAAACAAAGCTGGCCTCATTGGTCATGTCTTCAGACAGGCTATTGTTATCGATGCCGTCCAGCAGATAGTTGTTCTGATAAGGCCGAACGCCGTTGGCGGTAAAGCCACCCGTCTTCTCATCGCGAGCGCCGGCGGGGGTCGGTGCTGTGCCTGATGTCAGCACTGCCAGACGGGTGAAATACCGGCCATTCAGTGGCAGATCCACAATGCGCTGGCTCTCAACCACCTGGCCCAGGTAGGAAGATTCGGTCTGTAAGGCCGGCGCGGCGCCTTGCACTTCAACCGTTTGGGAAATCTCACCAACTTCAAGAGCCATGTTCACTCCGATCCGGTCCTGCACGTTGACGATAATGCCGGATCTGATCGCCTTCTTGAAGCCCTTCGTTTCCACAGTCACGCTATAGCGTCCGACGGGAATCGGAGTCACTACGTAATTACCGCTTGAATCCGTGGTCGCCTTGAACTCAATTCCGGTCGCCTCATTGGTCACTGTTACCGCTGCGTCCGGTACGAGTGAACCCGTTTGGTCGGTCACTGTTCCCACAATCGAGCCAGTCGTAGTCTGTGCGGCCGCCGGGAAGCAACTTAGGAGAAGACACAGACTAAGTAAAAACCATCGATGGCGCGTGGGTCCTTTCATTGTTAGTCTCCTATCATTATTTAATAATGCTATTCAGGCGAATACCCCAGCCCCATCCTTGGCTGGGTGTTGCTTGGAACAAATTTGCCCGGATTTCCTAACTCGGAACTCTATCACGAGAGTAAAGGCTATTCCAAACTGAAAGTTTTTCGCTAGCCTTTGTAAAACTGTTGTCATGTCAGCCGCATGAACCACACAGTTGTGATTTCAGCTGGCAGATACTTTACCGATAATTTCTTCCGTAACTCTTCGTCGTCTGAATGCAATCCTGAACGATGAATGTAAAATTGAAACAGGATCCATATGACTTGGAGTTAAATCTTATGTCACTTATGGCACATCCAGCGCTGGATTTCGGATGAAGAACCCGCTGGGAACTAGTTTGAACCCGGCGTGGTGCACCGTCATCACCGGCCATTCCTCAGGCCGTGGGATATGAGTGATGCCCATTGTGTACCAGAGGACTATGTCTTGGTTCTCAATCGAGCGATTAGCGTTGACCCATTTGGGCAAGCCATCTCCCCCTTGGTTAAAATTAATGTAGTAGCCAGCGGCATTGGTTTGACCAGGATCATAGGGTGTGACCCAAAGGTGGTGATCAATGAAACCTGCTCTTTTTCTAACAAAGGAGCCAGGAGCGGCGTAGGGAACCGAATTCTCGCCGGGAATCAACATATAGCCCACCGCTTGCCCTAAAGCATTCTTGATGGCAGGATGAATCACCTTCCATTTGCGGCTGGAAACCAGATTCAGTTGTCTTTGTGCTTCCTGCTCTGTGCGCAGCAAGGTTTCTTTCATGAAGAAGGCCCCCCGGTAAGGGTTTTCCGGTGTTGGTGGGGATGATTCGGTGTTTTGCTCCACGAGGCTGTTTCCGCTGGCTCCGTCAACGTCCATATCTAACCTGAAGTTGAAGAAATGTTGGTGATGGACGGCGGCGATGTGTTCCCCCACCAGATGGCCGTGCGCTCCTTCCCCATGTTCCTGGCGGGAAACCGGGGACACAGGCACACCTTTCACCTGCATGATGCCTGTAAGCAGCACTTCCATTTCCAGGCTGCCATCCTGGTGAAACACCCAGTTAAAGCCATATTCGTAATTGCCCACGGTGGCTATCCAGGCGAGTACTAATTGGCGCGCTCTCCGCGATTCGTTTCCCTCCGGAAAAGCATGCTTCCACAAGAGGCCTCCGTCTCTCTCGTAAAGCGCAACTGCCCTGGGAGTTTCATTAGGCTTCCCTTTGTCGTCAAGAAACACCGCGTTCAGGAAGACGGCGTTGTTAGGAGCGTCCGTCCCGGGGTTCAGGGAGCAGGCGAAACGTCCGATCCCGTCCTCGCCTTCATCGAAAGCATTCCGGAAAAACCAGGCAGGGTGAGGATCTCCATAAGGTACCACCATTTCAGAGAGGCTGGCACGGTAAAGTATAGAACGCAATCTATCCTGATCTTCATATCCGACAGTATAGAGCACTAAGCCTTCGCGCGGGTGCATGCCGAACCGAAAGCGCCAATTCTGCCATTGAACCTGGTTGCCTTGAATCCTGAAGTTGACGCCCTTCCGTTGTGTGATCTCCAGAGCTTGAACAGCCTTCCTGAGCGCGCCCACAGAGCGAGGGTCGATGTCAGCGGCTGCTTTGGGCACGGGCACTACACCTGTGTCGATCACTTTGAAAACCTTCATCGTATTCAGATTGATGTAAGCCACCACACCTTCGATTGGCCGTGCGTAGTAGTTCCTGGAACTCCCCTTGTAATAAGAGACTGCTCTTGCCACTCGCAGGCCTTCTTCATCGGGAAAGCTAACATAGCCTGCTCCCCAGGGGTCGATCTGCACATTCTCAAAGTCAGTGATGCCGCGCTTCCTTATGGCTTCCTGCCAGCGGGGATCGGACTTGACAATCTCGGGATTGAGGTTCATCTCCTCCAGAAGCCGTGAAGCTTGCATCCCTGGGACTGCCTTCCAGGAGAGGACGCTTTTGTTTTTGAGATCCACCACTGCCTCATAAGTCTTGTTGCGAGACCGTTCATAGACCACTGCGAACGCTTCCCGGCGCATGGTTTCCCCAGGCTTGAAATTCAGCACCTCCTCTTTAGAGGGCTCATTGAGAACGATGATCGAGAAGCGGCTGTCATCAGTGACTTCGCCATTGGCTTTCAGCAGTTGTACGCACGCCACTATTTCATCCTTGCTCAGCGGGTCGAGAGGGTGGGCTGGAACAACTGCATTAGGAGCGACTCTCTGAGGAGGAGTAGACAAACATCCGGCTGATAACCATCCCTCTAATAACAATAACGCTATCCGGAAATACAGACCGTTGTATGTCATTTTTGCAAAGGACGTAGCTGGCATGTCAAATGCCTCCTTGGTTGGTGCAGGGGACGCGAATTCATTTACCGATTCTTACAAGCAGTGGCCGAGTATATGGCAGACAGTTGGGGCTTAGCAATGAGGATTGCCGACGTCAAAGTAGATCAGTCCGCCCAAATGAAAAAATGCCCGCCTCGATCTGGACTAGGAAAGAAGACCGCGATTTGCTATTCTCGATGGGTGTCCTTTCATTCGAATGCTTTATTGCACATCTCTGAGATGGCCGGAATTTAGTCTGTTTTTAGGTTGTTTGGGAGCCTGCCTATGAGTCTAAACTGCATAAACTTGAGTTTCATTTTATCCGTAATTTCGGCTGGTCTTGTTGCGGTTCATTTTCGGGTTGAGAACAAGCCGATTGGGCATTCCTTGTTGCAAGAAACCAAGAAAGCAGATACAGCCGTTCACAAGGACCGGATGATGCCCGATGCTTCAGCCGCATACGCCCCAGACTGGGAACGGCCTTATCCCCAATACCAGCCGGTCGGAAGCCAACTGCTGCCGTTTCCGGACCTCCGCCCGGGCGATATCACACCAACGGATTTGTACCGCTATGGTGGCTCCGGCCGCACCTCTTTCTCGTCAGTAGATGACGTAGGGGATTTCAAAGAGTTTTACAACAGACTCAGCCAACAAAAACCCAAGGTCATGGAACGATGGAAAGACTATATGGAGCTGCGCTATGACTTCACCCGGAAGGGTGACCCGGAAGTGACTATGAGTCGAAGCAAACCGGTGCCTGTGGGCCCGGTGACTCGGTTACCTAATGCGATCAAGAGTTGGGAACATCTCGCAGATTTGTCACCACAGGAAATCCGTGAGAGGGACCTCTTCCCTGAAGGGTTTCGCCCTTTGGCCCATCCGCTGCAGTCGACCGGCCATATGCTTTTTCCGCAAATGTGGACAAAACAACACCCCGAGCACGATCGGTTCGATGTCTCATTTGATATTCCAGAGGAGTACCTGCCTGAGTTTCCACCCCCGCTGTTCTTGACAACGCGACCTGATCTGGGCGATGTGTCGCGCGGGCGCGAAATCACCCAAGCCAATTTCCGCGAGCTGTTCGACGGCATCCTGTCACCCGAGCAGATTGAAGGGCTGAGGCTTTTGGTCACGAAGTTTCCCACGAGCTGGTTTAACCACAGTAAACATCGCCTCACCCCGGAGCCAGTCCACGGCGTGGCCTGCTTCGACTGTCATGTAAATGGCCACACGAACGGCGCGATTGAGCTGGACCCAAGCACCAGGCCTACCCTGGCTCGCGTTCGACTCGACACCCCGAGCCTTCGTGGGAACCATAATAATCTTCTCTTCAGTCTCAAACGCTCGATCCGATCGACAGATCATTTTGCTGAAGTGGAGGAGTACTTTGAAGGCGACATCAGTCTGCAATTGCAGATCGGTGGCCGGCAACTGGACAAAGTTTCGACCAACCGGATGGGCGATTTCAATTCGCTTGTCGGCTTAGCACCAGCACCCAAGCTTAATCGCCTGGGTCGCTTGGATCGGGCTAGAGCCACGCAGTCAGAACTTCGGGGAGAGAAGCTTTTCTTCGAGAAAGCGGGATGTGGTCAGTGCCATCCTGCCCCCTTCTATACCGACAACTCGATGCATGACCTACGCGTAGAAGAGTTCCATCGCGGTAGGGCAGAAGGATGGGTTAAAACCTTTTCCCTGCGCGGAATCAAAGATTCCCCTCCATACTTCCACGACGGCCGGCTTCCGACGCTGGAAGATACCATTGAATTCTTCAATGTGCTCTTCCAGATTAGACTGAGCTCGGAGGAGAAGAGGGATTTGCTGTCCTTCTTACGATGTTTGTAAAGTGCTCTGCTTGGGGATACGCGATCCTCTGCTCCCCCGCGGTTGAACCTTCATAAGCTGGGCAAAACGCATAAAGCTAACACGAGCAAGGTGCCCTGAAAAGGGTTCAGAGTTTGCACATTTTTCGGACACCCCCAAAAGGGGTTTAGTGGAGATTAGCCCGGGGCGGTGCTGCGCTCCTGGCGAATTTGCATAGCCCCTTTTGATGCCGAGAATTTCACCGTCATCATACAGGAATTTGTAAGAGTTGCACGTCTGTTGCGCGCCACGGAATTGTTTTGCTATTGTGATAGGAAGCAGGGGTGAATTCAAGGCGGCGGCAATACTCGTTCCGGAAAGCAAAGAATGGAAAGGGCTGTTCAGAGCACTGCAGGCTCTGGCTCCTGTGGAGGAAGAGAGTGGCAGAGGTGATCCGGAAAGAATCGGGGTTTGCAGGTCTGCGAGTGGTGGCTTTTGAAAGTCGCTTCTCGGACGAAATGGCCAAATTGATCTCTCACCATGGAGGGATTCCTCGGGTTGCTCCTTCCATGGCGGAAATACCGCTGGAAGAGAATGTCAGGGCCTTTGATTTTGCAGAAAGACTCCTCCGAGGCGAGCTGCACATCGTAGTGTTTATGACGGGTGTGGGAACCCGCACGTTGGCCGGCGTTTTAGAGACTCGCCATCCCCGTGAAAAATGGGTCGAGGCTTTGAGCAAGGTCACGGTTATTGCTCGCGGCCCTAAGCCCGTTGCGGCTTTGAGAAATTTGGGAGTTCCTATAACTATTACCGTTCCCGAACCCAACACCTGGCGAGAAATTTTAGAGGCGATGGATACCAGTGACAAGTGTCCTCCTCTGAAGGGGCTGAATATTGCCGTGCAGGAGTACGGAGTTCCCAATTTGGAATTCATCGAAGAGCTAAAGAAGAGAGGCGCCCAGGTTTTGCAAGTCCCCGTCTATCGCTGGACTTTGCCCGCAGATACCAGTCCCCTGCAAGAAGCCATCCACGCCATGATTAACGGTGAGTGTGACGTGGCCCTCTTTACCAACGCGATGCAGGTCTCGCATCTTTTCCAGGTTGCCATGCAAATGAATTTGGCAGACGTCTTACGCCGCGCCTTTTCAAAAATAGTCATTGCTTCTGTGGGACCAACCTGCAGCCAGGCCTTACAGGAAGAATTTTTGGATATTGATCTTGAGCCGCAGCATCCCAAAATGGGACAACTCGTGAAGGAAGCGGCAGATCGTTCCAACGAATTGCTAAGGAAGAAGCGAGCAGGTACATCCCGCATCACTTCACCCGCAACCAGTTCCTCTTCTGCGATCGAGGTGATGGAACCTGAGCTGGTGAGGGCGATTCGAGAACCATCCTTGCAAAGACTAGAGACCAGCATTTTTATGCGAGCCTGCCGGCGTCAGCCTACCGAGTACACCCCTATTTGGTTGATGCGCCAGGCAGGACGCTACATGCCTGAATACCGGGAAATCCGCGCCAGAAATTCTTTCCTGGAGCTTTGCAAAAACTCCGAGCTGGCCGCTGAAGTGACAGTCACCGCGGCCCATCGGTTAGGGGTGGATGCCGCCATTATCTTTGCCGACATTCTACTCATTGTCGAACCCATGGGTTTGGGATTGCGTTTTGAGAAAGGAGACGGACCTGTTCTCGACGGCTTGATTCGAACGTCTCCCGATGTTCACCGCCTGCGCGACGTAGAGCCGGAGGATTCCTTGCCCTTTGTATTCGACGCCGTCCGAAAAGCCCGAGCCGGCTTGCGTTCGGATATCCCTCTCATCGGGTTTGCCGGAGCGCCCTTCACGTTGGCCTCCTATATTGTTGAAGGAGGAGCCTCCAAAAATTATCGACACACCAAGACGCTGATGTATCGTGATCCAGGAGGCTGGCACACTATGATGGAATTGATCTCTCGGTCCCTCATACGCTATTTGAACGGTCAAATCGCGGCGGGAGCCCAGGCCGTTCAGCTCTTTGATAGCTGGGCGGGTTGTCTAAGCGCCCAGGATTACGGCGAGTTTGTGCTGCCACATACCCGGCGAGTGATTGAAGACATCAAACCTGGCGTTCCCGTCATTCATTTCTCGACTGGCACGGGCGGTTACCTGGATTTGGTGCGACAGGCCGGCGGGGATGTCATCGGCATCGACTGGCGAGTTGACCTGTCACAGGCATGGCGCCAGATCGGATACGACCGCGCCATTCAAGGGAACCTGGATCCCCTGGTGCTATTTGCCGAGCCTGCCTTCATTGCCAGCCAGGCTAAGGAAATTTTAGGGAAAGCTGAGGGGCATCCTGGACACATTTTTAACCTGGGGCACGGTATCTTGCCAGAAACACCAGTCGATCATGTGATCGCGTTGGTAGACAAAGTTCATGAAATGAGCTCAAGACAGCGATCTGAACGAGGATAGAGGATCGAAGATCGCAAACCGACCTTTTCTGCTTCCATTCTCGATCCTCCATTCTCTATTCTCCATCCTCCATATTTATGCCAGCCAACTCCTATGATGCTGTTTTGTTGATCGGCTTCGGCGGGCCCAATCGGCCCGAGGAGGTTCGCCCCTACCTGGCCAATGTCTTGCGAGGCCGCCAGGTTCCGCCGGATCGGATCGACGAAGTGGCTC
>Ga0066710_100006612_pt1 | contig 10877 bp, 8 predicted proteins | sample GraSoiAngelo_159_FD_79666 | JGI IMG/M metagenome (GOLD analysis project Ga0066710, IMG submission 79666) | Grasslands soil microbial communities from the Angelo Coastal Reserve, California, USA - 14_1009_16_40cm | ecosystem: Environmental > Terrestrial > Soil > Grasslands | place: USA...
AGTCGCTGGCCAGGCTCCTCGGCTATCCCGACCGCGAGACGCTGTTGAAGGCAGACGCCAACGAGTTCTACGTCGATCCGGCGGATCGCGAGCGATGGCGCATCATCATGGACTCCGAGGGAAGCGTGGGGGACTTCGAGCTCCAGCTCAGACGCCGGGACGGGTCGGTGATCTGGGTTCGGGACAGCGCCCGGGTGGTCCGGGACAAGGACGAGCGGATCGTCGCCTACGAGGGGGTCTTGGTCGATATCACCCGGCGGAAGCAGGCGGAGTGGGAGGCCCGCCAGGCCAACCAGCAGCTCGCGGGGTGGGTCGGAGAGCTGGAACAGCGCAACCGGGAGATGTCCCTGATCAACGAGATGGGCGACATGCTCCAGAGCTGCCCGACGGCGGAGGAGGCGTACGCCGTGATGGCGCACTGGGCGGAGCAGCTCTTCTCGGGACATCCCGGCGCGCTGTGCGTGATCGCCGCATCCCGCAACCTGGTCGAGCCGGTCGCGGTGTGGGGGGCGCCGGCGCTCGGTGAGTTGATCTTCGGCCCCGAGGATTGCTGGGCCCTCCGGTCCGGCCGGACCCACCTGGTGGAGGATCCCTCGTCCCGGTTGATGTGCAAGCACCTCACCGAAGCACTGACTGGGGCGTCCCTGTGCGTCCCGATGATGGCCCAGGGCGAGGCGTTGGGAATCCTTCACCTTCAGGTCCGGAACGGGCCACCCGGGCACGAGCGGCCGACGGAGCGGGTGAAGCCGCTGGCGGTTGCCGTGGCCGATCACCTCGCCCTCGCCCTGGCCAACCTGCGGCTCCGGGAGAGCCTGCGGTCGCAGTCGATCCGCGACCCGCTGACGGGACTGTTCAACCGCCGGTACATGGAGGAGTCCTTGGAGCGCGAGCTCCGTCGGGCCGAGCGTCACCACCACAACGTGGGCGTGATCATGCTCGACCTCGACCACTTCAATCGGTTCAACAACACCTTCGGCCATCAGGCCGGCGACGCACTCCTCCAGGCCTTCGGAGAGATGGTTCGGAGCCGGATCCGGGCCGAGGACATCGCCTGCCGGTACGGCGGAGAGGAGTTCACGATGATCCTGCCGGAGACGACCCTCGCCGTTACCGTGGAACGGGCCCAACAGCTCCTCGAGCAGGTCCGCGATCTGCGCTTGACCCAGCGGGGCCGCCCGGTGGGATCCGTCACGGTCTCGGCCGGGGTGGCCGTGCATCCAGACCATGGGGCCGCCGCCGAAGCGCTCATCCGAGCTGCCGACATGGCGCTGTACCGGGCCAAGGCGGAGGGACGCGACCAGGTCATGGTGGCCGAGGCGACGGACGACCGGCTCGCGGCAGAAGCGAGCTAGGCCGGTCCCGGCTGGGCTCTGGGGCCCGGCTCCTCTCATAGAATCTCGTCATGGACCGACTCCTGGTGACGGGCGGGCGGCGCCTCTCGGGCTCCGTTCGGCTGAGCGGGGCGAAGAACTCGGCTCTCAAGCTGATGGCCGCCTCTCTCCTGGCCGAGGGAACGACCGTCATCGACAACGTTCCGAGGATCGTCGACTGCCTCACCATGGGTGAGGTGTTGGAGCACCTCGGGGCACGGACGGAGTGGAACGGGTCCACGCTGACCATCGACACGTCGGGCGCCCGTGGCGTGGAGACGCCGTACGAGCTGGTGCGCAAGATGCGAGCGTCGATCGTCGTGCTCGGCCCTCTGCTTGCCAGGTACCGCACGGCCAGGGTGGCCATGCCCGGTGGTTGCAACATCGGTTCGCGGAAGATCGACCTCCACGTGAAAGGGTTCGAGCGGATGGGCGTGGAGTTCTCCTCCAAGCACGGATACCTCGAGGCCACGGCGCCCGACCTCCACGGGGCGTTCGTCACCCTCGACTTCCCCAGCGTGGGCGCGACGGAGAACCTGCTCATGGCCGCGGTGGGAGCGACCGGTCGCACGGTCATCGAGAACGCCGCGCGAGAGCCCGAGATCCAGGACCTGGCGTCGATGCTGATCGAGATGGGCGCGAAGATCGACGGCGCGGGAAGGACCGCGATCGAGGTGGAGGGCGTGAACCATTTCGAGCCGGTCCGTCACCGCACCATCCCCGACCGCATCGAGGCGAGCACGTTCGCCATGGCCGCCTGCGTCACGGCCGGAGACGTCGTCTTGGAGGACGCACGCGCCGACCACCTCGAGCTGGTCCTGGACAAGCTGGACGACGCCGGGGCGGTGATCGAGGCGACGGAGCGGAGCATCCGGATCTCCATGGACGACCGGCCGCTCGCCGTGGACCTGGTGACCCTTCCGTACCCCGGGTTCCCCACGGACCTCCAGCCGCAGATGATGGCCCTCCTGTCCGTGGCCAGGGGGACCTCGATCATCACGGAGAACGTCTTCGAGAGCCGGTTCATGTTCGTCGACGAGCTGAACCGGATGGGCGCCGACATCCGCACGGAGGGCCACCACGCGGTGATCAGAGGGGTGGAGCGCCTGTCCGCCGCGCCGGTCCGTTCGCTCGACATCCGGGCCGGAGCGGCGATGATCATCGCCGCGCTGGCGGCGGATGGGACCACCGAGGTCTTCGACCTGTATCACGTCGACCGCGGCTACGAGGACTTCGACGGCCGGCTGGCCGCGCTCGGTGCGGACGTCCGCCGGGAGCGCGAGCCCTCGCTCGTCGGCCGGGCGTGACCCGGACTCGGGCGGTCCTTCTCCTCGGGCTCTTCGCGGCGGGTCTGGCCTTCGCCTGGAGCGCCCTGTCGAGCGTGGACGCGCAAAGCCCCGTGAAACATCGGCAGGTCCTGGTCTTCATCGAGGACAGGGTCTCCTTCGATGAGCTGATGGCGGGAGCCGATTCCCGCCGCGTGGCCCACGCGGGCGGCGTCGCTCTGATGACGACCCAGGCAGGCTCGGGCCCGGGAGCCAGGTATTCGGCCATCGGGCAGGGCTCGATCAGCGGAGCGCGAGGCGAGCCCTTCATCACTCGGATCCTCCGGGCGCACTCCGTGCAGATGTGCTCCCTGATGCGGGACAGCCGGGTGGGGGAGGCGATCTTCGGGCCACTTCCAAGCTGTTCGACGACATCGCTGGATCGCGCCCACGACGGGGTCGTGGTGGTCGATCTTTCCTCCCTGACCAGCACGGCGGCCCTGCGGAGGGACTACGCCGACACGGCCGCCCAACTGATGCAGGGAAACGTCGACGTCCCGCCGGGCGACCGGCGGGTGAGGGCGCTGGTGATCGCTCCATCGACCTCTCCGGAGATGGACGCGATCGGAGACAAGGTCACCCCGCTGCTCATGGTCGACGGTCCCCGACCAATCCGGCCGGGTCCGGCGGGCTCGCTCACTTCGGACACCACGAGGGAGGACGGGGTGGTGGCGAACGTCGACGTGGCGCCCACGATCCTCGACTTCTTCGACATCCCCGTCCCGAAGGAGATGACCGGACACCCAATCCGGCAGGACGATCCGACCGACGTCCGCCATCTGCACCAGCTGCACCTCGATCAACGAAGGATCCGGCTCCCCATCCAGCTGGGGGAGGTGGCGTTCGTTGCCGCGCTGGGCATCGTGGGGATCGCCGCGTTGATCCTGCTGGCGGTGCAAGGACGGGTCCCGGGTGGCTTCGGCCGCGAGGTGCGATTCCTCGCCCTCTACGGGGCGGCCCTGCCCATCCCGCTGATGGCCGGGGGTCTGCTGCCCCGGCTCACCTACCCGGTGGTCGTGCCCTTCCTGGTGCTGAGTGTGGCGGCGCTGGCAGAGGTCGCCGTCGCGGCCCGGTGGCCCGGCGCCATGGGACCGTTCCGGTTCGTGGGAGCCGTCGGCCTGGCCTTCGTGGTGGTCGACTCGCTGTTCGGATGGCGCGGAGCCCGCATCCCGTTGATCGGCGGCACCATGTTCGACGGCGTCCGCTTCTACGGGTTGCCCAACGCGTTCATCGCCCTGCTCCTGGCGAGCGCCCTGTTCGTGGCCGTCGGACTGGAGCCGTTCGCCGGGTTCCTGCTGCTTCTCGGTACGGGCCTGTTCGCGGGGTTCCCCCAACTCGGTGCGAACGTCGGCGCGGCCGCCACGCTGTTCGTCGCCGCCGGCCTGTGGTGGACGCTGCGAACCCGCCCCCGGTTCGGGCCGAGGGAAGTTGCCTTCGTCGCCGGGACGTTCGCCCTCGGGCTGGCCGCCGTGTTGCTGGCGAACCGGTATCTCCCCGGCGCTCCCACCCACATCACCGGCTTCGTCGAACGGACGGGAGGCGCCGGAGGGGTGTGGGAGACGCTCCGCGGCCGGCTGGCGGTGGGGTTCGGGCAGATCGGCCACGTGCCTGCCGCGGCGATCCCCGTGATCGGTCTCCTGGTCGTGTTGTTCCTCGTCGCGGTCCGGCCCGAGCCGTTCCGGGCCGGGCTGGAGATCGCCGGCGATCCCTGGCCGGCCGCGCTGGTCGTGCTGACCGTGGCCGGGGTGGCCGCGTTCTTCCTCAACGACACGGGGGTGGCCGCGGCGGGGCCGGTGTTCCTCTACGCGATGACCGCGCTGACCTTCCCCACGCTGCTGGTGGAGCGGCGGACGTGAGCGACCGGGTCGAGCTGGTGTGGTACGGGGACGACGCGCCCTGGTACGACCACGGCCCGGAGCATCCCCTCCGACCGGCGCGGGTCATCCTGACCCGGGAGCTCATCAGGGCCTACGGGCTGATCGACGGCACGCGAGTCATCGAGACGGCCGCTCGCGACGCCACGGACGACGAGCTGCGCCTGGTCCACTCCGAGCGATTCGTCGAAGCGACGCGGAGAGCCGGACACGGAGAGCGCGGGCCCTGGTGGGAGTTCGGATATGGGCCGGGTGACAACCCGATCTTCCCGAACATGCACGAGGCCGCCTCGCGCGTGGCCGGCGCGTCGATCGTGGCCGCGGAGGCGGTCCTCTCGGGCCGGGCGGAGCACGCCTTCAACCCGTCCGGGGGGCTGCACCACGCCATGCCGGAGCGAGCCAGCGGGTTCTGCGTGTACGACGACCCCGCGATCGCGATGGCATGGATGCTGGAGAACGGCGCAGGCCGCATCGCCTACGTGGACGTGGACGTGCACCACGGCGACGGGCCGCAGGCGATCTTCTACCGGGATCCCCGCGTCCTCACCATCTCCCTCCATCAATTCGGCTCCCTCTTCCCCGGGACCGGCGATCTCGACGAGCTCGGGACGGGGGAGGCCACGGGCACCAAGATCAACGTCCCGCTCCCCGCCTATACGGGCGACGCGGCCTGGCTCCGGGCGTTCGAGGAGATCGTGCCCCCCCTCGTGGCGGCGTGGAAGCCGTCCGTGCTGGTGACCCAGCTCGGCTGCGACACCCACCACACCGACCCCCTGGCCATGCTCGGGCTCACCACCAACGCGTACCGGCGCACCGCCGAGACCCTCCATCGACTGGCCCACGACACCGCCGGGGGGCGGTGGGTGGCCACGGGAGGCGGCGGCTACCAGTGGGCCCGGGTGGTCCCCCGAGCCTGGACCATCTACTTCTCGGAGATGGCCGCGGTGCCGGTCCCCGACGCGATCCCCGAATCCTGGATCGAGGTGGCGGAGCGTGAAGCGGGATCGGGCGTTCCCACCACCCTGTCCGAGCCGGCCCTCGAGACTGGCAGCCCTTCCGTGGAGGAGGCGGTGGCGGGGGTGGTCGCGGAGGTCAAGCGGCGGATCTTCCCCACGCACGGGCTGACCGGCTGACGTTCTCCCGCCAACCCTCCGGGACGGCCATACCCGTCGGCGGCCGCTTCCGGATCTCCCCTCGCTTCCCCGATGACGCCCTCGCCGTCATGACCGAGAGCTCGTGGAGGAGCGGTTACAGGCCGCTCAGAGTGGACAGAGTCTGTCCGCCGTCGACCACCAGCACGGACCCGGTGATGAACGAGGCGGCCGGTGAGCACAGGAACAGGGCCGCCCCGGCCACGTCCTCCGGCCGTCCCCACCGTCCGAGGGGGATGGAGGACAGGACCCGTTGGTTGAACTCCGGGATCATCGCCCGGGCCTGCTCGTTCATCTCGGTCTCGATCCAGCCGGGAGCGAGGGCGTTCACCCGGATCCCGTAGCCGGCCCACTCCTGGGCCACCGTCCGGGTGAAGCCGACCAGCGCGGCCTTGGCGCTGGCGTAATAGGTGAGCCCCGGACTGGCGATGAAGGCCGCTACCGAGGACACGTTCAGGACGCATCCGCGCCCCCTGGCGAGCAGCACCGGCGCGGCTGCCTTGGTGCAGAGGACGGCGCTCTCGAAGTTCACCCGGAAGTATTTCTGGAAGCCGTCGAGACGGATCTGGTCGAGCGTGGAGAGGAAGGGTGCAGCCCCCGCGTTGTTGACCAGGATGTCCAGGGTCCCCAGCTCGCCGGTTGTCCGGTCGATCAACCGCTGGACTCGGTCGGGGTCGGTCACGTCGGTTGGGACCCCTAAAGCGGTTCCTCCGGCCGACTCGATCTCCTTGACGGCCGCGGCGAGCTCCTCCTCGCCCCGGGCGGCCAGGACGACGGCCGCCCCGGCGCCGGCCAACGCCAGAGCGATGGCTTTCCCGATGCCCTTGCTCCCACCCGTGACGACGGCGACCTGTCCCTGGAGCGGTCCCTCGGCCACCCGACTCCTCTCCGTACACTGGACCGGGATGCACAGCAAAGCACACCGACCGCCCTCCCAGGAAACGTCGCCGCGCGACCTGTGGCGGCCCCGGCCGGGGGAGTTCACCCGCGAAGACCTGGCGGACGCCCTGGTGACCGCGAAGTGCGCCGGCCCTGCCTGCTCGCACGACCGCGCCAACGTCCTGGCCAAGGTGGAGCGGCTTGTCCGAGGGGACCCCGACTCGCAGTTCGGGCTGTCCGGGCTGACCGCCTTCACCGGTCCGGAGGTCCTGGACATGATGGCGGCCGAGGCGGGGTTCGACCCGGACCCTGAGATCCGGGAGGGCGACGTGCCCATCGACCCGTTCCGTGTGCTGGCGGCGTGTGAACGGGCCGGCCGGAGGCTGGCCGAAGCCGCGGCGCGAGGCGAGCGCGTCGTCCTGGCCACCGGGCATCCGGCGGGTCTGATCCTCCTGTACATGGCCGTGGCAGGCCTGCTCGAGGATGAGGGTGCCCGCGTCATCCGGCCGGGTAGCGGTCGGTCGTGGAGGGAGATGGGACGCCACCGGGAGATCCGCTACTTCCACGGCGCGGCGGCGCTGACCGATCGCGCCGGAACCCTGCACACCCACGGAGCGGGACCGATGGAGATCATCCTGAATGAGGCGCGCCCGGACCTCGTCTTCGCCGACCACGGGTTCGCCGGCGCCGCCGTCGAAGCGGGGATCGAGACCCTCTCGATCGCCGACGTCAACGATCCCGCCCTGGTCGTGGCCAAGCACCAGGGCCGCACGGACGTCGTCATCGTGATGGACGACAACGTCCAGCCGGAGAGCTACTGGCCCTGCTTCCAGGCCATGGCCGCGAGCTTCTGAGGCGCGCTCCTGCGCCTGGGATCGCCCGCGGCCGGTCGGTACAATCGGCCCCGATGGACCACCAGCGGGACGCTGTTCGAAGGGATTTCACGCGATATGGACGTGTCCGAATCGGTGCAGGCGAACTCTCTGGGCCGCTCACCCGCCATCACGGGAGGGCCCGACCGATGCGAGGAGCGCGGTTGACCGAGCGCGCCTGAGCCGACCCTTCGACGGCGCCTCCCGGAAGGAGAGGCGTGGAGCAGTACAAGGCGGTCGTGGACCGCGTGGCCGAGACCGGCCGGGTGGCGATGATGATCGGCGGGCTCGACTCGGGGAAGAGCACGCTGGGCCGGATGATCGCGGCGGCCGCCGTCGAGCAGGGCCGCACGGTGGCGTATCTCGACGCCGACCTCGGCCAGAAGACCGTGGGGCCGCCCACCTCGGTCACGCTGCGGATGCTCCGGGCGCAGGAAGACCTCGACCCGGCCTCGATGGGGAAGCCCGACGCCCTCTACTTCGTCGGATCCACGTCTCCGCAGGGGCAGCTGCTTCCCCTCGTGGTCGGAGCCGGGAGGCTGCTGGCCCGATCCTATGAAGAGGAGGCGGACCTCGTGGTGGTCGACACCAGCGGCATGGTCTCGGGCGTGTACGGTCAGCTCCTCAAGTACCACAAGGTCGAGCTGCTCCAACCCGATGTGGTGATCGGCCTCCAGCGCGGGGAGGAGCTGGACCCCTTGCTCGGCATCATCCAGCGATTCTTCGACACCGAGGTCGTGACACTCGCGGTCGATCCGGACGTCCGTTCGATGTCGGTCGAGGAGCGGGCCCGCAACCGCGTGGCCGCCTTCGAACGGTACTTCGGCGGCTCCCTCCAGCGGTGGCGGGTCAAGCCGACCGTGTTCATGCCGGCCCTGCCCGCGCTGTTCGAGCCATCCCAGCTCGACCGCCTCCTGGTCGGCCTGTCGGACGGTGAGAGCAGCTACATCGGCCTGGGCTACCTCGAGTACTCGGAGGAGGAGGGCGTGTTGCGCCTGCTCTCGCCGGTGGAGGAGGGCCCGAAGGCGCTCAAGCTGGGATCCGTCCGGCTGGAGGACGGGTACAAGGTCCGCCGCGTCGACCTGCGGAACCTGTTCGGAACCGACTAGACTCTCGCCCTGCCGCACCGACTGGAAAGGACGAAGCTTGCCCTCGGTCGTCAAGAAACGCCGCAAGAAGATGCGGAAGAAGAAGCACAAGAAGCTGTTGAAGAAGACCCGCTGGCAACGGCGCCAGCAGGGGAGGTAGCGACCCCCGTTCGGACAGGGCGGTCCGGTGCAGCGCGATCCGCGCCCCATCGTTTTCCTCTCGGACTACGGGACGGACGACGAGTTCGTCGGGATCTGTCACGCGGTCATCGCTTCGATCTCCCCTCGCAGCCCGGTGATCCACCTCACCCACGCCGTGACGCCGCAGGACGTGCTGGCCGGGGCGCTGATCCTCCATCGGTCCCTCCGGTTCCTGCCGGCCGAAGCGGTCGTGCTGGGCGTGGTCGATCCGGGGGTGGGAACGCCGCGGCGCCCCCTTGCGGTGGAGACGGCCCGCGGGGGACGGGCGATGGTCGGCCCCGACAACGGGCTGCTGTCCCTGGCCTGGGCCGAGGATGGCGGCGTGGCTCACGCCGTGGAGATCTCCTCGCCGTCGGTCCTGTTGCAGCCGGTGTCGTGGACGTTCCACGGCCGGGACATCTTCGCTCCCGCCGCGGCGCACCTCGCCGCCGGGATGCTCCTCGAGCAGTTGGGCCGGCCGGTGAACCCGGAATCGCTGGTCGCTCTGGAGCTGCCCCGGGCAGGCCTCGGCGAGGGGTTGGTCGACGCGGAGGTCCTCGGGGTGGACCGCTTCGGCAACGTCCAGCTCTCCGCCCGAGACGAGGATCTGGCCGAGGCAGGCCTGGCAAGCGTGGAGCGCCTCGAGCTGTCCGGCCGCGGTCGCTCCACCAGGGTCCGGAGGGCCCGAACCTTCGGCGACGTGACCGAAGGCGAGTTCGGGCTGATCCTCGACTCCAGCGGCTGGGTGGCCATCGTGCTGAACCGGGGGAACGCGGCGGAGGCGCTCGGCCTCTTCCCCGGGGACCCGGTGTCCCTCTCCCGCCCCGGCTGACCGGTTGACCCCCGCAAGGCGGACGCATACATTCCGGCGGCCATGGTCTGGGATCCAGGCCGGCGTCGCTGGGCCGTCCGCCATCCCACCGCGCTCGCCGTGCTCGTGGCCGTGGCCGTGGTCTCGTTCGTCCTCCAGCGCCGCTCGACCTCCGAGGCGAAGTTCCCCGGGTCGAACGGGCTGATCGCCTTCGACGCGAGCATCGGCGGCGACTTCGACCTGTTCCGGGTCGAGTCCGACGGCTCGCACATGAAGCGGATCTTCGATAGCGAAGTGAACGAGTACGACCCGGCGTGGTCACCCGACGGCAGCAAGGTGATGTACACCAGCGATCTGTACGGGACCCGAGACATCTTCGTCGCGAACGCCGACGGCACCGGTCAGACGCGGCTGACCCGGGGGACCGCCACGGACTTCAGCCCCTCGTGGTCCCCGGACGGCACACAGATCCTGTTCAATCGGCTCTCGGGTCCGCACGGGATCATCATGCTCATGAACGCCGACGGCTCAGGTCTGCGCCGTCTCGGCATCGGGTTCGACCCCAAGTGGTCGCCGGATGGGTCCCGGATCGCCTCCTATCTCGGGTACCACCTGTACGTGATGAACGCCGACGGCAGCGGCCGGACGAAGTTCACCAGCGGCCACAGCTACTCGTTCGCCCCGGACTGGTCGCCGGACGGGACGCAACTGGTGTTCAGCAGCAACCGTCGCTCGGTCCCGCCCTCCGTCTTCCACCTGTTCACGATCGACCTGTCGACCGGAGAGATCACCCGGCTGACGAAGGGGTACGTCTTCGACAACGATCCGACGTGGTCGCCGGACGGCACCGAGATCGCCTTCGAAAGGGACACCACCCCGGATGGCTGGGAGACGGGGATCGATCTCTACGTGATGGATGCGGACGGGTCCAACGTCCGCCAGGTCACCACCGACGCGGCTTTCGACAAACCACCCCGACTGGCAACCGCTTCCATAGCGAGAGCCGCGCTGGCGGTCATGGCGACGCCGACGGGGAGGGGGTCGGTGTGAGGGTGACCCCGGGCCCCGGCCGCCGCCCCTCCCTGCCGCCGTTCCACTTGAACACCGCGGCGATGACGATGAGCAGGAACAGCACGACCAGCGTGATGAACGTGAACCTGCGCACGCGTCGGAGGCTAGCAGAGGTCTCCGGCCGACCTACGCCCTGGCCACGGACAGGCGCCGTTCGCAGAACTCCCGGTTCTGCACGAGCACGCCTCGAAGCTCGTCCTCGTCCTGCATCCACGGCCGGAGGTCGAGCTCGAGCGAGACGCTCCCGGTGAAGCCG
>Ga0066710_100006613_pt1 | contig 10877 bp, 9 predicted proteins | sample GraSoiAngelo_159_FD_79666 | JGI IMG/M metagenome (GOLD analysis project Ga0066710, IMG submission 79666) | Grasslands soil microbial communities from the Angelo Coastal Reserve, California, USA - 14_1009_16_40cm | ecosystem: Environmental > Terrestrial > Soil > Grasslands | place: USA...
ATGTGCCGCGCGCAGCCGCCAGACGCGCTGCGCGGCGCCCGCGAGGGCATCGACGAGATGCTGGGGAACCTGCTGGACAACGCGCGCAGATCGGCGAAGTCCCGCGTCGCCGTCGAAGCGACGCCCGACGATGGAGGACGCGCCGTCATCCCGGTGGACGGCGGCGGCCCGGGACGCGAGCCGTCGTCGTCGACCGTGATGACGACGCCTCCTCCATCGTCGAGCGACGATTCGACGGCGACGCGCGACTTCGCCCATCTGCACGCGTTGTCGAGCAGGTTCCCCAGCATCTCGTCGAGATCCTCGCGGTGGCTCCGCACCGCGTGCGCCGGCGCCACGCGGACGTCGATGTCCAGGCCGCGATCGGCGTGCAGGCGGAGCAGCGTCCGCGCGAGCCCGTCGGCGGATTCGATCACCGGGCATCGAGCGCCGAGCGTCGCGCCCGACGCGGCGGCGCGCGCCTGCGCGAGGTGATAGTCCATCTGCCGCCGCATCCGCTCCACTTGCTCGTCGATCGTGACCGCGAGATCGTGATGGCCGTTCGCGCGCGCGCGCTCGGCTTCGTGCGTCAGCACCGCGAGCGGCGTCTTCAGGCCGTGGGCGAGATCGCCGGCCTTTGCCACCGCGCGGCTCACCGCCCGCTCGTTGTGATCGAGCAGCGCGTTGAGATCGTTCACGAGCGGCTGCACTTCCGCGGGATATCGTCCGGTGATCTGACGATCGCGGCCGTCGCGGACGTCGGCGAGCCGCGATCGCAAATCGTGAAGCGCCGCGAGTCCCTTCTTCACGTGCCAGAAGCCCGCCAGCATGAAGAGCGCCGCGACCATCGTCGACGGCGCGGCGTGCGCGAACAGCGCGTGGAGAAGGTTCGGCATCTGCCGGTAGTGGAGCATCATCGCCGTCGCGAACACGCCGGCGACGACGAACAGCCCGACGCTCCACAGCGCCGCACCGAGCATCGCGCGCGCGCGCAGCGAGAGGATGTTTCTCACTCGTTCGCCTCTTTTTTCACTCCGGCGGCCCCTGCCCCCCGGAGCTGATCACGTATCCGAGTCCGCGAACGGTCTCGATGAATGACGCACCCAGCTTCCGTCTGAGGCGCGCGATGAAGACTTCGACGGTATTCGAATCGCGATCCGTCTCCTGCGAGTAGATGTGTTCGGTGAGCTCGCTCTGTGAGATGACGCGGCCGCGGTGATGCATGAGATAGGAGAGCACGCGGAACTCGTGGCTCGTCAGCCGCACCGGGGTGCCGTTCACCGTCACCTTCGCCGCGCGCGGGTCGAGCGCCAGCGCGCCGCATCGCAGCTCCGGCGTGACGTGTCCGCTCGCACGTCGAATCAGCGCGCGCACGCGCGCGAGCACTTCTTCGATGCGAAACGGCTTCGCGACGTAGTCGTCGGCGCCGCCGTCGATGCCTTGCACTTTCTCGTGCCAGCTTCCGCGTGCCGTCAACACCAGCACGGGCACCGCGAGGCCCGCATCGCGCCATCGCCGCAGCAGCGTCAGGCCGTCGACGTTCGGCAGGCCGAGATCGAGGACGACTGCATCGTAGTGTTCGGTCTGCGCGAGGAAGTCGGCGCGCTCGCCCTCGGCGGCGGAGTCCACCGCGTAGCCCGCGTCGCCGAGCGCGCGCGCGAGCTGCGCCGCCAGCGGCGCCTCGTCCTCGACCACCAGCACCCGCATCGGCCCGTTATAGCGCAACCGAACCTGAACGGCGCCTGAACGCCGCGTTCATCGATGGTTCAACGTCGCCGCGCTACAACGGTTCCTTGCGTCGCGTAGGGCGGCCCTTTCAGGGCCGCCGACGCGGGCCTGAAAGGCCCGCGCTACGACTATGGCGACGGAGGAGAAACGAATGGCGAAGCGAATCGGTATCATCATCGCCGCGTTAGCGTTGGCGACCAGCGCGGCTGCGCAGCAGCCGAACAAGAAAACCGACGCGCAGAACGTGTCGGGCGTGTGGCAGATGAGCGTGGAGGCCGATCACGTCCTGCCGGTCGGCATGGAACTGAAGCAGGACGGCGAGAACGTGACGGGCACGATCCTCATGCCGACGGAGCACATCGGGCAGCGCAGGGAGATTGCCCTCGAAGGTCACTTCGCCGACGGCGCGCTGAAATTGTCCGGCACGGCCGAAGGCGCGTCGGAAGACAGTGCGAAGATCGACATCACGGGGACGCTCGCGAAGGACGGGACGATGAGCGGTACGCTCTCGGCCGGCAAGCACCGCGCGCACTGGACCGCCGAACGTCTCGCTCCGCGTAGGGGCGGGGCCCCACGCGAGTAAACATGACAACGAGAACATTTCTCCTCCTGGTGATCGTGGTCGCCGTCCTCGTGGCAGCCGCGATCTACATGCACCGGCCGCGATCCGCGACGACGACGCGGTCGCTCGTGCCGCACGGAGATCACTGATGCCGCACGAGCTGCGACAGGCGTGGCGCGCGATCGTGCGCATGCCGGTGCTGGCCGCGGTCGTCGTCGTGTCGCTCGGCGTCGGCATCGGTGTGAACACGGCGGTGTTCTCGTGGATTCAGGCGGTCGTGCTGCGGCCGCTGCCGGGCGTCGCCGGCGCCGCGAGCTTCTATCTCATCGAGCCTCGCGCCGAAACGGGATCGTACTCGGGCGTCTCGTGGCTCGAGTACCGCGACCTCACGGAGCGTCTGCGATCGCTGCCGGACCTGCTCGCGTTCCGCATCGTGCCGTTCAGCGTCGGCGAGACCGGCCGCGTCGAGCGGACGTTCGGGCTGCTCGTATCGGCGAACTATTTTTCGGCGCTCGGTCTGCGTCCGGCGCTTGGACGATTCATCCGCGCCGACGAAGCGGCGCGTGGCGGCGGCGAACCGGTCGTCGTGATCTCGCACGAGTACTGGCAGACGCGGTTCGCCGGGTCAGCCGGAGCCATCGGTCGAACCATTCGCGTCAACGACCGTTTGCTGACGATCGTCGGCGTGACGCCCGAACGATTTCAGGGCACCGTGCTCGGGCTGAACTTCGATCTGTGGCTGCCGGCGACGCTCGCGCCGACGCTCCTCGCCGGATCGCCGGAGCTCGAGAACCGAGGGCTCCGCGGCTATCAGGCGATGGGGAAGCTTGGCGCTCACGTGACGCGCGAGCAGGCGCAGGCGGATCTCGATCACGTGATGCGCGATCTCGCGCAGGCGTACCCGGACACCAACAGGAACCTGGCGGGCGAGCTGCTGCCGTTCTGGCAGGCGCCGCGCGGTCCGCAGCGGATGCTCGCGCAGGCGCTGATGGTGTTGCAGGGGATCATGCTGCTGCTGTTGCTCGCGGTCTGCGGGAACACCGCGAATCTCATGCTGGCGCGGGCGAGCGCGCGTCAGCGCGACATCGGCGTGCGGCTCGCGCTCGGCGCCGGACCGTGGCGCGTGGCCGGCGCGCTGCTGACCGAGAACGTGATGCTCGCGCTCATCGGCGCGGGTCTCGGCATCGCGATTGCGCTGTGGGGCACCGAGGCGCTGCGCGCGGTGCCGTTCATCACTGCGGTGCCGATCAAGTTTCAAACGAATCTGGACGGCACGAGCCTCGCGTTCGCCGCGCTCCTCGGCCTGATCTGCGGTCTGCTGTTCGGCATCGCGCCCGCTGCGCAGCTCGCCCGCGTCGATCCGCAAGCAGCCCTGCGAGCGGGGTCGCGGACCGCGGGCCGCAGCGGGCTGCGAAACGCGCTGATGGCGGTCGAAGTGGGGCTCGCGCTCGTCGTGCTGCTGGCGGCGGCGCTGTTCTTCCGCAGCTTCAACGAGACGCGCGAGACCAATCCCGGCTTCACGCGCGAAGGCGTGTTGCTCGCGGCGTACGATCTGACCGGACGAAACGTCGACGGCCCGGCGGTCCGTGACTTCACGCGCCGGTTGCTCGCGCGCCTGCGATCGCTGCCCGCCGTCGAATCCGCCGCCATCGCGGCCTCGGTTCCGCTCGACATTCACGGCTTGCCGATCCGCGCGTTCACGCTCGAGGGGCGCACGCGCAGCGTTGGCGACGAGGTGACGCCGGATCAGGCGCTCACCAATACCGTGACGCCGGGCTATTTCCGAACCATGGGCATTGCCATGCGGAAGGGATCCGACTTCGCGGATCTCGACGATGCGAGCGCGGCGGCGCAGGCGATTGTCAACGAGGAGTTCGTCCGGCGCTTCGTCGGCGGCGGTGAACCGATCGGACGGCGGCTTCAAACACGCGGCGGCACCTACGTCATCTCGGGCGTCGTCCGCAACTCGGTGAGCGATGCGTTCGGCGAGCCGGCGCCGCCGGTTGTGTATCTGTCGTACCGTGATCGCCCGACCGCGCGCGGCGAGATGCACCTGCGCACGCGCGCCGGCGCCGAGGTGCTGCTCGCGCCGCAAGTCGAGCGAATCGTCCGCGAGCTGGATCCATCGCTGCCGGTGTACGACGTCCGCACGCTCGGGGAGCACGTCGAAAAGAATCTGTTTCTCCGGCGGATTCCGGCGCGGATGTTCGTCGTGCTCGGTCCCGCGCTGCTCTTCCTCGCCGCGATCGGCATCTACGCCGTGGTCGCCTATACGGTCTCGCAACGGACGACCGAGATCGGCGTGCGGCTCGCGCTCGGCGCCACGGCTTCCCGTGTCGTCGCGCAGATTGTCGGCGACAGCCTCCGCGTCGTCTCTGCCGGCGCGATCGTCGGCTGGGCCCTCGCCGTCGTCGTCAATCTGCACCTCGTCCGCGGACCGATCTACCTGTCCGTGTTCGGCGGTGTGCCGCTGCTGCTCCTGCTCGTCGCGACATTCGCGTGCTGGCTCCCCGCGCGCCGCGCGACCACTGTCGATCCCCTCGTGGCGCTGCGCCACGAGTGAGGGCTGTCGTAGTATCACATCTGATCATTCGGCACGCCGATGAGCTCGGGCTCGCACGCGACGAAGCCGTCGGGCTGGTCGATTATCTCTGTGCCGTAGGAAAGCGCCAGGACATTCACTTTCTGTGGCGGCCGACGCTGACGGATCCGCGAGATGAATTCGTGCTGGAGCTCGCCGTCGCGGCGCGATGCGAAGCGATCGTGACATTCAACGTGCGGGATTTTTCTGGGTTCGGCATCGTCGTCCTGACACCCGCTGCGTTCTTGCGACGGATGGAGAAGACATGAGCAATCTGAGCCTCCGGCTTCCGGATTCACTACATAGCAAGCTGAGAGAGCTTGCCAAGCGCGACGACGTGTCGATTAATCAATTGATCGCCACGGCGGTCGCGGAAAAAGCCGCCGCATTGCTGACAGTGGATTGCCTCGACGCTCGCGCACGACGCGCCGACACGAAGCTGATCGATCGCCTGCTCGCTCGCGTACCCGACGTTCCGCCTTGAGTCGGGTGACGAGTTGCCCGCGCAAAGACCAAAGAAGGAACGGCGCCAACACCTCGGCGGACAGGCGACCGGCCGGGCGCAAAAAACGACGTCGCGCGGCTCGTGATTGAGGTCGGCGCAGTATCATTGACCGTTCAAAGGGAGCGCGCTGATGAAAAGCAAGCTAGTCGTCTTCATGATCTCAATCGTCGCGGGCGTGGCGCTCGCGGGTCAGTCCTCGTCTCACGAGCGGTCGCTCTTCGACGGCAAGACAACGGCAGGATGGCGCGGCTTCAAGAAAACGGCGTTCCCCGACCGCGGCTGGGTGATCGAGAACGGCTGGTTGAAGCACAAGGCGACTTCTGGCCAGGACTCGCAGGGCGGCGGCGACATCATCACGGTCGACACGTTCGACAACTTCGATCTGCAGTTCGAGTGGAAGGTCGCGCCGGGCGCGAACAGCGGCGTGAAATATCTGGTGTCCGAGGATCGCAGCGGTCCAGTCGCGCATGAGTATCAAATCATCGACGATGCACGGCATCCGGACGCCCAGATTGGTCCGCATCGTCAAACCGCGGCGCTGTACGACGCCATCTCCGCGCCAGCCAACAAACCGATCAAGCCTGCGGGTGAAATCAACTCCGGGCGCATCGTCGTCAACGGAATGCACGTCGAGCATTGGCTGAACGGCGTCAAGGTCGTCGAGTACGATCTCGGAAGCCCGGCGCTGATGGCCGCGAAAGCGAAGAGCAAGTTCAAGGATGAACCGGGTTGGGGCACGAAGCTGCGGGGACACATCCTGCTGCAGGATCACGGCGACGAGGTGTTTTTCCGCAACATCAGGATTCGAGAGCTGCCGCCGACGAGCACGACGAGACGCTAACCACAAGCCACGAAAACCACGAAACCACGAAACCCACGAAAATCAATTCTTTTCGTGATTTTCGTGTTTTCGTGAATTTCGTGTGTTACGGGTTGTTCGCTGATCGCAGCGGCACTCCGAACTCATCCCTCGGAAACAAATCCGTGTTGACATCCAGCAGCCGCGATCGATCGTCGGCTGGACCGAAGACGCGCGGCTGACGATCGAGGTACGGCGACAGCAGCGCGACGATGTCGACGCCGGATTCTGCGTAGCGCCGGCGCACGTCGGGGGCGCTCACCCTCGCCCGAATCGCCGCCGCGTCGACGACGATCGCGTCCTTGCTGCCGATGACGATGTCGCCGTAGTCGAGCACGTGGGGAAAGACGATCACGAAGGTGTTGCGGACGCGAACGGTCGGCGCCCAGCTCACGGCGAGACCGCGTGGCTTCAGTCGATTGCGCACGAGCGTGAAGTATCCCAGCGAATAGAGATTGCCCGCGTACGCGCTCGTCGGCCACAGCGCGTCGGCTTCGATGACGTCGTACGCGCGCGTCGACCGCATCAGCTGAAGCCGCCCGTCGCCGTACACCTGCTCGATGCGCCGATCGTCGAGGATCGCCTGCAGACCGGCGTACGGTTCGTCGCGCTGCAGCCGCGCCAGCGTGGGGAGCTGCGGCTTGACGATCTCGATGCAGGTGATGCGTTGAATCTCCTTTCGCCCGGCGATCGCGAACAGCGTGTCGCCGGATCCGAGTCCGATCACGGCGACGTCGCGCGGATCCGGATGCAGCATCGCGGGCAGCGCGCCGAGGACCGTGTGAATGCCGCCATACGGGATCCAGCTGTGCGCCGCGCCGTTGGCGAACACCGTCACTCGGCGCCGAAACGTGCCGCGCTCGCTTTTCAGCACGAAGGTGCCTGAGCCGTCCTCGTCGAACAGAATCGCGGCGCGTCTGGCTCCGTGCAGCCCGCTCCACAACGCACCCGCGTCGGGCATCCATACCAGCAACGCGATGATGGCGGCGACGACGACACCGCCTGTCGCGAGCCGCGGCGGCGCCCCGCCGGAGGCGTCCATCGACGTCCCACGCGTTCGCGTCACGAGCGCCAGCGGAAACAGCGCGCTCATCACGACGAGCAGTTTCAGCGTGCCGCTGGTCCCGAGCCAGGCGAGACACGACCAGCCGGTGACGAACGCGCCGAGCGCGGCGCCGGCGATGTTGGCGGTCATCAGCGTCCCAACGCGTCTGCCGACGCGGTCGAGATCCGTTTGCACGGCGTGCTGCAGCAGCGGAAACGCGGCGCCCATCATCATCGTCGACGGACCGATCAGGAGCGCCGGAATCCCGAAATACAGGAGAAGAAAGCGATCGGGCAGACCGCCGGTGCCGTGAAAGCCTCCGCGCAGCGCGGCGGCAGCCGCCGTGATGTTCACCTCCTCGTGCGCGGCGAAGTACGACGACAGCGAGCCGAGGTCGTCGAGCCTCGCGATGAAGAGCGTGACGGCAAGGCCGGCGTACAGCACGACGGCCGCTTCGATCACGAGAAACACATTGCCGGGCCGCCGCGTGCGGCGGACGAGCATGGCGCCGGCGAGCGAGCCGAGCCCGAGTCCCGTCAAATAGATCGAGAGCAGCGTCCCGAAGGTGAACGCCGTCGATCGCAGCATCACGCCAATCAACCGGAACCAGACGATTTCGAGCGAGAGCGCCAGAAAACCGGTCAGCGCGTAGATGACGGTCCATCCGGCGAACGGCAGCGTGAAGCCTTCGGTCGTTCGATGAGCCACGTCGATGTCGGCGCCGGCATCGATCGGATCGCCCTCGTCACGCCGCCGGCGCATGCCGAGCACGAGCGGGATGGCGATCGACGCGGCCAGCAGATTCAGCGTCGCGCCGATCTGCAACGCCTGCTTCAGTCCAAACACCGGCAGCATCCACCACGTCGTCGCAAATGCTCCGAGCGCGGCGCCGAGCGTGTTCCATCCGTAGAGTGCGCCGGTCACACGCGCGGCGCGGCCGATGTCGGTCGTCAGCGTTCGCGCCAGGAGCGGCAGCGACACGCCCATGAAGAACGTTGGCCACAACAGGCTGACGAACAGGATCGCGGCGCGGGCTTCGAGACTCCACGGCAGGTGACCGAGGCGCTGATACAGCACGTCGTAGTAGAGCGTCGCGCTGAAGAATCCGAAGGCCGCAATCGCGAGCTCCGCGGCGGCGAACGCGGCGAGCCCGTGGATCGGTCGCAGCCGATCGGCGACTTTGCCGCCGGCCAGGCTTCCGCATCCCAATCCAGCCATGAACGCCGCGACGATGATCGTGGTGGACTGGATGTCGGAGCCGGAAAAGATCACGAGCAGCCGCTGCCAGACGACCTGGTAGAGCAGCGCTGCGAATCCCGAGATGAAGAAAATCAGATAGAGGAGAGCCGTCACGGCGCGACGAGACGTTTGAACTCGACGAGATCCCGCATCTTCGCGAATACAGGATCCTGAGCGGCTTCCTTTTTCAGATACGGCTGTCTGTGCACCGCCTCTTCGAGAGGGCGCATCGCGTTGAGATATTCACCCGCCTGCGCGTAGCGTTGCGCCAGCGCGTAGTGCAGACGTTCGTTGTTCGGCGCAATCGCGATCGCGTTCCGTTGTTCTGCGATCGCGTCGGCGAATTTTCCCTCTTTCGCGAGCTGTGCGGCGTGTTCGGTCAACCGGTTCGGTACGCCGAGCGTCATGTTGAGCAGCCGCCGCAATTCGACGAACGGATTGGTCGCATCGTCGACGCGGATGTCGACGATGCGCTCGACGGTTGATTCGGAGCTCGGCGGAAGCGGACGCACGACGAGGATGCCGGCCGATTGCATGCCGCGCACGTCGCCGCCTTTGGATTGCCCGGCATCCAGCGCGTCCATCAATCGTTCGGCCATCGATCCAGCCCCGTGCTCGTACGCGTCGGCCATCGCGCGCACGACGGCCTCGCTCGCGAGCGTGTTCCCCTGGACCGAGAAGTTCTTCCCGGTGACGTGTCCGGCCCACGCGCCGTAATGCACGACGTCCTTCGGATCATGGTTCCGATCGATGACGCGCTTTCCGGTGTAGACCGCCGAACGGCCCTTCGTGTCGATGACGGCGACCTGCCGCGTGTCGCGACCCGGATCCTCGTCGGTGATTCGCTTCACCACGTCGGCGGGCGTCAGTCCCTGTTCGAGCAGCGCAATCGCCTTCGGTCCATAAGAACGGTTCGCCGACGCCTGCGTCGCCACCGCGCCGACGCCCGGCTTCGCGAACGGCACCGCGGCGCCGGCGGCGAACGCCCGCGACTGCACGCCGACGCCGAGCTCGTTCGTCGCGGGATCGAAGGCGATGATCGAGAAGGTCGAAAACCAGGGATCGGTTTCTTGCGCGACGCACGGGACCGCCGCTACCAGCAATGCGAGGATCAGTGCTCTCACAACGTCCTCCGGTTGCCGCCTATTCTGTTAGCATTCCCGGCGCAAACCAAGGGTGAGGGCGTGTCCAGATTGACACTCGAGATCCGGAGAGAACCTGAATGTCGGAGAAGGCGTTGGTCAGGCTGGAGCAGATCGAGCGGACGATTCTGACGCTCCGCGGGCACAAGGTCATGCTCGACTCCGACCTCGCCGTATCGTATGGGGTCGCAACCCGCGAGCTGGTGCAAGCCGTGGCGCGGAATGCCGACCGGTTTCCGACCGACTTTATGTTTCAGCTGACACCTCAGGAGATCAAAGTTTTGAGATCACAATTTGTGATCTCAAAGACCGGCCGCGGCGGACGACGGACACGACCCTATGCGTTCACGGAGCAGGGCGTCGCGATGTTGTCCAGCGTACTCCGGAGTCCCCGCGCCGTACGAGTGAACATCGAGATCATGCGTGCGTTCGTGCGTCTACGCCGCATGCTCGAATCGCACACAGACCTGGCGAGGAAGCTCAATGAACTCGAAAAGAAGTACGACAAACAGTTCAAGGTTGTCTTTCAGGCGATCAGAGAGCTGATGGCGCCGCCGCCGCCGACAGGCAGGCGGATCGGGTTTCGCAAGGAGTAGGATGACCACAACTCGCTTTCGCGTCCGTCCCGGCCACACGGTCGACTTGCGCCACTACGATCCCGCCGACACGCGGCCGTTCAAGAACAAGCGCAAGTCGGTCGACCGGCTCGAAAAGGGGCTCGAGCGGCTGATCGAGCTGCAGACGAAGCTCTACGCGCAGGATCGCTGGGCGGTGCTCCTCATCTTTCAGGGGATGGACGCGTCGGGCAAGGACAGCGCGATCACGCACGTGATGAGCGGCTTGAATCCGCAAGGCACGCAGGTGTACTCGTTCAAGCGTCCGTCGGATGAAGAGCTCGATCACGATTTCCTCTGGCGCACGACCCGCGCGCTGCCCGAGCGAGGCCGCATCGGCATCTTCAATCGCTCGTACTACGAAGAAGTGCTCGTCGTCCGCGTGCATCCGGAGATTCTCGCGCGGCAGAAGCTCCCCGCGTCGCTCGTCACCTCGCGCATCTGGAAGGATCGCTACGAGGACATCAACGCGTTCGAGCGTTATCTCACGCGCAACGGCACGCTCATCCGGAAGTTCTTCCTGCACGTGTCCAAGGAAGAGCAGAAGCGCCGCTTTCTGCAGCGACTCGACGACCCGTCGAAGAACTGGAAATTCGAGCCCGCCGATCTCGACGAGCGGAATC
>Ga0066710_100006614_pt1 | contig 10877 bp, 8 predicted proteins | sample GraSoiAngelo_159_FD_79666 | JGI IMG/M metagenome (GOLD analysis project Ga0066710, IMG submission 79666) | Grasslands soil microbial communities from the Angelo Coastal Reserve, California, USA - 14_1009_16_40cm | ecosystem: Environmental > Terrestrial > Soil > Grasslands | place: USA...
GACGGGCTGCGGCAGACGATCGACTGGTATTTCTCGTCGAAGGACCGCGAGGTTGTGAGGTCGGGGCTGGCCGAGAAGCTGACCGGACGGTAAACGATGCCCCGACATAACGCCGGGCTCATTCTTCTCTACCATCGCGTCGCCGAGCTGAAGTCGGATCCGCAGCTGCTGGCCGTGACGCCGCATCGCTTCGGTCAGCACCTCGAGGTGCTGCGAGACTACGGCACTCCGTTGTCGCTCGCCGAGATGCTGGAGGGAGCTCGAGACGGGCGACTGCCTCGTGGCGCGATTGCCTTGACCTTCGACGACGGGTACGCGGACAACGCGGACTGCGGCAGTGCGTTGCTCGCCCGCTACGGCATTCCCGCGACGCTATTCGTGACGACTTCATATCTCGGACAAGAGCGTGAGTTCTGGTGGGACGACCTGGAACGGCTGCTGCTGCTTCCGGGGCGGCTGCCCGACGCGCTCTGTTTGCGGATCGGTCCGACGGTTCATGAGTGGCGCCTCGACGAAGCGAGCGTTTATACCGAAGAAGAGTACCGGCGCAACTCCGGCTGGAACGTCGAGCTCGCGCACGACCCTTCGCCGCGCCACACTGTCTATCGAGCGCTCTGCAGACTCCTGCGTGACGTGCCAGGCGAGGAACGCGCCCCAGTACTGGATGAGTTGTCGCGTCTGGCCAGTGTGACGCCGGCAGGCCGGTCGACCCACCGGGCGCTGTCGCATGACGGGCTCGCCCGGCTTATCGGCGGCGGTGTCATGGACGTAGGGGCCCACTCGACGACACACCCGGCGCTTTCGGCCATCCCTCTCGCTGCGCAGCGGTCCGAAATCGCCGGAAGCAAGACCCGGCTGCGAGAGATCACGGGCCGCGAGACGACCGGTTTCTCGTATCCCTTCGGAGGCCGCGCCGATTACACGCCGGCCACTGTCGCTCTGGTCCGGGAAGTGGGATTCGTCCTGGCCTGTTCAAACGTTCGCGGCCTGGTTCGGCCGCGAAGCGACTGCTTTCAGCTGCCGCGCGTACTCGTCAGAGACTGGGACGCCGACACGTTCGCCGCTCGATTGAGGGAGTGGTTTGGGGACTGAACAGCGGCGTACGGGGAGCTTGATCGCCAGGTTTCTGCGCTCGAAACGCTCACGCCGCTGGGCAAGGGCGCAACAGCAACGTGTTGGTTGCTGGCCACCGAGGGGATGGGTCCGGTTCGGGATGCTGCGGCGGCTGACGCCGATCAGTCGCGTCTTCGGCCTCGACCGAGGGCAGTCGATCGACCGCCTCTACATCGAACGATTTCTTTCGGCTCACGCCCAGGATATTCGCGGAGCGGTACTCGAGATCGGCGACTGCTCGTACGCGTCGAGATTCGGACAGGATCGCGTCACGACGTGTGACGTCCTTCACATCGAGCCAGGGCATCCGGGCACCACCATCGTCGCCGACCTGGCTCACGCCGACCGCATGTCCTCAGATGCGTTCGACTGCGTCATCTTCACGCAGACGCTCCAGTTCGTCTACGAAGTGCGAGTCGCTGTAGAGACGCTCCATCGGCTTCTCAAGCCCGGCGGCGTCTTGTTGACCACCGTTCCGGGGATCAGTCAGATCAGCCGCTTCGACATGGATCGTTGGGGCGACTGCTGGCGCTTCACGACGCTGTCGGCACGACGGCTGTTCGAGGAGGTCTTTCCGCCAGCGAACGTCTCGGTTGAGGCCCATGGGAACGTGTTGGCTGCCATCGCCTTTCTGCACGGTCTCGCTGCGGAAGATCTCCGGCGCGAGGAGCTCGACTACCAGGATCTCGACTACCAGCTGCTTATTACGGCGAGGGCAGTCAAGTGAAAATCGACCTGGGGCCAAGGCGTACCCGCCCACCGGGTCCGAAGGCTGAGACACCTCATGACCATGCGTATCAGTGTCAGGACGGACCACCCGGTCGCTGTAGATTCACCGGATCACCTCCACCCGAGAGGTACGGCACAGGATAATAGTCGTAATCGCCGATTCAACTGGAAGCTGTACCATCTCTACCCGGCACTGGACCGGCCGCTGAGAATCCTCGACCTTGGCTGTTCCGGGGGCGGTTTCGTGAGCGACTGCCTGCGCGACGGACGCGTGGCGGTCGGTCTCGAGGGCAGTGACTACTCGGCGAACTGGGGTCGAGCCGAGTGGCCTCTGCTCGGCGGCCGTTGCCTGTTCACCGCCGACATCACCAAGCCGTTTGAGGTCGTCAGTGTCGAGAGTGCGGGCGAAAAGCCGCTGACCTTCGACGTGGTGTCGTTGTGGGAAGTCTTGGAGCACATTACCGAGAAGGATCTGGCCGCAGTCTTTCGGAACATCCTCGCGCACTTGGAGCCGGGCGGTTTGGTCATCGCGAGCATCTCGAGTGATGGCACGCTCGTGCATCATCAGACGGTGCAGGATCCGTCCTGGTGGGCGGTGATGTTTCGCAAGCATGGATTGACGCCCGTTCCCGAGTTTGTACGGTACTTTGCGACTCAGTTCATCAGAGGTCCCAAGTATGGAGCCGCTGGGAGCTTTCACCTGGTTGCCACCAACGACCCGGTTCGGGCGCCCCAGGTTCCTCCCGTCCGGATCATCTCCTTTGTCCTCGACCACCTTTGGTACGGAAGCACACCTTACCGACAAGTGCGACGCCTTCTCGGCATCCAGTGACGATCGGCGGAGGGTCGGGGGCCGCGATGTCTAGTCGCCCGCTGCGTATTTTACAGGTCGGCACAATCGAGGCGGGAGGCGGTGCCGCGTCGGTTGCCGCAAACCTCGCGCGGGGCTATCGGGCGCGCGGCTGCGAGGCTTGGATGGCCGTGGGACAGAAGAGCAGCGGCGACCCGGGAGTCTTCCTCATCGCCGATGACGACGGAGCGATCTGGCGTGTGACGGGCTATCTGGCCGTCCAAAAACGGCTGCGGCAAATGGCGCGTCGGTTTCCCGGCACGGGTTGGGGATCGTTGGGGCGGTTGCTTCGGCTCACCACGCATCCACGCGCGCTGGTCGAACAGTACCTGGGGCGAGAGGATTTCGAGTTTCCGGGAACCTACGGCCTCCTCGATCTGCCGCCCTCTCGCCCGGACCTCGTCCACTGTCACAACCTGCACGGCGGCTATTTCGACTTGCGCGCGCTGCCGTGGCTCACCCGGCAGGTGCCCACCGTCATGACGCTGCACGACGCCTGGCCGATCGGCGGACATTGCGCCCACTCTTTCGACTGCGAGCGATGGAAGACAGGGTGCGGGGACTGTCCCGATCTGACCATCGAGCCGCCGATTCGGCGGGACGCCACGGCGGACAATTGGGCCCGCAAGCGAGATATTTATGCGAGGAGCCGGCTGTATGTTTCGGCCCCTTCACGATGGCTGATGCGGAAAGTGGAGCAGTCGACGCTCGCGCCGGCCGTCAAGGGAGCGAGGCTGATTCCCAACGGCGTCGATCTTTCGGTGTTCAGGCCGGCCGACAAGCGTTCAGTTCGCGACGCGGTGGGCATTCCGCAGGACGCGCTGGTGCTGCTGACGTGCAGTCATCGCGGAAGCCCGTGGACAGATCAGCAGACGCTGCGGTCGGCGGTGGGCCTGATCGCCGCACGCACCTCCGGCCGCAGCGTGCTGTTCATCGCGCTCGGCAACGATGCCGCGGCTCCGCCCGTCGCCGGGGCGGACGTCCGCTTCGTCGGATACCAGACGGAGCCTGCGGCGGTGGCCCGGTACCATCAGGCGGCCGACGTTTATGTGCACTTCGCTCGGGCCGATACGTTTCCGAGTACGATCCTCGAAGCGCTGGCGTGTGGAACGCCGGTAGTAGCGACCGCCGTGGGCGGGATTCCCGAGCAGATCCGAGCCGGCGAGGTGGACGCCGTTTATTCGAAGACGCTCGCCCGATTGGAACATGCCACGGGGATGCTGGTTCCGGCGGGAGACGCAGGCGCGGCGGCCGAGGCCGTTGTCGCCCTGCTCACCAACAGCGAGCCGAGACGCTTGCTCGGCGAGAATGCGGTGAGAGATGTCCGCGAGCGTTTCGATTTGAACCAGCAGGTCGAGTGCTACCTCGCATGGTATCGGACTATTATTGGCGACTGGCACCGGCATGCGATGTCCGACTCTAACGAAGCTCCCGCCCGCGCCACCGGCGAAAGCCGGCTGGCCATGGACTGACGGCACCCAATCGTCGTCCGAGGTTCTACACGGCCGTTTCTGGCCACGAATCAGCATCGTCACGCCGTCGCTCAATCAGGGAGCGTTCGTCGAAGAGGCGATTCGCTCGGTGCTGCTGCAAGGCTATCCGAATCTCGAACTGATCGTCGTGGATGGCCGCTCAACCGATGGCAGCATCGAGGCCATCGGGAAATACTCGGCGTGGCTGGCGCGCTGGGTGTGCGAAAGCGATGCGGGCCCGGCCAATGCCTTGAACAAGGGGTTCCGACTCGCCACGGGCGAAATTCTTGGATTCTTGAACGCGGACGACTTCCTTCTGCAAGGATCCCTGGCCAACGTGGCTCGCGCGTTCAGGATGCACCCGGGGGCAGACGTTGTCTCCGGACACGGCTTTCTGAAGGCATCGAGCGGGCTGGAGACGCCGAGTTTCAGCGATCGGTGGGATCTCACGCGGTTTGCCTACGGCGCGTGCGTGCTCGTGCAACCCGCGACGTTTTTCCGCAGGCGCACATTTCAGATGATTGACGGCTTCAACGAAAAGAACCGGACGTGTTGGGACATGGAACTGTGGGCGGACATGGCGCTCGCCGGTGCGGCATTCCGTTGGGTGGATCAGTTCTGGGCGGCTTTTCGGCTGCACGCCGACTCCATCAGCCGCAGCCCGCGGTTGAGACGACAGCGTCTGCAGGATACACGTGCGGTTCGGCAGAAGGTGACGGGTCGCCCTGAGGCTGCAGGCGATAGGCTGAACTCTCTGCTGCATCGAATCCGCAAGTTTTCCGGACACCCGCGCCGAACCCTGAGGCAGCGGTTGTTGCTCCACACGACGCTCGGTCGCTGGTCGGTGTGACGGCCATGAACGCTGAGGGTGTGCGATCTCTGCTCCGTCGGGCGACTCGGCCTCTCCCTGAGCGCGCTCAATTGCTGCTCAAGCGCGCCGAGGCTGCGCTTCGGCAGGACGATTGGGCGCCGGCGGTCAAGCGGCTGCGGCTTCGGGAGCAGGACGGCCTGAACGATCTTGCCCGGCGCAACGGGAAGCTTCCCGCCCGCAAGCGAGTCTTGATTTTTTCTTTCCAACAGGTCCCGCCGTGGCTGGACGTGGAATTCAGCCTGGGATCGGCGCTCTGGCTGAGAGGACACGTCGTGGGCGGGATCTTGTGTGACGGCGTGCTGCCGCTGTGCGAGATGAATCTTGGTCCAAGCGAGCGGCCGCCTTGCGGAGTGTGCGCCGGATGGCTGGCGCGTTATGAAGACGCGTTCGGGTTCAGATTCTCGCGACTGACGGATTTCATCATTAAAGAAGATCGGGATGCCGCGGAGCGACAGGTCGCCGACACGCCCGACCACGAGTTACCGACTCTCGTCGTCGATGGCGTTGGTGTGGGCCGGCTGGCCCGGCGCGAGCTTCAACGGTACTATCGCGGGTTCGTTTTCGAGCCGGCGGGCGATCCGGCCTATCGGCGATGGCTAGTGTCGGCACTTCTGTTGGCGAGACTGGTCAACCGTCTCCTGGATCGCGAGCAGCCGGATGTCGTCGTCACTGCCAACGGAAGGACATTGCCTTCGGCCTGCCTCCGCGAAGTCGCGAAATCGCGCGGAATTCGCGTCGTCACGTGGGACACCGAGCCGTCGCATCCCGACGGGCTTGTGTTCAGTCACAATCACCCCGCGGTCGAGATTCCGATCGACGATGCCTGGAGCGAAGCGTCGCGGCAGTGTCTGGCCAGCGCTCAGGTCGAGGAGCTGCGCGACTTTCTCCGCCGCTGGGCGCGGAGCGACATCACGCCGTATCCGTACAATCCCGCGCCGCTGGAGGACCTGACGTCCATCCGGTCGCAACTCGCGTGGCGGCCGGGGGCGCCGATGGTCGTGGCGTTCACCAACTGCGCTTGGGACATGGCCGTCGTCGATCGCGACGTGGGCTTTACCAGCATGTTCGACTGGCTGTTCGCGCTCGTCGAGTATGCCGTGGCTCACTCCGGGATCGACCTCGTCGTTCGGGCCCACCCGTCGGAAACACGAGCGTCGCCCGATCTCCGGTCACGCACGCCAGTCGGGTCGGAGATTCTCAAGCGGTATGGGCCACTGCCGGGCAACATCAAGCTGGTGGGCGGGCAGAGTCCCATCAGTTCCTACGCCCTCGCCGACATGGCTCACGTCGTCATCCTCTACGCCTCTCGAATTGGTCTGGAGGTGGCGCTGCGAGGGAAGCGGCCCTGGCTCGCTGGGAACGTGACCTATCGGGGCAAGGGCTTCACCCGCGACCTGGCGTCGAAGGAGGAGATGGTTGCGCTGCTCGATGCCGGAACCTTTGGCGACACTCTTTCGGCAGACGAAATCGAGCTGGCAGAGCGATTCGCTTATCTCTGGTTCTTTCGCTACGTCACGCGACTCCCGCTCCTGCGTCCGCGAGGACGGCCGTTTGCGTTGAAGACATTTCGAGAGCTGGCGCCGGGCGGCCATCCCGTCATCGACAACCTGTGTGAGGCCCTGGTGACGGGCGCGCCTTTCGTCGATCTCCACCTCGCCTCGGCTTCCGTCAGGGAGGGCGTGCTGTGATGATTCGACAACTGGGACGATCGAGATGGCTCGCCAAGGAGGGCCTGTGAGCATGGTGACCGATGACGGCGCGAGACGAAGCGGAGATCGAGAAGAGGCAGGTCGGCTGGTGTTTGACAGGTTGAGGCGTGCCTACACTGACTCAGTCACGCCGCATATATTCCGCAAGGGCGTCGGCGGCGATGCGGTGTCCGGCCGGGTTCCAGTGGCCATCGTTGGCGAAGTGGAAGGCGAGCGGACGCCCCTGGCGCTCGAACCTCTCGCGAACATCGACGACCGCGAGGTCGGCCTCACGCAATAGCTGCACGAACGAGTCGTGCGCGTGCGCGACTCGCCCACGACGATCCTCGGTACCCACCCAGAGCGCTCGCGAGGGCACAATCAAGACAATCGCGCGCCGCTTGCCAATCAGCCGCCGGAGCCGCCGGGCGGACGAGGTCACGGCCGCGTCCGAGAGGTCCGATTCGGCGATCCCTTCGAGATTGGGAACGAGCAGGCCGAGCCAAGCCGCGCCGTGCTCCACCCGCGGCGTCCGGTGGATGGCTGTCGTCGCGAGAAGGTACGCGGCGGAGTGCTCTGTCAGATACGCTTTCGTCCCGCTGAGCGGTTCGGGCGTCGTCGGGTGGGCCTCAGAATCTTCATATAGTCGCAGATCGTTTTCCATGCACACGCTGACGATCAGCGTGCCGATCGTGGCGCCATTCTCTTCGGCATAACGAACAAGGTGATCGTACCCATCGAGGTCTGCCGATCCTGCGCTGACGTTGAACATGGGACGAGTGAGCCGCTCCTGCAGGAGATTGGAGAATCGCAGTCGCTCCTCGACGCCCCACCCGAACGCGAAGGAGTCGCCGACGACGAAAATCGAGTCGGGAGTCGACGCCTTCAACGACCTCGCGTCGCGGAGTCCGAGGTCGTTGAACGTCACCTCCACGTCGTAGTCGCCCGTGTTCTTCTTCAGCCGGCGCGTGACGTTCGGTGGTCCGAGCGCCGTTCCATCCGGCCGGTACGTGAACGTCACCCGACCGGACGGGTCGTAGGCGGGCGCGACGAGGCGAACGAGGCCCTCCACCAGCAGGAGCCCGCCTGCCGCCGAGCACAGCATCACCGTGAGCCTGAGCACCCGCCTCTTCCGTCTCAACATGCGAAAGGAATTTTCGCACGAACTGTTGTGACGCTGCGCGCCTAGAATAGACGGTCGATGCCTCCCGCTCTCTCGCTCATCCTGTGCTCCCGGAACGACGAGTACATGGGTAATTCCTTGTGGCGGCTGGAGACGACGCTCAACTATGTCGGCGAGCGTGTGGCAGCTCTCGGTCGGCACGAGGATGTCGAAGTGTTGGTCACGGACTGGGGCAGCCAGGTGCCGCTGCGGGACGTGGTAGCGCTCAGGCCGGCGGCGGCGCGCATCATGGCGTTCGTGACGGTGCCGCCCCGACTCGCGCGGCAGCAGCAGCAGGACAGCTCGTTTCCCGAGGTGCTGGCGCTCAATGCGGCGGCGCGGTGCGCGCGGGGCAGCTACATCGGTCGGATCGATCAGGACACCCTGGTCGGAGAACGATTCCTGCGCTGGTTGTTCGACGCGCTCCACGGAGTGCGGCCCCTGGAGACGAAGGATGTGACGCTCGACACGGCGCTGCTGTTCGCCAACCGACGGGACATTCCGTATCGTTTTGCCGCCGGCTCGCCGAGTCTCGAGAACGTGACGAGGTTTATCCGATTGTTTGGTGGAAGCCTGCCGGTCTGGTCGGATAACCCTGCGACCGGCGACGTGTTCTGGACCAGCTCCGTCGGTATCTGGCTCGCGCATCGCCATCTCTGGCACGAGTGCGGCGGCTACGACGAGCGGCTGATCTACTACAACTGGATGGAAACCGACATGATCCGCCGGCTGGGGCAGAAGTACCCGATCGTCAACCTCGGGGAGCTGACCGATCACGATTTCTACCACTTGGAGCACTACCCTCCGAGAACCGCGTGGCGCGCTCGCGAACACGCGAAGAAGAACGCCGACATCGACATGGCGACACCTCCCAAGAATTTCAGCCCGAATACACACGACTGGGGACTTCACGCGTACCGTCTGACTCCGGTGCCGAGCGCGGAAGCAACCGGCGTTGGCGCGTCACCGGCCCTCGACGATGGACGGACCGGGTTCGCCATCTTCGTGTTGCTGATGCTGCGACTGGCCGCGTGCACGGTCTCCGATCGCATGTTCATCTTCTGGATGGTTCACCATCAAGTGTGGAGCCGCAGGTTTCGGCGGGTTCGACAGGAGCTGGCCGGTCGGCCTGTCACACGCTGGCCGGGCGTGGTTTGGGGGCTGTGGACTGACAGGAGGGCGGCCCGGATCCGCCGGATGGCTGGTCTTCGGGTGCGCCTTCTGCGGACGACGCTGGCAGGCGTGCTGAGTACGGTCGGCCTGTTGGCGTGGGTTCGCAGGCTGCGGCTCCGGATAATGCTCTTGACGGTTCGGGAAATGCGCCGCCGAACGCGGACCGACCGCAAGCGTTTTGCGCGATTCAAACACGAGTCGGGTGCCGTGCTCGGCCACAGGCTGGAGGCAATGGCGGGCACGCTGAGGACGGCGCTCGTCGTCAGCAGCCGATGTCCCTCCGTTGAGGGAGAGCTCTGCACGATCAAGGCGCTGCAGATGGCCGGCTTCAAGCCGGTCATTCTGCTCGAGGACGAGCAAAGCGCCTTACGTCCGTACTATGAGCTGGCCGGCGTCGGCGAGATCCACTTTTGGAGCGAATTCCTCACGTCACTCGACTTCTCGAGCGTCGCGGCCGCCGTTGTCGAGCCGTGTCAGACTCTCGAAGATCTTTCGAGATGTACGCATGCCGGCGTGCGAGTGGGACGCATCGCCGCCTGCACGGCCCTCCGGCGGCTTCGGCTGGGAGTGCTCGAGCTGCGGACGCCAGGCGTTCGCGATCTGCTCGCACGTTGCGTGGCCTCGAGTATGTCGTCGGTGGCGGAGGCCCAAAATATTCTGCGGGTCGTAGGTCCGGATCTGGTGCTCACGGACCCGGAGTACACCCCGAAGGGAGAACTGTTCGAGACGTGTCTCCAGAACGGGCTCGACGTGGTCGCCTACGACACCGCCCATCGAAGCAACGCGCTGATGCTCAAACGCTATGGGCATCGGAACCGCGATCAGCATCTGACTTCTCTTTCATCCCGTTCCTGGGCCCTTGTTCGGAATCTGGAATGGACGAGCGCCCGGCGCGACACGCTCGTACGTGAGCTCGCGTCGAGCTACACGACGGGCGACTGGTTCGGCACGCCATCGACGCCGTCGCAGGCGCGCATGACGGAGCCGTCCGAGGTGCGGAGATTTCTGGGCCTCGATCCGGCCAAGAAGACGGCGTGCATTTTTCCTCCCATGCTGTGGGATGCGCCGTTGATGTGGGGGACGACCCTGTTTCCTACCCACGAGGAATGGCTCATCGAAACGGTGTCGGCGGCGTGCCGCAACGACCGTGTGAATTGGGTCATCAAGATTCATCCGGCGAATACGTGGAAGCAGGCTGACGAAAAGTATCGAGGCGATCCTGCCGAGGTGCGCGTGCTTCGGGAGCAGCTTGGCGTCTTACCGCGCCACATCATCGTCATTCCGCCGGACACGACCATGAGCACGTTCTCGTTACTTGCGGTCGTGGACTACTGCGTGACCGTGCGCGGGACGGTGGGTGTCGAGGCGGCGACGCGCGGCATCCCTGTACTGACCGCTGGAGCGGCGCGATATGCCGGTCTGGGTTTTACGGTTGACTCCGAGAGCCGCGGGGAATACCTGGCGAGGCTGGCGCGGATTCAGACCACGCCACCTCTTGGCGATGAGCAACGGGAACTGGCGGAACGGTTCGCCTATGGGCTCTTCCTGCTGAGGCCCTTGACGCTCGAGAGCGTCACCTGGGAGCCGCAGGAATCGAACGGCGCTCGGCCGGCCGTCAACCCGCGGGCGCGACTCAATGTCAGGACGGAGGACGACTGGCGCAGGGCGACCGATGTGGGCGCGCTCGCGGAATGGTTCGCATCACGCGACGAAGACTTCCTGGCGCATGTCGAGTAAAACGAAGACCCAAGGCGCGTGGCGATGACCACACGGACGCTTGCGAGCCGTCTCGTTTATTCGGACGCCGCTCTGGGAACCA
>Ga0066710_100006615_pt1 | contig 10877 bp, 10 predicted proteins | sample GraSoiAngelo_159_FD_79666 | JGI IMG/M metagenome (GOLD analysis project Ga0066710, IMG submission 79666) | Grasslands soil microbial communities from the Angelo Coastal Reserve, California, USA - 14_1009_16_40cm | ecosystem: Environmental > Terrestrial > Soil > Grasslands | place: USA...
ACAAGAAGACCGCATCACTCCTAACGAACGAAAACGGATTTTGAAGAAAGCCACGCGGCGTTGAATCTTCGGTTATTCCTCGACGCCAACATCCTCTTCACGGCTGCGTACAGTCCTGAAGGTTTATCCGCCTTGCTGTTTGAGCTACGCCGTCGAGGCATTCTCAGGCTTCTAACCTCCGAACATGCGGGTGGAGAGGCGCGCGTGAACCTGCAGTTGAAGCAACCCGATGCTCTGGGCAGGCTCGAGCGGCTGCTCAAGCTGTTGGAAGTTGTGCACACCCCGGCAAAAAGTCCGATTGCTTTGAGCGTTCCCGAAGACGATCTGTCGATCTTCGGCGCAGCGCTCGCGGCTGGTGCGACGCATTTCATTACTGGCGATAGAAAACATTTCGGCCGGTATTTCGATCGACCAGCTCACACAGCCGGGATCTGCATCCAAACGGTTCGTCGGTTTTTTGATGATCGTTTCTGATCGTCTTTTTCATTGCGATCCGCGTTTTTCCGAAGGTAAGGTGAGGATCTGGAATTTCGGAAGCAGGACCATGCCGGTTTGACATCTCGCCATGAGGACTGTGCTTTCGGGTAGTATCGAAGACATGGTGTTCGTTCCTGCATATCAAAGTTTATCGGGCTCGTTTTCGCAGAAGCGACAGCGAGCCCTGAAGTCGCTCGAGGATTGCCGGATGTGTCCGCGCGATTGCGGCGTGAATCGACTCGAGAATCGATGGGCGGCTTGCAAGACGGGCCGCTATGCGGTCGTAGATTGTTACTTCGCTCATTTCGGAGAAGAGCAGTGTCTTCGAGGCTGGAGAGGGTCCGGCACGATTTTCTTTTCACACTGCAATCTGAGGTGTGTGTTTTGTCAGAACTACGATATCAGTCAGGCTGTGGCGCCGGGGCGGGCGGTTCCAGGTTCTTCGCCGGAAGCGATTGCCGGCATGATGCTCGAACTGCAGACGAAGGGCTGCCACAACATCAATTTCGTAACCCCAGAACACGTCGTGCCTCAGATCATCGAAGCTGTGGTGATCGCTGTGGAGCGCGGTCTATGCGTTCCGATTGTATACAACACCAGCGCCTACGATGCGCTCGATAGCATCGAACTTATGGAGGGTATCGTCGACATTTACATGCCGGATTTCAAATTCTGGTCGGCCGAACGAAGCAAACTTTACATGAAAGCCGAGAACTACCCCGATGCCGCGCGAGAAGCGATAGTGGCAATGCACCGTCAGGTTGGGGACTTGGTCATCGGCGATGACGGACTCGCCCGGCGGGGTGTGTTGATCCGTCACCTGGTCATGCCCGGGATGCTCGATGAAACGAGCGCCATTTTGCAATGGATCGCCGCCGAGCTCGGCACCAACACGTACATCAATCTGATGGATCAGTATCGGCCTGCGGGTAAGGTCGGCCCCGCACAGTATGTCGAGATCAATCGTCGCACGCTCTCTTCCGAATTCCTCGAAGCCAAGCGCATCGCATGGTCGCTCGGGTTTCACCGTCTCGATGACGGCTCGTAGGCAGCCTGAAAAAATTTGATGTCAAAAAATCGGTGGAATCCTGTGCATCGGTAGAGAAACAATGGCGAGCATGAACACGATGCCTTCGCTTCAAGAGATGCAGCGCGCATACCTTGGTAAGGACGCTTCCTACGATGGGATTTTCTTTTTGGGCGTGCGGACCACCGGAATTTTCTGCCGCCCATCATGTCCCGCGCGGACGCCGCTGCCCGTAAATGTTCATTATTTCTCGAGTGCCCGCGAGGCTCTCTTCGCCGGCTATCGGCCTTGTAAACGATGTCGCCCGCTGGATACCGATGGCCGGCCACCCGAGTGGGTCGGACGTGCGCTGGCTCTACTGAAGGATTCCGAGGACAAGATCAAAGATTCCGAGCTGCGGCGGTCCGGTGTCGACCCGTCTCGCGTTCGCCGATACTTTCAAAAACACTATGGCATGACCTTTCAGGCCTACTGCAGAGCGCGACGGATGGGCGAAGCTTTGAATCAGCTTCGGCGCGGCGCGAGTCTGGATGACATTGCGCTTGGCAACGGCTACGAATCGCACAGCGGATTCCGCGACGCATTCATGCGCACGTTCGGGCGTTCTCCCGGAACGAGCCGCGATCTGGACCGCATCGTTGTCTCGTGGCTGGAGAGTCCTCTGGGACCCATCGTCACTGCCGCGAACCCGCGCGGAATATGCCTTCTCGAATTTACCGAGCGCCGGATGTTGGAAACGCAATTCAACACTTTGAAGAAGCTCTTTTCATGTGCAATCGTGCCTGGAGAAAATGAGTATTTGATCCAGTTACGGCAAGAGCTCAACGCGTATTTCGCCGGCGAACTGCGGCAGTTTTCGGTTCCTCTGGTTTACCCGGGCTCGCCGTTTCAGGTGAGTGTCTGGAATGAACTGCTCCGGATACCCTACGGAGAGACGTGTTCTTACGAACAACTCGCGCGGCGCATCGGTTCCGCCTCCGGGCAGCGTGCTGTTGGGCATGCGAACGGAACGAACCGAATCGCCATCCTGATTCCCTGCCATCGAGTGGTTAATAAGGATGGGAAGCTGGGAGGATACGGAGGCGGGCTCTGGCGGAAGCAGTATCTGCTCGATCTCGAAACAGGTGCGCGCAAGCTACTGTAGGGCGGTCTATGACCGCCCCTACAGTAGCAATAATCGGGAGGTGCGATGCTCATTTTGGTTGTGCGGGTGACGATAACAGCCGGACGCGAACAAGAGGTGGCCGAATCATTTCGCCAGCTCCAGGAAGAGACTCGGCGTGAGCCGGGATGCATCGCTTATGTCGTACAACGGTCCCGCGAGAATCCTCGGGTTTATATGATTTACGAACAATATAAAGATCAGGCCGCTCTTGAAGCTCACCGCAACTCGCCGCATTTCAAGCAGTACGCAACGAACGGCTTTTATCGCTTCGTTGAAGAGCGCCGGGCGGAGTTCTTTGATCCAATTTGATTCGACTGACCTGGCGTCCACAGGCAGACTTCGAGTGGGTATCAATTTTGGGAATGCGCTTTTGGCAAAGAGAGATGCTAATGGAGTTCCGCATGGCATTGCTGTCGATCTGGCTCAAGAACTCGCACGCCGTATCGGGCTTCCACTCGAGATCGTGAGCTATGCTGCTGCCGCGCGATTGGCTGATGATGCAAGAACGGCCGCATGGGATGTTGCCTTCCTCGCGACGGATCCCGACCGAGCCGCAGACATTGTTTTTACCGCGCCTTACCTGGAAGTGGATACAACCTATCTGGTTCCCGCCAGCTCCCCGCTCCGGGCGTTGGCCGACATCGATCGACAGGGCGTTCGCATCGCGATCTCGGAAAGGAGCGCTTACGACTTATTCCTGACGCGCGATTTGAAACATGCCCAACTCGTGCGGGCGCCGGGGCCCAACGAGTCCGTCGATCTGTTTTTCTCCGACAACCTGGACGCGCTTGCCGGCCTGAGACCTCTACTGACGGAAGTTGCAGACAAACACTCCGGGACGCGCGTGCTCGACGGCCGCTTCACGGTAATGCAACAAGCCGTCGGCGTACCCAGGGCCCGTCATGCAGCCGCCGCGTATCTCGCCGTGTTCGTCGAAGACATCAAGTCCTCGGGGCTGGTGGCGAAATTAATAGAGAAGAACGAGATTCGCGGCGTGTCCGTTGCTATAGCGGCTTGATTTGCACGCTGCGGAACTTCACTGTGCCGGCGCCGTACTGCAGCCCGATTGGCCCTCGAGCGTGACCCGTGTGCTGGACGTCAACCGTTTTTGTTCCGTTCAGCGTCACGACCAGATGTGAACCTTGCGCGGTGATCTCATATGTATTCCACTTGCCGCCTGCCTTCATCGTGGTCGAGGGCTTCGCGACATCAACAATGGCGCCCGTTCCGTAGGTCGGATCGGGACGCTTGTCGTAGATGTTCACCTCGTACGCATTCATGGCTGTGATTTGCTGCGGGTTCTCGCAGCGAAGGAAGACGCCGCTGTTGGCATCATCATCGACCCAGAACTCAACTCTCAATTGAAAGTCCGCATAAGACGCTTTTGTCACCAGGTACCCGTTGCCTTTGTTCGCCTGAACGAGGCCGTCCATCAATTGCCAATTTGCATCGCCGATGGTATTGAAAGCCGCCAGACTTTTGCCATCGAACAATGTGGTCCAGCCTGCCGCTGCCTGGCTACTTTGGCCGGCAGCCTGACCTGAGAATTGGACCGCGATGAGTCCAATGATCAAAAGCGCGATGGTGATTGCGGGTGTGCGTTGCATCGTGACCTCCTATTTGAAAGCTTCTTGTGACTTGTGAATCTTGCGATTTCTTTTGGCCAGTATATTCTGCAATTCACCTCATTAATTTGACACGATTAAAACGACCTGCCTATACTCGCGCCGAAATTTAGAGGTGACATATGAAGCTGAAGATCGCTGTGGTGATGGTCTGTCTGGCGGTGGCCGCCGCTGCCACCGCGCAGCGCGGCGCATCGAAAGTGGTCCCGAAGTTTGAGGTCGAACCCTTCTGGCCAAAGCCGCTGCCGAACAATTGGATGCTCGGGCAGGTTGGCGGAACATTCGTTGATTCACATGATCATCTTTGGGTCACGACGCGCCCGCGCAGTCTGGACGATCACGACAAGTATGCTTCATTCGATCCGCCGAAGGCCGATTGCTGCGTGCCACCTCCTCCAATCCTGGAATTTGATCCAGCGGGAAATGTTATCCAGGGATGGGGCGGACCGAGTCGCGAATATGAGTGGCCGGACAACGAGCACGGCATTTTTGTCGATTACAAAGAAAATGTCTGGATCACCGGAAACGGAGGGAAAGATACGAATATCCTGAAGTTCACCAGGGCCGGAAAATTTCTTTTGCAGATCGGCCATCACGGAAAGTCCGGCGGCAACAACGACCCGGAGAACTTCAACAGGCCCGCGGGGGTTGTGGTGTACCCGAAGACCAATGAAGTGTTTGTCGCGGATGGCTACAACAATCGGCGAGTGATTGTTTTCGATGCGGACACCGGCGCGTTCAAGCGGCAATGGGGCGCGTATGGAAACAAACCCGATGATAACGCGCCGCGGACTCGCGTTTATGAAGGACCCGGGTCACCTCAGTTTAATCTTCTGCACGGAATCCGGATTTCGAATGATGGGCTGGTTTACGTTGCGGACCGTGTGAACAGCCGTATTCAGGTCTTCACACCGGAGGGTCAATTCGTCAAGGAAGGATATGTCGAGCGGAAAACCTCTTCGACGGAAGGCACAGCGTTTGATGTCGCGTTCTCACCGGATAAACAGCAACAGTTCATCTATGTTCCCGATGGCAGCAACAAGAAGGTGCAGATACTCAATCGAGACACACTCGAGGTTGTCGGCTTCTTTGGCGGCCACGGCGGCCACGGCATCGGAGAGTTCTTTCATGTTCACAGCATCGCGTCGGATTCGAAGGGCAACATTTATTTAGGCGAATCTTTCGGCAGGCGCGTCACGAAGTGGCGGGTTAAGAATTAGCCACAAAAGGCACAAAATTCACAAAGAGATGAATCGTCCCTGCTTGGGCCTCTTGTGCCTTTTGTGGCTATTTTCCCCGTTTCTCCTCAGCGCGGGCGCCGGCGAGAACACCGGCCATTCCGTAGTTTCCTTCGTTGCAGGCGTACTCGTAGAGCGGGCCAGGAACCTTCTTCATGGGGATCTCTCCGGTCCAGGGTTTCGCCCAGCTCGCCGGATCATCGATCGTGAACTGATACAGAAGCGTGTGTTCGTCCGTGCGCGTGAAGCGCTCGATGACGCGCAGGTTCTCACTCGCGCCTCTGAAGCTCGCCTTGTCGCTGAAATTTGTCGTTTCGACGACTAGGGTATTACCTTCCCAATGGCCGCGCGCATCTCCCATCAACAGCCGGACATTTTTAGGAACATGCGGTCTGCCGTCGAGTGGAACGATTCGCGCATCATGAATCATCTCCACGAGAATCGCGACGTAGTCTGGAGTCTGCACGATTTGATAGTTACTGTTGTAATTCGCCGGAAGCATGGGCGGACCGGCCTGTGGCGTCAAAAGACAGCGCTCTTGTAAAGATCGACCTTCCGGGCCATCGAAGGGACCACCCAGCTTTCTTCGAGCTGCCGCGAGATCGGCATTTCTCTTCTGCGCTTCGGGAAGCAGCGGCGGAACTTTGCCATCCGGCGGATCCACAATCAGCGACGATCGCATCGTGGAAACAACTTTCCCGCGATCTCGCCAGAACTCGTTGTACGCGCGCCCAACGTCGGCCTCTGCTCCTCCATCGCGCCGGTCGCCATCGGCATCATATACGGCCTGCTTTTCGAATTCGGCCGCTTCGGCCTTTGTTAAGAATTCTTTCCCGGCGAACTCTTTGGGCCGTTCCAAAGGCGTGACCGTAGCGTTGGTCCATATTCCTGACAGGTCCGGCTTCGCCGCGGACGCACGCGTCTGAGCAAACACGAACGTTGGCGTTAGCAACACAACTCCGCCAATCAAAGGTAGAATTCGGTGATTCATTCCAAACCTCTATTCAACATTTCCAATTAGAAAACATACTGCAGCATGATCTGCATCGTTCGGTTTCCATCTTTGGTCGTCACCAAACCAAAAGACCCCTGTGTCGGATTATTGTTCGCTGCGCCGAGATTCGGGTGATTAAACACATTGAACGCTTCCCAGCGGAACTCGAGTCTTTGTCGCTCGGTCACGGGAAACCGTCTATGGATGGACAAGTTCTGCTCCCAACTTCCAGGGTTGCGCAATGCATTCCGCGGCTGAATTCCGAACGTGCCGGGCGCCGGTTGCGCAAAAGCCGCTTTGTTGAACCACACCGCCGACGTCGTGAACTCCGTTCGTTTGATTTTGGGATCGCCCACCTCATTCCAAAACTGCGCACCGCCGCCAGGACCGATGCCGGCATAGTCCGCTGAAAATTGCACTGTGAACGGAGTTCCGGACTGAATCTGGGTGACGCCCACCAAGCCCCAATTTCCAAAAACCCATCGCACGGGTGCCGATTGGCCACTGAGAGACGGAAGACCGTAAAGCGTGTTGATCAGAAAAGAATGGGTCCTATCAAAATCGGCAGGTCCCCAAAAGCTTTTCGCATCGAATGCGTTGGGCAATATCGTCGTGAGTGCCGACGCATCGTCATTGACTCTTGAAAGGGTGTACGAAGCGGTGAAGCCCAACCCGGATGGACGCCGTCTCTCCATCGATATCTGTAAGCCGTTGTACTTGGACTGGCTGGCATTCTCAAGCAAGCTCACGACTCCAAAACCCTTGAACAGCCGCAGATAGTCCGCATTCACTCCGGGGTTGGCCTGCAGCGTTCCCGCCGGCAGTTGGCTGATGTTGCGCAGGCGCGAGTTGTAATACCCACGCCGTCCCACGTAGCTCACCGATAGACGTGTTGTGGCAGGAAGCTCGCGCTCGACCGTGGCGTTCCACGTCCATGCGGTCGGCGTCTTGAACACAGGGTCCTGCATGAATACTGTGAGAGGGAAATCGCGGCGTTGCGCTCCCGCAGGGGAATCGACGATGCCATTGATCACCGTCTGCTGCTCCATCAGGGGCGGCTGACCGCCGAATGCGGCGGAACTGCTAATCTGGTTGCGACTTAAAAACATCCCGACGCCCGCACGAATAGCCGTCTTCGTGTTCAGCGAATAGGCGAGGCCAAGCCTCGGTTGAAATCTATCTTTGTACGTCGGTGCGAACCCATCAGGCAAGCAGTGATAAAGCCTTTCCAGTTGCGTCAGGAACGGAAACCGGTCGAGCGCATCTTTAGTGGGTTTGCAGCCGGGCAGCACCATGCCATTAAAGCGGTCGCCGCTAATGAGGAAACCGCCCGTGCGATCGATGACCGCGGCCTTGGCCGGATCGTAGTATCTCGGATCGAAGGACGCGATCGTACCCCACTTGCTGCTCCAGGGCGGCCAGACCGAATATCGAACGCCGGCCTCAACCATCAATTTTCTGGTTGCCTTCCAACTGTCTTGTGCAAAGAAATCCCAAGCCGTCGCGATATACGGAGTTATAGGTTTGTCGCCGAATTCGGAGTAGTCATTGAAATATCCCAGCAACGCGTTCGCTGGCGCGAAACCTGTCGAGGTAGGATGTCCGGTATCGAAAAACCGAAAACTTCCGTTTTGGTTATTCGTGCTGGGTGGCGTGGCAGTCGTGAATTGAATCCGATCGTTCTGTCCGGAATGCACGATCAGAATTCCTAATTTCACCGTGTGATTTCGAAGCACCTTCGTCACACTATCGCCGAATGTGAAGATCCAATCCGTGGTACGTCCAGGATACGGCCCAAGATCTAAGGTCGAAAGTCCCTGCATCTGGATGGTCGGGAGCTTCTCAGGCGCCCACTTTGTGCCGGGGAACAACAGGCCATAGTTAATGCCGTACGTGCTTCTCTTGCACAAGTCAACTCCAGTGCGTCCATCGCTGATCACGTTGCCGCAGTCTGGATCCATCGAAAGATCTTGAGGACCCTGAATCGTGCCGGTCAGCGTAAATTCATTCATGAATGTTGGAGAGAAACTGCTCGTGAAGCTCAGCGTTGCGGTTTTCGAAGGAATATTCCATTCGTAGCTGTGCCTGATAAATGGTTGATTGAAATTGTTCTTGATGTTGGTGCCGCGGAAGGCCAACGTGTGCTGATCCGTGACCATGTAATCGATCCTGAATGTGTCCTTGCGTGTGTCACTCCATGTGCCTCGCGAGCCGATATAGTTGTCCGTTCCCCTGAGGAATCCCGGACTCGGTTCTGGATAGACTCTCAGCAGCGCCTGCCCGTTCCGGCTGAAACGATCTTGCGGAATAACATTATTCGAAAACGGCTGGCCAGTTTGTGGATCAGTAATGATCCGCAGTCTGTTGAAAAAAGTGTTTGCTGGATTCAGCAGTTCGCTAAAGTCTCCGTTGCGCATTGCGAGAGTAGGAACCGTGGCTGTAATCGTGTTCTGTTGACGCCGGTAGACCCATTCCTCGGCTGCGAAGAAGAAAAGTTTTTTCTTGCCGGTGTTGAATTTTCCCGGAATGAAAACCGGACCGCCCAAAGATCCGCCGAATTGATTTACCTCTCGAAATGGTTTCGCGGACAGCAGTGGATTCACGGTGGCGTTGCGGGTCCAGGTGTTGGCATCCAGCTTGGAATCTTGAAGGTTCCCCACCAGTTTGCCGTGGAACTCTTTCGTGCCGCTCTTCGTTACTAAGCGCACCACACTCGATGAGGCGCCGTATTCCGCCGAATAGTTCCCCGTAACTACTTGAACCTCGGCCACGGTATCGAGATCTTGAGCGCCATTGATGATGGCGCCTTGCCGGTTGCGATTCAGAGTCGCGCCATCCACCGTGGTCAGGTATTCCCCGGGCCGGCCACCGTTGATCGAGAAACCGCCACCACCGAAACCGTCGCCCATATATGTACTAAGCGATCCACCTACGACACCGGCTTTGAACTGCACGGCAAGAAGAGGATTGCGGCCGCTGACCACTAATTCAGAAATCTCTCGCTCCGTGACGGTTCGTCCCAGAACTGATGTTTCAGCGACGACTTCATTGGGAGTGGCCTGAACTTCAACTGTTTCACTCACACTGCCAACGACCAGTTCGGCATCCACACGAATGTTGGTAGCCGCGCTCAGCTGGATTCCCGTCTTCACAAATTTCTTGAACCCGGCAAGCTCCGCCGAGATCGTGTAGGGAGCAACGGGCAGGTTCGGAAAAACGTAATAGCCCTGCTCGTTTGTGATGGTCTGCCGCTCCTGCCCCTGCGCTTCGTTTTTGACCGTGACGGATACGCCGGGAATCACTGAGCCGGTCGCATCTCGAGCGGTTCCGGATATCTGTCCGGTATCGAAAGCCTGACCGTATCCCAGCGTGGCGCACAACAAAATCACAACTCCAATACCGACGCTCCTAAGGCGCATGTGCCCTCACAGTTGTTTGTCTTTTCTATTCGTTTGCTGCATTACCCCAGCTGAATCTCGGGAGGGACTTCCGGATTCATTAAGGACGCTCCACCATCGGCATAGATGACTTGACCCGTGATCCAGCTTGCCTGTTCGGAACAAAAGAGTGCGACGACATTGCCAATATCTGCGGGCGTGCCAAGCCGTCGCATTGGCGTCCAGCCGCCGGCATGCCAGTTTCGGATCAATTGTTGCGCAGCGTCGGGCAACGTGTTCAGCACGCTGTCTTCAGTCCAGCCGGGACTGATTGCATTGACTGTGATTCCTCTTTTCGCCAGTGCCACTGCAAAATAACGTACGAGCGACTCCATTGCAGCCTTCGCCGATCCCATACCAACCCAGGGCAACAAGCCGCCTGTGCGACTGCCCGTTGCGTACGTAATGGCGAGAATCCGGCCACCATCTCGAATAACGCGCGCCGCTTCCCGCGCGCCAACTAGAAATCCTTTGGCCTGCGAATCGAATGCGGCATCCCACTGCTCGAGTGTGATGTCCATTGGCGGTTGAAAGAAAGCGGTGACTTCGGGTCTGGCGTTACTGACGAAAATATCGAGTGCTCCGAAATCGGCATGAACTTTCTTCACCATCCGGCTAATTTCGTCTGGCTTGGTGGTATCGGCTTGCACGATGAAACCTTCAGATCCGCGATCCCGAATCATGGCGAGCGTCTGCTTTGCGGCGATTTCATTCTGGTAGTAATGAACAGCAACATGAGCTCCGGCCTCGGCGAGCTTCGATGCGACTCCCCGACCAATACCTCGCGAACTGCCTGTAATCAGCGCGTATTTGCCCTTTAAAGACATCTGCACCCCCGAAACGTTGTTTTATGGCTTAAGGTGGAGGATTCTAGCACATGAGGGAATCGTCCCAACCTGACCAAGGAATTCACG
>Ga0066710_100006616_pt1 | contig 10875 bp, 8 predicted proteins | sample GraSoiAngelo_159_FD_79666 | JGI IMG/M metagenome (GOLD analysis project Ga0066710, IMG submission 79666) | Grasslands soil microbial communities from the Angelo Coastal Reserve, California, USA - 14_1009_16_40cm | ecosystem: Environmental > Terrestrial > Soil > Grasslands | place: USA...
ACCAACTTTTTCGATCACGACGTCCTTGGCAATTCCAACATCTTCTTCCCGCTCACCATTCAGCATGCCCGCATTCGCGGATGGGAAGCAAGCGTTGCCTCACCCCGTTTGGCCGGACGCGCTCAGTGGCATCTCGCCTACTCCCACCAGTACGCTCAAGGATTTGGCGGCATAACCGGGGGCCTTACCGATTTCTCGCCTCCCGAAGATAGCTACTTTTACCTCGACCACGACCAACGCAACACTCTCACTACGGGCCTCAATCTCGACCTGCCCTGGCGGGCTTGGACGGCGTTTAACGTTTCCTATGGCTCCGGCTTCCTTGATGGCAACGGGCCGGCACACTTGCCACCACACACCACGTATGATTTATCGTTTGGGAAATCCTTTGGAGAGAATTGGGGCTTGAGTTTCACCGCCCTTAACCTTGCCAACAATCGATACTTGCTGGATAACAGCAACACGTTCGGAGGCACGCATTACGCCAATCCACGAGAATTGTCAGTGCAACTGAAATATAGGTTCCGCTCCTGATCGGGTTGGAGGCCCTTAGTGATGAAGACTCAGCCTAATGACAGCGGCGGTCCGATTCGTTTAACATTGGCACCAGAGTGCAATCCACCGCACGTTTCGCATCTAAACATCTATGAGAAAGCGCATCCTCTTCGCCTTCGCTATCCTTTTCGTCGCGATATTGACCGCGGCTCAAGACACGACCAACTCCGTCCTCAAGCCACCTAAAGGCGCCCAAGTGGCGATCGTGGTATTTGAGGACCTCGAATGCCCCGATTGCGCTCGTGCCGCGCCGCTACTTGAAGACGCAGCGAAAACCTACAACATCCCCGTCGTTCGTCACGATTTCCCGCTGCCCAAGCACCCGTGGGCCTTCGATGCGGCTGTGCTGGCACGCTACTTTGATACTCACTCCAAGAACGTTGGGAACGAATTTCGCGACGAGGTCTTTCGGCATCAGCTCGAAATCACGCCATTGAATCTGCACGCCGTCGCGGAGAAGTTCGCCGCGGATCACAAGCTTAATCTCCCCTTTGTGGTCGATCCGCAGGGTAAGCTCGCGGCCCAAGTTACCGCCGATCGGGACCTGGGCAACCGCATCGGCCTCGAGCATACGCCGACGATTTATGTGGTCAGTAACAAGACCCAGGGGAAGCCGTTTGTTGAGGTGGTCGATCGTAGCCAGCTTTTCGCCATGATCGATAACATGAAGCGGGAATAAAAGTGATGTACGAAGTTGCAAATTTCCGATTCGCCAAAATCCACTTACTTTTTTTTCATTCCAAGCTTGTGCAGGATGTCCAACGCAAACTCGCTCACCACGTTGATTGCGCTGCCGTAACCTACCTGGCTCAGCACAGAATGTCCGCCCTCTTGCCAGGCGCTACGCCGGCCGGGTAGCCACAGGCTCGACATCATTCCCGCAGTGAGTGCTCCGGCGTACAACGGCAATTGAGGACGTAGTTCCCGTTCTGTCCGGTTATAAGTGACGAAATTTCTTACGATGGCGTGACGCGTGCGAGGCCAGAAGCCGGTGCACTTACATAAGTCGTAACGGGGTTCGTAACCGAGAGCCGCATTGCCGGCTGCTTGCACAGTGCTTTGGATCACAAACTGCCCGTACAGCGAGCCGAAGCGTCGTCCATAGCCTTGCATTCCACCGCCCCAAGCGGAGGGAACGTCGCGCGCCTGCTCAACGCCCGCATTGAAAAGGCTGGCGACGTAAGAACCCGCGGTTAGGAACGTCTGCCGGAGATAGGCTTCTTTGCGCTCATCGGTAGCTAACGGTTGGAGCGGCCGGTCGCTGGGAACATAAGGTCCAATCAGCCATATGATCGGAAGATCGCGCATTTCGACCAAAGTGGTTTGTGGCTTTTCAGTATCGCCGGTATTTTTCTTCTTGTCGACCGTCCGATTGCCCTGCGCCTCGGATGCATGAGCAGCCTCTGCGTGCGCCAACCGATCCCGGTTCGGCTGCATCAGAGGCTCATCCCTGTTTTCTTCGCTAGCGAATAATCCATCTGGTTCGTACGAGGATTGCGATGTTCCGATGTCATCGGATGCCGTCCTGTCCTGAGCTGGAACGATATGGCTGCTCTGCTGTGCCACGCAGGAACCCATCGCCAATAAAAGAATGAGACTAACGCGCCTTACAAAGTGAAATGGCAAAAGAATTCCCCACTCAGACCTTAGCATATTGTTACGAAATAAATGCCCCGCAAAGCAGACTCTATTTGGATTTCCTTCCGCGCTCGGCAGATACCAATACGGGAACGAGCCGGAAGGGGACGCTAAGTCCAACGCTAGATGTTCCCGGCTCCGTGAGGGCCCGGGATCTGCGCCACCCGAAGATTTCCGCCACTACTCGCAGGTTCTGATCCAGTTCGACTCCGGCCGATAGCGGCGAGCGACGCACTCGTTCTGGGTCCTCATATCGCAAATCGCGAAAGCGGACTAGGTAGCCTTGGTTCAATTGCTCGGTCTCGGTGAGCGGATATTCCGCCCAGTCGAGGTACACGCGTCCCAGATAAGATCGCTTCGCTGCCAGAGTTACGGGTGTCTCTTCTGGTTTGTAATAGATTCGCATGTGTCCTTCCGGGTCAACGTCAGCCGTGGACGAGTCCACCAACGTGCTGGCGAAAAAGTTCCTGGTCTTAACCATGCCGTGCCAGAGAAAAGGATTAACCCACATGGGATACGCGGATACACGAATGGGATCGGCGCCCTCATACAAGCGGGCGGGTAGAACGCTGAGTGCCCGGCGATGCTCGTAATCACGCACTCCCCACACCAGCACCGTGCCTAGAAGGGCCAAAGTAGCGGCCAGCCGGCCATGAGGGCCTTTTCGACGTTCTCCAATTTCTTCGCTTATCAGGGAGAAAAAGGCGGGCAGCAGGAGAGCAAGTACAAGAAATCCTAAAATCGTGGGTTCCACAATGGAAACAATGTCCCACGAGTACCATTTTTCCGAAAACGGCCAGAAAGGGCGCACCCCATAGGCATTGGTGAAATCAAGCAGGATATGGCTGAACCCAGCTACACAGGCGTACAGAAATAGCACCGCCCAGCGTGGCGGACGATTGGGGTCTTTGATCTTGCGTCCGGTAAAAGCCCAGATCGCATAGATCAATGCTACGACGACCGCAGCAACCAATGGAACCCCAAGGAACGAATGCGTGAACCCGCGGTGATGAGCAAAACCGAAGACCGGTCCGCGAAAATTACCCAGCACGTCGATGTCGGGAGCTTCGGCCGCGAGTGTCAGCGTGGCCGTGGCCAGCGCCGTCTTGCGATTCAGCCCGGCGCGACCAAGACACGCGCCAGTCAGGAAATGGGTGACGGGTTCCAAATAGTCCGAATCTTATGTAACCGTGTAATCACAGACCGCATGCATTGTAAGTTGATCGCAGCGTTGAGTCATCGAAGTATTAGACAAACCCCCAGACTGCGGGATGCAAAATCTCAAGGGATTAGTAACGTCAAGGCATCAGGCACGACGCTGATCTCCGCGGGAAGCGTGCCGAGCAATTCGCCGTCAGCTTCCACGAAAATTCGGGAATTTACCCGTGGGTTGCCATTTCTCGGCAGGCTTGCAGGCAAACACTGGCAACTAATCTTGTCGCTGTGCGCCAGATCGATTCCCCGAATGTTCCACTTCTGCCGCAGCAATCCTTTAAGGACGTAAAGCAGGTAGAAAAATCGATTGGAAGTTCGAAATAGCACCAGCCGCAGATCATTGCGCTGGAGCGATGCTCCGGGTGCCAGTTCCTGCAATATTCCCCCGAAGTTCCGGATGCGCACCGCTAACAATTCCGAAACCAGGATGCGACGGTGTTGGTCCACATTGGGTTCCCGAAACTCAGCCAGGAAAGACTCCATTCTATGACTGAGCCAGAGATGGGTAGCTTTGCCGTAGTAGGCTCCCATACCTACTCTCTGCTTTAGCGGCGCGCTCAGCGCATAGAACAGGTGTGCGTCTACGCCGACGCCAGTCACAACCAGGAAATAGCGCGACGTCTGATTTCCGCTGAAGTCGAGACAGTTTACTTTTCCCACCGCGATTCGATGGGCTGGAGCGGTCAGCGCGACACGCGCTGCCAAGGCCGGATTTTGGGGAAGCCGCAAGTCGTGTGCCAGCGAGTTGGCGGTTCCCAGCGGGATGATGGCCAGTGCAGCTGCAGTGCCCACCATGCCCTGCAACACGTCGTGGATTGTCCCATCACCCCCGCAGGCAAAAACAGTGTCGCAACCGGATTCAATCGCTTCCTGCGCCTGCCCACCCGCTCGTGCGCCCGAGTGTGTTGCCGCGGAAATGGCTTCTACGCCCGCGGCTCGCAACACAGTCAGAGCCGCTTCGACATCGGCCAGACGGCGCTTCCGCCGGCGGCCAGCGAGCGGGTTGTAGAGAAGAATTGCCTTGTGCACGGATTAGGGTCCAGACTGCCAGCTTACCAGCGCCGACATTATTGCGTATCTCTCGGAATTTGACTAAGCTATGCGCACTCGGGTTTTTAAAGCATTTCCTTCCTTGGCTCTGTTGGAATCAATTTCGATACTTCGATCTCAGGAGGACTACCTCGTGAAATACCTGTCATCAATTCTGTTCCTTACTTTACTGGCAGCAACAACGCTAGCGCAGGAGCATGCGTCCCCTGGCCGGCCGAAGGCCGCAACGTTAATGTCGGGATTAGGAGATCTTCATCATCCGGTTTCGACCAGCAACCCTCAAGCACAGCAGTTTTTCGATCAGGGACTACGCCTCATCTACGCTTTCAATCACGACGAAGCAGCACATTCGTTCCAGCGCGCCAGCGAACTGGATCCCAAGCTCGCTATGGCATATTGGGGAATCGCTGAAGCAGTGGGACCAAACTATAACGATTCAGCGAGTGATGATCGTTTCAAACAGGCGCATGAAGCTATTCAGAAGGCCGTAGACATGTCGGCCAACGCTTCCCCCAGCGAACGCGATTACATTCAGGCACTGGCAAAGCGGTTTCCGCCCGAGCCGAACTCAGATCGGAAGAGGTCTGCCGAGGAATACCGCGACGCAATGCGGGAGGTAGTCAAGAAATATCCTGATGATCTGGATGCGGCCACGTTATTTGCGGAATCCGGCATGAATTTGCACCCTTGGGGACTGTGGCACCACGATGGCAGTCCAGAAGTGGGCACAGAGGAAGTGGTATCGACTCTGGAATCGGTAATTCGCCGCGATCCCAACCACATGGGCGCCGTTCACTACTACATTCATGCCGTGGAAGCTTCACCCAACCCGGAGCGTGCCTTAGCTGGCGCCAACAAGTTAGCGTCGCTCGCACCCGCGGCCGGACATATCGTTCACATGCCTGCGCATATCTATAATTCGCACCGGGGACTATGAGTCGGCAGTGAAAACCAACGAAGAAGCGGCAGCAGTCGACCGAGCCTACATCAAGGCGAGTGGGGTGCAGGGTATTTACCCGATGATGTACTACAGCCATAACCTGCACTTTATCGCCGCGTGCTCAGCTATGAAGGGTAACTATCCGGAAGCCAGGAAAAATGCTGACATGCTGGCCGCCCACGTGGGTCCGCACGTCAAGGATATGCCGCCGCTCGAGGGCTTTATGACAATCCCGTTGGCAGTAGACGTTCGTTTCCACAAGTGGAACCAGATCCTCGCCCTGCCACAGCCGGACCCTGCTATGAAGACAACGACTACGTTCTGGCATTTCGCACGAGGCATGGCATTAGCGGGAACGGGCAAGGTAAGCGAGGCCGAAGCAGAATATAAGGCAGTTGCTCAGGCGGAGCAGAATACGCCTCCTGACGTTATCTTCGCCATGCCTGTCAACAACAAGGCCAAGGACATCTTGAAAATCGCAGAGAACGTTTTAGGCGCCAAGATTGCATTGGCCAAGAAAGACAATAACAACGCAGTCTCAATGTTGCGCGAAGCGGTCTCGGTTCAGGACTCGCTAAAATATGGCGAACCGCCAGATTGGTTTTTCCCAGTGCGTGAGTCATTGGGGGCGGCATTGCTGATGAATGGAGATACGGCGGGAGCCGAGAAAGTTTTCCGCGAGGATCTCGACCGTAACCCGCGTAATCCACGTTCATTGTTCGGTTTGCAGCAAGCTTTGAAGTCAGAGGGACGAACCTACGACGCTGATTTTGTCGAGAAGCAGTTCCGAACTTCCTGGAAAGATATGGGAACGCAGCTCAAAGTGGAAGACCTGGTGTAATTTACCGCACGCACTTCTGGTTTTCGGGCTGGTGAATCTCACCAGCCCGATTTTGTGAAAGACTATTGCTGCGCGCCGACTGCGGCCCTGGGATCATCCTCGGCTGTCGGACCACTATTTCCCCTGATGCCAACCGCGACTAAAGATATTCAGAAGAAGATCGACGCTTTACGGGACAAAATTCGCCAGCACGAATACCGCTACTACGTGCTCGACGATCCCGAGATCAGTGACGCCGAGTTCGACAAGCTGATGGAGCAACTTAAGCATCTGGAGGCAGAACATCCGGACCTCATCACGCCAGATTCTCCCACCCAACGCGTCGGCGGGAAGCCCCGCGAAGGTTTTCTCAAAGTTCGTCACTCCTCGCCGATGCTCTCGTTGGACAACACCTATAGTGAGGTCGAGTTGCGCGCCTGGGAACGCCGGGTGCACGAACTGAGTGGCCGCAAAGATACCGAATACGTGTGCGAGCTCAAGCTGGACGGCATGTCAATGGCGCTTCGCTATGCCGGCGCGCAACTGGAACGCGGCATCACTCGTGGCGACGGCAACGTGGGCGAGGACGTTACGTCCAACGTGCGCACCGTACGTTCCGTACCGCTTTCTATTTCCAAGGAGAGGCTGAAGAAAGCGGGTCTCCCATTGGACTTCGAAGTACGTGGCGAATTGCTGATGCCACTTTCAGGCTTCCAGAAAATGAACGAAGAACGGGAGCGGCAAGGCTTGTCGAAGTTTGCCAACCCGCGCAATGCCGCCGCCGGCACTGTCCGCCGGCTCGAACCCAGCATCACGGCGCAGCGACGGCTGGACTTTTTCGGCTACTCGCTGCTTACCAACGGCCGGACTTTGTTAGACCGGCACTCTGAAACGCTGGACGCTCTGGAAGCTGCAGGTTTCAAGGTAAACCCAAGCCGCAAGCTGGCGAACAATATGGAAGAGGTCTGGACATTCATCCAACAATGGGAAGGAAAACGCGACAATTTGCCGCATGAAATCGACGGCATCGTGGTCAAGGTAGATCGCAGGTCTTTACAGGAAGAGCTGGGCTACACCGGCAAGGCCCCACGATGGGCGATTGCTTATAAGTACGCTGCACGCGGTGGCACCACTAAAGTCGAGGACATCATCGTGCAAGTCGGCCGCACCGGAAAGCTCACGCCGGTTGCCATGCTGAGGCCGGTCCCAATCGGGGGGACAACTGTTAGCCGTGCCACGTTGCACAACATGGATGAGATTGAGCGCCTTGGCGTAAAGATCGGTGACTGGGTTGAAGTCGAGCGTGGCGGGGACGTGATCCCCAAAGTCGTACGAGTGGTTGACGACAAAGATCACCCGCGTGGGCACAAGAGTTTCCACATGCCGGAAAGATGTCCGGTATGCGGGGGCAAAGTCGTACGCACACCGGGTGAGGCCGATCATCGCTGCGTGAATGCGAATTGTCCCGCTAAACTGCGTGAAACTATTTTGCATTTTGCGGCTCGCAGCGTGATGAACATAGACGGCATGGGAGACGCGCTGGTGAACCAACTCACCGAGCGCCGTCTGGTAAACAATGTTGCTGATATTTACCGGATCACCAAAGATGACTTGCTGAAACTGGAACGCATGGGCGATAAATCCGCCCAGAATGTGCTGAACGAGATTGAGGCCTCCAAAAAACTGCCGCTTCAGCGGGTGATTTATGGTCTTGGAATCCGATTCGTGGGCGAACGCACAGCGGAGTTCCTGGCGGAGCACTTCGGATCGCTCGACTCGATTATGAACGCCAGCGAAGAAGAGCTTGAGCAGGTTAACGAGGTCGGGCCCCGCATCGCACAAAGTATTGCGGAGTTCTTTCAGGAACCACGGAACCGTGACCTGGTGGAACAACTCCGCAACGCAGGGCTCACATTAAAAGGAAAAAGGAAAGAGCGCGGGACGAAACTTGCCGGCCAAACCTTTGTATTAACCGGCACTCTGGTGCACTATAGCCGGGATGAGGCCAAGAAAATGATTGAGGATGCGGGCGGACGCGTAGCGTCCTCGGTAAGTAAAAAGACCGATTTCGTAATCGCCGGGGCGGATGCGGGTTCCAAACTGGACAAAGCCAGGGAGCTGGGGGTGAAAGTAGTCGACGAAAAAGGAATGAAGGCACTTCTCGAAAACTGAGTCGCATCGCCAGCGCAAACTGTTCCACTGAAAATCACTCCTGTTTCCGCATTTTTTGACACCTGCCTGCACCTCGCCGGATAATCCGAGGCGTGGCGGACCCTACCATTTCTGAATCTTCTGCTGTCTCAGCCGTTCTCCGCCGATCATTCCGCAAATTATTTCCCGCCGCCATACGCGGGGAAGGCGTCCATGTCTGGGACTCTGAAGGCAAACGATATCTCGACTTTTCTGGCTCGGCGGCGGTGAATTTTGTCGGCCATGGGGTGGCGGAGATCTCGGCGGCCATGGCTGAACAGGCTACGAAGCTAGAGTTCGTGCACAGTAGTCAGTTCACGACCCCGGTGGCGGAAAAATATGCCGAGGAACTGCTGGAGTTTGCGGGAGAAAACTTCCGCGGCGGTAGCGTGTATTTCACGAGCGGTGGCTCCGAGTCGGTAGAGACGGCGCTGAAACTCGCCAGGCAATATCAGGTCGAGATCGGCCGGGCTCGACGTTACAGGATTGTGAGTCGGCAGCAGAGCTATCACGGGTCCACGCTGGGCGCATTGGCGGTGTCCGGGAACAAACGGCGCCGTGAAATATACCTTCCGATGGTGCGCGAATTTGAGCACGTTGGATTTCCTTATTGCTACCGCTGCGCCTATGACTGCAAAGATGGCTGCCAAAACTGCGGACAGCAGTACGCCGAGGAGTTGGAGCGAGCGATAAAGGCGACCAATGGCGAGGCGGCGGCATTCATTTTTGAGCCGGTCAGCGGCGCGACCCTCGGCGGGGTCCTGCCTCCGCCGGGGTATCTACGGGCAGTAGCCGAGATTTGCCTTCGGAATGGTGTTTTGCTAATCGTCGATGAAGTGATGAGCGGTATGGGGCGCACAGGGCGGAACTTCGCGGTCGAGCATTGGGGAGTGGCTCCGGATATTCTCGTTGCCGCCAAAGGCCTTTCCAGCGGGTACGCGCCCTTGGGGGCAGTGATTGCGAGTAAAAAAGTCAGAGACGCGATCGCCGCGGGTTCGGGATCCTTCATACACGGTTTCACCTTTAATGCGCACCCGATCTCGATGGCAGCGGGACGAGCTGTCCTGCACCTGATTCAATCGAGAAAACTAGTGCAAGCAGCGGATTCGGGTCAGCCCGGAAGCGTCGGCGAGCAACTGCGGCTAGAGCTCGATAGTTTGCGAAATCTCCCCTCGATAGGTGACGTAAGGGGCATCGGACTGCTGTGGGGCGTCGAATTCGTCGCCGACAAGAGGAGCAAGCAACCGTTTCCTCCGGAATTGAATTTTGCAGCGCGTGTGGCGCAAGCGGCACTTGATCGCGGGCTGCTCGTTTACCCAGTACAGGGCTGCGTAGATGGAACCTCCGGTGATCATTTGCTGATCGCGCCGCCGGCAGTGGTCACAGCAGAACAAATCGCTTGGTCTGTGGACCAACTAAGATCAGCAGTACAGGAATCGGCTTCGCAGTAGCGCGGCGACAGTTCTCCACTGCGTCTTGCTTACGATTTACCTCTCCTTTCATCCATAGCATTTGCAAGGATTTACAGGTTGATATTCCTTTGTGCTGCGATTGATCCGTAGTGCATTGTGTGGACGGAACTTCATAGGCAAATTGGCGCTCATGGAGGGATGTCTATGGCGAGTCAAACTATGGGGAGTTCGTTAAGCGAATACTGCGAGCAGACCGATCCCGGAATTTTGGGCGAAGTACGGCGCGGAGGATCCGGATTCTCAAATGCCCGGCGCGTCCAACAGAGTTTTGTGGCGTCAGCGGAAAAACGCGCATTGACCTGGATGGCGGAGCGCACACCAGGCTGGATCAACTCAGATCATCTGACCGCGCTGGGATTTCTGGCACAGATCATGGCTGGGGTTTTCTACGCGCTGTCCCGCTGGAATCCGCACGCCCTACTCGGGGTCGTATGGTGCTTGGCGATAAATTGGCTGGGGGACAGCCTCGACGGCACCCTGGCCCGAGTGCGGCAACAGCAACGTCCCCGTTACGGGTTTTATGTCGACCACATGATCGACAGTTTCGGCGCGCTGTTCCTGATGGGAGGCTTAGCGTTCTCGGGATATATGCACCCCTACATCGCGATCGGTTTGCTGGTCGGGTTCCTGCTGCTTTCAATTCAGTCTTATCTCGCGACGTACACACTGGGTGAGTTTCACCTCTCATTCTGGCGTCTCGGACCCACCGAGCTTCGTTTGCTCTTAGCGGTAGGCAATGTTGTGGTTCTGTTCCGTCCCATTGCACTTGGCGGGCGTTATCGCCTATTCGACATCGGCGGAACCATCGGGCTCCTCGGCATGAGCCTCATATTGATGTTCTTCAGCGCTCGTAACGCACACCGTTTGTATATGGAGGAGCGGATTCAATGAAAGTCCACGCCAATCAGAATTTGGACGATTGGATCAGCCGAAACCAACGCACGGAAGAGCGGCGCCGGATAGGTATTCGCTGGCTGAAATTCAATGCCGTTGGG
>Ga0066710_100006617_pt1 | contig 10874 bp, 8 predicted proteins | sample GraSoiAngelo_159_FD_79666 | JGI IMG/M metagenome (GOLD analysis project Ga0066710, IMG submission 79666) | Grasslands soil microbial communities from the Angelo Coastal Reserve, California, USA - 14_1009_16_40cm | ecosystem: Environmental > Terrestrial > Soil > Grasslands | place: USA...
TGCCGGTCAGCGCAACGAGAATGCACTACTATGCGACGATCACCGATCGGACGACCTGGACGAAACCGTGGACGTTCATGCTCCCCTGGGAGCGCGACGACTCATACACGCTCCTCGAGTTCGCATGTCACGAGGCGAATATCAGCATCGGGAACTCCCTCCGCGGTGAGCGCCTCCTCGAAAAGAAGGCGCTCGACGAGGCCGCGAAGGGCAAGCTGCCGATCGACCAGACGTCAGCGGGGCTCATCGGAGCGACCGATGCGGCGATTCGAGCAAAGTTGGGTGAGCCGTCGTCGGTGGACTTCAACGGCGGTCGTTGGACCTACCAAACCGTCAACGGTGGCCTCGTGCTGCACCTGTTCTTTGCTCAGAACAAGGTGAAGGCCGTGACTCCCAACGATCTTCCCCTCGATGCCCTGAAGAAGCGTTAAGGTCGCCCTGACGTGCGTCGAGGAGAGCTCGAGGAGATTGGTCAGATGGGCACCCAGATCAAAGACGCGCGCAGACGTGCCGCCGCTGCCGCAGTAATTGCCCTCGTCTTGACAGCCGTGCGACTGTCCGCCGGTCAGATCCCGGCTGGGCAGACCCCTCTCGGTCCGAATCAGTTGCAAACTCAGCTGCGACGACTCCAGAACGGCAAACCCGACCTGAGCGGGATCTGGCAGGCTCTCAACACTGCAAACTGGGATCTCGAGGGCCAGGGAGGAGCTCCCTCACCTGTCCTGGTGCTCGGCGCAATCGGCGCCACGCCACCGGGATTGGGCGTGGTGGAAGGCGGGAAGATCCCCTACCAGCCATGGGCGCTGGCCAAAAAGCAGGAGAACTACAAGAACCGGCTGACGCTCGACCCGGAATTGAAGTGTCATCTGCCGGGTGTGCCGCGCGCGACGTATCTGCCGTATCCATTTCAGATCTTTTCCAGCGTCAGCCGCGGCAAGGAGCGGATGGCGATTGTCTACCAGTACTCGTATGCCCGTCGCGAAATCAACATGGGCAAGCCCATCGAGGCGCCAATCGATACGTGGATGGGATGGTCGAACGGAAAGTGGGAGGGGGACACGCTCGTCATCGACGTGGCGGCCTTCACCACCCCGATTCTCCTCTCTCCGGAGGGGCCTCCAAGCGAACACTGGCTCGACCGGGCCGGGAACTTCCATAGCGATGCCCTGCATGTGGTGGAGCGCTTCACCCCCCTCGGTCCGAACCACTTGACGTACGAAGCCACAATCGAGGATCCAAAGGTTTTTACGAGACCCTGGAAGATCAGCATGCCGCTTTATCGTCATGTCGAGAGAAACATGCAGCTCCTTGAATTCAAATGCCCGGAGTACACAGAGGAGTTGCTGTGGGGCCAATATCGCAAGCAGCCCGGTAAGTGATAAACGAGGTAGATGCCATGCGCACGATGCTGTCAGTTGTCGCGATCAGTGTCGGTCTTGGCACGCCGCCGGTCGCGGCGCATCACGCCTTCTCGGCCGAATTCGACGCGAACCGACCCGTCCAGTTGGAGGGGGTTGTCACACGGATGGAGTGGGTCAATCCCCACTCCTGGATCCACATCGACGTCAAGAAGCCGGACGGCACGGTGGAAAAGTGGATGATCGAAGGCGGAACCCCCAACACATTGATTCGTCGAGGACTCCGGAAACAGGATCTGCTGCCGGGAACGGAGATCAAGGTCGACGGTTATCAGTCCAAGGACGGAGCCCTTCGAGCGAACGGCCGCAATCTGACGCTTGCCGACGGACGCGCGCTGTTCATGGGCTCATCTGGCACGGGCGCCCCGGCAGACGGGAAGGATCCGTCAGAAATCCGACGATAACGCCCCTGCCGTAGAATGAGCAGCGTCGTCCATGTCGCTCAACTTTTTGGCCACACGGTTCCAGTGCTCGTGGCCGTGGGACACGCTGGTGTTGTTGTGCGACGGTCGTTTCGTGTGCGGATGCGCCGATCCGTACGCTCGGCGGACGCTCGGCGATGCTCGCACATCATCGGTGCATGAGGTCTGGACCAGCCACGGACTCGTCTCGCTGCGCCGGGAGCTCAATGCCGGTGGGTCGAAATTCTGCGGAGATTGTGCGCTGAAGCGGCCCCTGAAAAAGGATGAGAGCCCGCTGGTCCGCGGCATCGAGGCCGGGTCCCTTCCCGGACACCTTTATGTGGAGTGTACGGCCGCGTGCAACATCTCGTGCCATGAAGCGGTGTGCGCGCCCGAAACGGGCATTACCAGAACGCGACAGGCAAGCATGCTGGATTTCGAGCTGTTTTGCCGCGTCATTGACGAAACCGGCCCCTCCCTTGGGCGGATCGACTTCTTCAACTACGGTGAGGCCTTCCCTCACAAACGCGCCGTCGAGATGTGCGCCTACATCAAGACGCATTTCCCGCACATCTACGTGTACACGAGCACGAACGGCCTGGCGTTCTCGGAGGAGAAGGCGAGGGAATTGGTGCACTCGGGCATCGACGAAGTCACCTTTTCGCTCGACGGCGCAACCCAGAGCAGCTACGAGAGGTACCGAAGGCGTGGCCGACTCGACGTGGCGCTGAGAAATCTGCGCGCCATGGCTGACGAGAAGCGGCTGGCGCGACGCGATACGCCGTTCATCAACTGGCGATACATTCTGTTCACCTGGAACGACAGCGACGAAGAGATGAGCCTGGCACGTCAACTGGCAGCGGAGCTGGGAGCTGATCGGCTCTGCTGGGAGATCACCGACCATCCGGAGGAGGCCTTTTCGCGGCGCTTCGTGCCGGGCTCGCCGGACTTCGAGTCCATTCGACGCGAGATCTGGGATCAATCGGGGCTCGGCAATGCCATCCCTGGCGGCACGCCACGCGCTCGGATCGAAGTCCACACACCGTTCAATCGCCTTCCCCTTCTCGGACGCGCCGGCAGGCCGCTCATCGTTAACACGCGCGTGCACAATCTGTCGACGCGCCCGTTTGCTGCCCGCACGGCGACCGGACGCCGTCTGGTTCGTCTTGGCGCGCAGCTCTGCCAGGCCGACGGTACGCTGCTCGAGCGCGATTTTGCGCGCGCGTCGCTGGCCGAGTCGCTCCTTCCCGGTCGATATGCGGACCTGATGATTGAGATCCCGATGCCCACCCGGGGTCGCTATCGGCTGAAGTTCGACCTGGCGTGCGAGGGCATCGATTGGCTCGAACGGTGCGGATCCGAAACAACCAGCAAGACGCTCTGGGTCACATGACCGTATCGACCCAAGCCTTGCCGGGAGCGGATGGTGCCCGGTTGAACTCGTCGATGTCGTCTGAGTGACGATCGCGACCCAGTCGACCGGCGACCTCCGCGCCTGGCGCCTTGGCGCCTTGTCCACTTCGCGAAACGGGCGGGACTCTCACCAGGCCGCGCATTCGCCGACCCGCAATCCTTGGCATGCGCCGCCGTGGTACCGACTCGGGCCGGAGGCACGCGCGACGCCCGCCACGCAGGCATCAGGCCGAGTTCGGCCGGGACCCGAACGCGGCCACCGGACCCCTTGCCTTGGCTAGAAGATATGCCGATATTGTCGCTAGGTGCAGTTTCCGCGGAGAGACTCGGGGGAATCAGGCTGGTTCAACTGTGAGTGAATCGGTCATCAAGGTGTCAGAGCTGACGCGCCGCTTCGGTGCCAAGACGGCACTGGATTCGGTGAGCCTGTGCATGCCACGCGGAGCGGTTTACGGTCTGGTCGGCGCAAACGGCGCAGGCAAGACGACGCTCATCAAACACATTCTGGGACTGCTGCGGGCGCAACGCGGCTCTGTGCGTGTCTTCGGCCTCGATCCAGTTGACGATCCGGTCGCCGTCCTGTCTCGTATCGGCTATCTTTCCGAGGAAAACGACCTCCCCGCGTGGATGCGTATTGACGAGCTCCTTCGCTACTCGCGCGCGTTCTATCCAGCCTGGGACGATGCGTACGCGGAGGAGCTGCGGAGGACGTTCGCGCTCGACGCCGCGGCGACAATCAGTCATCTCTCGAAGGGACAGAAGGCGCGCGCGGGTCTGCTCGTCGCGCTTGCGTATCGACCTGAATTGCTCGTGCTGGACGAACCCTCGTCCGGCCTCGATCCCATCGTCCGGCGCGACATTCTCGGCGCCGTCATCCGCACCATCGCTGACGAAGGCCGTACGGTGCTCTTTTCGTCGCACTTGCTGGAAGAAGTCGAGCAGGTCGCCGATCACGTCACGATGATCAGCCACGGGAGGATCGTTCTGAGCGGAGCGCTCGCCGCGATCAAGGAATCGCACCGGACCGGCGAGCGCGTGCCGTCGCTCGACGAGATTTTCATCGCACAGGTCGGGACGCCAGGGGCGTCAGCGGCCGGGACCTGAGTCGTGGGTGGCGCCGCTCGCGCAATCGGTTGGGAACTCCGCCGGCGTCATCGCCTGGGGGTGATTGCTCTCGGCGCGTACGTCATCATCTTCCTTGCCATCAAGCTCGTGATTCTCGGCCCGGGACATCCGATCAGGCTGAACCCGCCCAACGGTCTCGCGGCGCTCATCATCGCGCCCGTGTCGATGACGTTGTTCTATTTCGTCGCCGTGTTCAGCTACGGCCTCTCTGGCGATGTGGCGGCGCGGCAATCGATCTATCCCTCCCGCATGTTCACGATGCCGGTGACGACGCGCGCGCTCGCCGGCTGGCCGATGCTGTACGGCACGTCGGCGGCGGCGAGTCTGTGGATCGCAACGGCAATCCTCGTCCGGTGGTCGGGAGGAGCCGACGTCTACGTGCCGTGGGTGTGGCCTGCGCTGTTGAGTGCGGCTTGTCTCGCGTGGACACAGGCGCTGATGTGGATGCCGTACGGCTTGCCAGGAATGCGCGTAGTCATCGCAGCGCTCTGGCTGGCTGTCGTAGACGCGATCGTTCTGCTCGCGCTCAACTACAAGGCGAGCGAGCTCGTGATGGTCGCTGTCTGCGCGCCGCAAATTCCCTTCGCGTATCTGGTCGCCTGGTACGCAGTTGGGCGCGCCCGGCGCGGAGACAATCCTGATTGGCGCGGACTCTTCGCTCCCCGAAAAACAATAGCGTCCGGCTTCAGCCGGATAGAACCCCGTTTTCTCTCGCCGGCCCGCGCACAAACGTGGTTCGAATGGCGACGGCATGGCCGCACGCTGCCGGCTATGGTAGCCGTCGTTGTGCCGTTCGAGCTCCTGCTGCTGTTCGTCCCAGGCAACGACACCGCGCCAATCGTGTTCCTGATCCTGTTCGTCGTGCTGTTCACTCCGCCGTTCATGGCTGCGTTTGCCGCCGCGGCGCTCAGCACGCCGACGCCGTTCACGGCCAGGCGGCCGCTAACCAGCGCGGCGCTCATTGCGGCCAAGCTGAGGATGACGGTCTGGAGCACAATTGCGGCGTGGCTGCTGGCCGTCACGTTCAGTGTGGTTGCGCTCCTGCTCTCGGGCAGGATGCCCGTCGTCGTCGAACGCGCGCGCGCGGGCATCGAAGTCACGGGGACCCTCCGCGGAGTTGCGGTCGTGCTGTTTGTGTTCGCAGCGTTCTTCGCCTCGACGTGGAAGCATCTCGTACAGAGCTTGTGCGTCGGGTTGACCGGCAGCGAATGGCTGATCAAGTCCAGCGTGCTGCTCGCCCTGATTGCCCTCGTGGCCGCCGGGCCGCTCGCGGACGGGATCATCAGAAGCAGGATCGTACAGTCCGCCATCTGGGACAGCTTGCCCTGGATCCTCGTCGTTCTCGTCGTCCTCAAGATGATCGCGGGATCGTGGGTCGCGATCCGTCTCTATGACAGCCGGCTGCTGAGCGATCGCGCGCTCGTCTCCGGCGCGGCGTGCTGGCTGGCCACGGTGCTCGCCCTGTTCGGTGTGCTCGAGTGGTTTGCGGCATCGCCGCTCGTCCCGCGCTACTTCCTTGGCGCCATCGCGATTCTGCAGGTCCCGCTGGCGCGCGTGTCGGCCGCGCCGGTCGCCATCGCGTGGAGTCGGCATCGATGACCCGAAGGGCGATCGTCATCGGCGTCGCGCTGGGCTCCATCGGCCTTCCTTCGCTGTTGGTGCTGATCGATGCCGCGTCGTTCTACGCCGTGAACCGGACGAACGGAACGCTGACGACGTCAGCGGGACAGACGCGGGAATACATACTCTATGTGCCCAAGAGCTACGACCGCGCAAAGCCAGCGCCGCTCGTCATCAGCATTCACGGCGCGGCGAACTGGCCGTCTTTTCAGATGAACCTCAGTCAGTGGAATTCCCTTGCCGACGAGCACGGCTTCATCGTCGCGTATCCCGCGGGCGAGGGCGGCGGACCGAAGACGTGGGGTTTGCGAGAAGAGCGAACGCCGTCGCGTATGCCGGACATCATTTTCATTTCCGAGTTGATCGACAAACTGGAGGCGTCATACAACATCGATCCCGCGCGGATCTACGCGAACGGGCTTTCGAACGGCGGTGGGGTGACGTTCGCGCTCGCCTGCACGTTGCCCCATCGCATCGCGGCGTTCGGACCAGTGGCGCCTGCTGTAACACTGCCGGTGGATTGGTGTCCGGACGCCCGTCCCGCGCCGATGATTGCCTTTCACGGGACTGCCGACCGATTCACTCCGTACAAAGGCGGCAAGGTGTGGTTGGCCCCCGCGGCGTTTCCGAACGTTCCGCGATGGGCGGCGAATTGGGCGCGAAGAAACCGGTGCGGACCGAAGCCGGTCGAATCGGCGGCCGCGTGGGACGTCACCCGCCTCGAATACACGGATTGCGCGGACAATGCGTCCGTCATGCTCTATACGATCAGAGGAGGGGGCCACACCTGGCCCGGCGGCCAGCCGATGCCGGAATGGCTTGTCGGGCCCACGAGCCGCAGCATCGACGCGACACGTCTGATGTGGGTGTTCTTTAGTCAGCATCCGCTTCAGAGGAAGTAGGGTCACCGACCGCCCACAGTTGGGTCACGCGGACACCATCGCCACCGCCGCCAAGAGTGCGATGGTGATGAAGCCGTTCAGAAACATGAACAGTGCCCAGATGGGGCGCTCCGAGAGCGAGCCTCGGCGATCCGTGCGGGACAAACTCGACCTGACTCGGCGACGAGCTGGGCCTCCGTGAGAAAGCGCAGTAGCTCGCCGGAGGACGGGATGAACCTGACCGTCTTCTCCGACATCTCGGTATGTGGCTCCCGAGAGTTGGCTGGAATCGAGCAGCCAACTTGCTTACTGTATAGCCGACACCCCGCCTGTGAGCGCGCCGATTCCTTTCACTTCTCGACGGAGAGAGCATGCCCGATGTCAGGCGAATCGCGTCTGAAGCAGTCGCCCATCTCGGCGGGACCGATCGTCGAGTGGCCGAGCGTGCCATGCAGACTGGTCTCGTGGTCTGGCCCCTGTTTGCGACCCTTGACGCTTACATGTGCTTCGTTGCCTATCCCCGCGCGCCGTTCCTGCTGTTTGTGTTCTATCGCGTGGTCATCGAGTTGGGGTTCCTCTTCGTGTACCGTGCCAGTCTCAATGAGACTATCGGGCGAGAGCGGCTCTTCCGCTGGCTGAGCCTGGCCTACATTGCCCCGGCGCTCACGATCGCCCTCATGGCGATTCATCTGGGAGGAATTCGGAGCCCCTACATGCACGGCATCTCGATTGTGGCATTGGTGCGGGCGGCACTCGTGCCGACACACTGGCGCCGCGCATTGCCAACCTTGCTGTCCATCGGGTTGGCCTTTCCGCTGGTCATCGGCTTCGGCGTCTTGCTGTCTCCTATCGCGCGGGCCGACTGGCTTACCTTCGACGCGCTGACGGTTTTCATCAGCAACTATGTATTCGTGCTGGCGTCTGCGACGCTGAGCGTGATCCTCGGCCACATGGTCTGGAGCGCTCAGCAGGAGGCGCGCAGTCTGGGCAGCTACAAATTAGAGGAACTGCTAGGGAGGGGCGGCATGGGCGAAGTGTGGCGAGCCACACATCAGCTCCTGGCTCGACAGGCGGCGATCAAACTCATCCGTCCGGAGGCGCTTGGCGGCGACGTCGACACGAGGGAGATCGCCATGGCCCGGTTCGAGCGTGAGGCGCAGGCCGCCGCATCGCTCCGTTCACCTCACACGATCGAGGTCTACGACTTCGGCGTGTCCGACACCGGTACCTTGTACTACGTGATGGAACTCCTCGCAGGGTACGACGCGCAGGAGCTCGTCGAACGCTTCGGTCCTCTGCCTGTAGAGCGAGTCGTGCATCTACTCGCTCAGGTGTGCGACTCGCTCAGTGAAGCGCATGCAGCCCGGCTGGTGCACCGTGACATCAAGCCCTCGAACATCTGCGTCTGCCGGTATGGACGACAGGCGGATTTCGTCAAGGTGCTGGACTTTGGTTTGGTGAAGCGGGTACGCGTCTTCGCTGACGACGAAACGCAGCTGCAGCTTACCGCCTCTCATGTGGTCAGCGGCACGCCCGCGTTCATCGCGCCCGAACAGGTGCTCGGCGGCGCTGACACCGATGCGCGGACCGACCTGTACGCGGTCGGTTGCGCCGCATTCTGGCTTCTAACCGGGCGTACGGTGTTTGAGGGTTCGACGGCCATGGACGTACTGATGCAGCAGGTCCGCAAAGAGCCGCCGCCACCTTCTCGCTACAGCGAACATCCTGTGCCGGCCGCGCTGGATGCCGTGATCCTACGCTGTCTCGCCAAGTCGCCCGACGACAGGCCGCAGAGCGCCGACGAGTTGGCGGAGGCGCTCACCGCTGCCTGCGATCCGCGCGCGTGGACCCCGGCTCGAGCCAGCGAGTGGTGGAAGCTGAGGACCGAGTATTGACCTTTGTCGTCGACTCCGCCGTGGGGCGGCGGGGCCACTCTGACTCAGCCTAGCCCAGGGTCCAGCTTGGGCGGTTTCTTCTGCACAGGCGCCCCATCATTGGGCGCGGCGATCGATTTGCCCCCGTTGGCGACCAAGTCCGGCAGCGGTTTCATGTTCGGCCCTTCCCACGGCTTGGGCGGTATCGGCGCCGGCGGGGGGTGAGGGGCCGGCGGCTGGACGATCGCCGCCCCAAAACCCGGCGGCGGCGGGCGGTTAACGGTTGCATCGACCCGGCCTGCCAACGACTGCGCAGTGTCGACGCGCGGGAGCCCGAACTTGGGCAGGCAAAGCAAGTCGATGACCGTCTTCGGCAGACAGGCATGCGAGTGCCAGTCCGACTCGATGCCTTGTTTGACGTGACCCCCGAACATGATGAGCGGTAGGCGGGACCCGCCAATAACCTGGAAGCCGTTCGGATGCAGATCGTCCACCACCGTCTCGGCATTCGGGGTTGCCACGTGGTCGGCGTAGCCACCCCAATCGTCCCAGGTGAGGATGAACACGGTGTCCAGCCAATCACCGGCGCGTACTAGAGCGTCCACCCGCCTCCACGTCAGGTCGTGTCCCTGCCTGACGTACTGCGGGTCGGGAGTCCTGTCCTGTGGATGCTCATCATAGCCGGGCGGGCCCCAGACCAAACAGAAATCCGGCAGGGTGCGCTGCGTCGCCATCGCGATGAAGCGGTCCGACCGAGCGTCGCTCGACGTAAAGATGTGGGCCTGACTGGCCGGATCGCCGAGTTCCGTGTAGTGATTGACGGGATAGCGATCCGGGCCGGTAAATGCGCCCCAGCTCAAACCGGCGCGCTCGACGTGCTTGAAGATGGTCGGGAGATCCCAGACCGACGAAGGCGGCGGGTTTCTGAGCGTCGGCGTTTGCCCGCCGATCACCAACATGTGCCCCGAGGTCGAATTCGTACCGAGACCGAAGTGATGGTCGCAAAAGGTAAATTGCTTGGCGAGCCAGCTGTAGTACGGGATCACGATATCGTTGTCGATTTGGACCGTCGCTGCCGTGTAGTCGCCCATCTTGAAGTGGACCCAAGCGTTGCGGTCGTGCTTCGGGTCGGGCATCGGTGGAGCCGACCGAAGGTGGCCCCGATTCTCGATCTCCGCGCCCCAGGCCGCCAGCGTCGGGAAGTAGTAATCGGGCGTCTTGTTCTCCTGCAAGAGAACCACGATGCGTGTCATGGGCGTCCCTCGCTTCCTTGCCGGCTGCCTTGCCCTTATTGCGTGGGAAACGGCACTCGATAGTATCGTCTCATCAAGCCACCCTTCCTGCATGTCCGCTCGCCGCCGCGTACGCTGCTCGAGGCCGCGCGGATGAGCGAATCGATTCGCTCCAACTCTACGCGAATGGCTCGGAGAATCGCCGATCGCGAATTCGCAGGAATGTGGCGCACCCTCGCAAGACCCGTCGCTTTGTTCGATGAACCTTCGCCGCTGAATGGCTGACCGGGCGAAATCGGCGAATTCTTTAGAAAATGGCGCGCCCGCCGCGACTCGAACGCGGGACTCCCGGCTTAGAAGGGTGAATTCGCGATCCTCCGACGATAGGGGTGCAATCTGCAACCTCAATAGAATGAAGGCACGTGCATGCGATTGAGACCGTCGGTCTCACAAAATATTACGGACATCGGTCGGGGCTGGTCGCGTCGGTGCTGGAGCGGCTTCGTGCCTCGACGTCGCCACCAATCCGGGCGCTCGAATCGCTCGATATCGCTGTTCGCGAGGGCGAAATATTCGGGTTCCTCGGACCGAACGGCTCCGGAAAAAGCACGACGATTCGTCTGCTGCTCGGGTTTCTTCATCCGACTGCCGGACGGGGGCGCGTGCTCGGACTCGACACGGTGCGCGACAGCGTGACGATACGTCGTCGGCTAGGGTACTTGCCAAGCGGAATCGCGCTCTACGACACGCTCACGGGAGAACAGTTGCTCGATTACCTGGGCGAGCTGAGCGGCCGCCCGGCCTCGCGCCGCGCGGAATTGTGCCAGAGGCTGGAGCTTTCGGCGCGCACGTTGAAGCGACTCGTCCGAGATTACTCGCGCGGCATGCGCCAGAAGGTCGGCATCGTCCA
>Ga0066710_100006618_pt1 | contig 10874 bp, 7 predicted proteins | sample GraSoiAngelo_159_FD_79666 | JGI IMG/M metagenome (GOLD analysis project Ga0066710, IMG submission 79666) | Grasslands soil microbial communities from the Angelo Coastal Reserve, California, USA - 14_1009_16_40cm | ecosystem: Environmental > Terrestrial > Soil > Grasslands | place: USA...
ATCTCTCCGGACGCGTGCACGTGAGTGCCGCCGCAGAGTTCGGTGGAGAAGTCGCCGATTTTGACGACGCGCACGCGATCGCCGTATTTGTCGCCGAAGAAGGCAAGCGCACCATGACGGATGGCCTCATCGTAATTCAGCTCCTGAATCGACACGCCGGCATCTTCTCGAATATGCTCATTGACCGCGGTCTCTATGAGCGCGAGTTTTTCATCCGGAATCGCTCCCGTGTGGCTGAAGTCGAAGCGTAACCTTTCCGGACTGACCAACGATCCGGCTTGGCGCACCTGCTGTCCCAACTCCCTGCGCAATACGGCGTGCAGAATATGCGTCGCCGAATGGTTGAGCATGGTTCTTTGGCGGTGCTTGCGGTCAACTATCAGTTGCACTTTATCGTCGATTTGCACGCGGCCTTTTTTGACCCGGCCGCGATGAGCGATGAGCTGCGGCGTCGGATGCTGCGTGTCGAAAATTTCGATAACATCACCGCGCGCCGTCTTAATCACGCCCCGATCGCCGACCTGGCCGCCGGATTCGCCGTAAAAAGGAGTCTCGCCGGTGAGTAGATCAATTTCTTCGCCCTCCACTGCCTCGGCTTTACCGCCGCCGTTGCCGTAGATGGCGAGTACGGTGGATTCGCCTTCGAGGCGGTCGTAGCCGATGAAGCAAACCTGGCGGTCGAGCTGGATCTTCGATTCCATGCTGGCCACTTCGCGCGCTTCGCGCCCGCGAGCACGCTGCTCGTTCATGAGTTTCTCGAAACCCGCCTGATCAACGGTGATACTTTCGCCGCGCAAAATGTCTTCCGTCAAGTCGAGCGGAAATCCGTACGTGTCATAGAGACGAAAGGCGACATCACCGGATAAGACTTTGCCTTTTTTCGCCTTCAGATTGGTGGTCGCTTCTTCCAGCAATACGAGTCCCTTCTCCAGTGTTTCACTGAAGCGTTCCTCTTCGGTGCGAATGACTTCGCGGATGCGTTGCTCCTCTTTGCGCAATTCAGGGTAGGCATCGCCCATTACCGCGGTCACGGTCTTGGCAACCTCATGCAAAAAAGGTTCTTTTAGACCGATTAACCGTCCGTGGCGCGCGGCGCGCCGAAGCAATCGCCGAAGGACATAGCCGCGCCCTTCGTTGCTCGGCATGACGCCGTCGGCGATCAAAAAGGTGACGGCTCGGGCGTGGTCATCGATGACGCGAAAGGAAATGTCCGCGAGTGGGTCAGCGCCGTATTTTCTTCCCGTAAGTCTTTCCGTCGTCGCCGTCAGATCACGCATATAGTCGGTGTCATAGTTCGACAGGACTTTCTGCAGGACGGCGGTGATCCGCTCCAGCCCCATGCCTGTGTCGACATGCTTCGACGGCAATTCTTCGAGCTCGCGGTTTTCCTTGCGGTTGTATTGAATGAAAACCAGGTTCCACAGCTCGATGTAGCGCGCGCAATCGCCGTTCACCCGGCATTCATGACCCGGTTCACCTTTCATGTCACAAGCTTCGGGGCCGCGGTCGAGATGGATCTCGCTGCACGGACCACAAGGACCCGTCTCGCCCATCTCCCAAAAATTTTCTTTCGCGCCGAAACGCATCACCCGCTCGGCGGGAAGAGCAGCGATCTTGAGCCAGAGTTTCGCTGCATCATCATCGTCGAGGTACACGGTAGAGTATAGTTTATCCTTCGGAAGGCCCCACTCCCTGGTCAATAGCTCCCAGGCCCATTCGATCGCCTCGGCTTTGTAGTAGTCGCCAAAGGACCAGTTGCCGAGCATTTCAAAAAAGGTGTGGTGATAAGTGTCGCGTCCGACGGCTTCGAGATCATTGTGCTTGCCGCTGATGCGCAGACATTTTTGCGCGCTGGCGGCACGCACGTAGGGTCGACGTTCTTGACCGAGAAAGACATTTTTAAACTGGACCATGCCGGCGTTGGTAAAAAGCAATGTCGGATCCTTTTCCGGCACCAATGAAGAGCTCTTCACTACGGTGTGACCCTGTTTGATAAAGTAGTCCAAGAAAGACTTACGTATGTCGTTTCCAGTGATCATCGTGCGATTATGCTTCTTCGTTCGGGCACCGCAGCAGGTCCGAGATGACCTGGCTGCTGTAGCCGCGGCGCTGCAGAAACGCGACGGCGCGGCGCAGTGTTTTCACATCGCCTAGACTTTCGCTGCGAAATCGTTTGGCCAAAAGTCGTTTGGCTTGCGTTTTTTCGTCACAATGGTCGAGGGTCTCTCGGATGACCTCGCGAATCACGGACTGGACGATGCCTTTGGCTCTGAGCTCCTGCTCGATTCTTCGCGGGCCGTAGCCGCGGCTTTGGGCTTTGGCGAGCGCCCAATTGCGTGCGAATGATTCATCATCGACGTAATTTAATGAACGGAGCTTTTCGAGCACGCGGTCGCTGACAGCAGGAATGTAACCCCGTCGAAGTAGATAGCTTCGGATTTCCGCTTCGCTCCGAGGCCGATAACCAAGATAACGTAATGCCTGCTGCAGCGCGTCTGCTGGTAGGGGAGCTCGATTCGGCTTAAAGGGAGTTTTCTTCAGAGCTATCGAGGACGTATCGGGACTACCTGCCTTTGGCTTTTTCCTTCTTGTCTATCGGCGCCGCCGCTGCGGAGGTTTCGTGCTCGGGCCGCTTGACGCCGGCTTTGTCCATCACCTTGGCGAGAATCGCGCTGGCGGTTTCCGGATGTTCTTTGAGGAACTGTTTGGCCGCTTCCCGTCCTTGACCGATTCTCTCTCCACCGTAGGAATACCACGCGCCGCTCTTTTCGACGATGCCCATTTCGCTGCCGAGGTCGACGACTTCACCGTCACGGGAAATGCCGGTGCCGTAAAGAATATCAAATTCGGCTTCTTTGAACGGCGGCGCCATTTTGTTCTTGACGACTTTAACTCTCGTACGGCCGCCGATGACATTATCGCCGTCTTTCAGGGCGCCGATGCGTCGGATATCCATGCGCACCGAGGCATAGAACTTGAGCGCGTTGCCGCCCGTTGTCGTTTCCGGATTGCCGAACATGACGCCGATTTTCATGCGAATCTGATTGATGAAGACGACCACGGTCAGGGAACGAGAAATCGTCGCAGTCAGTTTTCGCAACGCTTGCGACATCAGGCGAGCCTGTAAGCCCATATGGGCGTCGCCCATCTCGCCTTCGATTTCCGCTTTGGGAACCAGGGCAGCAACCGAGTCAATAACGAGAACATCGATGGCGCCGCTTCGTACCAGGGTCTCGGCGATTTCCAACGCCTGTTCGCCATGGTCCGGCTGAGAGATTAGCAAATCGTCAGTCTTGACGCCGAGCTTCTTGGCATAACCCAGATCCAGCGCATGTTCGGCATCGATGAAAGCGCCCATGCCACCGTACTTCTGTGCTTCAGCGACAATGTGCAAAGCCAACGTCGTCTTCCCAGAAGATTCAGGGCCGTAAATTTCAACGACGCGGCCGCGAGGCACACCACCGATGCCGAGCGCGATATCGAGACCGAGAGAGCCCGTTGATACAATCGGTTGATCTTTCGGCACGCCGCCATCGCCAAGTTTCATGATGGCGCCTTTGCCGAACTGCCGTTCGATTTGGCTTACCGCAAGATCAAGCGCTTTCTCTCGATTCACGTCCATTGCCAGTCTCCTTCACATCGCCCGTCACTCACCGGTTTGTGCGTTCGTGAGTGTTACTATTTGCAGTTTAGTATGAATCGCGCCTTCAGGGTTCAACTTGCTGTGAAATAAAATCACTTCGTCAACGTTCGTAGCGCCGAACTGGTAATCCTTCCAGCTCTCCAGTGCTTGTCCGAGGGTTTTAGACGCCCGGTCAGTTTGCCGCCATCGGCCGATGGTCAAATGCGGCGTGAAACTTCTTTTCTCCGGGGCAAAACCAAGCGGCTCCAGAGCAGATTCTAATCTTGAAACCAGCGACGCCAACTGAATCCCCGTCAAACCAACCCACAAGATTCTCGGCCGTCGCAAGTCTGGAAATACCCCTAAACCTTTAGCATTTATGGTGAAGCGCGGAAAGGGGTGGAGCTGTGCTTCGAGCGCAGCGCCGATTTGATTGATTTGGGTCTCTTCGACGTCGCCGAGAAACTTGAGTGTCAGATGAATATTCGTTTCGTTAACCCAGCGAACACCTGAAACTCGCGATTTAAGCTGATTGATCGCCGCGGAAATTTTGTCGATGACTTGAGGATCGATCTCCACGGCGATGAAAGCGCGAATCACAAATCTAACCCATGAGGGCCATGCGCAACCAGTTAAGCGCGGCCTGCGAGGCGCCAAGGATGATTCGCTCGCGCTCGCCATGAAAGTGGAAAGTTCGGGCTTCATGGCGCTTCTCCTGAGCGATGCTCATCCAGACCGTGCCAACCGGCTTTTCTTTGCTCCCGCCTGACGGTCCGGCAACTCCGGTGACGCTAAGGCCGATACTGGCGCCGGTTCGCGATCTGATGCCTTGAGACATTTCCATCGCTGTCTCTTCGCTCACTGCGCCATGTTCTGCCAACGTCGTCGGCTTAACCCCGAGAAATTTCATTTTGGCGTCATTGGAATAAGTCACAGCGCCACCGTAGTAGTAGGCCGAACTCCCGGCAATCCGAGTGATGCGCCGACTAATCAAACCACCAGTGCAGGACTCAGCGAGGGCCAATGTCTGTTTTTTCTCCAATAGTAGCTGCCCGACGACTTCTTCCAAGGTGAGGTCGCCTTCGGCGTAAATATGAGAACCAAGAATGCCCCGAATTCGGTCACAAAGTTCAATGAACGTCTGTGGCTGCGTCGATCCGGCAGGCATGGTTAAGCGCATGGTCAAATCCGGATAATGAGCGCGGAACGAAAGTTTGGCGTAGGAACCGAGATCGATCGGCTTCACTAAATCGTCCAGTTTTGATTCGGTGAGGCCGTGGATTTTGAATGTGCACGCGAGATTTTCGGCCGCCTTGCCTTGCTGCTCTGCGATCCAAGGCATCACCGTATCGTTGAACATCGCGATCATTTCCTGGGGTACGCCCGAAAGCCAAAAGAGATTCTTTCCGTCGCCGAGGCTGACGCAAAAACCAGGGGCGGTACCCAACGGATTGGGAATGATTGTCGCTCCTTCAGGAGAAAGCGCTTGTTTTAGATTGTTAGGGGTCCAGGGAATGCCGCGCGCCTCAAATCGCTTTTTTAGACTGGTTGCGATTGGTTCAACCTGGATCAGCTTGCGGCCGAGAAACTTCGCGACTGTCTCAGTGGTTAAATCATCCGCGGTTGGCCCAAGGCCGCCCGTGCCGATGATGAAATCGCCGAGATCGCGCGCCTGACGAAACGCCCAGAATAATCTCTCCTGATCATCCCCGACTTTTAGTACCGCTGCGACCTTGATGCCGGTGGCGGAAAGGCGGTCGGCAAGGAAGGCAGAGTTGGTATCGACGACCCTGCCAGTCGTGAGCTCATCGCCGGTGCTGAGAATCACCGCGGTTTCGATCATAGTATTCCCCACATAAGTAGCAGGCGCACGGCAGCCAGGGTATAAATTCCGGCCATGATATCGTCCAGGACGATACCGGCGCCGTGCGGAATCCGTTCCAACTGAGACGCGGGAAACACTTTGGCGATGTCGAAAAAGCGAAACAGGAGGAAGGACGCGAGCATAACAGGAAGCGTCATGGGAGCAGAGAAGTTGCCCAGCAAGAATCCGACGATCTCGTCGACGACAATAATTCCAGGGTCCTTCTGTTGCAGCAACCGGGCGGCTTTGGTAGCAAGAGCTATAGCACAGAAGATCGCGCCGACCAAAGCTATGGTCGCGATCGGCGGCGAGAACTCAGCAAGGCGGTTCAAACCGAGAGAAAACGGGATGGCGACCAGCGTGCCCACTGTACCGGGAAAGATCGGCACATAACCGACGCCTCCAGCTGTGGCGCACAGAAGAATCAATTTTCCCTGTACTGTGGTCTTGACGGCGCAGTTTGAGTGGACTGAAGACAAGGTTTCGTTCCGGCAAGCTGAACACGTTCTCTTGCTAGAGACTAGCCAATTTCTGAATGAAACTTAAATGGCCGACCACGAATCGCGTTGCAGGACTATGATTGGGGCGCGGAAGTCAGCTCAACCAGATAAGTACGCATCTGGTTTTCAAACATTTTTTGCAGAGCTGGTTCAATAATTTCATCCGCTGGGAAATCGACGCTGAGCGGATTTATGTATTGCTGGTCCTTGTAGAGCTCAAAGTGAAGATGGGGACCCGTTGCGCGTCCAGTGGACCCCACATAGCCAATAACCTGGCCTTTCGTAACAGCAATACCGGGGTGAATTCCGTCGGCGAAGCTATCCATGTGAGCGTAGCGGCTCGTGTACGTCGCGTCATGCTTTAAATCAATGGCTTTACCGTAAGCACCATTCCAGCCCGCTTCGGCAACGATCCCATCGCCCACTGCGTGAATGGGGGTTCCTCTTTGGGCGGCAAAGTCGACGCCCGGGTGAGGTAAATTGGTTCGAAGAATCGGGTGGAACCGCGATTCGGTAAAATGAGAGGTGATGGCAGTAAACTCCAAGGGAAAACGGAGAAACGAGCGCGCCAGACTTCGGCCCTGCAAATTATAATAATTTCCCTGCCCTTTGTCCTTCTCAAAATAGATCGCCGTGAGTTTCTGCCCCGCGTTAATCAGCTCAGCCGCTAGGATACGCAGAGCGGCTTTGGTTTCCTGGCCTTTTCGGCTTCGTTGCTCGTATAAGATCTTGAAACTATCGCCAGCGCGGATGTCTTTTTCTAAATCGACATCCCACGTGAAAATTTCCGCCAACTGCGAGAGCAATACCGGTTGAATGCCGGCTTTGAGGCCATCCTCGAATAGGGAATTCTCAAGGGACGCACTTACCGTCTTAAGCTCGACGTCATACGGTTTTTCACGTTTCTGAAAGAGAATGCCGCGAATGCCTTTTTCCCAGGTTAAGGTGAAGGCGTCGCTTTGATCGAATTCTATGGCTTTTAACGTGCCGGGGGCGACTCGGCTGGGGCGTTTAAACGCTGGCTTGGCAAAATAAAGATGAACCTCTTTGCCGGCCGCTAATACCGGACTGCCCATATTACGCATGATCGAGCGGGCCCAGAACTGCTTTTCCGCGTCGGGTACGTAGTAACGAGCAAGAACCTGAGATAGTGTCTCACCGGCCCGTACTCGATGCATTACATGTTCGCGCTTTTCTAGCGGATCAACCGGCGACGGTATCGGCGGAGGGAGCAATGTTTTATGAACCGCAGCTTCCGTGAGCTTGCGAACCGGAGACGCGGGCGCCGACTTCCCTTTGGACGTATCCTTGCGGACGGTTTTCTGTTTTGCCCCGCGCACCTCGTGAGGAAGCAACGCCGACAGGAACGTAATGATCCAAAGCCAGACGAAGAAATTTAAGCTACGAGGGAGAAACCGGCCGCATCCGGGTTTAATAAAGATATTGCCAGTACTTCTGTCGCTTTTTGTACCCGGATGCATAGAAAGAAGTTCTCTAATAGTCTGTTTTGGGCTATCTGTCAATTAAAAAAATCGCAGTTAATTAATGAAAATGCTTAAGGATTTAACTAATTCACTGGTGGCGCCGGTTAGCTCCGGAGATTAGTCGGACTCAGCGAAGAGGAACTTTCTTAGCGCTACTTCCAGTAGGAACAGGCAAAACGCCAGGACTATAAAAGGCTGTCTCAGCGGCTCATAGCTCTTGGTTACGACATCCCTATTACTTAAACTGCTCCCCCCCGGCGGCTTGGGATTGATTTCGCCGCCGGTCGCCTCGGCTAGGCGAGATAATAATCGGGTATTAAACTCCGTGCGAGGCCGTTCGGTATTAATATCGTAAGGCAAAGAGTATCCGATTGGTGGAAAAGCGATCTTGCGCCCGCCTCGTTCTTCCAAAAGGTCGACTCGATAGTCTCCCGGTTGCGAGATGGGTAGGGCGGCTTGATAGTGCCCTGGTGCTAACTTATTAAGGACGCCTTCTGATTTTCCCGCCTTACCAGTGACAGTGAATCGATATTGACTATTGGCGCTGGATTCATCGAAGACCGACAAATCTAGGATGGACCGGTTTTCGACGAAACTTACTCTCCCTTCGTGGGCCGGAACGAGATTTTCCTCGGGCGGGCTCAGCCAGTCGAGAATGTGTCCCCAGAATCCCTGCAAGCTTCCCCACGGAATCCAATTTCGCGTCCAGCGACCCTCAAAGTCGGTCGTCAGGGCCACTGACTTTCCTTTTCCGTATCGCCATGAAGCGAGCAAGGGAGCCCGACGGTCCTCCCGAGTGACTACGAGGTCCGAGTGAGCGCCGCGTTTAAGGTCAGTATCCATATACCCCAAAATCGTCGGATAGATCCGGGTGCCGAAGCCGGCTAGTAGTTCCGAGCCGTTATTTGGCAGCGGAACCAGAGGCCGATTCTCTTGCGGCTCTTCTTTCGGTTTGTCCTGGAGTTGCTCCAAGACGATTTGGGGCAAAGTCGACGGGTCAACCACGTGGTGAAACAAGCCCCCGCCGTACTGGGCGATTCGCTTCATGATTCGGACATCAGCCTCGTTGCTGATGGCAACGGCGGAGGTGGTGATCTTCGAGTCGCTTTTCATCACGCTCACGAGATCCACCAGTTCTCCCTGGCTGCCTCGGGTGACGCCGTCGCTCAACAAAATGATATGCTTCCGCGACGCGTTAACCCGCTCCAGTTGACGCTTGGCTTCGAGCAGCGCCGGTAGAAAGTAGGTTTGTCCACCCGGTTTGAGACGGTCGATCTGGGCACCGACGACACTGCGAAGCCGTGCCATACTTTCAAGGTAAACGACGACGAATGGGCTGTCATCGAAACCGACGACGCCGAGCAGATCGATGTCTTTCAGTTGCCGGGCCACCGCTTTGCCGGCTTCTTTGGCGTAGATAATACGGTTGTCATCGCGCATGCTGCCGGACTTGTCGATGACCAAGACCACCGCGCGGTTTTTTTCCTCGGGCTTGGGCGGTTCTTTAGGGTCCACGGGAAGAATTTTTTCGATCGGTGTCTGGCGATAACTTGCTGGGGCGAAACTCGCATCGGCGCCGAGCATGATAAATCCATTGCCTTCGGCGACATGGCGCTCGACGGCGGCTAGGTACCCCGAGGAAAATCGGTCGCGCTCTGCGTTATTGAAAATCACGACTTTGTAACCTTTCGGCGCAGGCGCGGTTTCTGCCGTTCTCACGGTGATGTCGAGCCCTTGACGTTTGAGAATCTCCTCCAAGTATCGCCCCGCGCCGCTATGACCGTTGATCAGCAAAATCTTTGCTTTGGCATGAACCGAGACCCATGCCAAGGCGTGATTGTCCGACGGGTAGCGGTCGGCATCACGATCGCGAGCAGTGAAAGTGGCTTGGTACGCTGTCAGGACGCCTTCGGTCGGCGTCGTTTGGTAAGTGAAACTTTGGCTTCCCGGGCTTAGCTTAATCGCCTCGGTCTTGATTGGTTGGCCATTGCGGGTGACAGTTAATGTGCCCTCGACCGTGCGGTCGTTTTGGTTGTCGAGCACGACTTTGAGATTCAAGCTCTCGCCGCTATTGCCCTGAGTCGGCGCCAAAAGTTTCGTTACCGCGACGTTGGCGATGGCGGGACGCTGCGCCGGCAGGATGGGATAGACTTTGATGCCGGCGGCTGCAAGCGCCGGCAGCAGACGTTCGACGCTGCCCTGGGTTTCCCAGCCGTCGGTAAACAAATAGAGACTTCTCGGCGCGGGGGGTAGAGCCAATAAGGAGTTCAAAAGATTCTCGAGATTGGTCTTCTCCGGATCAATACCCGAAAACTTCGCTCCGTCGCCGTCAAATAGTTCACGCCAGTTGGAAACTTCCGTCGACGCCGAACCAAACACGAAAACCCGATCGTTTCGATTAGGCGCTGGCAACTGGCCCATAGCGTCTTTCATCCAGCGACGCATCCCGGGAGCGATGCTTGCCGAAAAATCAAAGGCGAAAATCCGTTCTTCTTGAGTGCGTGCTTGCTCGCTGGTCGATTGCGGGTCGGCGAGCGTGAAAATCACGAGACCGAGAATCAGCGTGCGTGAAATTAGGACGAGCAACCGGCGATCGCGATAGCGAAACCACAGCAACGGCAAGGCGAGCAACAGCCACAAAAAAAACGGTTTAGCAAACTCAATATTGGCGAAAAGTGCATTCATGATTCCGGCTCGCTAGCCTTCAATCACCATCCTTTTCCGCCGGATCCTATAGACCTCGGCCTCGCTGGCTGCCAATGCCCGGCGGAACCTATTAAGATGGGATTTCACATTTCTTATCTCCGGACTCCGGTTTTCCATCGTCGGTCTCCTACCTCCGGTCCCCATCGGCCCCACTCTATTGTCAATTCTCACACGAGCTGCCGCGCGCGACGACGAAATCTAGAGGAGCCCATACGCGGACTGATGAACCACTCAATCAGCAACAGCAGTAGCGAAGCGATGAGCAGATAGGACCAAAATGAAAATAGCACGGAGGCGCTGCTCGAATTTGGCGCTTCGCCGCGGAGTTCGATCGGCGCGGGCGTCCGCAAATCGGACTCGTTCGTGTCCTGTAGATTGCGGGCGTAAAGCTCACTTCTGGTGCCGCGACTGCGCTGATAAATGCCCTGGTAATACGTGTCCGAGAAATGACCAAACTCGGGCTTTAGTGAAATTTTGCCATCCGCCGGCGTGGTGAGAACGTCGCCGGGTTGAACCGCGCCCAGTCGGATGGGTTCCCCTGTCGCCTGACCGCTCGAGCCGCCGCTCTCAAAAAACCAATCAAAAAAATTGAGCGTAAAAATCGACATCGGCAAGTTGTCTCGACCCAGAAACGGCAGCGGATCAAACCCGAGGGTGAGATAGCGAACTCCCTGTCGTTCGGCCGCGAAAGCGAGGGC
>Ga0066710_100006619_pt1 | contig 10873 bp, 4 predicted proteins | sample GraSoiAngelo_159_FD_79666 | JGI IMG/M metagenome (GOLD analysis project Ga0066710, IMG submission 79666) | Grasslands soil microbial communities from the Angelo Coastal Reserve, California, USA - 14_1009_16_40cm | ecosystem: Environmental > Terrestrial > Soil > Grasslands | place: USA...
GTTGCGCCCATTCGCGATCGGCTGCAGGCCGAGCACCTCCTCATCGTGCCTCACGACCTGCTGCACTATCTGCCGTTCCATGCCTTCTTCGACGGCGCGCGCTACCTTATTGATCAGTTCACGGTCTCATACGCGCCGAGCGCGAGCGTGTATCGCCTGTGCTGCACGAAGCGGGCTGACGCCAGCGGCGAGCCGCTGATCATGGGCGTCCCCGACGAGCGCACCCCATATATCGCCGAAGAGATTCAAGCCGTCTCGAACGTGTTTCCCGGTGCGCAGGTGTTCATGGGCGCCGAGGCGACAGTCGATCGCTTGCGAACCTGTGGGCCGACGAGTCGGCTCATTCATATCGCCACGCACGGACATTTTCGCCGGGACAATCCCATGTTCTCGTCGATCCGGCTCGGGAGCGGCCCGTTGCGCGTGGTGGATCTCTATCAACTGCGGCTGTCGGCTGAGCTCGTGACACTCAGTGGATGCAGCACCGGCCTGAATGCGATCGTGGGTGGCGACGAATTGCTTGGATTGGTCCGAGGCCTCCTCTATGCGGGCGCGCGCACCGTGTTGCTCACGCTGTGGGACGCCTACGACATGAGCACGGCGGAATTCATGAAGGCGTTCTACCGGCACGCCCAAACCCGGTCGAACAAGGCACACGCGCTGCAACTGGCGATGCGTGAGCTGCGCGATCAGTATCCGCATCCTTTTTATTGGGCGCCGTTTGTCTTGATCGGGCAGGTGCATCCATCCTGAGCATGGCTGTGCAAAGCTCACATTTGTCGTATATTTTTGCGTCGGGACCAGACCCTATAGAGTCAGATGCCTATGAACCACTTCGACATCACCCAGTGGACCGATTTTGCGCGCGGCGTGACGGCGGTCGCTGACCGCGGCGTCATGGAGGCGCACGTCGTGTCCGGTTGTGCCCGTTGCCGAGAGACCTTGAGTCTCGTGAAGCGCGTCGTCGAGTCTGCCCGAATCGACAACGCCTCCGATCCTCCGGAACATGTGGTCCGGTGTGCAAAGGCGCTCAGCGCGCTGATGTCGCCGACGCGTTCTGATGTGTCGACGCTCATCGCGCGCCTGGTCTACGACAGCTTCGGTGCGTTGGCGCCGGTCGGCATGCGCGCCGAGGACCGCGTGTCCCGCCATGGCCTGTACGAGGCCGGAGACTTCTGCGTGGACGTCCGCCTCGAGCAGGAGATGGGATCGGCTCTGGCCACGTTGGTCGGTCAGATTAGCAATCGGGTCGATCCGGACAGCTCTCTGATTGAGGCGCCAGTGCTGTTAATGGCACGAAAAGACATCATCGCCCACACGGTGTACAACCGATTTGGCGAATTCCAGATGGAATACCCCCCTGCGCCCGATCTTCGCCTGCGCCTGGCGCTTGTCCCCCCCGGCAAACGGCTCGAATTGTCACTGAAACAGCTTGTCTCGGAGATGCCGACACCCACGAATCGGAAGGCACCTGCGCGAAAGCAAAGGCGAAACCGAGTCAGATAGAGTACGCCAGAATCTTCTCGCCCTCGGGGCCGGTTCGGCAGTAAGCTACTCCGATCCTTCCGATCTTCTAATATTGTGTGAAACGGGTTCGCTGCGCCGGCGGTCGGCCGTATCCGAGGGTCTTGCTCCGATCACAGCGTATTGCAGCGACGTAAACAACCACGATGAATAAACGGGTGATCGCTCGGCTCCCTCTTGTCCTCGCCGCACTGATGCTGGTCTCGGGAGTCGGCCGGCCGGTGCTCACCTTTGCCGCGCAAAGCACGGGCGATTCTACAGAATTCATTTTGCGCGCGCCGCCCGGTCAGATCGCCGCCATTGCCAGCCGCTACGGCCTGACGATCGTTCGTCCGGTGGAAGGACACCCAGAGGTCTATCTCGTTCGGAAGGCTGTCCCGGTCCAGAGTAACTCGCTCACTGGCGACGTGACATCGGATGCCGCGCAACAACTGACCAGCGATGTTCTCACGGATCCGGACGTCCACCATTTCGAGGTCAACGGATCTGCCAGGCTTGCCGAAACTCAGGCCATCCCGCGTCTGAACGAATCGACTGCCACGATCTTGGACTCGATCACGAATCGCACGCTGACCGGCTACTTCGGCACCAGTGCGTGGAGCCAGTACGTCAGTCAGCCTGCGGGGGCGATTATCCACCTCGCCCAAGCGCAGCAGCTGGCAACAGGTTCAGGCGTGGTGGTGGCCATCATCGACACCGGCGTCGATCCTCACCATCCCGTCCTGCAAGGCGTGCTCGTCAGCGGGTATGACTTCACCCGCGACATAGCGGGGCCGGCCTCGGAGTGGGCGGACCTCGACGAGTCGACGGCCGTGATCCTCGATTCGGCAACCGCGTCCATCGTCGATCCGAGCTCGGCCGTGGCGTTGAACGAGTCCACCGCGGTGATCCTCGATTCGGCGACAACGGCCAGCGTGGATGTCAGTCAACTGCCGCACGCGTTTGGTCACGGGACGATGGTTGCCGGGCTGGTTCACATGGTGGCGCCGACCGCGAGCATCATGCCGCTCAAGGCGTTCAAGGCTGATGGAAGTTCAAACCTGTTCGACATCGAGCGGGCGATTTACTACGCGGTCGACCACGGCGCCAAAGTGATCAACATGAGTTTCAGCATGGACGCGCCGTCCCCCGAGATCACGCACGCGATCGATTACGCGAGCGAGCACGGGGTGATTTGTGTGGCGTCGGCCGGCAATGCAGCCCGCAGCGCGGTCGAGTTCCCCGCGGGCTTCCGCAACGTGATTGGTATTGGATCGACCAGCCTGACCGATGAGCGGAGCACCTTTTCGAACTATGGCAATCATCTCGTGAAACTCGCCGCGCCCGGCGAGGCGCTCATTACGCTCTACCCAGGCCGCCGGTACGCGGGCGTCGCGGGTACGTCCTTCAGCACGGCTCTCGTGGCCGGCGCGGCGGGCTTGCTGTCGCAAATCGAGCCGACTCTGGATCAGCGAATGGCGGGGCGGTATTTGGATGACGGCGCCCTGAAAAAGCCCGACTGGCAGTTGGGAGACGGACGCCTCAATGTCTATGAGTCGCTCCGGACACACACCACCGCCACGATTCCGCCGCCGCCGCCACCGCCGCCACCCGACACCACGGCGCCGACGGTCACGCTGACGAGCCCGTCGCCGAACGCCATTGTCACGGGCGCCGTGACGATCACCGCCACCGCGTCGGACGACGTCGGAGTCGTCGGTGTGCAGTTCACACTCGACGGCGTCATCAATCTGGGTGCGGAACAAACCGTCGCCCCGTACGGGTTGACCTGGAACAGCGTCACGGCGTCGAACGGCCCGCACGTGCTGGCGGCCACCGCGCGTGACGCCGCGGGCAATCCGCAGACGGCCAGCGTCACCGTGACGGTCGCGAATGACGCGACCCCGCCGACGGTGACGGTGACGAGCCCCGCGCCTGACGCGCTCGTCAGTGGCACGATCACTTTCACGGTCAACGCCACCGATGATGTCGGCGTCGCCGGCGTGCAGTTGAGGCTGGACGGCGTCAATGTAGGCGCGGAGGCCCCGGCCGCCCCGGCTGGCGCGTACGAGTTCACCTGGAACAGCAGCACGGTGCTGAACGGTTCCCACGTGCTGGCGGCCATCGCGCGCGACGCGGCAGGCAATCAGCGGACGGCCAGCGTCAGTGTGATGGTCGCGAATGACACGACCCCGCCGACGGTGGCGCTGACAAGCCCGGCGGAAACCGTCACCATCGCCGAAACGGTCACTCTCGAGGCGTCAGCATCGGATAATGTGGGCGTCGTCGGTGTACAGTTCACGCTCGATGGCGTCAATCTGGGTGAGGAGCTCATCGGGGCGCCCTATACGCTCGACTGGAACAGCGCAACAGTGCCGAACGGTGTCTACGCGCTGGCCGCGAAGGCACGCGACGCGGCGGGCAATCAGCAAACTGCGACGATCGTGACCGTCATCGTTGCGAACATCACGCCGCCGCATCCGTGACGAAACCAAGCTGGTGTGATTTGTCCGCCTGATACGGCGACTTGCGAACTTCTTTCATCACCACGCGGATAGCAACGTCAAGTCTGTAGGTGGGGGCAGGAAGTCGTAGTCCTCGATGATCACTGCGGAACCGGGCCACGGTTCATTATCTGAGGGCGAGACCGTGCGCACGACGCGCCCGCGACACGATACTTCAGGGCATTCCCGTCCGGGCTTCGCCACCGGCAATTCAAGCCGGAGCTCGACGCTCTGATCGATCTCCACACATTCCTGGGCTCGAAACAACACACCAGAACGTGAGATGTTTTCGGTTTTTCCTTCGCGCCATTGGCGGTCTCCGACCCGCCGATAGCGCACCGAAAGATGGAGGGGAAATCGAGAAGCCCGCATGCCCTAGGCAGAAGTCATCACAGTACTGTAAAGGGTGAGCAAGACACATGCCTAGGTCATCCATTAAAACCTGACGCATTTTGCGGCAAGTGCCGGAGGATTGCCGGACTCCCTGTCGAGATTTTGCACATGCAGTGTGCAAAAGAGGTATGTCCGAGACGCAAGGGTTTCGCGAAGAAAGCAACAGAAAAAAACAAAAAAATCATATGGCGGAATGGTTGAGGTTGAGGCAGAATACCAAACTCGGAGACCAAGGCTCCGATCCCGACTGCGGCTCCAGCGGCGATCGCAGCTACACAACATCTGCACGCTTGGCGAGTCGACGCGTAGTCGACGCGCGGAGCGACTGCGCATTTCGAAGGACGGACGATGGACAGCCAGACGCTGCAGACGACAATCACGGTCCTCATTGCTGATGATCATCCTCTCTTCCGCGAGGCCTTGCGCACGCTACTCGAGAGCGATCCAGGATTTCAAGTTGTCGGCGAAGCGAACGACGGTCGTGAAGCCGTCAAGCTGGTGCGCGAGCTGCGACCCGATGTCCTGCTGCTCGATCTCGTGATGCCGGTCAAGGCCGGCTTGGAAACGCTCCGGGATCTCTCGACGCTGGCGCTTCCGGTCCGGACGCTGTTGCTCGCGGCCGAAGTGGGCGATTCTGACGTGATGGAAGCGCTGCAGCTCGGCGCTCGCGGCGTGGTGATGAAACACTCCGCCACCGATCTCCTCTACAAGAGCATCCGCACCGTCGTCGCGGGCCAGTATTGGGTGGGGCGAGAATGCCTCGGCGATGTGATCGACAAGATGCGCGACCGGGCGTCCGCACCCGCCGTCGATCGGCGCCGGGCGACGTTCGGCCTCACGGCGCGCGAGCTGGAAGTGGTCTCCACGGTTGTTGACGGCTATCCAAACGGCGACATCGCCCAGAAGTTTTCGATCAGCGTGAAGACGGTGAAGCACCACCTCACGAACATCTTCGACAAGCTCGGTGTGTCGAACCGCCTCGAGCTAGCCCTCTTCGCCGTCCACCATCACCTCGAGACGGCGCCCGCACAGTCGGCCAACGGCGACTCAAAACGGTACGTGCGGCCTTAGCCATCCCCCTCGCGGTCCACGCCGCCCGAAGCGCGGGGCGTCTTTCGCGCTTCTGCATGCCGATGTCAGACGTTGGTCGCATGCTTCCGGACCTTCGGAGCATTCTCCCTCTCATCACTCGGCTGTTATGCTCACGCCCTCAAACGGTTAACTGAGGTCGACGAGCACGCGACGGGCCCTGACCGGGGGGTGTGTGGAAAAGGTCACGATCGACAACATGATCGGCGCGAGTGCCGCGATGAACGCGATCCGATCGGAAGTGGAGTGTGCGGCGCGGTCGGACGCCAAAGTTCTCCTGACAGGGGAGAGCGGCGTCGGCAAAGACATTGCCGCGCGCGTGATTCACCAGCGGAGCGCGCGCAGCCAGATGCCGTTTGTGACCATCAACTGCGTCAGCGTACCTGATTCACTGCTCGAGCCGGAGCTCTTCGGGCACGTGCGTGGAAGCTTCACCGGTGCGTACCGCGATCGGCAGGGATTGCTGGAGGCCGCTCACAAAGGCACCGTGTTTCTGGATGAAGTGTGCGAGATGAGCCCGCGCATGCAGGCGCTGCTCCTGAGGTTCATGGAGTCCGGCGAGATTCAGCGCGTGGGCTCCGATCGCGTGCAGTCGAATCTCGACACGCGCGTACTGGCCGCGACCAACAAGGATCCACTGGATCTACTTGCGTCGAAGGCCTTTCGCGACGATTTGTACTATCGGCTGAACGTGATCGAAATCAAGATTCCACCGCTGCGCACACGCCGAGAAGACATTCCCTTGCTCTTCGAGCATTTTCTGCATCGCTACGCCGAAACACACGGGATTACGCCACCGGCGATCGCGTCCGACACCATGGCGGCCCTCGTCGATTTCGACTGGCCGGGCAACGTGCGCCAACTCAAGAACATAGCGGAGCGGCTGATCGTCCGGGGGCCACGATCGATGATCACCGCGACGGATCTGCCGCAGGAAATCGTCGGCCGGCTTCGACCGTTGACGCGCATGTCGTCCGTGCCGCCGGAGCGTCCGGCGCTCGAGGCTGTGTTCGACCGCATGGTGAAACACCGCGAATCGTTCTGGTCGGTGGTGTACCCGGCGTTCATGATCCGGGACCTCACCCGCAACGATCTGCGGTTCATCGTCAAACGCGGGCTTCAGGAAACGAAGGGGAGCTACAAGATGCTGGTCGAGCTCCTCAACATGCACCCGAACGACTACAAGCGATTCCTGAATTTTCTCCGCAAGCACGAATGCCAGGTGCCGTTCGAGCGTTTCCGCTCCGCCCGGCTCCGGCCGCGGGCGATGACGGAGGAGCCGTTCAACGCCGCACGCCTCGCGGAGGCGACGCCTCCCGTTCTGACCGATGCGTTGCCCATCCCTGAGGACGTGAGCCCGATTGCGATCGCGCGACGCTGAATCGATCGACGGCACACGCCGTCTGGGACCTAAGTCTTACCGTCAGCCCGACCTTCGATTCATTCTCACACTCGGATCTCACCGCTAAGCTCGCAAACCTCGGCCTTTTGTCATTCGTGGGGAAGTGTGTATGCGGCGACCGTGTCGCGGATGGACGCGGTCAAGGAGCGAGTATGCGGCGCGTCAGCAAGGGCAGGGTCGTCTGGGCGAGGATTCTGATCGTCTTTCAGATCTTTTCGTTCAACTCGCCGTTACGCGTGTTGAGCGCGGCTCAGCCGTCCGGTGCATTGCCAAGCGTCCGTTCGTTCCCACACGTTCCCCCGCTCTCGAAGGCCCGGACGTCAGGCTCGAACGTTCGCTCGTCGGTCTCGAGCGTCGTGCTCCCGGGTTTGAAACGCGGCATGCCTGCCGCGCGGTCGGCGGAGGCGGTTGGGACTCCGACGCCCCCGTTGCCCTGCGATGCCCCCGCGAACGCCATCGTCGCCGAGAACTGCCTGACGGGCAATCCGTCCACCGAATGGAATGTCACTGGATCGGGCGACCCGAATCTGCAGGGTTTCGCCACCGACATCAGCGTGAATCGAGGCGAGACGGTCTCATTCAAGATCAAGACGTCCTACGCCGGCTATCGCCTGGACATCTACCGCATGGGCTATTACGGTGGCCTCGGCGCCCGCAAGGTTGCCACGGTTCCCGCGTCGCAAACACTGGTCTCAAACCAACCGGCGTGTCTCACTGATGCGACGACGGGCCTCGTCGATTGCGGGAACTGGGCCGTGACCGCCTCGTGGCCCGCACCGGCGACGGCGCCGTCGGGAATTTATTTCGCCAAGGTGGTTCGCGATCTCCTCCAACCCGGTGATGTGGAAACCGCCAGCCATATCTTCTTTGTGGTTCGCGACGACAGCGGCCACTCCGACCTGTTGATGCAGACATCGGACACCACCTGGCAGGCCTACAACCGCTACGGCGGCAATAGTCTCTATACGGGCCAGCCTGCCGGTCGGGCGTACAAAGTCAGCTACAACCGGCCGTTCACGACGCGTGATTACCTGCCGCAGACGTTCGTGTTCGATACCGAATATCCGATGGTGCGGTGGCTGGAAGCCAACGGCTACAACGTCAGCTACTTCACCGGCGTGGACAGCGATCGACTCGGATCCGAAATCCTCGAGCACAAGATCTTCCTCTCGGTCGGCCACGACGAATACTGGTCGGGCGCGCAGCGCGCCAGCGTCGAGGCGGCGCGCAGTGCCGGCGTGAGCCTCGCGTTCCTCAGCGGCAATGAGATCTTCTGGAAGACGCGTTGGGAAAGCAGCATCGACGGCTCGGGCGCATCCTATCGCACGCTGGTCTGCTACAAAGAGACGCAGGCCAACGCCAAGATCGATCCGAGCGCGGAATGGACCGGCACATGGCGCGACCCCCGTTTCAGCCCGCCCGCTGATGGCGCCCGCCCAGAGAACGCGTTGACCGGCAACATGTTCATGGTGAACAGCGGCGGGCCGAACCCCGCCATCCAGGTGCCGCCCGCCGAGGGGAAGACGCGCTTCTGGCGCAACACGAGCGTCGCGACGCAGGCACAGCAGGGCGGTACGACGACCCTGCCGGCCGAGACGATCGGGTACGAGTGGGACATGGACGTGAGCAACAGCTCGCGGCCGCCAGGGCTGATCCATCTCTCCTCGACGACGGTGTCTCTCACCGGCACGCTGCTGACCGACTACGGCTCGACGTACGGGTCGGGGGTCGCGACGCACACGCTCACACTCTATCGCCACAGCAGTGGCGCGCTCGTGTTCGGTGCCGGCACGATCCGCTGGCCGTGGGGACTCGATGCGAACCATGACGGAACCGGCGGCCAGGCGGCGAGCACGGACATGCGGCAGGCGACGGTCAATCTGTTCGCAGACATGGGAGTGCAGCCCGCCACCCTGACGGGAGGTCTTGTCGCCGCGACGGCGTCGACCGACAACCAGGCGCCCACGTCAACGATCGTTTCTCCTGTCAACGGGTCGTCGTTCCCCGGCCAAACCGACGTCGTGATCAGCGGCACCGCGTCCGACACGCTGGGTATCGTCGCGGGGGTCGAGGTCTCGGTTGACGGCGGCACGTCGTGGCACCTCGCGACCGGAGGCGCGAGCTGGACGTACCACTGGATGCCGTCGAGCCCTGGGTCAAGGGTGATCAAGAGCCGCGCGATCGACGACAGCGGCAACCTGGAAACGCCGGGCGGAGGGATTGTGGTCAACGTCACCTGCCCATGCAGCATCTGGGATGGGACGACGACGCCGGCGGTGGCCAGCTCTGGGGACACGAGCTCGGTCGAGGTGGGCGTGAAATTCCGCTCGCAGGTCAACGGCACCATTACCGGGTTCCGGTTCTACAAAGGCGCGGCGAATACCGGGACGCATACGGGCCACCTGTGGTCGTTCACCGGTAGTACGCATACGCTCCTGGGCACAGCGGTCTTCTCGAACGAGACCACGACTGGGTGGCAGCGGGTCGACCTCACGCCGGCCGTCGCGGTTGCCGCGAACACCGACTACATTGTGTCGTACCACAGCACGTCCGGAAATTACTCGGTGGATCTGGATTACTTCCTGAATGCCGGAGTCAACAACCCGCCGCTGCGGGCGCTGAGGAATGGCGAGAATTTCGGAAACGGCCTCTTCGGATATGGTCCATCCGGCACGTTTCCAAGCAACTCGTTCCGGTCGTCGAATTATTGGGTCGACGTCGAGTTCGTACCGGCCGACGTCGCTCCTGTCGCAGTGGATGACAGCTACAGCACCAGCGAGGACTCGACGCTCACGATCGCGGCGCCTGGGGTGCTCGCGAACGACACCGACGCGGATGCGGGCACGACGCTATCGGCCCTGCTTGCACAAGGACCATCACACGGCACGGTGACGCTGAACGCAGACGGCAGCTTCACGTACACGCCGGCCGGCAACTACAACGGCTCGGACAGCTTCACCTATAGGGCGAACGACGGGATCCTCAACTCGAACGTGGCGACGGTCAGCCTGACGGTGACGGCGGTCAACGACCCGCCCAGCTTCGACGTCATCGCAAATCAGACGATTGCCGAAGACCCCGGGGCGCAGGCGCTGACCATCACGAACATCTCGGCGGGCCCCAGTGATGAAACGGGTCAGACGGTGACGCTGACAGCAGTGTCGAACGATCCGTCGATCGTGCCGGCGCCGGTCATCAGCGGGACAGGCGCGACGCGCACTCTCACCTACACGCCGGCGCCGAACGCCAACGGCACGGTCACGATCCTGGTGACGGCCGATGACGGACAGTCGGTCAACCATACCTTTAGCCGCACGTTCACCATCACCGTCACGCCGGTGAACGACGCGCCGGTGGCCGCCAACGACAGCTACACCACGCCCGAGAACACGACGCTGACGGTCGCGGCACCGGGTGTGCTCAACAACGACACCGACGTCGAGAACGACGCATTGAGCGCGCTCGTGGTGAGCCCTCCAGCTCACGGTGCCCTCAGCTTGAACGTGAACGGAGGTTTCACCTACACGCCGACCACCAGCTTCAGCGGGACGGACAGCTTCACCTATCGCGCTAGTGACGGTCAGGCCAGCTCCAATGTTGCGACCGCGACCATCACGGTGGTGCACGTCAACGTTCCGCCGATTGTGAATGCGGGGAGCAATCAGACGATCACGTTGCCCGCCACCGCCTTGCTCGCCGGCACGGCCAGCGATCCGGACGGCACGATTGTGTCCGTTCTGTGGAGCAAAGTCAGCGGGCCGGGCACCGTGACGTTCACGGACGCCACCGCGCTCGCGACGACCGCCAGCTTCTCGACCGCGGGCACGTACGTGCTGAGCCTGACGGCGACCGACAATAGCGGTGCGCCCAGCAGCAGCAACGTCACCATCACCGTCAACGCGGTGGTCGTGAACACGGCGCTGAAGTTCAACGGCACGAACAACCGCGTGACGTTCGGTGCGGCGTCGCCACTCGGCGCGCA
>Ga0066710_100006622_pt1 | contig 10872 bp, 11 predicted proteins | sample GraSoiAngelo_159_FD_79666 | JGI IMG/M metagenome (GOLD analysis project Ga0066710, IMG submission 79666) | Grasslands soil microbial communities from the Angelo Coastal Reserve, California, USA - 14_1009_16_40cm | ecosystem: Environmental > Terrestrial > Soil > Grasslands | place: USA...
CTGTTCTCGAGCGCCTTCCCGGCCATGTTCGGGACGTTCGTCAAGTACCAGTTCCAGCGCACGTACGACGCGATCCTCGCTGCGCCGGTCGACACGGAGGAGCTCGTCACTGCCGAGGCGCTGTGGATCGCGACGCGCGCCGGCGTCTACGGCTGCGTGCCGATGCTCGTCGCGATCGCCTTCGGGCTCGATCCGTCGTGGGGAATGCTCGTCGTGCCGCTGATCGCCTGGGTGTCGGGGTTCGGCTGGGGCTGCTTCGGGATCATGATCGCGGGCTTCGCGAAGTCGATCGAGAACTTCAGCTACGTCGTCAGCGCGGTCCTGACGCCGCTCTTCCTCGTCGCCGGGACGTTCTTCCCGATCAGCAACCTCCCCGGCTGGGCGCAGTTTCTCGCCAACTTCAACCCGCTCCACCATTGCGTGGAGCTCGTCCGGCATGCCGCGTTCGGGTTCCACTGGTGGGATCTCGGGCGGGTCGGCGCGCTCGTCCTGTTCGGCGTGCTCGTGTGGCGGGTCGCGATCCACGCGATGCAGCGCAAGCTCGTGGACTAGTCCGGCGTGCCGGACGGGCAAGCCGGACTACCATCCGACCATGCGGGCACGGCAGAGGCTCGCGGTCGTCCTGGCGGCCGTGGGCGCAGCGTTGGTGGCTCTGACAGTCGCGGTTGCGGCCGCGAACCCGGTCGTGGCGGCGCTGCGCAAGACGAGCCTTGCGCACAGCTCCGTCGGCCGCCTCAGCGCGGTCTCGAATGTGCCCGGGGTGGGAACCACAACCATCGCCGGCAAGCTCGAGGCGCAGGGGAACACCGCGCACGTCGTCATGACCGTGTCGTCCGGCAGCCTGCACTACCCCATGGAGGCCACCGTCCTCGTCGAGCAGGGCGATCTCGTTCTCTACCTGCGCTCGCCGCTCCTCAAGTCGCAGCTGCCGGCCGGGAAGAAGTGGGTGCGCATCGACCTCCAGAAGGAAGGCGCCAAGCTGGGTATCGACTTCTCCTCGCTGCTCGGCTCGCCGACCGCGCAGTCGACACGGATCGTCGAGCTCGGTGTCGTCAAGACGACCAGCCTGGGACACGCGACCGTGGCAGGGCGGGCGACCTCGCACTACCGCCTCCGCGTCGACTACGACCTGGCCGCTCGCCGCGCTCCGGCACTCCGGCCGATCATCGCGAAGATCGAGCAGCTCGCCGGCGCGACGTCGCTGAAGGTCAACCAGGACGTCTGGGTCGGCTCCGACGACCGCGTGCGGCAGCTCCGCTACACGCAACCCGCAGTGTCGAACGGCATCCACTCGACGACGACGCAGACGATCACCTTCCTGGCGTACAACGTGCCGGTGAAGATCGCCGCGCCGCCGGCCTCGCTCGTCTACTCGCCGTAGGGGCGTTAGCGCGGCAGGTGCAGCCCGAGGCGTCGCGGAAGCGACGCCACGAGTCCGGTGAGCGGGTCTGCGGAGCGGCCGGCGTCCTCGGCGTCGTCGCGGCGGATGAGCGCCTTGCGGATCACCGAACCGCCGGCCCAGCGCAGCGGCTCGGGCGGGAAGAGCTTGCGGTCGGGCTCGACGATCGGGAGCGCGGTCAGCCCGTCGCGGCGGTCGAGCGCGAGCCGCGCCAGGATCTCACCGCCCAGATAGGACGGGCCGACGCCGTTGCCGGTGAACCCGTAGCCGTGGTGGACACGATCCCTGCTGCCGAAGATCGGCAGGTGCGTGGGGGAGACGTCGATGGGGCCGCCCCAGGCGTGCGTGACGGCGCGGTCGCGGAGTTCCGGGAAGAAGTGCACGAGATCACCGCGCACGCGCTCGATCACGCGTGGGTCGAGCTCCAGGCGGTCGAGCGTGCGGCCGCCGAAGCCCATGCGACCGCCGCCCCAGCCGAAGGCGATGCGGCCGTCGCGCGTCGTCCGCAGGTAATGCAGCATCGTCCGGCTGTCGCAGACCGACTCGCCGCCGGTCCAACCGATCTGCTCGATCACGTCCGGTACCGGCTCGGTGAGCACGATGTGGCTCGACGCGACGGCCAGCGCTAGTCGATGGCCGGCGAACCCGGCCGCAGCGGAGTTGACGGCCAGCACGGCAGAGCGGGCGCGGATCCGGCCGCCGGCTGCCTCGGCCGACCCGTCACGAGCGAGTCTCCCTACGGCGGTGCGCTCGTGGAAGCGAACGCCGCGGTCGGCGAGCCGCCGCCGCAACCCGAGCGCGAGCCGCGCGGGATGGACGTTCGCCGCCACCGTCAGCAATGCACCGCCCCCCCTGAACAGCGGTGAGACGCAGCGTTGTCGCACCTCGTCCTCCGTGATCGAGGTCGCTGCGTCGGGCGCCCCCACGGCGCGGCAGGCCTCGACCACGTCGTTCCAGTCGCCCACCTGCGCGTCCGACGTGGCGAGGACCATCGTCGGCGCAGCGGTGTACCACGCGTCGACCTCGTTGGCGTCGCACCAGGCGCCGATCCCTCGGACAGCGCGCTCCGAGGCGCGGCAGGTCTCCACCGCGCGGGCGTCCCCGACGCGCTCGCGCAGCGTGAGGAGGTCGTCCCAGAGTGTCGAGACGAAGCCGCCGTTGCGACCGCTCGGCCCGTGGCCGCAGAGACCGGCCTCGACCACGAGAACGTCCGCTTCGGGCTCGAGCTCCTTGACGTGCCACGCCGTCCACATGCCGAGATAGCCGCCGCCGACCACGAGGACGTCCGCGTTTGTGTCGCCGGCGAGCGGGGCCGCGGGCTCGACCGGTCCGAGCGCGGCCGTCGCCTCCTCGAGCCACCAGCCGGTTCGGGTGTGCTGCAACGCCGGTGCCAAGGCAGCCGATCCTACCCGGGCTTGTAACCGACGGTTACGAGGTCTCGCGCGCCCGCGCGACGTCGATCTGCCGGTGCAGCGCGCGGCGGCGCTGGGAGAGTTCGCGCTCCCGCTCCTCGAGCCGGCGGAGCTGGTCGGAGGCTGTCTCGTCAGAGACGCCGGTTCCGGCCCGCACGAAATCGATGCGCTGCTGCAACACCGTGCGGGTGCGCGAGAGCTCTCGCTCGAGCTCCTCGAGCTCTCTGAGGGCGTCCGCATACGGGCTCTCGGGCATGGATGCTGTATCGGCAGGTCGAGGGCTCCGGTTTAACGCAGAAGTCCTCATCCCCGGCGCCAATCGGCCGATAACGGATGCCATGGATCCGGCGAACGAGACGCAGGCGCCCGAGGCCACCGAGGTCGAGGAGCCGACGAACGCCGAGCACGAGGCGGTCGTCTGCTGGCGCCTGAGCCAGATGCTCTCGCTCGGCATCGGTGAGCTCGAGGCCGAGGTGCTCGCCGAGTCGAACGCCGATCTCGGGCTGCTCCGGCGCATCATCGGGCAGGGCTGCCCGCCGCCGCTCGCCGTCCAGATCGTTCTCTGAGCACGCGACGAGGGCACCTCTCGGCGCCCTCGTGTGTCCGGGTGAGACCGCCTCAGGCCACTGGCTGAGGCCAGACCGGAAGCCCCGGGCCTACGCGAGGAGCCGTCTCGCCTCTCGGGCGATGACGAGCTCCTCGCGGGCGCGAAGTACCACGATCTGCACCGCGGTGCCCGCGCGAGCAAGCTCGGCGTCCGGCTCGGCGGCGGCGTTCACGTCCTCGTCGAGCTCGACGCCGAGGAAGCCGAGCCGCTTGCAGACGAGCGCGCGCACGAGGGCCGACCCTTCGCCGATCCCGGCCGTGAAGACGAGCGCGTCGATCCCGCCCAGTGCGACCGTCATCGCCGCCACGGCACCTGCGACGCGATACGCGAGGACGCCGAGCGCGAGCCGGGCGGCCGCGTCGTCCCTCCTCTCGAGCTCTGTCACGTCATCTGTCCCGGCGAGCCCGAGCAGCCCCGACTCGTGTTCGAGCACGTGGTCGAGCTCGTCGACCGTCGCGTGACCGCCCCGGAGGAGAAAGAGGAGAGCCCCTGGATCGACCGACCCGGAGCGGGTCACCATCGGCACACCTTCGAGCGGCGTCAGACCCATGGTCGTGTCGACCGAGCGGCCGTCGCGCACGGCGGTGACCGAGCACCCGCCGCCGAGATGGCAGACGACGAGCCGCGGCACGGATACCTGCTCCGCAGCCCACTGCACCGACAACCCGTGGAAGCCGTAGCGGCGGACGCCGAGCGCGCGCAGTCGCTCCGGGAGCGCGTACGTGAACGCCTGCTCCGGCAGCGTCGCGTGAAACGCAGTGTCGAAGACCGCGATCTGCGGCACGTCGGGGAGCGCCGTGCGTACCTGCGCCAGCGCCTCGAGCGCGGGAGCGTTGTGCAGCGGCGCCAGCTGGGTGAGCTCTCGCAGCTCCGCTTCGACGCCGTCGTCGAAGACCACCGGCTCGCGGAAGCGGGCGCCGCCGTGCACGACGCGGTGCGCGACGGCGTCGACGTCGGATCGTGCGGCGGCGAGATCCGTGACGTGCTCGACCTCGCCGGCCTCGTCGACGAGCGCGAGCTTCAAGCTCGTCGAGCCGGCGTTGACGACGAGGATGCGGCCGCGGCCGCTCAGAAGGGCCAGGTCCAGTCGCGGATGTCGGGATGGTCTTCGCCGTGCTCCCGCGTCCAGGCCCGGTAGCGGAGCCGTGCGTCGACCATTTCCTGGCGCAGGTGGGCTGTCCGCTCGGGGAGGCCCGGGACGCGGTCGAGTACGTCGATCACCAGGTGGAAGCGATCGAGGTCGTTCAGCATCACCATGTCGAACGGCGTCGTCGTCGTCCCCTCCTCCTTGTAGCCGCGCACGTGGAGGTTGTCGTGGTTCGTCCGGCGGTAGGTGAGCCGGTGGATCAGCCACGGGTAGCCGTGGTAGGCGAAGACGATCGGCCGGTCGGTGGTGAAGAGCGCGTCGAACTCGTGGTCGGAGAGTCCGTGCGGGTGCTCGGACTCCGGTTGCAGCCGCATCAGGTCGACCACGTTGACGACCCGCACGGCGAGGTCGGGCAGGCGCTCGCGGAGGATCGCCGCTGCGGCGAGGGTCTCCAGCGTCGGCACGTCGCCGCAGCAGCCGAGCACGACGTCGGGCTCACCGTCGCCGTCGCTCGATGCCCAGTCCCAGATGCCGATGCCGCGCGTGCAGTGCGCGATCGCGTCGTCCATTGCCAGGTACGACAGAGCCGGCTGCTTGCCGGCGACGATCACGTTGACGTAGTTCCGGCTGCGGAGGCAGTGGTCGGCGACGGACAGCAGCGTGTTCGCATCCGGCGGCAGGTAGACCCGGATGATCTCCGCCTTCTTGTTCGCCACATGGTCGATGAAGCCGGGATCCTGGTGCGAGAAGCCGTTGTGGTCCTGCCGCCAGACGTGTGACGAGAGCAGGTAGTTGAGCGACGCGATCGGGCGTCGCCAGGGGATGCCGCGCGTCACCTTCAGCCACTTCGCGTGCTGGTTGAACATCGAGTCGACGATGTGGATGAAGGCCTCGTAGCAGTTGAAGAGACCGTGCCGGCCCGTGAGGAGGTACCCCTCCAGCCAGCCCTGGCAGAGATGCTCGGAGAGCACCTCGAGCACGCGGCCGTCCGGGGCGAGATCGACGTCCGTCGGCTCGACCGCGGCTTCCCAGACCTTGGGCGTCGCTGCGAAGACCGCACCGAGCCGGTTGGACGCGGTCTCGTCCGGCCCGAAGAGGCGGAAGTTCTCGCCGTTGCGGGCGATCACGTCCCTCAGGAACGTCCCGAGGACGCGGGTTGCCTCGGCCGTATCCGCGCCGGGCGCCGGCACGTCGACCGCGTACTCGCGGAAGTCGGGGAGGACGAGATCGCGCAGGAGGATGCCGCCGTTCGCGTGCGGGTTGGCGCTCATGCGCCGCGCGCCGTGCGGTGCGAGCTCCGCGAGCTCCTCGACGAGAGCCCCCTCGGCGTCGAACAGCTCCTCGGGTGAGTAGCTTCGGAGCCAGTCGTCGAGCTGGCGCAGGTGCTCCGGGTTCTCGCGCACGTTGGCGAGCGGCACCTGGTGCGAGCGCCAGGTGCCCTCCATCGGCAACCCGTCGACCACGGCCGGGCAGGTCCAGCCCTTCGGCGTCCGCAGGACGAGCATGGGCCAGCGCGGCCGGCCGCTCGCACCGCGGCTGCGTGCCGCCGTCTGGATCTCGGCGATCCCGTCGAGCGTGCGATCGAGGGCAGCCGCGAACGCTTCATGGACAGCGGCCGGCTCGTCTCCGGCGACGACGAGCGGCTCCCAGCCGTAGCCGCGGAGCAGCGAGAGGAGCTCCTCCTCCGGGATCCTCGCCAGCACCGTCGGGTTCGCGATCTTGTAGCCGTTGAGGTGCAGGACGGGGAGAACGGCGCCGTCCGTCCGCGGGCTCAGGAACTTGTTCGAGTGCCAGCTCGTCGCCAGCGGGCCGGTTTCGGCCTCTCCGTCGCCGACGACGCAGACGACGAGCAGATCCGGGTTGTCGAACGCCGCTCCGAACGCGTGCGCGAGCGCGTAGCCGAGCTCGCCGCCCTCGTGGATCGAGCCGGGGGTCTCGGGAGCAGCGTGGCTGGGAATCCCGCCCGGGAACGAGAACTGCCGGAAGAGCTCGCGGAGACCCGCCGCGTCGCGCCCGACGTGCGGATAGACCTCGCTGTAGGTGCCTTCCAGATACGCGTTGGCGACGAGCCCGGGCCCGCCGTGTCCCGGCCCGGTGACGTAGATGGCGCTCAGGTCACGCTCGTTGATCGCTCGGTTGACGTGCGCGTAGACGAGGTTCAGGCCGGGCGTCGTGCCGAAGTGCCCGAGCAGGCGCGGCTTGATGTGCGCAGGCTCGAGCGGCTCGCGCAGGAGCGGGTTATCGAGCAGGTAGATCTGGCCGACCGAGAGGTAGTTCGCCGCGCGCCAGTAGGCGTCGACGAGGCCGAGATCGGTGCGAACAGGTGCGCCGGCGACACTCACCTCGATCGGAGCCTACCCACGCGTTCGCGTTTTTGACCTCCGTGCTTCTTACGGACGGAGGCGTGCGCGTGGAGCTTCCGCTCGAGCCGGCCGACATGGCTCCAGAGAAGGAGCGCCGCAGCGGGGCCGAGCGTCGCGATCTGCTCGGCCGTCATCAGCAGCCCGGCCCGGGTCTGGTCGGTCGCCCGGGTCAGCCCGAAGGGCCGGTCGGTCACGGCGGCGTAGTGCGCATACAGCGGGGCGGCTGCCAGCAGCACCTCGGAGAGGACCATGCCGGCGAGCAGCGCGAGTGCAGCCAGCGCCGCCCTGCGCCCGACTGTGAGCCGGCGGCGGCGCGCGGGGTCGACGATCTGCGTCCAGAGCAGAAAGCCGCCGAGGAAGAGGCTCGCGTGCTCGACCTGGTGGAGCGCGGTATGCGCGAGCGCCGCGTCGTAGGCCGCCGGGATGTGCCAGGCGCCGAGCGAGATCGCCCAGACCCCGAACGACACACGCGGCCTGAGCAGGAATGAGAGAAGGTGCCGCAGCGACGACACGCGGGCGAGCGGTCGGAGCACCGTGGAGGGAAGCAGGAAGAACGCGATCGGCCCACGGAGGCCGAGGACGAGGAGGAGCGGCGCGACGTCTCCGATCAGGAGGTGCTGCGCCATGTGCGCGGAGAGCAGCGTGTCCTCGGCGAGCGGGTCGAGCGGCGAGACGAGCGCGAGTGTTCCCGCGGTGACCCCGAGGCCGTAGAGCGCGGCGCAGCGAAGGGTCGCGTGATCCGGTCGGCCGCGGCAGCGGAGCCGGCGAAACGCGCCGGCGTAGAGCACGAGCGCAACCGCCGCGGCGCCGAGCGGGACCGGGTCGAGGCTCCAGGTGTCGGGGATCACCGGCAGATCATGACGCTCCCGGTAAGGAGAGAGGGCCGCCGAAGCGGCCCTCTCTCGCACCGGTGGGGTTGGATCAGACGGTCGGAGCCGGTGCTCCACCGCTGCTCTTCGGGACGCGAGACCCGAAGAACGAGTGACCGATGATGCCCCTCTCGTGATCCGGGAATTCCCGTAGCCGCACGTCAGGCGAGTCGATCCAGAGGCCCTTGTCGCTGAACCCAGAGGGGCCGGGACTCCGACAATCCCGGCCCCTCGGTCTGGCTTAGGGGAGGGGTGGACCCTCGACCCCGGTTCTCCCCGCGCGGGCGGCTTCTCAAACTCGTATGGCAAGCGAGCGCCCCGACGGGCGAGAGGAGGGTTACCCGCCCGCCGGGGCGCTGCTTACCGCCAGGACAAGCATCTGGTTGTTACCCAACCAGGCGACGCCGAAACCTTCGCCCGAGCTCCGGGTTCCGAGCTACGCGCGCTCCATCGAGGCGCTCGTCGCTTCCGAGAGCGCCCTCTGGAAGAGGGCCTTGGCCGACCAACGCATGATGTCGACGGCCTCCTCGCGCGAGAGGCGGGCGATGTCCGTCAACCAGACGAGCGCCTCGATCCCGCAGGCGGCTCTCGTCCCCAGCACCAGGCGCCGTAGGGTGGTGTCGGGGAGCCGGTCGCGAAGAGGTGCGAGAGCGTCCTCGAGCCAGCCTATCGCTCGCCCTTGCCGAAGCAGCAGCTGTTCGTGGTCCCCGCGCTCGGGCGCAAGCGAGAGGCGGAGCATCGCCCGCTGCTGCCGCTCCGTCTCGACGACCAGACGCGTCAACGCCTCGACCGCAAGCGCGAAGCGCTGCTCAGGATCGGCGGGAGCGTCCTCACCGAGCAGCGAGTACGTCTCGATCTCGGGTTGCGCTGCGAGGAGCAGTGAGCGCTGGTTCGGGAAGTACCGATAGGCCGTCGTGCGCGAGATTGCCGCCGCTGCCGCCGCCTGCTCGACGGTCGGCGTGGTTCCCTCGCTCAGGAGGTCACGCGCTGCCGCGATGAGCGCATCACGCGTACGCCCTTTCTGCTGCCGGCGCCCCGTGAGTTCATATGGGATTGCCATACCCATTATGGTACTCTAGTCTCATGGTACGTGAGTCTCATGAACGGTAGGCCCGGTCATGCCACTCGGAAAGAGGAGGGATCCATGAGGAGTGCGGGTACGAGCGCCGTCGTTCAGCAGGACGCGTTCTGGTGGCAGGGCAGTCACATGACGATCCGGGCCCGCGCCGAGGACACCGGCGGCTCACTCGGCCTCGTCGAGGGAAGGTTCTACAAAGGATTCGGGCCGCCACTGCACGTCCATAGCCGTGAGGATGAGGCCTTCTACGTGCTGGAGGGTCAGATCCGATTCCGTCAGGGAGAGGACGAATTCGTGGGCGGACCGGGCACGTGGGTCTGGGGACCCCGAGGAGTCGTGCACGCGTTCCGGGTCGAGTCCGAAAGCGCCCGCGCACTCGTGTTCGTGACCCCCGGAGGCTTCGAGCGGATGTTCGAGGAGGGGGGCGTTTCGGTGAGTGAGTCCCCCGAACCGCCCGAGCAGGCGTACGACCCGGAAGCCGCCGTGGCCCTCTCACAGCGGTTCGGATTCGAGGTCGTCGGACCGCCGCTTTAGACCAGTTGGAGTGGCCCCGGGAGGAGTCGAACCTCCGCCCGCAGATTCGAAGCCGGGCGACGCGATCCCGGGTCGTCTCGGCCATTTCCTTGTGCGTTTCGGCCGGCTCGCGCGCTTCGAGCGTCGCGAGCCGGCCGGCAGCCCCTCTACTGTGCGAGTCCGAGCTGCTTCGCCTGCAGGGCGGCATCCCAGAAGGCGGAGATGATGATCAGCTCGTCCCCGGCCCACTTGCTGGTCTGGGCGAACTCGAGGTCGAACGCCTTCCCCGTCGGGGCGATCACGTTGCCGTCCGGGAGGGTCATCTCACCGGTGAAGGTCCCCGTGACATTGGTGACGACGGTGATCCAGTCGCCGCTTCCGAACTGGATCGGGTAGGGGGTGTGCACGCGGATGTCGGGAAACATTCGGACCAGCTGCTGCATCGCCGCGCCGTGCGCGTCCCGTCCGTAGATCGGGTCTGCGCTGCCCGTGACCTGGGCGATCATCTCGGGGTGGTGCACGGCCTCGAGCGCGTCCCAGTCGCGGGCGTTGAAGAGGTCGTCCCCCTTGGTCATGAGCGCGAGTAGACGCTCGGTGCGGCTGGTGTTCTCGGTGGCGGGGGCCATCGCTCCTCCTTTGGAGTCGACTTTGATCTTGGTGTTGACTCCAACGATTGCCCGGGCGGGTTATTCCCGCGACCGTGCAGCTGGCTTGGAGACGCCGAGCCAGCGGTCGAGCTCGTCGAGCACGTTTTCGACGATTCGGCGTAGCTCTCTGGCGATCCGCGCCTGGCTCTGACCCGCGCGAGTACGCCGGCCGGCCTCGTCGACGATGATCTGATTGACGCTCGCCAGGGCGATTCCCTGCAGCCTGGCGATCTCCGGCGGCACGTCGGTCGACTCGCTGATCGCGGCGGCGAGGCCGACCGCAAGGCGGTCGACCGCCTCGAGGGCCAGCCGGTGCACGGTGGGGCTGATCGCCGCCAGGTGGCCGAGCTCGCCGCGCCAGACCTCGCGCGGAATAGCGCGGATCCCGTCGACGGACCGGAGAACGAAGTCGCGGATCGCGGCGGCGGGCGTCACGTCGGGCGGTCGAGAGCGGACCAGATCGCACAGCCGGTCGTGGATCAGCTCGTCGCGGTCGGTGACGAGCCGCTCCTTGCTCGGGAAGTAGTTGTAGACCGTCTGCTCGGCGACCTCGGCGTCCCGTGCGACGTCGCTCACGGCGACGTTTTCGTAACCGTGCTCGGCAAACAGCCTCGCTGCCGTATCTGCGATCAGCCGCCGCGTGCGCGCCTTCTTGCGCTCACGCAGTCCCGTGCCGGCCATGCGAACCAGCGTAGCGCTCTACGTGGACTCCACCCCAGAGTTTTGGCTCACCCGAATGAGTCGACCGATACCCGATCGACATCGCCGAGCTAGCTAGTTGCCGCGTGCGAAAGAGTTGCGGTGAATGAGCGCCTCTGTCGTCACGACGGCGCCAGCAGCGCGAGCACGGCGTCGCCGTAGCGCTCGAGTTTGGCCGGGCCGACGCCGGCGATCTGC
>Ga0066710_100006623_pt1 | contig 10872 bp, 12 predicted proteins | sample GraSoiAngelo_159_FD_79666 | JGI IMG/M metagenome (GOLD analysis project Ga0066710, IMG submission 79666) | Grasslands soil microbial communities from the Angelo Coastal Reserve, California, USA - 14_1009_16_40cm | ecosystem: Environmental > Terrestrial > Soil > Grasslands | place: USA...
ATTCTATCCAGGATTTTCGTACACGCGTTTCTTGGAAAACGTCATCGCAGCTCGTTTTTCTTTTTTGGGGTTCTGTTTTTAGGTCTCGATCCGATGCGACTTGTTTTCCGAGCGCGGGGAATCGTTTTCTGACCAGAACTGGCCGAAATCGGATGCGTGCACACCTCTATCGTCGACGGCAACGCGTGTTTTGGTGAGGAAACGGTGTCAGTTGACGCCGGATGACGCACTAGCCGGGGCGTGACAGGCCACTTCGGTGCGAGAACGAAGCAGTTACGTCTCGGCAACGGTCGACTTGCTCTCGCGCTCGGTTGTTTTCGGCGCGGAATACCTGCTGCGGGCCGCGCACGTTGTCGGACCGCGAAAACCGGCGTGTTATGCAATCGCAACGGTCGGTGAGCGTCCCGTCCCGGCAGTGCAATGGAGGTAAACCGTGTGTCCGGCATCGAGAAGCTCTTGAAGCGTACGGACGCATTCGGGAAAGTTTGATTGTTAAATCTTCCGGATCAAAATCACGAACAGGAACACGGCGTACTTCTATGCCGTGCAAACGATAGCCAGCTTGGAGGCGCGCCCAGTCGATGTTCGCATACGCTTCGCATTCGTCAGTTTGCAGATTCAGTCGAGGATTTTCGTACAGTCCATGGCGATTACTCGACGTTAGATGAGCGCAACTGCTGCAGGTAAGGGATCGCGTGAATCTTCTCTTTCGTCAGATATTCCCAGTAGATTCCTTTTGGCCTCGGCAGTCGTGTATGCGTTTCAATAACTGCGGTTGGCGTCACGATATAGTCAACGGGAATATCATGAGGAAGGACCGGCAGTTCTTCATTGAGGACCTGTAGATCGTGGACTGTAGTGACAATTAGTGTTCTCTGCCGCACCAGCCCCGCTTCCCGTGCCAGGCCATATTCCAGATCGGAATAACCGCCGCCCTTTCCGATTCGCGCGCCTTCAGTATTCACTGCTACCGTTCCGCAGACGATCAAGTCGATTTGTCTCATGCGTTCCGGACGAACAGATCGGCCGAACCGGAAAGCGCCTTCGATAGAACTGGCCTGCGTGACCTTTTTCCCTAGTCGTGACGGGTCCAGTTCGATAAAGCACTCCAATTCGCGCAGGCGCGGAACAGCCATATAGACAATCTTGCCCTCCTTCAACGCGCGAAGTCGCACCGGCCGTTGCGGCGAATCGGGATTGCACTTCAAAACCTTCGCGCGCTTCCAGAAATCGAGCTCGCACAATCGGTCTGCAGCCTGTTCTGCACCGACAAAATTAGGAATCCGTCCGTGTGTTCCCGGAAAACGCCGGACGCGAGCCTCTTCTAAGGCCTGCCAAACATGCTACCGGATGTTTTGTTTGGTCCGATTCATATCTGCTGGCGCATCTGCCAGGGAACAACCGTCCGCGCGCACGCCGCGCGTACCTCCGCATACACGCGCACGGGGTTCATTTGCCGTCCTTCCACATCGGACACGCACACCACATTGAATCTCTACTCTACAGCGTGACATATTGAATCAACCGATAAGAACCAAGAGTGACGGTATGGCAAAGCTACTCTTCGCCGGAACGCACGGTGTGGAAGACCCAACAAAGGCTGGATTGGTATTCTTGGCCACAAAGGGCGGCAAAGAGGCGGTGACAATGTCGCCGTTGCGCTTCTAGGTGATGCCACAATTCTAATGAACTAGACGATCCGCGACTCTGTGCTTCCAGTCGGAATACCTCCGCAATTTTTCGCATGAATACGTATCGGCTACCGCCACACACAGTCCTGCAGATTGTTCAATATAGAAGTAGGCAGCGCTGTGCGTATCAGGGTAGATTACAAGGCATGAAACTCGATATCGAACTCTCTCCAGCGCAAGCCGAACGACTGCGTGAAGAAGCTGAACGACTCAGGGTAACTCCGGAAGAACTCGCCCGCGCGGCATTGAGTGACCTTCTGTCGGAACCAGACGAAAGCTTTAAGACCGCTGCTGAGCGCGTGCTTCGCAAGAATAACGAACTTTACCGCCGTTTAGCCTGATGCGCTATCTCACTCTTGGTGAGATCCTCGAACTGCATCGCCTGATCATCGAAACCACCGGCGGAGCCGGCGGCATCCGGGATTTGGGTAGTTTGGAATCGGCAGTTGCACAACCAAAGGCAACTTTCGACATGTTGGACTTGCACCCCTCCCTGTAGAGAAAGCTGCTGTGCTTTGTTTCTCTATTGTTCAGAACCATCCGTTCGTCGACGGAAACAAGCGAACGGGGCATGCTGCGATGTCCACGTTTCTAGTCCTGAACCGCGCAGAAGTACACGCCGCAACTGATGAGCAGGAAAGACTCATGTTGGATTTAGCGGCCGGACATATACGACGCGAACAATTGACCACGTGGTTGAAAGAGCACGTCAGACCGGCGAACAACCCTTAAGCCGCGGATTTCTCGCGCCAGTTTTAATTTGGCCGTCAAATCCCCAACGACTCGGCTAGGGCGAGGGTTTGCCGGGCCCGGTCGACGATGGGGACATCGAGCAGTTGCCCACCGAAGGCAATGGATCCTTCGCCGCGAGCGCGGGCATCGTCGAAGGCCTGGACCACGCGGCGGCAATAATCAATCTCTTCCGCCGTGGGTGTGAAGGCCTTATTGACTTCATCGATTTGAGAGGGATGAATTAAAGACATACTTGAGAATCCCAAGCGCCGGGATTGGAGCGCAAACCTGCGCAATCCTTCGATATCCTGAAAGTTCGGCCATACGCCATCGACAGCCTGAACGTGAGCGGCGGCGGCGGCCGTGACGAAGGCGGAGCGGGCGTATAGAAGATCGGTCGCTTCGCCTTCGCGGCGGAGAGGCAGGCTCAACTCTCTTGAAAAATCCTCCGCTCCGAACATCAAACCAATCACGCGCGGCGACGAACTGGCGATGGCGTAGGCGTTGAACAGGCCCTTAGGACTTTCAATCGCAATGAGCAAGCGCACGCTGCCGGCAGCGATGCCGGCCTTCGGTTCGCGGTCGTCGAGTATCTTTTCCACCATCTTCACTTGATCCGGAGTCTCCACCTTCGGAACGGCCAGGCCTTCTAAAGCCGGCCGGATGACGTAGTCGAAGTCGGCATGCATCCGCTCGTGCCCGACCGCATTGATCCTCACGTACCGTGCCGGCGTGCGGAACGCCGGATCTTCCTTCTTGCGCGCTGCGATCTGATCCAGCACGGCAGCGATTTGACGGCGGGCCGTATCCTTCGCCGCAGGCGCCACACCGTCTTCGATGTCGAACATCATGGCATCGACAGAAAGTCCGAGGGATTTATCGATCATGCGCTGGCGGTCGCCCGGCACAAACATCCAGGAACGGAGTAGCGTTGTTTTGTGATCCATGTTGAAACCTCAGTAGGATTTCGGCATCCCGAGCACATTCTGGCCCAGGAAAGCCAGCACCATGTTGTTGCTGACCGGGGCGGCGACCAGGAGGCGAGTTTCGCGAAACTTTCGTTCGATGTCATAATCGCGGGCAAAGCCATATCCGCCGTAGGTGGACATGCAAACATCGGCGGCTTCCCAGGCGGCTTCGGATGCCAGCAGCTTGGCCATATTGGCTTCGGCTCCGCACTTTTCGCCGCGCTCGAACTTGGAGGCGGCGGCAAAGCGCATCAAGTCGGCGGCCTCGACGTGAGCGTACGCCTTGGCGATAGGGAACTGGATGCCCTGGTTGGCGCCGATCGGCCGGCCAAACACCACGCGGTTGCTGGCATAACGCGATGCCCGCTCGATAAACCAGTGGCCGTCTCCAATAGACTCGGAGGCTACCAGAATCCGCTCGGCATTCCAGCCGTCGATGATGTAGCGGAACCCCTTGCCTTCTTCTCCGATCCGATTGTCGACCGGGATCTCGACGTCTTCGAAGAAAACGGTGGTGGTGTGATGATTCACCATAATGTCCAAGGGCTGGATGTCCAGGTTGCCTTTAACGTCACGCATGTCGAGGACGAAAACAGAAAGTCCTTGAGTCTTGTCTTGCAGTTCTTCGTAAGGCGTGGTGCGAGCCAGCAGGAGCATCAAGTCGGAGTGCTTCGCGCGCGAGATGAAAATTTTTTGCCCGTTGACGACATAGCGATCTCCCTTGCGGACCGCGCGCGTCTCGATGCGCGTGGTCTCGCTTCCGGCGTTGGGTTCCGTCACGGCAAAAGCCTGGAGGCGCAGCTCGCCTCTGGCAATGGCGGGGAGATAGCGCCGCTTTTGTTCGTCGCTGCCGTGTCGAAGCAAGGTGCCCATGGTGTACATCTGAGCGTGGCAGGCACCGGAATTGCCACCGCAGTGATTGATCTCTTCCAAGATGATGCTGGCTTCCGTAATGCCGAGTCCGGCTCCGCCGTACTCCTCTGGGATCAGGGCGGCAAGGTATCCGCTACTGGTAAGTGCATCTACAAATTCCTTGGGATACTTTTCGTGCTTGTCCACGTCTTGCCAATACTTGTCTGGAAAGTCCTGGCAGAGCCTCCGGACCTCTTCCCGGATTGACTGCCGCGCCTCTTGTACGGATGATTCCATGCCTTGTCCTCCGGACGTTGGGTGAGATAGTATTCGGTCCCTTAAACGCAGTCGACGGCGGCTGTAGCGGTAATTCGAAATCGCCGGCGGTCCGCGAAGCGCAAGCGCGACAGCGCGCAGCCTCAACAAAAGACCGCCGCTACTGAGCGCCCGCCCAAAGTAGATTCCTTTGGGTCGTTTATTATAAACATTTGGCGGAGGGTTCAAGCATGGCAATTAAGCCTGGATGGGAAGGTCGGTATTTCGAGGATTTCGAGGTTGGCGATATCTACCGTTGCCGCCTGGGAAGAACCGTCACGGAGAATGACAATATTTGGTTCACTCTGCTGACGAACAATACCAACCAAATCCATTTCAATAACGAATACGGCAAGCGCACCGAGTTTGGCCGGTGTTTGATCAACAGCGCGCTCACGCTGGCTATCGTTGCGGGGATGGGCGTGGCGGACGTCAGCGAGAATGGCTTCGCTTTGGGTTGGGATGAAATCAAGCTGCCGAACCCTCTCTTTGCCGGCGATACGCTGTATTCGGAATCCGAGGTTTTAGAAAAGCGAGAGTCCAAATCCAAACCCCAGTGGGGCATCATCAAAGTTCGGACGCGCGGCATCCAGCAGGAAGGCAAAGTCGTGATCGACTACGCTCGAAGCGTGATGGTGTGGAAACGCGCCCACGCTCCCAAACAGCAACTCTTTCCGGAAATCCGCTCTTAATGCCGGACGATCTGCCGAAAAAAACACCTCTCGCTCTTTCCGGTGTGCGTATTCTGGCTTTGGAAGTTTCCGTGGCCGGGCCGCATTGCACACGGATTCTGGGGGACATGGGAGCGGAGGTCATCAAGATTGAAAAGCCGGGCACCGGCGACCTGATCCGCAACTGGGACTCGGCTGTGCGAGGCCTCTCGTCAGGTTACGTCTGGCTCAATGGGAACAAGCGAAGCTTTGCGATTGACGTCAAGAAGAAGGCCGGCCGCGAGGCCGTCCGCCGCCTGGCCGGGCAGGTCGACGTTCTACTGGAAAACTTTGCTCCTGGCGTCGCCGATCGCATGGGCTTGGGAGCGGCGGAACTCTCGGCGCGCAATCCACGATTGATCTATTGTTCGTTGTCCGGTTACGGGCAGGACGGCCCCTATCGCGACGTCAAAGCGTATGATTTGCTGATCCAGGGCGAAGCCGGGATCATCGCGACGACCGGCTACCCCGACAAACCGGCCAAAGTCGGCCTGCCCATTATCGACCTGGCGTCTTCCATGTATGCAGCGGTGGGAATTCTTCTCGCCCTTTATCAGAGGGAGAAAACCGGCCGCGGACAGTTCATCGATATTTCGATGTTTGAATCCGCGGTGGCGTGGCTCGGGTATTTTCCACATCACTACTGGCATCAGGGAGAAGAACCTCCCAGAGTGGGAATGCGCCATCATTATGTCACTCCGTACGGTCCATACCTGGCAAGCGATGGAGTGTACGTGAACCTTGCTGTGGCCACCGCGCAGGATTGGGAAATCTTCTGCCGGCAGGTCATTGAGCGCCCCGAAATGCTGGAGGACCCGCGCTTCACGACCCCGGAAGGGCGGCGCAAAAATCGCACGGTGCTGGAAGAGTTGATCGAGACGATTTTTCTGGAGCGCCCGCACGAGGAATGGCGCGACCGGCTCCGCCAGAGCCGCCTGCCTTATGGAGAGGTGAAGGGCGTTGGCGAAGTCTTGGCCCACCCGCAGGTGATCGCGCGGCGGATGATCCGGGAAATGGAGTCTCCTGTGGGGCCGGTTCCCGTCGTCGGAAGTCCACTGCGGCTTTCCGATAGCCCGGCGCGTTTTGATGCCATTCCCGCGCTGGGCCAGGACACTGAACCGATCCTTCGCGATCTAGGCTATGGCGAGGCGGAAATTGAACAGCTCCGCCGCGATGGGGTGATCTAGTGAACACAAAGACATAAAGGCATAGCGCGGCAGCCCGAGACACTCGCGGCGCGAGGTAAGAATGCCTCCGTTTTCAGCAGCGGAGCGGCACAAGATCGCAGCCACGGCTGAAGGCCGTGGAAAGCATTTGTCGCGGACCAATTTTTGATGGCTGCGCGCTGCGGCCCTTGCATTCGCAGCCGCTCATTTTTTGATGGCTGCGCGGGGCTTTGCCCAACGGAAGAAAATGCTCTGACTGTAGGGGCGGTCTATGGAACTGTGAAAAAATTGGAATAGGGCGATTCCCCTCCTTGCATCACCGGCATGGCGCGGCCCAGGTTTTCGAGGAATTTCCCGTCCTTATCAAAAACCGAGATCCGCTTGTTATCGCTGTCGGCAACCAGCAGCCGGCCCTTCGAATCAATAGCGATTCCGTGCGGGAGCTGGAGCTGGCCAGGGGCGTTTCCCTTCGTGCCACCGATGATTTTAATGAACTTTCCATCCTTCGAAAATTGCACGATGCGGGAGTTGACATAACCGTCCGACACGAAGACATCACCGTTCGCGGCGACGGTGACGGCATTGGGACGATTGAACGTGTCACGCGACGCGTTGTCGCCGGCAACGCCCTTCTTGCCCAGGCTCATGAGCAGTTTTCCATCCGGACTGAATTTGTGAACCACATGGTCATTCGGATCGGTGGCCCAAATAAACCCATCGCGATCGAAATGAACGCTGTGTGCCTGATTGAACAGGCCATCTTCACCCCAGCCCTTAACGAATTTTCCATCCGTGGTGAAAACCCGGAAATACGGGGCTTTGCGCACGAGAACGATGACGGTTCCTTTGCCGTCAGCAGCTACCGAGGACGTTTCGCCGCCCCACGACGTGCCCGCAGGCAGTTGAGCCCATTTCGTCATGTTGACGTCATATTTATCGAATAAACTCGACTGAGCGGATGCACCGGCGACTAATGCAGCGGTGACGAGAACCCCGAACACGTAATTCTTCATGGCCCAATCTCCCCTGCTGAACAATTTGGTTATAATTCTGCCGCCTCTTCAGTCCAAATCCAATTTCATTCTTCTTGGAGAAACCATGCTGAGCTTGTTCTTGGCGAGGGCCGTCCTCGGCGATATCAACTCCGGCGGCGCCAGGCGCAAAGTCCTCATGCTGGCCAATCGCAACGGATTCCTCTACACATTGGACCGAACCAACGGAAAGCTGATGGTTGCAAAGCCGTTCATCCAGACCACGTGGGCGAAATTGGAATCAAGCGTTATTCCCCTCCTTGCGGTGATGCAAGGAGGGGAATCGCCCCTATTCCAATTTTTTCACAGCGCCTATGACCGCCGCTACAGCGGGATGTTCAAATTTGGCGTACCCCTCGGTGACGCAGAAGATCGGTGCTACCATTTCGGATCACCGTTATGACTTGGAGCGTGTGGCTTCTCTTCACTGCAACGGAAACCATGCTTTGTTTGACGCCTGGTCCGGCGGTTCTCTTCGTTGTTTCATATGGCATTACCCGCGGCGGACGAAATTCTTTATGGGCGAATGCCGGCATTCTTTCTGGAAATGCGATGTACTTTCTGCTATCGGCTTTCGGGCTCGGCGCTGTTCTTCTCGCATCGTACGAAGTGTTCACCGTAATCAAGTACGTTGGCGCGGCCTACTTTTTATATCTCGGTATTCAGACTTTTCGAGGAGCGGGTCTCGCCTTGGCGGCGACGGACAACGCGCAACCAACGGCGCCGGGCTGGCGAGCGCTGCGACGGGGCTTCTCGCTGCAAGCCGCGAACCCAAAGGCGCTCATTTTCTTTGCGGCCCTATTACCCCAGTTCATCAGCTCCAAGATTGCGGTTGCCCCGCAAGTGGCGATTCTCGGCATGACGTCGGTCACCATTGAATTCCTGGTGCTCGCCGGTTATGGCTACCTCGCGGGCCGTGCTGCTTTGCTAGCGCGTACGCCACGATTCGCGGCCGCCACGAATCGTGCCAGCGGCGTTATGCTGATCGCTGCGGGTACGGGACTCGCGCTTGCAAATGATAAATGAGAATTGAGGAGCGAAACCGTGAATGAAAAGATCGCTGTCGTTGGGGGAACCGGCGACTTGGGTTTTGGTTTAGCTTTGCGCTGGGCGCGCGCCGGAGTTCAGATCTCAATCGGGTCTCGCGATGAAAAGAAGGCGCAGGATGCGGCGGAGCGTCTGAAGGAGACACTCCGGAGGGATGGGGGGCGTGCCTCACAGGACGCTCCTGTCAGCGGCTTCGAAAACGCTCAGGCCTGTGCGCAGGCGTCGATTGTGGTGCTGGCCGTACCTTTTCCCGCCCAGGCCGCTGTCTTAAAGAGTATTCGAGATTCGCTCAAGGACTCGATCTTAGTGGACACGACGGTTCCTCTGGCCGCCACCATCGGCGGCAAGGCAACCCGCCTGCTCGGCGTTTGGCAAGGGTCCGCCGCGGTGCAAGCCCGCGAGTTGGCGCCGCTGGGCACTCCGGTCGTGGCGGCCTTTCACAACCTTTCGGCCGAAGTTTTGCAGGATCTGTCGGCGACCCCGGACTGTGACATCCTCGTGTGCGGCGACGACAAGCCTGCCAAAGAAACGGTTTTCTCCCTGGTGAGGCTGATCCCCGGGCTGCGCCCCATCGATGCCGGGCCGCTGGAAATGGCCCGCATTGTGGAGAGCATAACGGCTCTTCTGATTTCCGTGAATAGCCGCTACCGCGTTCACCACAGTGGCGTACGCATTACAGGCCTGCCGATTCCGTAGCACGCCGTCGTTCTATACGCAAGGTAAGGTACCTTGACACCAGCGGGCCGTCCATGGCGAGGCGCTCAACCCGTCCATGGGAGCGCCGACACCTCTTATCGACGGATTGGGGGCAAGGGGGGCAAGGTAAGGTACCTTGACACCAGCGGGCCGTCCATGGCAAGGCGCTCAACCCGTCCATGGGAGCGCCGACACCTCTTATCGACGGATTGGGGATACGAATGTTCCCTTGAAGTTCTCCAACCATCTTTGATAGCCTCGTCCCCTTCTCGAACCCGACGAGGTCTGCACTATGGCGGGAAAGGTAAAGACAGTTGCCGAGGTAGTGCGAACGATTCCCGATGGTTCGCACATAGCTCTTGGGGGCTTTGCGATCAACCGGTGTTGTATCGCGGTCGCCCATGAGTTGATCCGGCAGCAAAAGAAAAACCTCACTTTATCTCAGGGTGTCGTGGGGCTGGACACGGACCTGCTCGTTGGCGCCGGTTTGGTAAGCCGTCTGATCATGGGCGGTGGTTCGCTGGATCGCTTCGGTCCTGTTCACTGTGTGAACCGGGCCCGGGAGACGCGTTCGGTGGACGCGCATGATTACAGCAGCCTCACCATCTGTTTCCGGTATTTGGCTGGCGCGTTGGGCATATCGTTCATCCCGGTCAAATCGCTTCTGGCTTCTGAAATACTGGAACGGCTGGAGGCCGGCTCGGCGGCCAAAGATCTGCAGCGTATGAAGTGTCCTTTCACGGGCGAGGACTATCTCTTGTTGCGATCGCTCAATCCCGACGTCTCCTTGGTTCACGTCCAGGTTGCGGACCGCCAAGGCAACAGCCAGATTCATGGGGCGCGTTGGGAAAACGAGGAACAGGCGAAGGCGGGCCGCCGGGTCATTGTCATCACGGAGGAGTTGGTGCCGACCGAGTACATCCAGCGGTCTCCGGAGCAGACCATCATTCCGGCACACCGCGTTGAAGCCGTCATACACCAGCCTTTTGGCGCCCATCCCACGGCGGTCTTTCAATGTTACGATTACGACGCCGACCATTTGCGGCTCTATGTCGATCACTCCAAGCGTGTCGAGCGTTTTCCCGAATATCTGAATACCTATGTCTTGGGCACTAAGGATCATTGGGAATACCTGGAGAAGGCCGGCGGCTTGCGGCGCATGAACGATCTGAAGGCCGATCCGATTCTGGGATACTGAGCAAACCATGCCAGGAGTCCCCCCACCGAGATCATGGCGGCTGCCGGCGCGCGGAGCTCCGTGAGAGCGACATCGTTGTTGTCGGCATTGGACTGCCTTGGGTCGCCTGCATCCTCGCACAACGAACGCATGCGCCAGGACTGACGCTTCTCTCGCTGTAGCCGCGGTCTATGGAGTTGGGAAAAAATTGGAATAGGGCGATTCCCCTCCTTGCATCACCGCAAGGAGGGGTGGCCGAGCGATCAAAAAATTATTGCGAAGCCTCCGCTGACCGCGAGGCCGGCGTGGTTTTCCGATTAAAACAAATGGAAAACCACCCCGGCTGCGTCAGCTTCGGTGGCTCCGCGAAATTTTCTTGATGACGCAGCCACCCCTCCTTGCGGTGATGCAAGGAGGGGTATAACGCTTGATTCCAATTTATTCACAGCTCCTATGACAACCGGCGATGTCGAAATTGCCGGATCGC
>Ga0066710_100006624_pt1 | contig 10871 bp, 8 predicted proteins | sample GraSoiAngelo_159_FD_79666 | JGI IMG/M metagenome (GOLD analysis project Ga0066710, IMG submission 79666) | Grasslands soil microbial communities from the Angelo Coastal Reserve, California, USA - 14_1009_16_40cm | ecosystem: Environmental > Terrestrial > Soil > Grasslands | place: USA...
CGACTTGTATGCGGAGTAGCAGCGGCGTTGCACGCCGGCAAACGAGCAGTAGATCGAGATACACGTCCCTCCGCTCGCCGCCCACGGGACTCCAATCCGCGGGATAAGATGCGAGAAGGACCGGACCCCCCCGCAGGCCCCCCCGCCGCCCCCGGCGCCGCTGAGGTGGTTGGGCTACAATCGCGGCCATGGACTTCCAGCTGACCGAGCAGCAGGAGCTGATTCGCAAAGAGGTTGCTGCGCTCGCGCGATCGTTTTCGCTCGACTACTGGCTGGAGAAGGACCGGAAGGCCGAGTACCCGGCGGACTGGATCCATGCCTTCGCGCAAGCGGGCTGGCTCGGCATGATCATCCCCGAGACGTACGGCGGGTCAGGCCTGGGCGTGACGGAAGCGACCTTGATGCTCCACGAAATCTGCGCCGCCGGCGCGGGCACGACCGGCGCCTCGCCGATCCACTTCTATCTCTTCCCCCCGATGCCCGTCATCAAGCATGGCTCGGAGGACCTCAAGCGCCGCTACCTGCCGCGGATCGCCACGGGCGAGATCGTCATGTCGTTCGGCGTCACCGAGCCCAACGCCGGCACGGACACCTCGCGGATCCAGACGAAGGCCGAGCGCCAGGGCGACCGCTACGTCGTCAACGGCCGCAAGGTGTGGAACACCAACGCCCAGCACGCGACCCATATGCTCCTGCTCGCGCGCACGTCACCCCGTGAGGCGTCCCAGCCCTTCGGCGGGTTGACGCTCTTCTTCACGGAGTTCGACCGCGCCCGGATCACGGTGCGCGAGATCGAGAAGCTCGGGCGGGCGGCGGTCGACTCGAACGAGATCTTCATCGACGGCCTCGAGGTTCCGGCTGCGAACGTCGTGGGCGAGGTCGGTCGCGGCTTCTACCATCTGCTCGACTCGCTCAATCCCGAGCGCATCTTCACGGCCATCGAGGCCGTCGGCATCGGGCGCGCGGCGCTCGAGCGCGGCGTGCAGTACGCGAAGGAGCGCGTCGTGTTCGACCGGCCGATCGGCCAGAACCAGGCGATCGCGCACCCGCTCGCGGCCGCCTGGGCCAAGCTCGAGACCGCCGAGCTGATGTGCATGAAGGCCGCGTGGCTCTTCGACAACGGCCGGCCGTGCGGCGCCGAGTCGAACACCGCCAAGCTGATGGCCGCCGAGGCGGGCTTCGAGGCGTGCGACGTCGCGCTGCAGACCCACGGCGGCTATGGATACGCGAAGGAGTTCTACGTCGAGCGGCTCTGGCGCGAGGTGCGTCTGTACAAGATCGCGCCGGTCTCGCAGCAGATGGTGCTCAACTACCTCTCGGAGCACGTCCTCGGGCTCCCCAAGAGCTACTGAGTCGTCCAAGGAGGAACCGACATGGCGGTCGGCCTCGATCGACGGAAGTTCCTGACGGGCACGGCGGGCACGGCCCTGGCGGCGGCGCTGCCGTTCCCGGCGGTGGCGCAGTCGAAGCCCGTCCGCATCGGTCTCCTCACGGTGAAGACCGGGCCGCTCGCCCAGGGCGGGATCCAGATGGAGCAGGGCACGATCCGGTTCCTCAAGGACCGGAACTACACGCTCGCCGGGCGCAAGGTCGAGCTCGTCGTGGCCGATACCGGGGGCAATCCCGCGGGCACCAAGACGAAGACCCAGGAGCTCGTCGAGCGCGACAACGTCGACCTCATCTTCGGCCCGCTCGCGGCGTTCGAGCTGCTGGCGATCACCGACTACACGGCGCAGGCGAAGATGCCGATCCTGAGCCTCGCCGCCGCCGAGGACATGACGCAGCGCCGGCCCAATCCCTATTTCGTCAGGGCCTCCGGGACCTCGGCGCAGTACATGCACCCCTTGGCCGACTACGCGGCGAAGGAGCTGAAGTTCAAACGCGTGATCACCATCGCCGACGACTTCGCCTTCGGTCACGAGCAGATGGCGGGCTTCCAGCGCGTCTTCGAGGACTCGGGTGGCCGGGTGGTGAAGAAGCTGTGGCCGCCGCTCGTGACCCCCGACTACACGCCGTATCTGGCCCAGATCAGCGGCGTCGACGCCGTTGTCCAGGGCTTCGCCGGGTCGAACCCGTTAAAGTTCATGAAGCAGTACCAGGACCAGGGGCTCAAGCTGCCGGTCCTGGCCGGCGCTCCGGCCTGCGACGACGCTCTCATGAAGTCCTTCGGGGACGAGGCGGTCGGCGTGATCTCGTGCTCGGCCTACACCTCCGACCTCGACACACCGAGCAACAAGCGGCTCGTCGACGGGATGGTTCGCGACTACGGCAATATCCCCGGGCTCTACGCCGCCGGGCTCTACATCAACGGCATGGTGGCCGAGGCGGCCCTCGAGAAGACGGGCGGCAAGACGGACGACAAGGAGGCGCTGAACCGAGCCCTGCGCGCGGTGTCGCTCACCGATACGCCCCGCGGGCCGTTCACCTTCGACCGCTTCGGCAACGTGGTCGGGAACTTCTACATCCGGCGCTGCGAAAAGAAGGGCGACAAGCTCGTCAACACGACGATCAAGACCTATCCCAAGGTCAGCCAGTTCTGGACCTACGACGAGAAGTGGTTCCTGGCGCAGCCGGTCTACTCGCGCGACTATCCTCCCCTCAAGACGTGAGGGGGCGACATACAGGCGCGCCTTCCGGCGCGACGGCCCCCTCCCGACCTCCCAGAACTAGACTGCGGCGGCAAAGCCGCCGCTCGGAACGGAACGACATGAGCTTGTGGGTGGTGCTGGCGGTCAATAGCATCACGCTAGGCGGTCTCCTGTTTCTCCTGTCGGCTGGATTCTCGCTGATCTTCGGGCTCATGAAGATTCCGAACCTGACGCACGGCTCGTTCTTCATGCTCGGCGCCTACCTCTCGACCAGCCTGATCGCGCGGGGGCTCGACTTCTGGACGGCCGCGATCGTCGGCGGGCTACTGGTGGCGGCCTTCGGCGGCATCGTCGAGCGCCTCATCCTGCGCCGGCTGGGCGGCGCGGAGCTGGCGCAGGTGCTGGTGACCCTGGGGCTGTCCTTCATGGTCGCCGACGTCTGCCTCATGGTCTGGACCGGTGACCCCATCCGGATCGCCACGCCGAGCGCGCTGCGCGGCGCCACGTCGGTGGCGGGGATGGGCTTCCCCACCTATCGCCTGGCCATCAGCCTCATCGCGGTGGTCTTCGCCGTCGCGCTGTGGGCGCTCCTCGAGCGGACGCGGCTGGGCGCGATGATCCGCGCCGGCGTCGACGATCCGGCGATGGCGCGGGTCGTCGGTATCCGCGTCTCGCGGCTGTTCACGATCGTGTTCTGTCTGGGCGCCTGGCTGGCCGGCTTCGCCGGCGTGATCGGCGGACCGATCCTCTCGGTCTATCCCGGGCTCGACCAGGAGATGCTGCCTCTGGCCCTCGTCGTGGTGATCCTCGGGGGTAGCGGCAGCCTGCTCGGCTCCCTCGTGGGGAGCTTCGTCGTCGGCTTCCTCTACAACTTCGGCCAGGCGATGTTTCCCGAGCTCGCCTACGTCGTCCTGTTCCTGCCCATGCTCATCGTGCTGGTCGTCCGACCGCAGGGTCTCTTCGGACAGCAGACCGCGTGAGACGGGTCGCGCTCGGCGCCGCGCTGGCGATCCTGGCCACGGTGCCCCTCTGGGTCGGGGGAACCTACTACGTCAACATCGCCAGCCAGATCCTCTTCTACGCCGTCTTCGCCCTCGGGGTGAACGTCCTCGCCGGCTACGCCGGGCTGGTCAGCCTCGGCCATGCCGGGCTCTTCGGCATCGCGGCGTACGCGGGAGCGCGAATCATGAACGAAGGACAGGGCCACGTGGCCGTCATGGCCGGAGCCCTGGCCCTGACGCTCGTCGCCGCCGCCGTCTTCGCGGTCCTGGCGCTGCGGGGCACCGGGCTCGGCTTCGTCATGATCACGGTGGCGCTCGGCCAGATCGTGTGGGGGGTGGCCTATCGCTGGATCAGTCTCACCAACGGCGACAACGGCATCGCCATCAGGGGCCGACCGAGCCCGCTCGGGTTGTCGCTCACCTCGCCGGCCGGCTTCTACTGGGCGACCCTCGTCGTCTTCCTGGCCGCCGTGGCCTCGATGGCGATCTTCGTCGCCTCGCCCTTCGGCGCCAGTCTGCGTGGGACGCGCGACCAGCCCCGGCGCATGAACGCGCTCGGCTACCACGTCTGGATGATTCGCTTCCTGGCCTTCCTGTTCTCGGGCTTCTGGAGTGGCGTGGCGGGACTGCTCTACCTCTACTACAACCAGTTCGTGAGCCCCCAGGCGGTGGCGCTCACGGCCTCGGCCGAGGTGCTGCTGATGGTGATCGCCGGGGGCACGGCGACCTTGCTGGGACCAATCACCGGCGCGGCCCTCGTCGTCATCGTGAAGAACGTCGCGAGCGCCCACATCGAGCGGTGGAACTTCGTCCTCGGCGCCATCTTCGTCGTCATCGTCGTCTTCATGCCCGAAGGGCTGGTGCCGGGCACGCGGCGGCTCTGGCGCCGGGCGCGAGCGGCACTGCGGCCGCGGGCTACCGCTGCGGAGTGACCTGACGCCGAGGCGCCAACGGAGCCGCGCGGAGGGTATTCAGGTCGATCTCCGGCATGTCGACATCTTCGACGGGCCGCGGGATAATCCCGCGGGGGAGGCGCCGACCATGAGCCAACTGCAAGAGCTGCCGCAACGACTCCATCACTACGCGTTCGTCGTCCGCGACCACGAGGCCAACCGGAAGTTCTTCGAGGACGTGCTGGGGCTCCCGCTGGTGGCGACCTGGTGCGAGCGCCTCTTCAACGCCGAGGTGCAGCGCGAGGTCGCGTATTGCCACACGTTCTTCGGCCTGGCCGACGGCAGCGCGCTGGCGTTCTTCCAGTTCGCCGACGAGGAGATGTACGAGCGGTCCAAGGCCATCTACCCCCGGATCGCCGGCTTCCAGCACATCGCGCTCAAGGTGGACCGGAAGACCTTCGACGAGATCGCCCACCGGCTCGACACCGCGAAGATCCCCCGGAGCCAGACCGACCACGGCTACTGTCTCTCGCAGTACGTGAAGAGCCCGGACGGGTTGCGCGTCGAGTTCACCGTCGATGCCGAGGACGTCGACCGCATCAACGCCGTGCGCCGCGCCGACGCCCACGCGGAGCTCGAGCGGTGGCTCGGCGGCGACCACACCATCAACAATCTCGAGCGGGCGCACTAGGAGGCTCGGTTGGCCACGATCCCGAAAGTTCTCCACGAGCACATCAACACCGCGTTTCCGACCGCCGTGTGCCTGGTGGCCACGGTCCTGCCGAACGGATTTGCGCAGGTGACGCCGCGCGGCAGCACCATGGTCTACGACGACGACCACATCGCGCTGTGGGAGCGCGGCAAGGGCTCGACGAACGCCAACCTCAAGGACAAGACCAAGGTCACGGTCTTCTTCCGAAAGCCCCAGCTTCGCGAGGCCGGCGTGCTGCCGAAGGGCGGCATCGCCCGCTTCTACGGCACCGCCGAGATTCACCGGTCCGGCCCGGCCTACGAGGAGGTCTGGCGCCGCCTCGTCCAGCCCGAGAAGGATCGCGATCCGGACAAGAAGGGCTTCGCCGTTCTCATCAAGGTCGAGCGCGCCGAAGATCTGGACGGGCAGCCGCTCCCGCTCGCATGAGCGACACGAGCAGGGTGCTCGCGGGCGTGCGGGTCCTCGACTTCGGGCGCTACATCGCCGGGCCGTACTGCGCGGCGCTGCTCGGCGACCTTGGAGCCGACGTGATCCGGATCGAGCGAGCGGGCGGCGGCGAAGATCGGTGGGTGGCGCCGGTGGCCGACGATGGCGTCGGCGCGCTCTACCTGGTGATGAACCGCAACAAGCGTGCGATGACACTGGACCCGGCGTGCCCGGAGGGTCGCGAGATCGTCCGGAAGCTCGTGGCCACCGCCGACGTCGTCGTCGCGAACCTGCCCCCGGAGGTGCTGCGCTCGCTGGCCCTCGACCTGGAGAGCCTGCGCCGTGTGAAGGCCGACGTCATCCTCACGACGGTGACGGCCTTCGGCGCCGGCGGGCCGTGGAGCGGCAAGCACGGGTTCGACGGCATCGGTCAGGTCATGTGCGGCTCGTCGTACCTCACCGGCACGCCGGAACAACCGCTGCGCGCCGCCGTCGCCTGGGTCGACTGTGGTACGGCGTCCCTCGCGGCCTTCGGCACCCTGGCCGCGCTCATGGCGCGCCGGCAGACGGGTCGAGGCCAGAAGGTCGAGGGCGCGCTGCTCCGCACCGCGATCGCCTTCAACAACCCGACCCTGGTCGAGCAGCAAGTCATCGAGGTCGATCGGGTGGCGACCGTCAATCGGGGCCAGACCTCGGCGCCGTCCGATCTGTTCCGCACCAGGGACGGCTGGATCCTCGCCCTCGCGATCGGAGAGCCGATGTTCGGGCGATGGGCCAAGCTCATGGGCGAGGACCACTGGCTCACCGATCCGCGGTTCAAAGACGACCTGGCCCGGGGCGACCACGGCGAGATTATCTCCAAGCGCATGTCCGAGTGGACGGCCGAGCGCACGACCGCGGAGGCGCTCGCCGAGCTCGAAGCCGCCAGGATCGCGGCGGGGCCACTCTACTCACCGCAGCAGGCGCTGAAGGACGCGCACGTTCGCGCTGCCGGCCTGCTCGAGGACACCGAGTATCCGGGGCTGCCTCGGCCGGCGCCGCTCGCGCCAACCCCCGTCGACCTCTCCGAGACGCCCGGACGCTTCCGCCACCGCGCTCCGACGCTGGGTGAGCACACGACCGAGATCCTGACCGAGCTCGGGTACGGTCCCGAGCAGATTGCGGAGCTGCGCGCCAGGAACGTGATCTGAGACGCGGCCGGTGAGCGCGCTGGCCGTGCGCAATCTCGAGAAGTCGTTCGGGGGGCTCCGTGTCACGTCCGACGTGAGCCTCGCGGTCGAGCCGGGCGAGCGTCGTCTCATCATCGGCCCGAACGGCGCCGGGAAGACGACGCTCTTCAATCTCATCACCGGCGAGCTCCGGCCCGACCACGGCGCGGTCACGCTCTTCGACCAGGACATCACGCGGGTGCCCAGCCGCCGGCGCTTCCACCTCGGTATCGCTCGTACCTACCAGATCATCACGCTCTTTCCGGGGGAGACGCTGCTGCGCAACGTGACGTTGTCGTTGCTCGGTCTCTCGCCGCTCCGCTGGAATCCGTTCGTCAGGCTCGACCGGCAGGACGCGCTGATCGCGCGGGCGCGGGAGACGCTGGCCCGGGTCGCGCTCGACCATCTCGCCGATCGGCCACTCGCCCAGACCTCCTACGGCGAGCGCCGCCGCGTGGAGGTCGCCATGGCGCTCGCGCAGAACCCCAGAGTCCTGCTGCTCGACGAACCCTTTGCCGGGCTCTCGATCGACGAGCGGCGCGACGTGCTCAGGCTGGTCACCAGCATCCCGCGCGACGTGACGGTGGTCATGATCGAGCACGACATGGACGTGGCGCTCGATTTCGCCGAGCGGATCACGGTCCTGCATTTCGGCGAGGTGGTCGTCGAAGGCACGCGCGGCGAAGTCGTCGCCCATCCGCGTACCCGGGAGATTTACCTCGGCGAGTGACGGCGCGCGTTACTGGATCTTCACGATCGCCGCGACCGACGGCACGCCGCTCGTGTCGACGATGAAGACCATGTAGTCACCTGGAGGCGCGAGGTTGGAGTTCGCCGGAGCCTCCACGTTGAGCACATTCCCGGTCGGCTGAAATGCAAGGTTCACGTAGCGCTGATCGACGTTGAAGTGGTGGGTGACCGAGCCCATGCGCAGCAGAGAAACCAGCGCGATCCGTGCGGCGTCCGGCGTGGTCACGGAGAATATCGACCCGTACGGGATGGAGGTCGGCGCCGCGGTAATGACCGGTCGCGTTCCCTTGAACAGATAGGGCGGCGAGTAGATCTGCGCGTTCAGCTTGTCGTCGCTGGCGGTGCCGCCGAAGCGGCCGCCGCCGGCGACCACCACGCGGCCGTCAGGCAGGAGAAGCGCGGTCGAGTGGTAGAGGCGCGGCACCGACATCGACGCCATCGTCGTCCAGGTTTCCGTCGTCGGCGACCAGAGTTCGGCGGGGAGCACGGCCTGGTTCTGCATGAAGGGATCCGTGATCTTCCCGCCTCCTACGGCGAGCACGGCGCCGTCCGGGAGGAGCGTCAAGTTGTGGTAGGCGCGCGGGAAGGCCATCGGCGCTGTCTGCCGCCATGCCGGTTGCGGCTGGGTCATGTCGAGGACGTACGTGGTGGCGGCCGATGCCACGAAGGGTGGATCGGACGTCGCCGAGGTCCCGGACTTGACGACCTTGCCGGGGACGTACATGGCCGAGCTTTGCCCGTCGAGGACCGTGGGGTCGACGAGGGTCCACGTCAGCGTGTTCAGGTTGAGGACGCTCGCCGCGATGGCCGCCTCGAATGATCCTGTCGCGAGGATGCGCCCGTCCGGTAACACGTAGAGATGCGGATACTCCGGGAAGGAGATGGCCGCCGCCGGGAACTGGGACCACGTGTTCGAGACGGGATCGTAGATCTCAGGAACGTCCGCGGTGCAGCCTTCGCAGGTGGTATCGCCGGCCATCACCAGGGCGCGGCCGTCCGGCAGCACGACCGCCGTCGGATACCAGCGAGGGTAGGCCATGGATGGAAGCGAGAGCCAGGTCCGCGTCACCGGGTTGAACATGTTGGCATCGCGGAGACCGATGAAGTTTTCGATGTGGCCGCCCGCGACCAGCACTCGTCCGTCCGCAAGCCGGCACTGGCCGGCGCAGAAGATGTTGGAGGGTGGTGGAACCGCCGTGAAGACGTTGGTCGTCGGGTTCCAGACGAAGGCCGCCCCGTTCTGAGACGCCCCGTCCCACATCAGGATCTGACCGTTCGCGAGCAGCACGGCGTGGACCGCGACCAGCGGCCAGGTCGAGGTTGCGGACCACTGGCCGACCTGCGCCGGGTTGCTCCCGCCGCCATTGGACACCGTCACGCCGACGCCGGCCGAGGTGGTCATGTTGTTGCTGAAGTCGCGCGCGACGGCGGTAAGGGTATGGCTGCCGTTCGCCGAACCCGTGGTGTTCCACGCCACGAAGTAGGGCGCACTCGTGACTTCGGCTCCGAGATTGGCGCCGTCGAGCTTGAACTGGACGCCGACGATCCCGACGTCATCGGAGGCTGTTGCGGAGACGGTGACCGTGGCGCTGACCGTCGAGCCGGCCAGGGGCGCGGTAACGGCGACCGTCGGCGGAGAGTTGTCCGGTGGCAGCGGCGTGGAGCTGAAGGCGACGAGCTGCATGACCCAGGCGCCACTGGGGTTGAGCGGGGCCGTGGCGCTGTAGGAGCCGGCGGCGGCGACGATGCGGTCCTCGACGATGTTGCCGTCGGGATTGGTGATCATGCGGGCGGTGAAGCCGGTGCCTGGACCGGTGGTCGCGGTGGCGACATCGTTGGCCGCGAGGAGGAGCACGTTCTGAACGGTCGTGGTGAGCGAGCCACTGTTCGCGGACGCGCTGGACCCGGTGGCACCGACAGCGGTGTGGAGGGGATTGACGGGATCGAGGCCGCTGTACTCGAGGATGCGGACATCGGGATAGGCGGCCGCCGTGGAGAAGCGCACGGTGACGGTGTTGGCGGTTCTGCTGGCGATGTTTTTGGCGAAGTAGATCACATGAGAGATCTGGCCGGCCCGGATGGTGGGCGCGATGGCGGGGCCGTAGGTGTTACCGGCAGAGTCGGTGACAGAGGAGACTGTGGCGGTGGCGTCGCTCCAGCCGATGGCGACGACGTTGAGGTTGCCGGCGGTCTGGGCGCCGGGGAAGGCGACCGTGACGGTGGTCTGGGGAGACTGGGGGACGGCATAGCTGCCCTGCACGAACCGGATCGTCGCGGCTCCGTTGCTGACTGTCACGGTGATAGGCGCGCTGGAGGTCGTATTGCCAGCGGCGTCGCGCGCGACCGCGGTGAGGGAATGGGTGCCGTTGGACGCGCCGCTGGTGACCCAGGAGATGGAGTAGGGAGCGGTGACTTCACCACCCAGGTTGGCGCCGTCGAGCTTGAACTGGACACCGACGACCCCGACGTTGTCGGAGGCGGAGGCGGACACCGTGACTGTGCCGCTGACGGTAGCGCCGGCGGCGGGGGCGGTGAGGCTCACGGAGGGAGACGTCGGGTCATAGGTGACGGTGAGGGTTTTGGTGCCGATGTTGTTGGCGGCATCGCGGGCAGTGACGGTGAGGACGTTGCTGCCGGGCTGCAGGGCGATGCCGGGGGCGGACCAGGTGGTGGTGCCGGAAGCAGTACCGCTGCCGCCCTGGCTGTTAGTCCAGGAGACCTGGGTGACGCCGACGTTGTCGGCGGCAGAGCCGCCGAGGGTCAGCGGGGTAGCGTTGGTGGAGAAGGTCGAGCCCGAGGTGGGCGTGGTGATGCTCACGGTGGGCGCGGTGGTGTCCGGCGCCGTGTAGGTGACGGTGAGGGTTGCGGCGGCGGTGTTGTTCGCGGCATCACGGGCGGTGATGGTGAGGACGTTGCTGCCCGGCTGCAGGGCGATGCTAGGGACCGACCAGGTGGTGGTGCCGGAGGCGGTGCCGTTGCCGCCGCGATCGTTGGCCCAGGACACTTGCGTGACGCCGACGTTGTCAGCGGCCGAGCCGCCGAGCGCGAGCGGGCTGGTGTTCGTGGTGTAGGTCGCGGCCGAGGTGGGCGTGGTGATGCCCACGGTGGGCGCGGTCGGATCGTAGGTCACGGTGAGGGTAGCGTTGCCGGGGTTGCCGGCGGCATCGCGAGCGGTGACGGTGAGGACGTTGCTGCCCGGCTGCAGGGCGATGCCGGGGGCGGACCAGGTGGTGGTACCGGTGGCGGTGCCGGTGCCGCCCTGGCTGTTGGTCCAGGAGACCTGGGTGACGCCG